>CAJDUL010000008.1_pt1 | contig 17336 bp, 14 predicted proteins | sample 7390691 | NCBI WGS metagenome assembly CAJDUL01 (sample SAMEA7055677, study PRJEB34461) | soil metagenome | biome: terrestrial ecosystem; feature: Peninsula; material: soil | place: Antarctica | collected 2016
CGGATCACGGAAACAACGCCACCAATCAACAGCTGTGGGAAACCAAGATCGGCACAACCAAATTAAACCCCAAGGGGGTACTGCAGGATCTCCCCTGACCGTTTTCCGCCCGTTTCGACAGCCCGCGAATTTGACCTTTTTCCGCTTGAAAATACCGTAATTTATTGTATTTTTAGTCTCTCCGTTTCCTTTGAGAATCATAGCAATAAGCGTTATAACAGACCCACTTCTACCAAAAACTCCTGTTTATTTATGCAACTGGAATTTTATTCGCTTCCCGTGATGTTTGAGCGCTTGATGCGCGGGCAGGAACACCCCAAATGCGATCTGCAACAGTCTGTTTTTCAACACCTCCACCTTTTGCTCACCACTTCTTTTGGCGGCTTTCCAGCAGATGAACGGTTTGGCTGCGGCATCTGGGATCATGACTTCGACAACGTGACCAGCGCACACAAACTCAGGGAAATTTTCAGACAGTCGCTTCAGGAATCGATCCAGGAACAGGAAAAAAGACTGGGCAATGTGCGCATAGAAGTCTTGCTGAAACAGGAAGAACAGGATGGAGAAGAAGACCACCGGGTGAAAAAAAGAATTGATGTTACGATTACCGGCATTCTGCTCCTGACCAATGAACGCATTTCTTACAGGGATCGGTTTTTTGTCGGTCCTTTATCATATTAAAAAAGTCATCTGCCATGCAGGAATCCCGGAATCAGATTAAAACCAGGCTCTTAAAGAATGCCGCGCGTGCCTGGGGATATTCCGAAACGGAATCTGAAAATAATTTCGATCCGCTGGTATCCATGCTGATGACGGCTTGCGCGGCTGAACTGGAGAAAATTTCGGGGGAAATCCAGGGCTCAAGAGCGCGGGTTTTGGAAAGGTTGGTTCAATTGCTTTCTCCTGATGCCCTGACCGGTGCCATTCCGGCACATGCCATTGCCTGCGCGACCCCCGTTGACAAAGTATTCGAACTGGCTGAACAAACGCAGTTTTATACCTCCCGGAAAACAACCATCAGTTCGGATCAGGAAGAAACAATCACCAAAGATTTCTATTTCACCCCCACAGCCGATTTCAGGCTCAATAAGGCCTCTGTCCGTTTTATGGCGGTCGGAAATACCTTGTACAGCGTCAATAACCAGATCAACAAAGAAGTCATTGCCCAAACAGAACCGGGAAAAGAACTTCCGGATTCCTCCCTGTGGCTGGCTATTGACGAGCCATCGGAAAGCCTGCAACAAACCATGTTCTATTTTGATCTGCGCAACGAGGCCAGCAAACAGCTTTTCTACCAGCAGTTGCCCAAGGCGGAATGGTATTGGAATGATCAGCCCATGAATCATTCAACAGGATACTCCCTGTCGAATATCAGCGGAGAAAAACTCGATCTGGAAACCGTGCTGAACAGAGACGATGATGTCAGCGCAAAAATCAAGAAGCACGTAAACGCTTTCTACAAGGCCTGCTTCATCAATTTGGAGGACTCTGCAGATTTGGCGGCCAGGGGAGACAATGCCCTGCTGAGTGGGATCATCGCGGATTCGTTTTCTCCCAAAAGCCTCAAACCCCTTCAGAAATTTGCGCTCCGGTGGATTTGCATTGATTTTCCCAAAACCGTTGGTACTCAACTGCTGCAGGATGTGGTCTGCGTGATGAACTGCTTTCCGGTGATCAATCGCCAGATGCATGAATTTAGTTTCCGCCTCCAGGAAATCATCAACATCATCCCGCTGACCACCGACGATCTTTTTCTCGATCTGGAAGAATTGAGCAGCGATGAAGGAAAACGGTTGAACATCCGGAGTTTCGAACAAAACGGAGAAGAAAAGACATTTGCCATGTTACTGCGCAATGGAGGCGTCGGCCGGTTCGATGAACGGGATGCCGGAGAGATTGTAAACTATACACTACAATTGCTTCGCGACGAAACCGCCGCTTTTTCAACGCTGGGAAATGATTTCATGAGCGGGGAGATGAAGCAGTTGCAGCAGATCATCAATAAGTTGGAACAGCGGCTATTCTCCCGGCAACTGAGAAAGGAACAAACCCCCTACCTGGTTATACAGAATGGTGGAGACGCCCTCAGGCAGAATATTTCCATTCGTTACTGGAGTACGGCGGGCGCTGAAGGGAATAATGTAAAATCCGGCACTTTGCTTCGCCTGTATAAAGGCACCGGCGTGGAATACAACCAGGCTACGCTGGTCACCACGACAGTCGGCGGGCGCAGCAAGCTGGGCACGACTGAAACCGTGCTCGCCTACAAAAGCGCGTTGTTGTCGAGAGACCGGCTGATTACCACCGAAGACATTAAAACTTTCTGTCATTTTCAACTGGGAGAAAGGGTAAAAAAAATAGATATACAAAAAGGAATTACAATTCATCCTGATCAGCAACAGGGCTTTATAAAAACAGTTGATGTGCTGATTACCGTTGATCCCAAAGCTTTTGACGAAATGATGGAAAAAGGAGAAGTGGATTTCTGGACGAACAATCTCAAATTATTGTTGGAGGAAAAATCGGTATCTCTTTTTCCCTATCGGATTTTTATTAATCAGGCCGCTTAGGTTATCGTATGGATAATTATTCTTTGCTAATGTTGGTCCAAAAGGAAATGCGGGAACTGGGCTGCGATGCCCGAACCGAATCCCAGCTCGCGTTGGCCATGGACAGCGGCTTGTTACCGGATGATTTCAGGGTAAGCTGCGATGGTCTTTTTGTTCGCGAACACAGCCGCGACCTGATCAACGCGGAAATAAAGGAAGATGCCAGAAAAGCCAGCTTGCTGGAACTCCATCTTTCCCGGGGTGGCGTTTATGATCAATTGCCGGAGGGATTTTTCTTCCAGCACCGGGAGCAGAAAACACGAACCCTGACTGCCGCCGACATGGCGTCTGATCACAAGGAGAATAAGAAAAAAGAAGCCGAAATAAGGCGTTTCTTCTTGCCCTTTGAAAATGATTTTTTCTGGCAGCGACTGCAAATAGAAAAAGAGGAAGGACGACTGCTCGAGGGCCTTCAATCCGGAATTCTCAACGACTATTTTGTACAGTTTTGGAATATACCCCGTTCTATTCCCAAGAAATTCATCGCTCCGCTAATCCTTTTATTGCCCTATGCTCATCGCATTGCGGGGGATTTGACCCTAACCGCAGAATGTCTGGAGCAACTGCTCATGGAAGAAATACAGATCATTCAAAAAAGATCGCTAAGCAACCACCATGATGCCCTGGCCTGCCCCGGTCTCGGAGACGCGCGGTTGGGGTTGGATATGCTCTGTGGAGAAGACTTTTGGGAAGACAGCCCCCTGATTGAGCTGGTGATCGGGCCGCTGGAAGGATCCAGGATAAGTGACTATCTGGAGGGAGGAAACCGCTTCGAGTTGCTGGATGTGTTCAGGCGCTTCTTCATTCCGGCGGGCATAGATGTCGAATTTAACGTGAAGCTGCACAAGGAAAAGGAGAATATGACTATGGAAACAGGGAATTTTCCGATATTGGGCTATTCCAGTGTTTTATAACTAAATGATCAGGACCTTTATCTGCTATAACTTATAAACAACCGTTGACAGGCTACTATGCAAAAAATGATGACTAGCCAAATGGCGATTTTCCTGTTCGTCCTCAGCCTCCTGGTGGTTGGGGTTTCCGTGCTACTGGCCAATCTGATTGCCAAATACAAGGGAAGCTTTAAGCCCTATCAGAAAGCGACATTGTGGTATATGTTTTTCTCATTGCTGTTTTTTAGCGTGATTGCCCTGGCCGCATATCCAGGCGTGTTTGACGATCCAACCAATTTCTTTGTTGTTTTACAGATCTATTTTCTGCTGTTGGGTCTGGGCCATTTCTATTATATGCACCAGCAGCTGCGTTGGAGCGGCGGTCCCGATGCTTTCTGGCTCGAACTGCTGTTTACCGGCCTGATCGCCATCCTCGGAAGCATCGGCTTCATCATTGTTTATCATTTACTCAATAGGAATGGGTTACAGTATATCATGACCAGCAGCATGCTGTTTTTCCTCTTTCCCCTGGTTTTCTATCAGACTTTCCGAAAAGCCCTGGCCATACCACCCAAGATCATGAAAGAATGGTTCTATCCCGTGAATGAGGAAATGGATGAACCGGAAGAAAGCAAAATGAAAAATCTGCTGGTGATCAGTTTTGAGTTTCAAAAGCAGATCACCGATTCGGAACTCACCAATTTCCGGGCGAAAGCGCCAACCGATATGGAATTCGGACAGCTCTTCTACTATTTTATCAACGATTATAACGACCGCCACTCCAACAGCCGGATCAGCTTCGTCAACCCCAAGGGAGAACCCCATGGCTGGATTTTTTATAAGAAGCCGAACTGGCATTCTTTTCTGACAAAATACATCAGCGCGGATAAAACTATTTTTACGAATCACATTAAAGAGAATGACGTCATTATTTGCGCACGATCGATGGTTTAAAAAATGCTTATGGAAGAAAATAGTTATTTGCCGGTAAACTGGATTGATGGGATGAAAATCAACAAATCCCATTTCATCGCGCAGGATAATGCGATGCGCTATCAGTTGGCTCAAAATACCAATTGCCTGCTCAATGAACTCAATTATGGGCTGCTGCCCGTAGGTTCCGAAGGGGAGGAATTGAAACTATTCATCAGCACGGACAACCAAAAGAAACTGCAGGTCCGCATTCAGCAATGCAGGGCCATCACGGCCGGTGGCTATTATATCGAGTTTAATGAGGATACGCTTTTGCAGGGAACGAATACTGCACTGCCGGTAGCCAGCGCACCCGCCACGCTAAAAGAATTGAAGAGCAAAGGAACTGAGTTCTACATCGTTCTTTCTGTCAATCCCTACAAGCGGATTCCCTTCGGGTCCGCTGATGGCGCTGAAATTCCGCCCCGCATTCCCTTTACGATGCCGTCCTATTCCCTGGACCTCGTTCCCCTGCAGGATGTTACCCGAAATGTTCTGGGTCCCTGGCAACTGCCGGTCGGAAAATTGTCTATCGATGACCAGCGTGTGATGCTCGAAGAAGATTATATCCCACCCTGCTCTTCCGTGAGCAGCCATCCGGAATTGCAGGAGATTCTGGCCGGACTGGAACAATTTTACAGTAAAATGGAATTGTATTCCCTGCAGATCATTCAGAAAATTTTACAAAAAAAACAGGCCAACGACATGGCTGTTATCGTGCAGAAATTATGTGAACACATTTCTTTTTTTACGTCTTTTCAGCTGGCCGATCTGAAATCGGTGGGCATGGTGCAGCCACCGGTATATCTCGTCGGAAAAGTGGCGATCCTGGCCCGACAAATGAAGAATACCCTGGATTGTTACCTGGGCAGCGGGAAAGAAGAGCTGATCAACTACTTCACCGAATGGTGCAATATCAGCCAGGGGGAACTGGAAGGGGCGATGGTGGGCCTTTCCGGCCACCAGTACGACCATCTGGACATCAATCGTTCCATCGATCTCGTTTCGCAGTTTACCAAGATCATTTCCAGGCTTTTCTACCAGCTGGCCAGACTGGAATATATCGGAAAACGAAAAGACGCAGGCATATTTGTAAAGGAGGAAGTGGTCAAACAAAAATCTTCCGGAACACCGCAAAAGAGACGCAGTTTTCTGGCAGACTAAAACAACGCGATAGAGCATAAAAATTGAGCACGATATGCAACAAATATTGAATAGTCAGGAGAGAAATCAGGCCTTTGTCAAGTTCCTTGTTTTTTTCCTCCTTACCGTAATCCTGGTGGTCACCGCGGTTTTCTTTAACTACCGCCTCCCGGTGAGGGAAAATAAAATGCTGCAGGACGAGGTCGACGTGCAGCGCCAGCAGGAGGCCAACCAACAAAAATTTGTCAACCGGATGCAAGAGGCCATCGTATTACTGGATTCCCTGGATGCCAACAACACGAATCTGGAGCAGATCAATCTTCAGCTGAACGGAAAAATCGCCGAGTTGGCGGTATTGCAGCAGAAAGACAACACCCTATACGGGAAACTGAATAAGGTAATCGTAGACCGGTTTCAGGAATTGCAGCAAAAGCAACGCCAACTGGAAAGCCTGTCCGACAAGGCCGGAAAACTCGCCAGCCTGCAATCGGAATTGGAGAAATGTAAAAGTGATCTGGCGGTCGCCAATGCGGCATTGGATGGATTCCGGAAAGGTTCTCCCAATTAATTCAAAGCCTTTTATCGTTTGCCCAACTTATTCTATAGCCCATTTTGTAAAAACGTTTTGTTTTGTTTTCTGTTATTGAGCCTGATTGTCAATAGCCGGGCACAGAAAAAAAACCCCGCTCAGGCCAAATTCCAGGACATTTTCAGCAATCTGCCCATCCCTGACGCAGCCAAACTTTCCGTTCTAAAGGAAAATGAGCGTCCCCTGTCAAAAATCCGGGCTAATTTATTTGTCAAAGTAAGCAGCTCCAAAACGACCTGCTTTGTGGGTGAACCTATTCTCGTCACCTATGAACTCTACTCCGCCTTGCAGAATGAAAGCGAAATCGACAGGCTGCCTTCATTTGCGGGATTTGCCGTATTGGAACTCAGCGTTGTCAACGAACAGGTGGTTTACAAGACTATCCACGGCAGATCTTACCGGGCATTTCATCTGCGGCAATTCCAACTCGTTCCCCAGCAGTCGGGAAGACTAACCATCGATAGCCTCACCGTCAATAACGTAATTCATTACCGGATCCCTCCCGACTCGGACCGTCATTATTCAGGTATTGTGGCCAGTACCCCACTAACCATTGACGTCAGGGCATTGCCTTCCGAAAAAAAACCACCCGACTTTTCAGGTGTGGTGGGTCATTTTCAGTTGTCGGTTTCAGTCGACAGTCAGCGGATCGCCGCCGGCGAAACCAATACCTTGCACATAGCCATTTCCGGAAGCGGAAATTTCATTGCCTTGTCACAGCCCGATATCAGCTGGCCGCCAGGTTTCGATTATTTCCCGGTACATGAAAAAACGATCCTCACCAAAAACAGCTTCCCGCCCAGCGGCCAGCAGCTTTTTGATATCCCTTTTGTACCTTCCAGGGAAGGCGAATTTTCTATACCGGCATTGCAGATAACCTATTTTGATGCGACCAAAGGCGATTACAAACAAAGCAGCAGCAGCCCCATCCTGATCAAGGTATCGCCGCCGAAAATAAAGCAGCCTTCAAAGGCACTGGAAGCGAAACCCAATAACCAGTTTAGTGCGACGTGGATCCGGATTGCGCTCGTTGTCATCCTGATCCTGCTCTTGCTTATTTTTGTAAGGAAAAGAAAAACCAAATGACCAATTACTCAATATAATTTTTATGACAAAAGCGGAAGCCTTGACCTTTCTGGAACTTCGCGAAGACGCGACCGACCAGGAAGTAAAGAAGACATTGGAAGAACAACTGTCGCATTTTGAACAACTCAGCGAAAAAGCACCCAGTGATTTTTTGCGGAAACTGAACGCGCAAAAGGTAGCCAAGGTGAAGGGAATCCAGCAGGATTTAAAAAAATGGGCTCCCCAGGGTCCGGGAGCCAAATCGGTCATCCTAAACGAAGACCCGGTGGAGGATTCCGAAATGGAAGAAGATCTTCCGGCCACTACGCCGATCATCATTTCCTCAGGCTCCCGGTTTTCCAAAAAGGCTGCCGTGGCGGAACCGCTGGGCTGGCTTGTTCGACATACGGAAAACCAATCGCCCAAAACGTACTCCTTGTGGAAAGGACCCAATTACATCGGCCGTAAACTGCACGAGTCATTGAAGCCCTTCGTGGTGATTGATGAGGATCTGTACATCAGCCGGGTACACGCCCTGATTACCGCTGAAGCAGGAGATCAATTTTATATCGAAGATTCCGCCGCAGTCAACAATGGCTCCGAAAGCAAAAATGGCACTTACCTTAACGGAAGAGAGAAACGGATCGCGGAGAAAACAAGACTGAACGAAAACGACACCATTCAGATCGGCGTAACCAAACTGATCCTGCGCTACAATAACCATCCCATAAAAAAGATCGTAAAGGAAGTGGAGAAAAGCAAATTCATGCATACGGTAGCCCTGGAGCTATGATACCGGAATTTACAGCCTGATCTTCAACTTTCCCACTTCATTGATGTTCTCCTGATCGACCTGAAGATTCCCCGTGTACACGGCGGAGGGATTGCTGGTGCTGGTGGCCTGCAAGAGATATTTGCCGGGTTTCAGATACACTTTCATGGTTTTTCCTGTTTCCAGAATGCCGATATCCATGGAATTCATTTTAATGGTACAGGTTTGTGTTGTGGTTAATTCCAATATGTATTTTTGAGACCCATTGGCAACCGGGGGAGCCTGCGTTTTGGGTTCCTGATTTCGCGCCGCCGGCACCGTTGATTTGCTCTCCCTCGACTGATCGACCGGTACTTGTGGTTTTTTCTTTTCCGCCGGGTGGTCTGCCTTATGCGCGACGATCGCCTTGGGGTTAACCGTTTCTGCCTGGCGTTCCTTGTCCTTGGTTATTGGGGCAACGGGCAATGGCAGTTCCGCCTTCCGGACACTGTCTGCCGCATCCGGCGTATTTTTTACCACAGCAGGCAAGGTCGTCTTGCCCGGTTCATCCGGTTTAATCAGGCTTTCGGTTCGGGAACTACGGATAAAAAGGAAAATGATCATCACAACAAAAATAATTCCGATGCCGATGGCGACTTGCAGATAATTAAATGATATCGGGGGTTTTCTTTTCGGATCAGGCTCTTTTACCGATACCGGAATTTCATCGGTTCTTCCCTTTTTAGAGGCCCTTTCCGGGGTTTTTTTCCTGGTATCTGAAATGACTGATGGATTCCCAAGAACGCCCGCAGTTGCCGGATCGGGATTTTGAGCGGCCGGGTTTTGCCATGGCGAAGTCGATGCGTTGCCATCCAAAAGCACCAGCAATTCATCGGCTTTTTTCGCCCGGGCATTGGCGTCCTTTATTATACAGTGCGCAACCACATTCCGGAAAGGTTCAGGAAGTTCATCAATTTTTTTCGGCAATTCGGGGGCCATGATATTCGTCATGATTTGCTCGGAATTGTCCTGCTCGCTATTCTTAAAAAGTACATTTCCGGTGATCACTTCATAAATGGTCACCCCAAGGGACCACAGATCCAGGTTGTAGGCAATTTTTTCATTGATTCCGTATTTCTTGGGGTTCAATTGCTCAGGCGCCATATAGGGAATGGACACGATGAGTGCGGATGAACTGTTGTTGTTTACCGAGTCGGAAATCTTACTGATGCCAAAGTCCGTGATTTTGGCAACGGGGCCTTCAATGGTTTTCTTAATCAGGATATTGGCCGGTTTGATGTCCCTGTGTATAATGGCATTTTTATGTAGGTAAGACAAGCCATGCAAAATATCCCTGATCAGTTTTCTTAAGACTTCCGGATCCTTGTTAGAACGATAATATTCTGCAAAATTGCCGCTGTCGAGCAACTCCATGACACAAACCTGAATCTTTTCATTTTCTCCAAAATGATTCTCTTTTTCGATCTCTTCGATATCCAGGTACCGACAGATATTGGGATGATCCAGGTTGATGACCCTTCTGATTTCAGATATCGGGCTATACCGGTCCGAAAATTCGCCGGTTTTATATACTTTCAAGGCCACCCATCGATTTAATTTTTGGTCATACGCTTTGTAAACCCGCGAAAATCCGCCCCGCCCGATAAGATCATTGCTGGGCACATAGGCATAGCGGTTAAACAACAGCAGCGGGCCTTCCTTCCTTTGGAAAAGGCCTGTGGTATGGGTGTCGGGAACCGAGCCGTACAGAATCTTTGTTTCATCTTCGGTTGGAGGTGGTTTGCGACGAGATTCGTCCGGGGGCCTTCCGGAGCTGGATAAAATCTTTGTCTCGTCAGCGTTGCTGATGGCTTCCTGTTTTTTAGCAGCTCCCTGCGGATTTAAAATCATGGTCTGGTCTTCCGGTCCGGATTCCATTGCATGCACCCTGGGCAATATGCGCGTATCGTCGCCCGACACCCGCTCATCGGCATTCGGTTTTGGCAGGAGCATCGTATGATCCTCCGTTCCGGCTACGCCGACCCCAGGTTCGACGATTGATTTCGGAAGGATCTGCGTATCGTCTCCGAAAACCGGTTTGTCCGGACGCAGGGTCTCTTCTTCGACAGCGACATCCAATTTTTCAACTGGTTTATCCTCCTCGGGGTAGTCTGCCAACAACACCGGCATCAACGCATCTGCCGACTTCACCCGGAGTTTCGCGTCCCTGACCAGGCATTCGGTTACCAACGCCCGGAATGGCTGATGAATGTCTTTTATTTTCTCCGGAAGCGCTGTGGACTGAATATTCATCATGGTTTCTTCCGCAGTATCCTTTTCGCTTGCCTTGAAAAGTGAATTTCCGGTGATGACCTCATAAACCGCCACGCCCAATGTCCACAGGTCGAGATTAAAAGATATTTTTCCGTCGATTCCGTATTTCTCCGGATTCAACTGTTCCGGAGCGAGATATGGGATCGACACAATCAACGCGGAAGAACTGCTGTTATTGGTGGCGTCCGACATCTTGCTAATACCAAAATCAGTGATCTTGGCCACGGGACCAATATCTGTTTGTTTGATCAGAATATTGGCCGGTTTAATATCGCGGTGAATGATTCCCTTTCTATGTAGATAAGTTAAACCCTGCAAAACATCCATGATTAACTTCCGCAGCACAAGGGGATCCCGATGAGTGTGAAAATATTTTTCAATACTTCCACCGTCTAGCAATTCCATAACACAAACCTGTATCTGTTCTTTTTCGCCAAATGAATTTTCATGCTCTATCTCGTCGATATCCAGATAACGGCAGATATTGGGATGATCCAGATCCGCCACCCGCTGAATCTCGGCAATGGGATTGTAGCGGTCTGATATTTCGCTGGTCTTATAGATTTTCAACGCGACAGCGCGGTTGAGCTTTTTATCAAAAGCCCGATAGACCCTGGAAAAGCCACCAGTACCTATCAGGTCTGTTTTGGGATTGTATTCATAACGGCTCAAGAGTATCATCGCTGCTTAATTAGTGTTTTTTTTGAGAATGTGCCTTTGTCGGTTTCTTTTCATCCGCCTTGGTTTTGCCACTGTCACTTCCGGGGGAATTTACGATCTCTACATAGGGCAAAGAATCTTTTGGTACTGTAGGCACGATCTCGGTTTCAATAGTATCCCGAGCATTTCCTGCTGCAGGTGCCGACTCTGCCGGATGGCGGTGACGGGAAAAATACCAGCTTCCCATCAGCCACGCAACAACAATCAGGAGCAGCAGCCACAACAGGTAAATTCGGTTTTGCTTCCGGGCAACCGGCACATTTCCTGACCCGATCTTCACCAGGTACATAGAATAATTATCCCGGGTCTTATTAAAACAATATTGCTGAAAACCACCAACCACATCAAAATGACCGTGGTCATTCCGGTCAAGCAGGCTCTCTATTTCCTTTTCCGTTATGTTTTCAAACAATCCGTCTGTGGCGAGCAGGAAATAATCTCCCGGATGAACATCCCGGACCCATTGATTTTCCACCTCTACAGGCGAGTCGTCTGCCTTAATGGCTTTTAAGATGACGTTTTTCTGGGGATGGGACAGGGCTTCTTCCTCGCTGATTTCCCCCTTTTTCAACAATGTATTGACCAGGGAATGGTCGGAGGTCTTATACAATACCTCTCCATTTCTCAGATGGTATACGCGACTGTCTCCGCACCACGCGATAAAGGACTTTTTTTCTCCCAGTGCCAGCAAGCAAAAGGTGGTTGCCATATCCGGGTTTAGCCGGTGCGTTCGGGCATAATCCGCCAACGCCTGTTTGGCCGCCGTCAATTGCTCATGAATCAGCTGATCCGTTATATTTTCTACAGGAATATTTTTCAACGCGGCACCCATGGATTCGGAAATGATCCTGCTGGCGATCTCTCCATTTTCCGAACCACCAACACCGTCGCATACAACAAAGATGCGGCTATCCAGGGATGCCATACCCGCAACCGGCCAGATATAATCCTCCTGGTTCTTCTTCCCTCCGATCTCATAGAGGTAATAGATATGGCTAAGTTGCATCTAGTAATATTTTTTTAGCAGGGATTTAAACCGCTTGTCATCCCGAATATTCCCGATTAACCGGTCTTTCTTAATGTCGTTGTAAGGTACCATCCTGGTTTGAAACGATTTCTCAAACCAGGGCAAAGCCTCATCGATTTTCCCTTTCAGGGCCAGGGACGTCGCCATTCCGTACAGGGTGACCCCATTAGTGGAATCCTTAGCCAAATCCTTGTTATACCAATTGAATGCGGAATCGTATTTACCAAGATTCAAATAGGCTTTTCCGATGTCCTGATACAGCGTTTTGATTTCCACGCGTGGTGGTTCCGACTCAAACTTCAGATAATCTCCGATGGCGCCGGCATAGTTCTGCGCGCCTGCATTACAGTACCCTTTCAAATAAAGGACATCGGATAGCTGATTGAGCGTATCCAGCGGCACGCAATTGCCAAAAGCAGCGGCGGCATTGGCGTATTGACCTTTCGCCATCAAGCTCTTGCCTTGATAATAGTACCAGACGGCATGTTTGTTATCCAGAGAAACGGCTTTTGATATATTCGTGATGGCATCGGCCATCTGATTGCTTTTAAAATAAGCAAACCCCATATTGTAATAGGCATCGGCATAGGAACCATTTTTTTTCAGGGCGTTCTTAAACGCCGATATCGCTTTTTCGGTGTTGTTCAGACCGAGGTAGGATTTTCCGGCGCCATTAAATACTTCAGGTAACAAGCCCCTATCGGAATTGGCTTTCGTGGCATTGATGGTTTGAAGGCAATTTTCATATGCGTTTGCGGCGCCCGCATAGTCCTGAAGAGCCAGGCTGGCATCACCCAACCCTTTTTGTGCCGGGGTCAGCTGCGGGGTTATGGCCAATGCAGCCTTGAAATCATCCAGGGCCGGTTTATATCCACCCTCCTGCTCATAGGCCACGGCCCGGTGGTAGTAAGCATCGGCATAATTCGGTTTTAACCGGATGGCTTCGGTATAGCTGGCAATCGCTTCCGGATATTTATTTTGCGCAAAGAGGTATTCGCCCTGCCCATATCGGTAAGCACCGTTATAGGGATCAATGGCAATGGCCATATTGGTCAGGATCAGCGCAGAATCCTTGCCGTTGGCGAGAGAGTTGTCTGCTGCCCGCTGGAAATAAGCTGCTCCCAATATTTCAATATCCTGCTTATCCGCGGCCCCCAGCCCGTTTCGGCGCGCACTTTCGAAATCAAAAGCCGCGTTGTCAATATGTTTCAAAGCCAGTTCACATTTCCCGCGCAGATAAAACCCCAGCGCATTGTTGCTGTCCAGTTGAACCACGGAAGTAAAATCATTATCCGCGCGCTTATAATCATTTTTCCTGGCGAGCAATTGTCCGCGTTTTAAATACAAATCGAGGGCCTTCGGATCTACCAGCAGGCCGTCGCTAAGGTCCTTGATGGCGTCATCCAGGTTGTTGGCGTTGATCAGCAGGCGGAGTTCAGCCATCTGTTCATAGACCCTGCTATTTTCATTGCTAATGGTTAAATAGGTTTTGTAATCGGTCAGTGCCTTGTACGGATTGTTCGTGCGCTTGTAGAGGTCGGCCCGCTGTTGAATGGCATCCAGGTTGTTTCCGTCCAGCTGATATGCCTGTGAATAGTCTTTCAGCGCGTCCTTAACGTCGCCGGTTTTATCATAACATTTGCCCCTGCCCAGAAAATAGTCAGATATCGTTTTGTTCTTTTTAATAAGCCCGTCATATTGTTTGATGGCCTCTTTATAGAGGCCCGCTTTATATTTTTCCTCGAGCTCGGCCAGATCCCGGAACTTCGCTGTCAGCTCTCTGATGTGCGCATCGTATTTGGCGCTTTCGTCAGGCTTCTGGGCAATGGCCTTATTGTAAGAAATAATGGCCTGCTCATATTCCCGCTTTTTTTCCTGAAGGGATGCCTGGCCAATAAACTGCTGAAACAGCTGATCGGCTGTGATGGTCGCCCTTTCTCTCGCCTTATTGGCGTTATTGATCTTTCCTGGCGGTAGGGGGTCATAGGGCCTTGCCTCCTTGGCTTGTTTATAATAATCCAGCGCCTTGGTAAAATCGTTGGTCTCCAGGGCCTTGTCGCCCTGACTGATCAGGTCGTTGAAGGTCTGTGTCTGCGCCTGATCCTCCTCAATCAGCCGCTTTCTTTCCGTTTCCTTGAGCTCATTTTCAAAGAGGATCTGCCGTCTCGCGACAGAGCTGCTGTCCTGCGCGACAGACCCGCTACCCGCATTCTTCACCTGCATCAGCACGAGGTCATTCGAAAAATCATTCAGGGTATCGGCCGCCGTGTAAAATCCGATCCGGGATATAAAAGGAGACCACTTGCCATTTTCCTTCTGAATACTGATCTCGGCCATCCTGTTGTTCAGGGTATAGGCCGTATCGCTGGTGGTGTTGGGATTTCTGAAAAATGATGAAAAATAGACTTTCACATACAGGCTGTTTGACCTCTTCACATTGGACACTTTCACCACATTGATGATCACGGAGGGCCCGTCGCTCTTTTTATAGAGGAGATCAAAATCCTTCAGGTATTTATCGACCTCCACATCCCGCGTATTGTTGGAGCTGTGAAAACCCGGATTGATATCGTCTTCCACCAATACTTTGGCCGAAAGAAAAATCCGGTTTCTTTCACCGGAATAGCTATTCAATATCACCTCCTGCGTCTCCTTAAGTTCTATGGAGGAGTTCGACAGGTTATTGAGTAAATCCTTGAGCTCACGCTTAATGAGATTTTCCGATTTGAATCTGATCTCCTCGGCATCCTGGATGGTAATGGATTCCTGCGCAAACGAATAAGCAGAAAGCAATCCCGAAAGGATCAGGAGGAGAATATTTTTATTATTTATCATAGTTAGCCAGTTCAGTGCGTTTAGTGAATCTCCTCATTCTCCCAGGAGGGCCTTCCGGTATTTTTCGACTTCCGAAACCGGAACATTTTGCAAACTGCTGATCAGCCAGCCGGAATTCAAAGCGTCCCTGGGGAAATACTCGACCGTAAAAACCCATTTGTCCATTTGCAGAAAATGATATCTGATGCTTTTTACGTAAAGGAATTTAATGCTTCCATGAAAAAGGGCATCATAGAAACCGAGGCCCTTTGTCCGTTTAAAAAAAGAACCATCAAAATAGTCCGCCAAATTCTCCTTGTCTTCAAAAGCCTTCTCAAGCTCAATAAAATTATTGGCATGGCTGGCTGGATTGATAAACTGATGCCTGTCTTTCGGCGGCGCAATGGTCGCCCCAGAGCTACTCGATCCTGTCAAATTTGATTTTACGCCGACAACCACCCATTTTGATCGCATGAGGCTATCGGTATCGATTTTTAAAATAAGGGTAACATCAACGGGAGTGCCGTTCTGTTGAAATTTGCATTTGGCCTCTGCATACCAGTCGTTGCTAAAGAAATCCAGCTTGGTGACGTGTTGCGTGTTCGTGGCAGCATTGACAAACCGATCTATTTCTTCGGCGTTCCAGGACTTTGTTTCATAGTTAAACAGACTTTTTATCAGCTTCGCCCTGTTCAGGTTATACCGCACATGATATTGGGCATATACTTTCCGAACAAATGAATTGTCATCATCATTGAACCGCTCAAAAAATTCATCGATTTGTTTAACCTCATAAATAAAATGCTTTTCCCGTTCTCCTGCATCGTTGATCAGCGTTTGAGCACAAAGCCTTACCGAAGGAAAACAACCAATCCAAACGACCGCGATGCTGATGATGGCTAACCTCATGGATGCTGATTAAATGGATTTAGTGGTTATTACCCCAATATCCGACAAAAGCACATCCCATACATTGGTTACATTTCCCTCATAATTCTTCTCATAGGTTTTCAGAACAATCGTCGCATTCTTCCGGGTAATGTCCTGGTAAACCAATTTGCCATCCCGGTAGCCCCTGAAAACCTGTTCAAAGGAAACCACACCATAAAAATTGCCATCAACGCCACGCTTCACATCGCTGACATACTGGACGTTGGTCCATTCGATTTCAATTTTGTCATACTGAACCAGCTTTAATCGCGACAGATAAGTACGGATCTTGTATCGCCTAACATCATTCCGGCTGATGGACGAAGTTTCAATCATGGCATTCTCGTCTACAAATCCTCATAGGTAGCCGTCTTGTCGCACAAAATCTTCAGATATACGTTCAGTTGATTGGTTTTCTGCAGGGCCTTCTTTTCAAACTCCTCTTTGGATACCTTTCCGGCCACTTCTTCAAAAGTCAACGGCCGGATACTGTCTACCGATATGGTTTTGACATTATTGCCGGTCTGGCTCGGAGACGCCGTGGGTATATCCATTGTAACCTCCTTCACGCTACTGGTGTCTTGCGCGCCAACACTCAGCAACGTGGCGGTGGAATCCCGGCCGGCCCACAGATGAGACGCTATTTTTTCCACGGGTCCAAACAGGGCGGGATGTCCATCTTTATACAGGATGGCCAGGATCGATTTTCGGTCAATCTTATTGGTCGTTTTATCCGCAGCGAGGTAAACAAACTGATCGTTTTCCTTCACAATATTACCTTCAATCCGGCTTTTGGAATTGAGGTATATGTGATCGGACACGCGGTTATTGGCGCCGGGGTTTAAAAATTGCTTTATTTCCTGCTGGATCTGCGGTTGGCTGAAATCCATCTTTGAGGGAACGAGAAAGTCGCCGTTTTCATTGAAAAGCAGCAGCACATCGTGCGTGGGAATGGTTATAGAAGAGGGGTCTGCATAAGCATTTTTGTAAGTAAGGGTCTTGGCGGTAATATCTAAAACTTTTCCCTGCTTCGATCCGGTCGGGAGATAAATATATTGTTGGCATAGCGCGGGCGTGCTGACGGCAAGCCAGAAAGCCATCGAGCAGAAAAAAGCGCGCAAAATGGACATACGTATCGCGTTCGGTTAAGAATTACTGTTCACAGAGGATTGATTCTTAATATTTAATCAATGTAGACCGAAATTTTTCCAAGTCTATAAAAATATAGCATTTACGGGTCAATTCATAAAATAAAACCGGGAAAAGACGGGGTCGGCAGGCTATTATTTCCGGCAAAAAGGCCGTGCGGCGTCAGACACCCGGACAAAATGGGCGTTTCGATCCTTCCGGGCCATTGGACGCCGCTTTAATTTTTAAAAATGTTTCCGTTGCCCTTGCCAATCTTTTGTATCCATTCAATCCCCCGGGTTCAGCGGCTCGGCATTCATGTCTTCGTATTCGCATCGCGAACAGTTACTGTCATTGAACG
>CAJDUL010000006.1_pt1 | contig 17072 bp, 14 predicted proteins | sample 7390691 | NCBI WGS metagenome assembly CAJDUL01 (sample SAMEA7055677, study PRJEB34461) | soil metagenome | biome: terrestrial ecosystem; feature: Peninsula; material: soil | place: Antarctica | collected 2016
ATGGCCTTTGGGCTTGCCGGCCTTGCTTTCCTGACCCGAACGGTGGGTATTGCACTGGTAGCGGCCTTGTTTCTGGGGCTTTTATGGGAGTACCGGAAACAACTGATCAGCCTGATCCGGAATAACAGGATATTCATGGCCGTTATACTGGTATGCGCCGCAGGCATCCTTGTATTTTCAAAACAACTCGGATTGGATCATTATACGGGCGTGATGTCCGGTCAATTTAAAGGGGGCGTATATTTTAGCGAAATGATCGGATGGCACCTGAGGGAATGGGGTGAAATCTCGCTGAATGTTTCAGCCGCAAAAGCCATTGGCCCGCTGCCCGCTTCCCTGGTGATCGGGTTGTTTGTGGCGGTGGGCGTTCTCCTGGTTTCCGGCTTTATCTTTATCTGTTTTTTTAAAAAGAACCGGATCCCTTTCATCGTAAAGGGATATCTTTTTTTCTATATCATCCTGATGTTCAGCTGGCCTTTTTCAGATCCCCGGTTCTGGGTTCCGGTTCTTCCCCTGATCGCAGCCGTGGTGGCACAGACATCATTCCATAAAAGCAGATGGTTAAAAGTGCCGCTCATTTTACTGTTTGTTGTTTATACCACATTCGGAATAATTTCCGTGGTCTACATGACCTACACCTCATTGAATAAGGAAGTACTTGCCAGAACGCAGGCAGCCGGTGTTTACCGGAACGAATATGAAACGCATTTTTTTGGCAGGCCGCTTTCAGACACCGCAACGCGGGTGGATCCTTTTGTATTGAGTGTGCTGGAGAGATATGACGGGCATTAAAAAACCGGAGCGGTTATGGGCCCCGGTCATTCGTCATAATATATTTACTGCTTATTGGTTAACCGTATTGTTCCCCAATAATTTCTGGACGTCTTTATAGTTCATCTTTTGAAGTTCAGACTTCGTCAGTCCTTTCGCGGGTCCGGATACAATCGAATTCCCTACGGTAAGTGTTCCTGGAACAATCACATACCTGAAATCAAAAACGCCTGTCCAGTCCGTTCCGGAAAGCAGCTCCACATTGCCTACACTATAGGTAAGGTTTAAGGCTTCACTGGCATTGAAGATATTCGTTCCGTTATTTGCATCAAGATATTGCAGATAACCCAGAATAATTCCATTATCCAGAATACGCTGGGTTATTGCCTGGGCAGGAATTTCCTGAATAAAAAAAGGATTTGAATTGATGGTGGTGTCTTTCATACTAACGGGTATCCAGGCAGATGTCAAAATGCTGTCCGGTCCCGGGGCACCTGTGGCACCAGCGGCTCCGGCAGGTCCTGCGGGACCGGCAGGGCCCGTATCTCCTTTTTTGCAGCTTAACACGCCGAGTATGATTACGGCGGCCATTAAGAAAATCCATTTACTAAGTTTCATTTTTTTTATTTTAAATGGTTAATACCCCTGCAAGATAATTGAAATGGCATCCGGAAGGATGAATTTGACGGGTTCCATTTAAAAAATACGGCTGGAACGTAAATGGGGTTGTTTGAACGGCTTGCTTAACAAGCCAGGAGATCAAGGAGCCAGCACCTCGTCTATCTTAAACAATACTCCGTTGATCGCCATCTGGTTTACGGAAACCACATTGGCAAAACTATCATGACCCCTGATCTGTACCTGGGCCGCTATTCCGGACAAATTAAAATACAGCGTGCTGTCGTTCACGGTCTGCAGCGTGCTGCTGTCTGGAATATCATAAGTAAATAAGCGCTGGGGAACCAAATGAGACAGGATCAGGCGTCGCAGGGAATCTGAATTGGCCATGCTCAGATCCTGCGGGGAGTTGTAACCCAGCTTTCGGAATGCATCGTTATCGGGTGCAAAAAAGCTGAAGGGACCGGCGGAAGCCAGGTCGTTTGTCAGGCTGTCGGGGGCGGCTGTGGCCAGTTGCAGGGCACTGGAAAGAAAACTCAGGGAAGTATCTGAGTTTATCAGGTCCAGCAGATTTTTTGCCGGAGGAACCAGCACCTGCTGCAAGGCGTGTAAAACGCCGTTGGCCGCCCTCAGGTCGCTGGAAATCACCTGCACGCCATTTACGAAAAAGCGGTTGGAATCCCCGGATACAAAAACGGAATCCCCGTTGGCCATAATTATTTTCGATTCCCGGGCACCGATAAACGAGGAGGCTGTAAGGGCCGCGCCGGCAACCGTGTGATAAAGCACCAGGTTTTTTGCCTGGTCCCGTGAATAAGTGCCAATGGCTGCCTGGCTGATGCCGGCCTGACTAAAGGCGTCATTGGTAGGCACAAAAACGGTAAAGGGCCCGGCACCATTGAAAATCGTATCAAGACCGGCCTGCTGCACTGCCGTTTCAAAATAAGTGGTATTGCTTCCATTGGCCAGGATCCAGGAAACGGTTGAGGTCTTATAATTTATGCTGTTGGGCGTATTTTTATTACAGCTCCAACATCCTGTTCCGGCGCACAGCAGCAGAAACATTAAAATCCGGCGGTTGCCGGATATTGCTTTAATACCCATAAGCTGTTCTTTATGCAGGCAATTTCCCATGTCCTGCTTCCTATACGAATAAAATGAAACTTCGGTATGCCGGATAAATAATTTTTATTCCAGCGTATAGCTCACGCTGCCGTCCTTTTCATCCTTCAGGATGATGCCGATTTCGAGCAATTGCTTCCGGATCCGGTCCGAGGTCTGATAATCTTTTTTGGCCCTGGCCTCCTTCCGGATATCGATGAGCATGTCCATAATGCCCCCGAGCCGGTCCGGACCGGGTCCGGTTTTATCGGTTAATCCCAATACATCTTCCAGGTAGTTTTTGAACTGGGTCTGGGTATAAGACAGTGTTTCCGGTGAAAGGGTTGTTTTTTCCAGGTCACCGCTCCGGAAAGAATTGATGTGGTTCACCAGCACGAACATATTGGCCAGGACCTTCGCGGTGTTAAAATCATCATTCATGAAGTCGTCAAATTCCCGGCATAAGGAATTGAACTGGCTTTCGATCTGGGGATTGATGAGTTTCCCGGGATCACTGGTCATCTTCCGGAGATCCATATAGGCATCCCATAAACGGGTCAGCCCTTTTTCCGCTGCCTGCAGGGCCTCGTTGCCAAAATCCAGGGTACTCCGGTATTGCGTTTGTAAAATGAAGAAACGGATGGTCATCGGATGGTAGGCCTGGACGAGCAAGGAGTTGTTTCCGGAAAACATATCGGTTAGCGTGATCACGTTGTTGTAACTCTTGCCCATTTTTCTCCCGTTGATCGTAATCATATTGTTATGCAGCCAGTAACGGGCCGGCACATGATGATTACAGATGGTGCTTTGGGCAATCTCACTTTCGTGGTGGGGGAAAATCAGGTCCATGCCGCCACCGTGGATATCGAATTCCGTTCCCAGGTATTTGGTACTCATGGCCGAACACTCGATGTGCCATCCGGGAAATCCTTCTCCCCAGGGGCTGGTCCACCGCATAATATGACCGGGTGGTGCTGATTTCCAGAGTGCAAAATCCTGGCGGTTCCGTTTTTCTTCCTGGCTTTCCAGTGCGCGTGTGGTTTCCAGCAGCTCATCCAGTTTTCGTCCGCTGAGTTTCCCGTAGGGGTAATGTTCGGCGTATTTTTTTACATCGAAATAAACCGATCCGTTTACGGTATAGGCATAACCTGCTTCCATGATCTTTTTGATCATATCGATCTGCTCGATGATATGCCCCGTGGCGGACGGTTCTATGCTGGGTTCCAGGTTATTGAATTGTTTCATCGCCCAGTGGAACAGGTTGCTGTATTTCTGCACCAGCTCCATGGGTTCCATTTTCTCTATCACTGCCTTTTGGGAGATCTTGTCTTCCGCCTCGCGGCCTTCTTCCTCAAAATGGCCCGCATCGGTGATGTTGCGTACGTACCTCACCTTATAACCGAGATACAGCAGGTACCGGTAAATCACATCAAAGCTGATAAAGCCGCGGGCATGCCCCAGATGGCTCTCCCCGCTTACTGTGGGGCCGCATACGTACATGCCCACGTGGTTGGGTGTTAACGGTACAAATGCTTCTTTTTGCCTGCTGTAAGAATTATAGACTTTTAAGTTACTCATGCCTTCGCCCAAATATAAACATTTATCGCTTTTCGTCCTGTAGCTGAAGGTCGGCAATCACCGGACGATGATCGGAAAATGGTGACTGTATTACCGTGGCCTGTAATACGTTAAAACGCTTGCAAGGGAAAATATAGTCGATGCGAAGCGTTGGCGATATATTAATGTAGGTTCTTCCGATGCCGAATGATTTGGCAATAAACGCATCCTGGCGATCGCCCTTAATGTGAAAATAAGTATACGAATTCGGAACATCGTTAAAATCTCCACAGAGGATAACCGGGTAAGGACTCGCATCCAGGTGTCTTCTAACGGTATCGGCCTGGTAGCCGCGCAGGCTGAGGGCATACTTCAGTTTTTTGGCCAGTGAACGGGAAGCCTGCAGGATGCTGTCCTCCGCATTGCGGATGATCTCAACGTCCCGGAAATCTTTTGATTTGAATAGTACCGACTGCAGATGAACGGTGCATAGCCTGATCCGTTTTCCCTGTGCCAGCACATCCGTTTCAATCAGACTTTCCGGATTATCCATGCTGAAGGATCCAAAACTTTGCCGTGATTGCCGGATGATCGGGTATTTGGAAAAAATAATGACCCCGGTTTCATATTTGAATAATTTGTTGTGGAAGTCACGCGAAAAATAATAATACGGAAAATGAAGACTGTCGCGGATATACCGGATATTGGATCTGGAAGAATCGTCGGGCTCATAAAACTCCTGGAAACAGAGAAAGTCTGCGTTCTGTTTGGAAACCAGGTCAAACATCCGCCGGCGATGGCCGGAGGCGCCGGTTTTTTTCGTTATAAATTCATCCCAGCGACGAACATTCCAGGTCATTACACGAATGGCGTTGGTTTTTTTGGTGGTAAAATCTTTTTTTGCCAGGCTCATGCCAAAGAAAGCATGGATATTCTGCCAGCCGATGAGCAGGGTAAAAAGCGAAATGAGGGACCATCTCCTGGATAGGAAGAGCCAGAAAAAGAAAAATCCCAGCAGCAGCAAAAGGAATAAGGGGAATATAAAAGCAAGCAGGGAAATGAACCACCATTTATCCGGATGAAGAAACACATTACAGCAGGTGAGCAGAAATAAAAAAGCAATAACAATATTCAGCAGAATAAAGAAGCTTTTGGTAATTTTCCGCAGTGATGCCATGGGAGGAGCCGAAGTTACAAATCTTCCTCTTCTGCTGCCCGCTTCAGAATGTCTTTTTCTTCACTGGTGAGAAAACGATAACCCTGCTGATTGATTTTGTCCAGGATCTCATCTATCCGTTTTTGCGTGATGATGGGGATTTTCTTAAAAGGCTGGGTACCCGCCACGTGGTAATAAAATTCATCTTTCCGTTGTCTGGGTATTTTCTTTTTTTCAGGATTGAACAGGTCGCCGAGCCAGTCGAAGAACTGATTGATCCATATACTCGCATCCCGACCACGGCGCATCTGGTAAATGAACAGGAACCCAATGCCGGCGGCTCCGGCATTGGCAATATAAATACTGGTTTCCCCATAGCCTATGCCGGAAAAATTGATCAGCAGAAAAATCAGGGTGATCACCCACAGCGGGATGCCCCCGTTAATCATGGGAAAAATGCGGTAATCCGGCGAAACGGTAGTAGTAGCGATGGCCAGGGCTGCAATGGCACAATTGGCGCCGGAAAAAGTGGCGGGGTCAAGCTGGGGATTAATGCCGGGGATCAATAAATGACCCAGGATAAACAACAGGGCACCTGAAAAGCCCCCATACAGGTATATCGGAATGATTTTCCGGTTGCCGGTCAGATCCTGTAAAATGTACCCAAAGGTCCAAAGCCAGAATATATTGGAAATAAAACGGAAAAGCTGGTGGTCTATGAACATATAACTGATCACCGTCCAGGGACGCAAGGCCAGTTTACCCGGATCGGCAGGCAGGGCGAACCAGTTGTAAATATGGGTGTAATAGGTGGTCATCTGTGTATCGCTGACCAGATAAATTACATATACAAATTTGAGTATTACAAAGAGTACCGCATTCAGTATAAGCAGCTGGATGAGGGCATTTCCATCCTGGCCCAGGTGCATCCGTTTCCGGTAGTTTTCTTCTTTTACATTCATGGGTTTTACCTGTAAGGCATAACTAAATCCATCATCACAGCGGGTTCGTTTTAGTAACAGTCAAAACGGTATTGGGTTCAGTAAAAATTTTTCCGGTCCGTTTTTTTCCAGTAATAAACCAGTAATAGTCCAACGAGACCACCCCCCAGATGGGCCCAGTGTGCAACATTATCCCCGGCGGTATTCCGGAGACCCAGGAACAACTCTATGCATACATAACCTAAAACGGCCCATTTGGCTTTTATCGGGAAAAAGAAATACAGGTAGATCAGGCTGTTGGGGAACAGCAGCCCGAAAGCAACCATGCATCCGAAAATGGATCCGGATGCGCCCAAGGTTGCGGAATTTAATATGGTATCCGAATATCTGTACATTTCCTGCTGATGAACGGGCAAAGCAGCAAATTCCTGCCAGGCGGGTGTCAGCTCATGGTAAAGAACAAAAAGGTGCAATAAGGCTGCACCGATTCCGCAGACCATATAAAAAATCAAAAAACGTTTCGGTCCCCAGAAATTTTCCAGGATACTGCCAAACATCCAAAGGATCAGCATATTCCAGAAAATATGGCCGAGGTTCCCGTGGAGGAACATGTAGGTGACCAGTTGGTGGGGGCGGAAATACACCGAACGGATATCATGCAGCGCAAATAAGTTTTCAATGCTGAAAGTCGCATTATGCTCAAAGATACTTTGTGCAAAAAAAACGAGGACATTGATAATGATCAGGTTCTTGATTACGGGCGGGATCATCTGGAAACCCCCGGGTCGAAATTCAGTCATAGTGGATCTTCGATTACGGATGCAAGTTAATGTTTTAAAAAAAGCCCGGTTACATTTTCAATATGATGGGTATGCGGGAACATATCCACGGGCTGTATGGCCTTTACGGCATATTTTTCAGAAAGCAATTGAAGGTCACGCGCCTGGGTAGCCGGATTGCAACTGACGTACACGATCTTTTCGGGGGCTATATCGAGCAGTTTATTCACCAGTTTTGCGGTCATCCCGGCCCTTGGCGGGTCGGTTATGACTACGTCCGGGCGGCCATGGATCCCGAAAAAGGAATCATTACACAGTTCGGTCACGTCCCCCGCAAAAAAACCGGCATGCCGAACCCGGTTGAGCGCCGCATTTTCCCGGGCATCGTCAATGGCTTCCGGGATAAGCTCCACACCGACCACCCGGTTTGCCCGGTCGCTGAGGAAAATGCCAATGCTCCCGGTTCCGCAATACAGATCATAAACCGTTTCTTTCCCGCTGAGTTCCGCAAAATCCCGGGTAACCTGGTACAGCCGCTCCGCCTGAGCGGTATTCGTTTGAAAAAAAGATTTCGGGCCTATCTTGAATTCATATTTTTCCAGCTTTTCCACCACATAGCCCTTTCCATAAAATACAACGGGGTAAAGCCCGTGCAGGCTGTCATTCATCTTTGCATTGATGGTATACAGCAGGGTGGTAATGCCGGGGAATTTTTCCATGATGTGGGTCAACAGGCTGTTCACCAGGGCCTCATCAAAATATCCGAATACGATATTCAGCATCAGTTCTCCCGTCCGGCACAGCCTGACCTGCATATTACGGAGAAAACCTTCGTGCCGCAGGATGTCATAGAAGCTGACCTTATTTACGATGCCCCAGCGTTTCACTTCCTTACGAAGGAGGTTGCTGGGCTCCTGCTGCAGGAAGCAGGTGTCCACATCCACAATTTTATCAAAAATGCCCCTGGCATGAAATCCTGCAGCGTCCTGCCGGGAAGAAATGCCGGGATCCCGCAGCTCTTCCCGCAACAGGAAGCGGCGGTTGGAAAAGGTATATTCCATTTTATTCCGATAGCCGGTGTTGTCGACGGCTCCAAGGATGGGCATTATGGGGGGAAGTTCCATTTTGCCGATCCTCCGCAGACTTTGCCAAACCTCGTCCTGTTTATATTCCAGTTGCTTTACATAGGGAAGCATCTGCCACTGGCATCCCCCGCAAACCCCGAAATGGGGACAGAATGGTTTGATTCTGTCCGCTGCATATTCCTGGTAAGAAATCACATGACCTTCGGCCCAATCCTTTTTATTTTTTGTTAATACAACCGTAACCAGGTCGCCCGGAACGGCCTGCTCTATGAAGATTACTTTTCCTTCATGTTTTGCCAGGCTCTTTCCCCCGGCCGCATATCCGGTGACCAGGAGATTTTCCAATACAATATTTTTCTTGTTTCCCACGGCGGCAAATGTAGGATTATCCTAATTTAGCAGTCCTATGTTCAACCTACAGCCCAAAACAGGCCTTTTTGCATCCATCTTACTTGTTCTTGCCCATTGCGGCTTTTCCCAGGGTTACGACATCCATCTTACCTTAAAACCTTTTGCCCACAGCCAGGTATACCTGGGCTATCATTACGGGAAAATTAAAGCAGTGGCGGATTCCATCCTTCTGGACGGGAACGCCGAGGGCGATTTTAAAGGGAAAGAAAAATTACCCGAAGGCGTTTATTTTATAGTTTCCCCAAAAAAAGAGATTCTTTTCGAACTCCTGATCGGCAGGGAACAGCAATTTTCAGTGTCCGCAGATACCAGCCGGCTACCCCAAAGCATCATATTTGCGGGCTCAACCGAAAACCAGGCATTCCAGGAATACACTTCCTTTATGAATACCCATGGGCGGGATATTGTTTCTTTACAATCTCAGTTGTCGGGCTCAAAAACAAAAAAGGACTCTGCGGCTGTAGAGCAGAAAATCCGTACGATCAATTCGGAGGTAAAAACATACCGCGATCAGCTGGAAAAAAAGGATCCGGGATCCCTGCTGAGTACCCTGCTGCTGATGCTGAAAGAACCTGTTGTGCCGCCTGCACCGGGTACTGCCAGCGGGAAGCCTGATGCCAATTTTGCTTACCGGTATTTTAAGGATCATTACTGGGATAATATTTCCTTTACTGACGAGCGGCTGATACGCACGCCGGTATTTGAACCGAAACTGGATCGTTATTTTAAGGACCTGGTTTCTCCGGCACCCGATTCCATCAACCGGGAGATCGACCACATGCTCCTGTATTCCCGCACCAACAAGGAAATGTTCAAATACCTGCTTATCCATTTTGTACAGAAATACATAAACCCCGAATACATGGGCCAGGATGCGGTGTTCGTCCATATTTTTGAAAAATATATCAATACGGGGCAGGCTGATTTCTTCACCGAGAAGTACCGTAAGTATGTAAATGACCGTGCCTACAGCCTGATGGCCAACCTGCTCGGTCAACCCGCACCTGAGCTGACGATGACCGATACCATGGGGAAAACAGTAACCCTGTATAATGTGAAGGCCGATTATACACTGATCTGTTTCTGGGACCCCACCTGCAGTCATTGTAAGGAAACCATTCCCAAAGTGGATTCCATTTTCCAGTCCAAATGGAAAAACGAAGGTCTTAAAGTGGTCGGCGTGATGGTAGATGGCGGAAAAGATAACTGGACCAAATTTATCCGGGATCACAATTTGAAGGATTGGATAAACGTTTATCAGACAACGGCCCAGCATGATGCGGAAGCTGCTGCGGGACACCCCGACTACCGTCAGCTGTATGATGTTTACCAGACGCCGATCCTTTACCTGCTGGATAAAGACAAGCGGATCATCGCAAAAAAACTTACTTATCAGCAACTGGATGAAATACTGAACCTGAAGCTGAAAAAGGCCAATCCATGATATGAAGAATGTAGTCCTGATCATTTTCCTGCTTTGCTGCTCGCAAACTTTTTTTGGTCAAACCATTGCCTGGTATGGCAATCATCAGATCAGCCGGGATGAGTTTCTATCCGCCTACCGGAAAAACAATACAAATACAAAGGCAACAGACAAATCCTACAGGGAATATCTGGACTTGTATATCCGGTATCGCCTGAAAGTGCAGGCGGCATACGATAAAAAAATGGATACTTTACCCGCACAGCTGTCCGAATTGCATAATTTCCGCAGCCAGATTGCGGATCAATACAGCAACGACGAAACCAGCCTGAACAGGATGGTGGAGGAGGCTTTTGTAAGATCTCACAAAGACCTCCGGCTTTCCTATATTTTTGTTTCCGCTCCAAAAACAGCTTCTCCCGGAGACACCCTGAAGGCGTATAAGAAAATTACGGAAGCCCACAATCAGTTAAAAAAAATAAAAGATTTTGGAGAGGTGGCTATGACTTATTCTGAGGATCCTTTTGTAAAAAGCAACCGTGGCGACCTGGGATACATCACTGTTTTTGATCTTCCATATACCATGGAAACCGAAGCCTACCGGATCAGCGATAATCAGGTTTCACCTGTTTTCAGAACAGATGGTGGCTATTTCATTGTCAAAAAAACGGGAGAAAGATCTGCGGCAGGAAGGATGCACGCGGCACAAATCCTGCTCATCTTTCCCTACCAGGCCAATGATGTTGAAAAGGAGGATACCCGTCAACGGGCGGATTCTTTGTATCGGGCCATTCTCTCAGGCTCCGATTTTGGTGAACTGGCGAGAAAATTCAGCGGCGATAATTTGTCCTATCAGCTGGGTGGCGTATTGCCCGAATTCGGAATCGGGAAATATGATCCCGTTTTTGAACAGGTGGCTTATGGTCTGCAGAAAGATGGTGATATCAGCAAACCCTTTGCCAGCAGTTTCGGCTACCACATCCTGAAAAGGATCTCGCGGATACCGGTTTCCGAAACCAGGGATAAAAAAACAATGGCTGAATTGCAGAACAGGGTTAAGGCAGATAAGCGAATCGGGGTATCCCGGAAAGAAATGCTACAGTCGGTTTTAAAGAAAACAGGCTTTAAACAGATGATGCCGGCCGGAAATCATTTGTTTGTTTACACTGACAGTATGCTGCTGTATAAAAAAGATCCCGGTTTCCATGACCTGAATGCACACAGCGTTTTATTTCGTTTTCCCGACAAAACATATACGGTTAGTGACTGGGTCGGTTACCGCAGAACATTAGGCGGAGTGCCCGCCCTGCTGAACGGAAAAACAAACCTGGATCTACTGGATCAATACAAACAGATCGTTGCTTTTGAGTATTACAAAGCCCATCTCGAAAGATATAATAAGGATTTTGCCAATCAACTGAATGAATTCCGCGACGGTAATTTATTGTTCGAGATCATGCAAAAAAGGGTTTGGGATAAGGCTTCAGCAGATACGGCAGGTTTGAAAAATTTCTTTGAGACCCATGCCCGTAGCTACCGGTGGAAATCCAGTGCGGATGCCATTGTCTTTAATGCAGGTAACCAGGCGTCTGCAGAAAAAATCAGGCAGGAAATCCAAAGCGGCATAGGCAGTTGGCGGATCCTGGTGGATAGCCTGGTGGGCCAGGTACAGGCGGATTCGGGCCGTTTCGAGATTAAACAACTGCCGGATAATGGCAGCACCGACGATAACGGGTTTACCTCTAACAAGACCAATTCAGATAAAACCGTTCAGTTTGCCTATATCATCCGGAAACATACCGACCCTTCCACCAGATCTTTCAGCGAGGCCCGCGGCCTGGTGATCAATGATTATCAGAATGAACTGGAAAACAACTGGATCTTGGAGTTAAAAAAGAAATATCCGGTAAAGATCAGTGAGGATGTTTTGGGGAAACTGGAGAAGTAATGTGGAAATGTGCTGATGTGCACATTTTCACATCAACCCACATTATCCAGCAAATCCAATATCTTCCCATCCTTATCCATATCAAATTTCCGGGCGAGAAATCTATCTGAGCTGACCAGCATATTGTAATCTTCAGCAGTAAATGTTTTTGGATTCGCACCTCCCTTTGACCAGTCGATAAAATAAAAATTATCATTCACCACGCTTTCCCGGAACGCAGAATTCATAACGATAGTGGGCACCAGGAATTCATCCGGTCCCCACGTGAGGCGGACAAACCGTTTCAATCGCCTATCTGACTCCATAAAATTCGCCACATATTGTGCGCAGTCAGCGCCAAGCGTCATACACATGGCCCTGGGCCCGCCATACAATTGATAAGGAAGCGGAAATTTCCTTTCCGGCAGAATAGCATTCAGAAAAAACTGTAGGCGGTACCTGCCGCGAAATCCTGAATTGGTGAAATGATATTTTTTGATGCGCGTAACGGCATGATCCCACCAGTCTCCCTGTTCTTCAAAACTCATGAAATTTTTGCCAGGGTTTTTTTCAAGGAATTGAAATAGGTCGCCGACAGGTTTGATGGGATAATCCTGGCCGCTCATCACACTGATATAATCATATTTCGTGTGGCTGCTTAAAATTTCTTTCATGGAAATCAGCACCGCATGTACAAAATTATAGGAGGCCCAGCGGATCTTTATCCGCTGATGAACAAATTGTACCTGTGGCAGCCGGGCGAGATAGAGAAATGGCGCCGGATCTGTTTTCTTATCCAGGTGAATAAAAAAATCGAAGGGGAACGGATCAAATTTATTCATGTACCGCTCAATCTGCTGAGGATTCTTATGGGCCATGATGATACAGGCGATACGCATGGTATGGTTATCAGTTGACGGTTGATCAGAATTGCTCATACAGCTTCCTCAGTTTCTCCCGCGTCATGATCCGTTCCCAGTCAGGGCCCAGGGCATTCTCCCAAAGCGGCTTCATGCCCAGGGATACATTGATCATGGTTTCGAACTGATCGTCGGTTAAACCTTTGGTGATGTGCCGGGGAATTTCAATGTTGTTTTTCTCTACCATCTTTTTGAATTCCCTTACCCCTTCGGGATAATAGGCTTCCAGTTTGTCGAATACAATGCAGTTGCCAACACCGTGACGGGTGCCCAGCAGATATCCCAGTCCGTAGCTTACTGCATGGGCCACTCCCACCTGGGAATAGGCAATGCTCATTCCCCCGGCATAGGAAGCCATCATGAGCTTGTCATCGTGATGGGTCGTCCACGCGCCGTTTCCCAGAAAAACCTCCTGGCAGAGGCTGAGCGCTTTTTCGCCATAAGATTTACTGAATTCATTCAGGAAGGTGCCGGTTAAACTTTCGATGCAATGGATATAACAATCCATGCCCGTATAGAATCTTTGATTGGCCGGAGCGTTTGCGGTAAGCTCGGGATCCAGTACGATCTGATCGAAGGGGGTAAAATCGGAATTCATGCCAAGTTTGCGGGTGGGTCCCGTGAGCACGGTGGTCCGGGATACTTCCGCCCCTGTGCCGCTGAGGGTGGGAATGCCGGCTTTATAAACAGCTGGAAATTTCACCAGATCCCATCCCTGGTAGTCTGCGGATGAACCCGGGTTGGTCATCATCAGCGAAACGGCCTTGGCCAGATCCATGGCAGAACCGCCGCCAATACCGATGATTCCGCTAACGGTACCGAATTCCTGTTTGAGTACGGATGCCAGGCCATCCACCTGTTTTGTTTTTGGCTCGTGGCTGGAATCGGCGAAAATAATTTTATCATTTCCCCGCAAAGGGATGCGGTTAAGCAGGGGTTTATTTTCAAAGAAATGGTCCACCAGAAATATCATGGGTAGTTTTTCTTTCCGGTGTGGCGCTAATATTTCGTCCAGTTGATTAAAGCTTCCCCGGCCGTATACAACATAGCTCACCATTTTAAAATTTCTGAACTTCATGGATTTCCTGTTTTGAAATGCAAAGTTATCTGCTTTCAGTGTCCGGCAGAATGGGTTAATGCGGCAGCGCCGAATACGCCGGCACTGTCGCCCAGTTCCGGTCTGATCACCGGTACGCTGCTGTAATTATTAAAGATGAAAGATTTTAATGATTCTACCCCTTCGGTATAGATCACATCAATATTACCCACACCACCTCCCACCACGATGATATCGGGGTCGAGCATGTTGGTGATCACGGAGATTGCTTTTCCGAAAAAATGAGCAAGACGGTCGAGGGTTTCCCTGGCCGCGGCATCCTGATGCCGCAGCGCCACGATTTCCTTGAGGGATTTTTTTTTGCCTGTGCGGTCTTCGTAATATTTCTGCAGGGAAGGACCGGACAGCACTTTCTCAACGCATCCGCTTTTTCCGCAATAACAGGGTCCTCCCGATTCATCCAGAAAATTATGACCCCATTCTCCGGCGATGCCATGATGACCGTTCCAGATTTTCCCGTCAATAACTATTCCGCCACCCACACCGGTTCCCATGATGATTCCAAATACCATACGCGCCCCCGGCGCTTTCTTTTTAACACCTCCCCAGTTTGCTTCAGCCAGCGCAAAACAGTTGGCGTCATTGGCGAGCATAACGGGCATATTTAGCCGGGCCTCCAGATCCTTTTTGAGCGGCTGACCATTGAGCATTGTGGTGTTGCAATTTTTCATAGTCAGCGAAATGGGATCTAGGATTCCCGGTGTGCCAAAGCCGATGCTTTTCGGGGTCAGCCCGGATTCGGTCTTCATTTTTGTTACCAGTTTTTCTATCTGGCCGATGATGTGATCATATCCTCCGGAAGCTTCTGTATCTACCCGGGTTCTTACCAAGGGCTCCGGATCCTTTTCGCTTTTTAAAATGACGCCTTCCATTTTTGTTCCACCGAGGTCGATGCCCCACAAAGGTTGATTCATGCTTTCAGTTTAATTGAGGTTTATAATTTTCAGGCGGTTTCATCTTTTTATTTCCATGTGCCGGATAGCTCTTTGCAGGTCCTCTGGCGTATCAATTTCAATGCCCATATATTCAGTCGCCACCATCCTCAGGGGTACGCCGTGTTCCAGGTAGCGGAGGCATTCAATTCGCTCGGTTGCTTCCAGCGGCGTCACCGGCCATTTCGTAAAATTCAGCAAAGCCTGTTTGCGGAAGGCATAAACGCCGATGTGCTCGTAACAGGGAATGCCGGTACTGGCATCCCGGGGATAAGGGATCACACTTCTGCTGAAGAAAAGAGCATTCATTTGCAAGTCCACGGCAACCTTAACATAATTCGGGTCTTGTATGTTGTTTTTGTTTTTCATTTCCTGCATGAGGGAAGCAACCTGTATAAGTCCCTGCCGGTCTTCCTTAAAAACCTGCAATAGTTTTTGCAGGGGTTCGCGCTGTACAAATGGCTCATCGCCCTGCACGTTCACCACAACGTCCACCTCCATATCTTCAATGGCCTCCGCAATACGGTCGCTTCCGCTCTCGTGCGGTTTATGGCTCATTTTAGCTTCTCCGCCGTGACGGACAATTTCCTGATAAATGACATCACTGTCCGTAACCACCATCACCTGGTCGAATAGTTGCGTGGCCACGGTATTTTCATAGGTATGGCGAATGACCGTTTTACCGCCAAGTTCCTGCATGAGTTTGCCCGGGAAGCGGGTGGAAGCATAACGGGCGGGGATCAGCGCAATGAAATTCATGAAGATCGTTTTCCAAATGTAATTTTTTAACGGTTTTGGGAAGTCAGAAATATTTTTCTTCCAGCAACCGTGTCAGATCGAGCACCGCACCTCTTCCATCCTTATCCCCGGAATTACACATCACGATGATGCCGATCTTTTTTTCTTTGAGGATCTCTGCCTGGCAATCAAACAGCTGGGATATGCCTTCATGAAAAGAAAAGGACTGATCCTTCAGGCTCCCGTTGTTCCATCCCATGGCAAAGTCCGGTTTTCCGGAATGTATATAGTTAAAAGTTTTCTGTGAAAGTGACGAGCTTTCTCCATTTAACCCGGCGATGTTTACGCGGATGAACCGGATATAGTCCGGCAGGCTGATGCTGATTCCCTGTGCGGGATAGAGTACCGGATTGACTTTCAGCCGGGTATTACCCATTTCGGAATAAAAACGCCCTCCGTGTGACCAGTGTCCTGCCGGTGCGGCGGTATCTGAAACCAGGGGCCAGGAATAGCGAACGGAAATTTTCAGCGGCCTGCTGATATATTGGGTTACCAGGTCTTCCCAGCACTTTCCGGTTACTTTTTCCAGCATGGCCGCCGCGATTACATAATTTGCCTGGGAAAAAACAATTTTTTTCTGAAGAAAACTTTCCATGTCTGGCTTTTGCTGCAGCATGTATTGCGTGAAGGTTCTTCTTTTTGTCATCACATTTCCGGCACTGCGGGGTATATGAGTCCAGTCATCCGGTGTCATGAAGGGTTGAAACCGGGTTCTGCAACTGAGCAGGTCCTCCAGCGTAATGGATTGATAAACCGGAAAAGCCTTCTTTTTAAATTCAGGAAATATTTTTAAGAGGGGCGTGGTCCATTTTATTTTTCCGGCTTCCACCAGATGCGCGGCAATGTAAGCGGTGAAAGCAGCCGTATTCGTTCCGAGGTAAAAACGATCGTTGGAATCAATGGTATCTTTCAGTTTAAACACCCGATACCCGATCACTTCCTCTTCCAGCAGGCTATCCATGGTAAATACTGCATAGGCCATACCGGGTACCCCGCGGATGATGCGTATGGAATCTGCGGCGGCCCTGCCGGATTGTGTGCTTCCGGCAAAAGGCAGCATAAGCAAGAGAAGGAGTGGAAAATACTTTATTTGTCTGCGTTCATAATATTCCATAACAGGTCTTTTAATGCCTGTATTCCTTTTTGAGTAACGGAAGAAATGAAAATATGGGGAATACCGGCCGGCAGTTCTTTTTCAATCCCGGAAATTAATTCATCGTCCAACAAATCACTTTTACTAATGGCAATCACAAAACGTTTGTGCAGCAGCTCCGGATTGAACCGGCGCAGTTCATTCACCAGTATTTCATATTCTTTCCGGTGATCCGGACTGTCTGCCGGAATCAGGAACAGCAGTGCAACATTCCTTTCGATATGCCTTAAAAATCTATGCCCCAGACCTTTTCCTTCAGCAGCTCCTTCAATGATTCCGGGCAGGTCCGCTATACAGAAACTTTTACCGTCGCGGTATTCCACCATGCCCAGTTGCGGGCTGAGGGTGGTAAAGGCATAATCTGCAATTTTGGGTTTGGCGGC
>CAJDUL010000007.1_pt1 | contig 16846 bp, 15 predicted proteins | sample 7390691 | NCBI WGS metagenome assembly CAJDUL01 (sample SAMEA7055677, study PRJEB34461) | soil metagenome | biome: terrestrial ecosystem; feature: Peninsula; material: soil | place: Antarctica | collected 2016
AATAAAATAAAACTGACCACTCCAAAAATAACAAAACTCAGGAATTGCCCAAACCAGAGCAGCCATCCGAGCGCCTGTCCGTAAGGTTCTTTGGGAATATGATACAGGGCCACGGTTTCCATCACCAGCAGGGCATAAGCGCCGATGCCACCAGGTGAAAGGATCATGCCCACGCTGCCCATAGCGAGCACCGTAAGGGCATCTGTGAGGGTGAGGCGGCTGGTTTCATCGATGGCAAAAAATCCGCACCAGGTGCTGAGCAGATACAGGAACCAGATCACAAAAGTATAAAGGAAGAAAAGCGGTTTGTTCTTCAGGGCGCGGACGCTGATCAGTCCGTGCCAGACGCCGGCGAGTATATTTTTTAATTTCTGGATCAGGTTGATATGGCCGAAACGGCTGAACACGATTTTCAGCAATATAAAAACCAGGATCAGGGCAAGAGCCAGGAAAATAATTTTACGGTAAGCCGTTTGTCCGTTTTTATTCTGGAAGGCAGGATAGATATAATCATGTGCCAGGGAAGAAACGATGTCGAACTGAAAAACAAAGGTCAGTCCGAATACCAGCAACAGGCAGATCACATCAAACGCTCTTTCCGCCACAATTGTTCCGACCAGTTTTTGGGCCGGCACTTTTTCATAGCGGGCCAGGATGGTGCATTTGACCACCTCTCCGAGTCGGGGGGCGCCCAGGTTTACAAAATATCCGATCATGACAGCAAAGAAAGCATTCAGGCGGGAAGGATGATAGCCCATGGGTTCCATCAGCTGGCGCCAGCGAAGAGCGCGTATCCAGTGACTTAAGAGCAATAGACTGAAAACGGGAATCAGCAACCAGTAATGGGCTTTGTCCATTGCTTTTTTCAGCTGTTCCCATTTTTCGTGATCGAGTCCGCGTACGCTCAGCCAAACAAAAAAAACTGCCAGCAGCGCAAAAAATATATATTGGAGGGAGGTTAAAATCGCCTTCTTCATAGAGATTGGTAAGATACGATTTTAAAGAGATTTGTCAAGATGCAAAACATTCATTGTCAAATGAAAGCGCAGCTAAATTTTATTTCCTTCGGAAGGGAATATAACCCATGGACTGAATTTCTTTGCTTCTTCAAAGTCCATCCGGGCATAAGAAATAACGATCACAACATCACCCACTGCACCGCTGCGTGCCGCCGGTCCGTTGAGGCAGCAGATACCCGAACCCCTTTTGCCTTTCAGCAGGTAAGTTTCGATCCTGGCGCCGGTATTCACGTTCACCACCTGAACCTTTTCATTAACGATCATGTTAACAGCATCCATCAGATCCTCGTCGAGGGTCAGGCTGCCCACATAATTCAGGTTGGCTTCTGTTATCGTTACCCGGTGAACCTTTGATTTCAGAATTTCAATATCCATATCCGTTCCGGAATTTAGCCTGCAAAAGTAATCAATTGAGCAGCATATTATCAATCAGCCGCACATCTCCCTGAAAGGCGGCGATCAGGGCAACCGCTTTTTCTTTTTCGTTCCATAAAAGCAGGGGCCTCAGATCACTGGCTTTAGCTGTGGCAATATAATCCGTTTTAAACCCGGCCGCTTCCAGCATTTCCTGGGCGGTGGACAGTACGGGTGAAGGATCCCCGGTGGAAAGCTGATCCCGGATATAAAGAAGCGCCCGGTAAATAGCCGCTGCGTTTTTCCTTTGTTGCGGACTGAGCCTGCTGTTCCGGCTGCTCATGGCCAATCCGTCCGGCTCCCGAAAAGTGGGAACGGTATGTAATGTCGCGGGGAGTTGGAGCTGAGCGATCAGTTCTTTTACTACCAGGCATTGCTGAAAATCCTTTTGGCCCATGAAGAGATGGTCAGGGTCAATTCCTTTCAACAGCCGGCTCATCACCTGGCATACGCCCTGGTAATGGCCGGGCCGATACCTGCCCTCCAGGATAGTCTCCAGGTAACCGATGTTAAATTTTTCGAGCACGGTTCCCGTCGGATATATTTCTTCCACGGAAGGCAGGAACAGGATATCCGTGCCTGCTTTTTCGAGCATTTCGATATCTTTTTCTGTGTCGACGGGATATTTCTCATAATCCACAGGATCGTTAAACTGGTTGGGATTCACAAAGAGGCTGCATACGGTGATTCCGGTAACGCCCCGGGATGCCTCGATCAGGCTGATATGCCCCCGGTGAAGGGCCCCCATAGTGGGAACAAAGCCAACCCGGATCCTCTTATTCCTGTTGTTGACCAGGTAATTTTGTAAATCATCGAGTCTTTTAAAAATGATCATTTTCAAGCTATTATGCATCGCGGATCCTGTCCGGGTGCCTATTTGGGGAATAAACCTTACCTTCGCAAACTGATTTTCAGGTATTCTCCTGGTCACCAATTCCCTCCCAATGGTAGTAGCAAAGAAAAGGATTTTATTTATTGCCAATGAGATGTCTCCTTACCTGGAGCTGACAGAGTTTGCGGAAACTGTGAATAAGTTAGCGATTAAATCGAACGACAATGGTTTTGAGGTGCGCTGTATTATGCCCAGGTTCGGCGTAATCAATGAAAGAAGACACCGGTTACATGAGGTGGTTAGGCTTTCGGGCATCAATGTTTCTGTGGACAACGACGATTATCCCCTGCAGATCAAAGTGGCATCCCTGCCCAATGCGCGGTTGCAGGTTTATTTCCTGGAGAATGAGGATCTGTTTAAACGCAAGTTCATATTTCATGATGAAAAGGAAAAGTGGTTCGACGACAATGGGCTGAGAACCGTATTTTTTTGTAAAGGCGCCCTCGAAACGGTTAAAAAATTCGGCTGGCCCCCGGATATTATCCACTGCAGCGGGTGGATGACGGGGCTGATCCCTTTTTATCTCAAAACAGTGTATAAGAAAGAACCTGTTTTTGCCCATAGCAAAGTGGTATTTACCATCGGCCAGAACACGTTTAAGGAAAAACTGGGGAGTGATTTTACCAAAATAGCCAATATCCATGCATCGATCAAGGAAAAGGATCTGGAACCCTTCAGCGAAGGGACCAACAACGCCGTTTTCCGCGGCGGAGCCCTTTCTGCGGATGCCATAACTTTCGGTGCGGAAAAAATTGACAAAAAACTGCTGGACGAGTTCAGTAAGGTACGCGGTAAAAAAGTGCTGCCCTTTAATGCGGAATCGGATCTTACGGATTACCTGCAATTGTATACCGACCTTTCCCAATAAGTTCGAGGCGATTAACAAAACATAATGGCTGATCTGTTATCTTTACACCGCCATCCATTAATTACCGTGTAATTAGTGGTTTTTTATTTCTGTAAGTCCAATTTCAAAACAGTTTAACATGTCTTATTTATTCACTTCTGAGAGTGTTTCCGAGGGTCACCCGGACAAAGTGGCCGATCAGATCTCAGATGCCCTGATTGATCATTTTCTGGCCTTCGACCCTCAATCCAAGGTTGCCTGTGAAACCCTGGTAACCACCGGACAGGTTGTGCTGGCCGGAGAAGTAAAATCAAAAGCTTACCTGGATGTTCAGGAAATTGCGCGTTCGGTGATTCGCAGAATCGGTTATACGAAGAGTGAATATATGTTTGAGGCCAACAGTTGCGGCATTTTTTCGGCTATTCATGAGCAATCCTCAGACATCAACCAGGGTGTTGACCGGACAAAAAAGGAGGATCAGGGAGCGGGGGATCAGGGCATGATGTTCGGTTATGCGACCCATGAAACCGACAATTATATGCCGCTTGCCCTGGATCTGGCTCATATGCTGCTGATTGAACTGGCTGCGCTGAGAAGGGAAGAAAAACAAATCAGATACCTGCGTCCGGATGCCAAGAGCCAGGTAACCCTGGAATACGACGACAATAACAATCCGGTCAGGATCGATGCCATTGTCATCTCCACCCAGCACGATGATTTTGATACCGAAACGCGGATGCGGGAAAAGATCAGAAAGGATATGATCGGCATTCTCATTCCCCGGGTAAAATTAAAATATAAAAAATACGCCCATCTCTTTAATGATAAGATCAAATACCACATCAACCCGACCGGGAAATTTGTGATTGGCGGTCCGCACGGAGATACGGGTCTTACCGGACGCAAGATCATCGTGGATACCTACGGAGGGAAAGGAGCCCACGGAGGCGGCGCCTTTAGCGGAAAAGATCCATCCAAAGTGGACCGCAGTGCAGCCTATGCCACCCGGCATATTGCCAAGAACCTGGTGGCCGCCGGGGTGGCCCGGGAAGTGCTGGTACAGGTTTCCTATGCGATCGGCGTAGCTAAGCCCACATCGATTCATGTAGACACTTACCGTACCGCAAAAGTGGATCTGACGGATGGTGAGATAGGTAAAATCGTGGAGAAGATTTTCGACATGCGGCCCTACTTCATCGAGCAAAGGCTGAAACTGCGGAATCCGATTTACAGTGAAACGGCTGCTTACGGACACATGGGCCGTAAACCCGAGACCGTTGTTAAAACATTTGTTTCTCCCGACGGCAAGACCATTAAGAAAAAAGTGGAGCTGTTCACCTGGGAAAAACTGGATTACGTGAAAAAGGTAAAGCAGGCATTCAGGATTAAATAGGCCCGGCAACATATACTGAACAGGGTTGGCCCACCGGTTAACCCTTTTTTTATTCGGTCTCTGCAGTAATTATAATTAGTATTTTCGATTATGGGCAATCCTCAGAATCCCTGGAGAATTCTGGATCAGAAAATGGTTTACGAGAACCCATGGATCAGTTTAACGGAGTTCCGGGTACTGAATCCTTCGGGAGGAGAAGGGATTTACGGCAAAGTTCATTTTAAGAACACTGCCATAGGGATCATTCCGCTGGATTCCGAATTCCATATTTATCTCGTGGGCCAGTACCGGTTTCCACTGAATCAGTACAGTTGGGAAATTCCGGAAGGCGGCGGGGCCGCAGGGGAAGATCCGCTTTCGGCCGCAAAACGGGAATTGCTGGAGGAAACGGGACTGGTGGCAAAGGAATGGGTCAGGTTATTTAACATGCATCTTTCCAATTCCGTTTCGGATGAACTGGCCATCATTTACCTGGCCAGGGAACTTGAGCTGCATCAGGCTATGCCGGAGGAAACAGAATCACTGATCGTAAAAAGGATTCCATTTGAAGAAGCTGTTGTTATGCTGGGGTCCGGTCTCATCACCGATTCCATGTCCGTCGCGGCCATTCAGCAGATACAAATCCTGTTGCTTCAGGGGAAACTAAAAAAATAAATGCTTGAAACCATCTTCACTCATCATCGGCCGTCAGCCACTGATCGAAGCCATCCAGCGCGGCCGGGGTATTGATAAAATACTTTTTCAACGGAATGTGAGCGGGGAATCCATTGGGGAAATCCGGAAACTGGCGGAAAAGACCGGTATTCCCATTCAGCAGGTTCCACAGGAAAAATTATTTTCCTTAACGCGGGCAAACCACCAGGGTGTTGTTGCTTTTGCTTCTCTTTTCCAGTATATCGATCTGCAGCAGGCCATTGACCACGTGGTATCCCAGGGACAGGTGCCCTTGTTTATTCTCCTGGATGGTATTACCGATGTGCGGAATGTCGGGGCCATTGCGCGGAGTGCGGTTTGCTGTGGTGCGCAGGCCATGGTGATCCCGGATAAGGGCATCGCCGCTCTAAATGAAGAGGCCCTGAAATCTTCTGCCGGTGCCCTGGAAAAAATTCATATTTGCCGGGTAGGCAGTCTGCTGAAAGCGGTGGACAGCCTTCACCTCAACGGCATAAAGGTGTATGCCAGCAGCATGGATGCCGAACGGAAAATATATGAATTGGATCTGCGGGATCCTTGCTGCCTGATGATGGGCAGCGAGGATAAGGGCCTACAGCCCTATCTCCGGAAAGCCGCGGATGCGCATTTCACCATACCCATGAGCGGAAATTTTGATTCCTTCAATGTTTCCGTTGCAGCGGGGATTATTTTATATGAGGCAATGAAGGGGAGAATGGGTAATGTGGAAATGTGATAATGCAGGAATGTGGAAATGGATTTTTTACTTTTATCTTTTACTTTGAATACCAGCATCAAATTAATAGAATGTCCGCGCGACGCCATGCAGGGCTGGGGAACATTTATTCCGACGCCAAAAAAAACGGAGTACCTCAATACCTTGCTGGAGGTGGGATTTGACAGCCTCGATTTCGGAAGTTTTGTTTCTCCCGGACTGATTCCGCAAATGGCGGATACAAAAGCCGTTCTTTCCGGGTTAAAGCGCGGAGCGTCTAAAACAAAACTACTGGCCATTGTAGCCAATACCCGGGGTGCAAGAGAGGCCTGTGCCTATCCCGAAATAAATGATATCGGGTTTCCTTTCTCTGTTTCAGAAACTTTTCAACGGCGCAATGCGAACAGTTCAATGGAAAAGTCCTTCGGCACGGTGCGTGAAATTCAGGAGCTTTGTGCAAGCCATTCAAAACGCCTGGTCATTTACATTTCTATGGCCTTTGGAAATCCGTATCAGGATCCGTGGTCCGAATTCCTTGTTCAGGAATGGATCCGGAAACTGGTTGACCTTCCTGTGGGCATCATTTCTCTCGCGGACACGGTGGGTTTGGCCACAGTGGAACAGGTTCATTCATTAACTGTCGATACTATCCGTCAGTTTCCTTCCATTGAAACAGGCGTCCATTTGCATTCTCGCCGCGAATACAGTATAGACAAAGTGGAAGCGGCTTTTTCAGCGGGTTGCCGACGCTTTGATGGCGCCCTGAATGGAATAGGTGGCTGTCCCATGGCCGGGGATGAACTGGTGGGTAATATGGACAGCTTATTGCTGATTGATTATTTTCGGAATAATAAGATGCTTCCGCCGTTAAACGAAGAAGCGCTGCAAAAGAGTACGACCCTGGCGGCAGAAATATTTCAAAATCATTAATGTGGATCCTTTTTTATTGCCCATAGAGATTGCCGGACCACCCGAAAAGATCCGTTACCCGCAGAAAATCCTGCTCACCGGTTCCTGCTTCACGGAACATATCGGTAATCACCTGAAGGATGTAAAATTCAATACGCTCCAAAACCCGAACGGAATTCTTTTTGATCCGGTCAGTGTGGCGCACAGTTTGGTTTCTTATGTTGACCGGAAACAGTATGAACCAAAGGATCTTTTTTTTCTGAATGAACTCTGGCAAAGCTGGCTGCATCACGGGCAGTTTTCTGACATGAGCCAGCAACATATACTGGATAAGATCAACGAATCCCAGCGCACGGCCCATGAATTTCTGAAAAAAGCGGATTGGCTGATCATCACCCTGGGATCTGCATTTTCCTATAGCCTGAAAGAAAAACAGTTTCCCGTAGCCAATTGCCACCGCGCTCCTGCCGGCTGGTTTACAAAAAAGCTGTTGCCCGTTGACGAGATCCTTTCAGCGTTTGACGAAACCATTTACCGGTTACTTCAATTTAATCCCGGCTTAAATATTGTATTTACTGTAAGCCCGGTCCGGCATATCCGGGACGGCGTGGTGGAGAACAACCGGAGCAAAGCCCGGTTGATAGAAGTTGTTCACCATCTCGCAAATAAATTTGAAAGGATATATTATTTTCCTGCCTATGAACTGGTGGTTGACGTGCTGAGGGATTACCGGTTCTATGATAAGGATCTGGTGCATCCAAATTACCAGGCAACGTCTTTTGTACTGGAGCATTTCATGCAAAATTATGTGGATACTGCATCGCAGGCCCTTGGGGAGGAAATAAAAAAGATACGGATAGCTTACCGCCATAAGGCATTTCATCCAGACACGGAAGCCCACCGGCGATTTTTAAAAGAGCAGTTTTTAAAAGCCAGCGAGCTGGCGAACAAATTCCCGTTTTTAGATTTTACGCGGGAGCTTGCTCATTTTACACAGGAAAGATAAAGGCGTTTATTTTTTTAAATATAAGCCCAGTATCATGATCGTAAGGGATATCCAGAAGGTAAATATCCATTTGATCAGGTCGGATTTATGTTGTGACAAATCATCTTTTGTTGCGTAACGTAAATTATTCCGTTCTTCCAAACGAAATAAATCCTCTTTTGTAGCGCATTGGAGATCAATTTTTGCCTCCAACCGGTTCAGATCATCTTTTGTTGCAAATTGTCTCAGATCATCTTTTGTTGCAAATTGTTTCAGATCATCTTTTGTTGCAAATTGTTTCAGATCTTCTTTTATTGAAAATTGCAACGCATCGATTTTTGAATCTAATCGTTGTACATGCGATGTGAACTGCTGAATTTCATCCTTAAAATTGTCATTCATAACGGGTAACGGTTTTGAAAAGATGATTCTTTGCTTAATGGAACGAAAAGGTTGATTCATAATATCCTTGCTTCTTCAATCTAACCGGCCTTTTCACTTCGTTCTTTGCTAACTGAGGATTACTGCTTATTGTACGAAATTACGCCATTGTTTATTTTCATTCAAGGGTCTTCCTCGAAAAAAGCAGGGTAAAATCACCTTATTCTAATGAATCCGGTCGCCACGAACGTCTATTTTTGTAATGATGTCCGCTTCGTAATGAAGCCATTCTGCCCAGCGTTTGCGGGTCTTGTCCATTCCGAGATAGGTTTCAGCCAGTTCAATGAAGAGATGATAATGACCGGCTTCGCTTTCCATAAAGCGACGGTAGAATTTTTTCAGATATTCGTCTTCAAGTCCCTCGCTGAGGCGCTTGAACCGTTCGCAGCTGCGGGCCTCAATCATGGCCATGGTCAGGAGCTGATCCAAGAACCGGTCTTCAAAATCTCCGCCCTTTCTTTGAAATGGGATCAGGTGGTTAACGTATTCATCTTTCCGCTGTTTACCCAGTTTCAATCCTCTTTTAGTGAGTTCGGCTAGAACCATCCGGAAATGTCCCCATTCTTCCGTTACAATCGGCGCCAGGTCTGCCACGAGCCGGGCGCGGTCGGAATATTTTTGGATGAGCGTGATGCATGTAGTGGCTGCTTTTTGTTCGCAGAAAGCATGATCTGTGAGTATTTCCTCTATGGACAGGCCGGCGAGGTTCACCCAACGCGGGTCCGTCGCAAGTTGTAAGCCCAGAATATTTTTGTTACTGCCCATGTTTTTGCTAATGTCCCAATAAGCGGGATCTTTGGATCCTAAAGGTAGGAATCCCTGATTAGCCGGTAAGGGATTTACGGGTGAGCGTCAGGGTATATTTTCGGGATTACCGGCAGGAAACCGACAAAAAAATGAACTCCGATTTTCTCGATCAGAAACTCCAGACCAGGTTCCGCATGAATGCGTATCGCAGGCTTCAATTGGGCGGAGATAAAATTGATTTTTTCTCCAACGATTACCTGGGTATGGTTAAAAATAGATTGCTGGAAGAAGCGTTGGCATCCAATGCCTTTTCCCATGGATCTACCGGTTCACGTTTGCTGGCAGGCAACTATCCGCTGATTGAAGATACGGAAAGCCTGATCGCTGTATTTCATCAGTCTCCTTCCGCCCTGATCTTTAATTCCGGCTACGATGCCAATCTGGGTTTACTCGCGTGCGTGGCAGACCGGGGAGATACCATTCTGTATGACAAGCTGGTCCATGCTTCCATCCGGGATGGGATCCGGCTTTCAAGGGCCGGGGCTTTTTCGTTTGCGCATAATGACACGGAAGATCTTGAAAAGAAACTTCAAAAAAAAGCGGGACAGTGTTTTGTTGTTACAGAATCCGTTTTTTCCATGGATGGCGACCAAGCCCCGCTGGAGGAAATAGTTGAACTTTGTGAACGCTTTGATGCTCATCTGATCGTTGATGAGGCGCATGCAACCGGAGTGATCGGAGCACAGGGTGAAGGTCTGATGCAGAGCAGGGGTCTTCATCACCGGTGTTTCGCCCGCGTCCATACTTTTGGAAAGGCGTTGGGTTGTCATGGTGCAGCCGTGCTGGGCGGTGAAATACTGCGGAACTACCTGATCAATTTCTCAAGACCTTTCATTTATACAACGGCGCTTCCTCCTGTTGCTGTAGCGGCAATCAGGGCTTCCTACGGGATTTTTCCCGCCTTGCAGGAAGAAAGGATGCATTTAAAAAGACTCATTTCTTTCTTTCTGAAAAATCATACCATTCGTGCAGCTTCCGGAGCCTCGTTCTCTTTTAAAAATTCTGAAACCCCTGTTCAGTGTCTGATCGTTCCAGGGAACGAGCAGGTAAAGGCGCTTTCGGGTCATCTGGACGGCCTGAATATGGATGTGCGGCCCATCCTGTATCCTACGGTGCCTGAAGGAGCGGAAAGATTAAGGATCGCGCTGCATAGTTTTAATACGATGGAGGAAGTGCAATCGCTCTTTTCCGCCTTAGCGGGTAAAAAAATTTAGTTTCTTCGTGGTGGTCCGCCACCCGGATTTTTTAATGCGGCATTGAAGAATCCGCCAAAAAGGCCGTCCATGCCCAGCCGCACACCCACCTGTCCCGTTTTACCGTTCAGGTAAGAAGCCACCACATCCACGCGGAAAATCTTTAAAATGTTTTCCAGTCCTCCGAAGATTTCCACATAATTGTTATTCCTGTTTACGTAAAAAGCATTTGATCCGACCACGAGGTTCCATTGCAGGTTCCTCAGCAATGGAACTTTGTTGGTGAGCATGCCGTTAAAATGTTCTTCAACATGTCCTGTGGCATAAAATGCGGCGGTTGTGCTGTTGGCATAATAGGGAGCCAGCTGGAAGCTGTTTAAATATTCGCTGGCATAAAATGTCTGGTTGCCGTTGAAATGCTGAAAATCCTGAATGAATACTTTGCGGGTATTGAAAAAGCCACCGATACCAAAGCGGTATTTAAGAATACCCCTCAGCTTAAGGTTCAGGTCATCCCATACGGAAAATTGCCATTTGTCGTAATCCACATCCGAACCAAAAAGACCAGGGATTCCTTTCCGGTAAGAAAGCGCCAGGGTTGGATATTTCGATCCGATGGCCAGTTTGTTGTCCGGAAACTGAATGTATCGCAGGCCTGGTTTGAATTGCAGGTCAATACCCGCAATTACTGCCTGATGGCGGGGGAAGGCAGAATTTATTTTTTCGTAGGGATAATTGGGGGTGAACGCCCGGTCTTTCGATCCAAAAAAAGAAAAATCGCTGGTATTGTCCAATGGCTGGCGGTCCTCATATAAGAGTGAGCCGCCGATGCGCAAACCGTTGTCGAGCCTGGTTTTGTATTGGGCATACCCGAACGCGTTTTCATAGATCTTCAGATAGTTCCTCCTCGCCAGTAGCGTATAGATCTCGTTGATGAGCGGACTGACGGGATTTTCCGGATTGAACTGACTCACTCTTTTGCCGCCGGAAAAGGACCAGGTGCTGCGACTCCAACTGCCCCCGCTCATGTCGTAGACTGCCTGTTTCCGGTTGAAATTTATAGTGGCCCAGGCGTTCAGGCGGGTATTGCTGAAGCCATACCGGATGTGTGGAATAAATTCGAAGTTGTTTCCGGTTGCCAGGTTTTCTTTCTTCACTGTTAATTCTCCGTTGATCACCAATCCTTCCACCGTATTGTATTCCAGCTTGGGAAGCAGCGGCTGGGTGGTACCGGAAAGGGGCCTGGCTGAATCGTAATCGGATCTCTTAACGCCTGTGATCAATACATTCAGTGCAGAGAACCTGCCTTCCGTTCTTCGCAGGGAATCATTCCGGTGTTTGATGTATGCAGGACTGTGACTGGCCCTGTACATACTGTCTTTGCGGCGATAATCCTCCATTTCTTCAGCTTCCAGCGGAACCGGCCTCAGGGAATCCCAATAAGCCATTGTTTTTTTATTGACGGCGGTATCGTATTGCACCACCACGTTGTTGAAGTATTTTTTCCTGAATTTCGGGCCCAGATCGTACTTGCTGTATACATTTAAGATATTCCCGGAAGCGTTGATCCCGAATTTATTAAAGCTGAAATGGACAACCTGGTTCTGGGTTCGCCAAATGGTTGCTGTGATGGGTGACTGGATCTGGCGTATGTTGAATGTATCTACAATTTCCAGTTGGTAATCTTTAGTGAGGGTGAGGTCGAGGCTGTGTATGCGCCAGTCCCCGTCCGTTATATTGATGGTGCCGGAGAATAGCGGTTCAAATCTTCTTTTCGGGATCACGCGGATCTCATTGATTTCTTTTCCGTCTTCCATAAACGATCCGAGAAATTTATACCGGTAATAATTCAGGGCGCCGTCGGCAATGGGAGATACGTACCCGCGCGGACTTAGCTGGGTGATAAAAATATTGACGTTGTTATTATAAAAATTGACGAATGTCGGAAAATTGAATCCAAAACCATTGGTTCCGCTTTCCTTTCCCGAGATCACTTCCAGTTTGATCTTATCCGGCTTTTTAAATGAAACCTTGGTGAGTGATTCGGATAGATAAACGATGCCTTTTCCGGCTGAATCTACGCCCAGGTCCCGGCGATCCTGGTCCTTGAATGATTTTCCCAGCACTTTTGCGGGAAGGGTTTTGGTTTTCAGGAGCGCCTTGATATACGCTTCACAGGTAAATGAATCCAGCGGATCTTCGTATGATTTTCTTTTTTTGATGGCATGCCGGATAATTTCATAAGCCGGATCTTCGGCACCGGCTTTCACCACCACCTCTTTCATTGATATTTGCTGCAGTTGCAACCGGAAGTTCAGCGTCACCGGCTCCGTGCCAAGTCTTATGGCCGTTTCCTGTCGTCCGTATCCCACATACTGGCATACGATATTGTAGTTTCCTGCCGGCAGATTGAGAAAATACAGGCCGCTGTTGTTGCTGGTTGTTCCGATGGATGTGCCTTTTACAAAAACGGAGGCATAGGGAAGTATTACACCTTTGTCATCGGTGACCGTACCGGTGATCTTTACTGCAAATGCAGCCTGAAAAAAGAGCAGCGCGGAAAGGAGCAGGTAAAAGGATTGCTTCATGAATTATATTATAACGAAGCCAGTCGATGGATCGTTGCGTTACTTTCTCATATCGGCTGGTTTCCTTCCGGTGGTGGACCCGAATGGAACAAAAGCCTTCTCAGATAAGAACCAGCGAGCGCTGCACAGCCTGCTACAAGTGCACCGATCAGGGAAGTAATAATAATCAGCAGGAGGGAAGACCCGCCCAGTCCGAAAATGCTGGCTATTTTTTGTGACAGGATACCGCCGTTTTTATTATCGATCCACCAGGCCAACACTTCCCATAAGAGAAATACGCCCAGGAATCCGGAAAGAAATGAATAGGCAGGTTTTTGCGGAATGGTCGCGCTCACGGCAAATGCGGCCAGGGCAATTCCCCACCAGGGCAGATAAAGACCGCAAACGAAGGCAACCAATGCGGTAACCAGAATCGAAAGAATATATTTTAACATAGTCGTTTTCTTTATAGTGAAGTTGCCCGGATGATGGCCTTGACTCGTTTGTCTGTTTCTTCCTCTCTGCCCATCATCCACAATGAATAATATTTTCCTGCTGCCCAGTTGTCCACAAAATTATCATAGTAGGGACTGCCCGGATTTCCGCTTTGTCCACCCGGATAAATCCCATAAGCTTCCGTATTTTCTGAAAGCTGAACGATCATACGCCAACTGGGTCCATGGTCCTTTTTAACGGCGTTGATGGCAAATTTCCCTCCGGAATTCATAATATTCAGCCTACTGAACGGATCGAGGTTGGCCAGGTGTTCCACCACGGTTCCCTTCCTTTTTCCCCAAACCAGTTTTCCATCCATATCGAGCTGCTGGCAGGAAGCCGACGCCTTCTTAAATGCCAGCAATACATCCTGTTTCAGGGTTTCTTTCTCCGGTGTGCGGATATCGTCCAGGAATTCATAGGCGGTATCGTGCAGTATACCTTCCAGCAACGTGCTTTCATTGGGGTAATATCCCGGCAGGTTGTCGTTGGCCAGCTCATCACTCCACACCACGGAGCTGAGACTGTCCCACAGCACATCGAAAACAGAAGGCGCTTTACTTTCTGCATCATATCGCAGGTCCCATTCCTGCAGCAGGTCATAATATTTTTTTTCAGTTTCATCCAGAACCGCCGGATCAATATTATTCAGGATCACCGGCCGTGCCATTTGAGCAAAAAGATTGTAGTCGTCCGTTTGCAGTTTCATCATTTCGGGAATGCCGATGTCTTTCATCTGGCTCAGGTACCGGTTGATCATCATGCCGCGGTAATTCGGGTAATTGCCGCCCAGATAATAAGGATATTCGGAAGGATTTACGGGGTATTGGTTAGCGCTGCTGACGAATCCCCTTTCGGGATTCAGCATACGGGGATTTTCATCCTGGGGTATCATGCCCTGCCAGGCATAGGTACTGTCGGTACCCGGCATAACGAAGTCGCCCTGTCTTTTCCATTTGGCCGGGAATTCTCCCTGGTCGCAAATGGCAATGTCGCCGTTTTTGCATGCGAATATAACGTTCTGCCCCGGGGTATGCAGCCATTTGATGGCTTCCAGGTAATCAGCATAATTTTTTGCGTGGTCAAGGGAATTAAAGGCTCTCAGTTCATTGCTCGCATCATGGGCTTTCCACCTTACGGCATAATACTTATTATTCGTTTGCCGGCTGCCGGAAAAACTTTTGTCGTACATCACAGGCCCGAATACGGTGTAAGCAACCGTATCGATATACTCCACGGTATCCTTCATGAGGATGTGTTCGTATCGGAAATCCGTTGTTTTCCATTCTCCGTTATACCAGTATTCCTTACGGGTATCGTCCCTGAATTTTATTTCGTAATAATCCCTGACATCGCGCATGGCATTGGTAAAGCCAAAGGCGCAACTGTCGTTGAACCCGATGACGATCCCCGGCGCACCGGGAAAGCTGGCGCCGTAAGCATTGAAAGAGGGACAACTGAGCTGCATTTCATACCAGAGGGAGGGCAGGTGAAGTCCCAGATGCGGATCGTTGCAGAGTATGGGCGCACCGCTTTTGGTTTTTTTACCGCTCACCGCCCAGTTGTTGCTTCCGTTGTCTTTATCCGGTTTGGATGATTTTACATGCACCGTATCGGTATTTTGCAGATAAGCGCTGTCACTTCCTGCAGGTGCTTTCACCAGAATGCCTGGCATACGTGAAAGCGTATCGTGCGGAACAATGGGGTCCAGCGAATCCTGTTGCGTCGGGAACATCTTGTTAAATGCCGGATAACCCAGCAGGGAACGCAGGTTGGTATATTCAAAGTCGTCTTCCGCGCCTGCCAGATCGAGCGACATGAATTTCAGGAAAAGGGCCGTTTTGAGGTTGCTCCACAATTCCGGTTTATAGTTGAGCAATTTGTATTCAACGGGAAGTTCACTTTCCTTCAGACTGGTTATATAAGCGTTCACGCCGGCGGTATAGGCATCTGCCTCTGATTTGGAAACCGGATCCTTTTCCATTTCAACCACCGCTTTTTCTGCGGCATATCCCATACCGAGCCTCCTTTTTTCCCGGTCGTACGCCAGTGCTTTGGGCCCTATCAGTTCACTGATGCGTCCGGCTGCGGCATAGGTCTGGAATTCCATCTGCCACAAACGGAATTTGGCATGCAGGTAGCCTTGTAAATAAAAGGCATCGGCGTCATTTGACGCAAAAACATGGGGAACGAGCCGGTCATCCAGATAAACTTCCGCCGGATCTTTCAATCCGGGTAATTGCAGATCCTGCCCGAAATCCTTGTCCACCGGCTCGGCATTCTGCCAAAAGCCATGCTGCGGGCTCAGGAACTTTCCGATGGGCGGCGATTTGCCCCAGGGTGTATTCAGTACAATCACCAACAGGAGCGTTACCACCGTGGATATCAGAAAGGGGAGAGATTTCATGAAGTGTTTTTCGATGTTGAAAATCAATTAAAAGTAAAATATTTTTAGCCAAATCTGAAGGGTTTGCTGAAATGAACCCCGGTTTCTTTAAACATCAATCCTTTTGTAAATTTGCAGCTTGGCAACGCTTCATAACCGGATATCGCAAAAAGAACTTAAACAAAGGCTGCTGGAAGAAACAGAGCCACGGACAACCCTCTCGTTTTACCGGTATTTTCCCATTGCCGATCCAAAACAATTCCGGGATGAATTATACCTGGCGCTTTCCACTATGCAGGTATTTGGAAGAATTTATCTGGCCTGCGAAGGGATCAACGCACAGGTCAGCGTGCCGGTTTCCCGGATGAGCGATTTCCGGGATTATCTTGAATCCGCGGAACCTTTGAAGGGCCTCAGGCTGAATAGGGCTTTTTTTGACAACGGAAAGTCTTTCTGGGTGCTGAAGATCAAAGTACGGGAGAAGATCGTTGCGGATGGGATCAGGGATGAACGTTTCAGCATGGAGAAAAAAGGCCGGTATGTAAATGCCGAAACATTTAATGAACTGACCCGTGATCCGGAAACAGTGGTGGTGGATATGCGCAATCATTATGAATATGAGGTCGGACATTTCGACAATGCGCTGGAAATACCCAGCGACACATTCCGCGAACAGCTTCCCATGGCCGTCGAAATGCTGAAGGAGAAAAAAGAAAAACCGGTGATTATGTATTGCACAGGGGGCATTCGTTGCGAAAAAGCGAGCGCTTATCTGCTTCATCAGGGATTTAAACAGGTATATCACCTGGAGGGCGGCATCATTCATTACGCCAATACCGTAAAGGAGAAAAGTCTCGAAAATAAGTTCCGCGGAAAGAATTTTGTTTTTGATGACCGGCTCGGGGAGCCGATCAGCGGAGAAGTGATCGCCCATTGCCACCAGTGCGGCAAACCGGCAGATACACATACCAATTGCAAAAACAGCGGATGCCATCTGCTGTTTATCCAATGCGCGGCATGCGCCGAAAAATACGATGGCTGCTGCAGTGTGGAATGCCAGGCGGTTTATAGTCTTCCGGCAGAGGAACAAAAAAAGCTGCGCAAAAGCAGG
>CAJDUL010000061.1_pt1 | contig 16370 bp, 16 predicted proteins | sample 7390691 | NCBI WGS metagenome assembly CAJDUL01 (sample SAMEA7055677, study PRJEB34461) | soil metagenome | biome: terrestrial ecosystem; feature: Peninsula; material: soil | place: Antarctica | collected 2016
TAATAAATCAGACACGATAGGAATCAATCCTTCGGAAAAAATATCATTGATGGCCTCAATATCATTGATGGTGCGGGTGGTAAGTGTACCGATCGGCGTTTTATCGTACTGGGACAAATTCATTCCCAGAATCCTTTTGTACACCGCAACCCGGAGATCTTTTACTACCGTCTGACCCAGCCAAGCCGTAAGAAAAGAAAAGAAAAACCGGAATACTGTTTCTATGAGCAGCAGGCCCAATTGCAAAATGGTAATATAAATGATCATCTGGATCATGCGCTCCCGCAGAGAAAGATCGCCCGTGATCCCGCCCCGGATATAATGATTCACCGTATACTGAATCAGAAAGGGTCGCAAGGGAGAAATGATGGCCAGAATAATCGATAAGACAATGGATCCGTAAAACCATTTTTTATAGGGTGAAGCGTATTGTAAAACCCGCTGCAACAGACTAAAATCAAAAATCTTTTTCTTTGGAATCGCTTCAGACATGAAAAAGGTTAAAGGCAAAATTAAAAAGGAAAAAATAAAGCTGATCTGATTTCTCAAAATCATCTTTCTTATTCCCTCCGGTCAACGGTCAACCGTAAACGCCTACTCTTCTTCTCCCATGGCTTTCCGGTAGGCTTTAATGAATATGACGCCCAGGTTTTTGTAAGGCGGAATATAATCGTCGAACCGTTCGCGGGCTACCGGATCTTTCTGGAATTTTTCCGTCAACCCTTTCCATATCGGCAGCCAGTCAATGTTGTTCCCTTCCAGCAGATCGTTATTGATGGCCTGCAATATGGGTTCATTGACTGATTTTGTTCCTACCTGCTTCGAAGAAATGATGTGCGCATCGCTGCTGATGCTCAGCACTTCACTTAGATTATTATAGCCACCGCAGGAACCCAGCACCACAATTTTAGCGGATGGCTGGATTTGCTTTAAGCTGTACCGGACGTGATAGCTGTGGCCGCGATGTATATAGATTGTGGGTTTCAGCTTATTGTCGTACAGATAATCATCCAGATGATGTTGTGCCTTATCGTCCGGGTCATCTTCGCCATAAAGCGGCCTGTTGGCAAAGATCCAGACCGGCTTCCCTTTTACCGATTGAATGCACACCCACTCTTTTGTAGGATTCAGGGTAATCTTCCATTCCGGTTTGTTTAAAAAAAGTTTTAGAAAATCCTGGTAAGAATGCTGACCATCCTTATCCTCATCCCCATAAAAAAACACCTGCTGGATTACCCGACCGCTATCATCTTTTAAAGAATCATAGCTAACGCTGTAAACCGGTGCAATACCCAGCTTTGCCGACAGGTCCCCCTGGTTGCTGGTATCAGCGGATTCAAAAAGGGCTTGCAGCAGCTGATAGATTACCGTTCCTTTTTTATCGTTAGTAAGCAAATTCCGTTTATAGTTCCATTTCACCTCATTCAATACAAAAGCTGCCAGCGGAGGGTTTTTATCGAAAATACTGCTGTAGGAATCAGCCACATCTACGGCATCTTCTTCATTGGCGCGTTCGAGCCCGATGATAAAGGCTTTCATGATGGTGGCGGCATTGTCTTTGTCCATCGTACCCAGAAAATGATCCAGCTTATTATAAGCAGCGGCCATCTTGATGAATTTCCGGAAATAATCTCCATGCATGGCCAGGATCAGGCTGTCGCCCCGCGGCACCTTCATGCGCTGGAAAATCCGGTCGTACACACCCAGGTAACTGGAGGTGTATATTTCATCTTCGCTCAATACCACCAGGTAATACAGTTCGGCGGGGGTAAGCTGGTCCAGCACCTTGAACCGTACGGAGGCCGGCTTGTCGTGCAAGGCATTGATCTCCCTGACAAACACATCTTTTCCCTTGTTCTCCAGCATCGTGGTCAGCGCTTCCATTTCGAGGGCCGTATCGTTCTGCGGAGGCAGCATACGCTCTACATAATTCATCCGGGTTTTCACCAGCAGCCTGTAATAATTCAGGTTGTCGTCTTTTACTGTATTGATTTCGGCAACAGTGATCCGGTGATGGATCAGGTCATCCAGGAAAGGCAGATAAAGCTGGCCGCTGCGACTGCCCGCAATCTTCGCTACCATGCGGATCAGGGAATCCCTGCTGTTGCGGATGCGGGAAGACAGTGCCGTGTTGCCCGATGCATAATCATACAGTTTCCGGATATTGTGTTTTCCACCGATAACGATGAGGCTGTCCGCATAGGGCAGCGTGGGATTACTGCTGAGAATGGTGAAGATCTGGTCGGGATGGAGTTCGCAATATTTGCTGATGAGCAGGTTGCGGGAATTTTTCACGCCCACATTTTCAGTCGGCAGCAGAAAACACTCCACCAATATCTTTCCAATACCATACGAGTTATCTGCTATTGCCGGTTCAATGCTTTTATTGGCCCTGTCCAGGATCATGGCTGTTTTAAATGCTTCGAACAGGGCCGGCGCCATCGATGTGGGAAAATCGCGCTGCCGGTAATGATTATTAAACCCCTTCAGCATGGCTTCGAGGGAACGCAGGTTTTTGATTTTCATCTGCCCGCTCAGGTTGGAATCCAGCTCGATATTTTCCTGCAATTCATCCACCTGCCGGATCATCACGTCGGCCATTTCCAGGTTTACATTCTCGTCTTTTGATACCTGGATAATGCTGTCGGCCTTGCCGTCCAGCGCCAGCAAACGCTTTTGCTCCCGGTCGATGTTGTCGTGCCACAGCTTCCGCTCCTGCTGAATCTTAAATGGGGGACGGGCCGTCTGGGCCCGGACCAGCTGGACTGGCAAGAGAAAAAAGGAAAAAAAGACGAACCGGATGATTTTTTTCATATTAAGGCCACTGAGCAGGGACAGACAAAAATACAGCCATTTCCGGTAAGCGCAAGGCTCCCGGTAAAGCGAATAAAATTAGGTGTTCCGGGGTGTTAATATTAAAAAATTGTAAACTCGGGCGGATTCCCCGGGCGAACGCTATATTTCGATTAGGTTTGCGTAAATTATGTGTTAATGGAAGGCAAAGGCAAGAAAATCCTGATTGCGGATGATGAGCCGGATATTCTGGAGGTTCTCCAATATAACCTGACCCGGGAGGGATATGAAGTGACTACGGCCAAAGACGGGGACGATGCCCTGAACAAGGCGAAGATCATACAACCCGATCTGATCATCCTGGATATCATGATGCCAAAAAAAAGCGGCATGGAAGTCTGCGAGATCCTCCGCACCCAGCCCATGTTCCATGAAACCCTGATCCTGATGCTCACGGCCCTGAATGACGAAAGCTTTCACATCAAGGGACTCGAAAACGGCGCCGATGATTATGTGAACAAACCCGTGAGCCCGAAAGTGCTGATCAGCCGGGTGGGCGCCCTGCTGCGCAGGTCGAATAAAGACGCTTCAGAAAAAATACTGAAACGGGGAAACCTGACCATTGACCCCTCCAGGTTCGAAGTGACCGTGGATGATCGCCAGGTGGTGCTGGCGAAAAAAGAATTTGAGTTGCTGCATTTGCTCACGTCCCGGCCGGGAAAAGTATTTTTGCGGAACGAGATCCTTCACCAGGTTTGGGGGAACGATGTGATCGTGGGGGACCGTACCATAGACGTGCACATCCGCAAGATCCGCCAGAAACTGGGTCTCTACTGCATCAATACCGTAAAAGGTGTTGGATATAAGTTTGTCAATTAAAGAAATGGTCAGCGCGCAGAATCTTTCTCCCAAACAACTTTCCGCTTTCACCGCGGCGGTGCTGTCCGTGCTGGTGGCGCTCGGGATCTTTATCCTTACATCCAACTGGAAATATGGCCTCGGCGCACTACTGCTGGTATTCCTCGGAAGTTATGCCCTGATCCAGTTCACGCTGGAAAAGTTCATCTACCGCAAGATCAAGCTCATCTATAAATTCATTTATCAAACCAAGGCCACGCGCAAAGAAGAAGTTTATTTTAAATATATCCTTCCGCAGAAAAGCATCGACGAAGTGCGGGAAGACGTGGAAAGATGGGGAAACCGGCAGACGGAAGAAATTGAACTGCTCCGCAAGAACGAGGCTTTCCGCAAAGAATTCCTGCAGAACCTTTCGCACGAATTCAAGACCCCCATTTTTGCCATCCAGGGTTATGTGGATACCCTGCTGAACGGAGCCATGGATGATCTGAGCGTGCGTAAACGCTTCCTGGAAAATACGGAAAAGAACGTGGCCCGACTGGTGAACCTCGTAAATGACCTGGACGAAATTTCCAAACTGGAACGCGGCGAACAATTGCTGTTCAAAGAAAACTTCATCGTGCAGGACCTGATCCGTGAAGTATTCGAATCCCTCTCTATAACGATGCGGGAAAAGGCCCTGCGCACCGGCATCAAGAAAGGATGCGAATATCCCATTTTTGTATTTGCCGATAAAGAAAAGATCCGGATGGTGCTGCTCAACCTGGTAGAGAATGCGTCCAAGTATGGCAAACTCCAGGGCAGCATCATAGCCAGCGTGTATAATACGGATGGCAAACACGTACTGGTGGAAATCACGGATGACGGCATCGGCATTGAAGAGGAACACCTCACCCGGATCTTTGAAAGATTTTACCGCACAGATTCCGCCAGGAGCCGCGATAAAGGCGGCACCGGACTGGGTCTCGCCATCTGCAAACACATCATCGAAGCCCACGGTCAGGCCATCCACGCCAGGAGCACACCGGATGTAGGCACATCCATCGGCTTTACACTGGAATCCAGAAGGGACTGATCAATACGCAATCCCTGATGATCAGGACATAATAAAGTATGGGAAATTCCAATGTTAAGAAATTATTACCAAACGGCTTTCCCCGGAACGGGACATTAATACCTTTACTTTTGTCCAAACTCTGCGCATGGCTCTGAATTCGATCATGAGGATTTTCATGCCCAAAGACAGGATCTTCTATTCTCTCTTTGAGGAAGTGGCGGACGGCGTGCTCAAAATGGGCAAGCTGCTGAAGAGTGTGGTCAACGAGCCCGACATTGAAAAAAGAGCAGCCCTGGCCTCCCTGGTGGAGGATCAGGAGCATGTGAATGACGATCTCACCCACAAGGTATTCACTGAACTGGGACGCAATTTCATCACCCCGTTCGACCGCGAAGACATCCATTACCTGGCCAGCGCCCTGGATGATATCTGCGATTATATCTATTCTACCTCCAAAAAGATCAATTTCTATAAAGTAAATCCCAGCGATGCCGGTATTCAGAAACTGGCAGACCTCATCGAGGAAGGGACCATCCAGATCCGGGAGGCCATCGGCGAACTGCGGAACATGCGGGACATGCGCAAGATCACCGACGCCCTTGTCAAAATCAACAGCATCGAAAACCAGGCGGACGATGTGTTTGACATGAGCATCGACCGTTTGTTTGAAACAGAACCGGATGCCAAGGAAGTGATCAAAAAAAGAGAGATCTACCAGGTGATGGAAGTGGTGACCGACAAATGCGAGGATGCCGCGAATGTGATTGAGTCCATCATCATTAAATATTCGTGAGGCCAGGCAATCTGAAAATTTGAAAATGTGCAAATTTGAAAATTACGACGCAGCATCCACCTTGGTTTTTGAACATGAAAATTATCCATTTCTGACCGCAGGAATTCCTCCATTTGCACATTTTCAAATTTTCAAATTTTCAAATTAACGATGACCTTCCTGGTAATCATCATCATCCTCGCGCTCATTTTCGATTTTATCAATGGATTTCATGATGCCGCAAACTCCATTGCCACCATAGTTTCCACCAAGGTGCTGACGCCCTTCCAGGCGGTTTTATGGGCCGCCATGTTCAATTTCATCGCCTTCTTCATTTCGAAATACATCATCGGGGAATTCAGGATCGGGAACACCATTGCCACTTCGGTAGAAAAGGAATTCATTACGCTGGAAGTGATTTTCTCCGGACTGATCGGTGCCATCGCCTGGAACCTGCTCACCTGGTGGTTCGGCATACCTTCCAGTTCCTCGCATACCCTGATCGGCGGGTTTATCGGCGCCGCTTTGGCTCATGCGGGCGCCCTCAGCAAACACGGCATGGATGTGATCAACTATGCCAAAGTGATCCCGACCTTCCTGTTCATTTTTCTGGCACCGATAATCGGGATGATCATTGCGTTGATCATCACCATTTCCATTGTCAATATCTGCCGCCATGCGAATCCTTACCGCGCGGATAAATGGTTCCGGCGACTTCAACTGGTATCTTCCGCCTTACTCAGCCTGGCGCATGGCGGAAATGACGCCCAAAAAGTAATGGGCATCATCGGGGCGGCCATGATCTTTTACCAGCACAGCAAAGGCGTCGACATCAGCTTCGGACAATTTGTGGATCATAATATGTGGGTTCCCCTGGCCAGTTTTACCGCCATTGCCCTGGGAACGCTCAGCGGGGGATGGAAGATCGTGAAGACTATGGGCACCCGCATCACCAAAGTGACTCCGCTGGAAGGGGTGAGCGCCGAAACCGCAGGAGCGATAACGCTTTTCATCACGGAAAAACTGGGCATTCCGGTGAGCACCACCCATACCATTGCCGGATCAATCATTGGCGTGGGCGCCACCAGGCGCCTCTCCGCCGTACGCTGGGGAGTAACCATCAACCTGCTCTGGGCCTGGATCCTCACCATTCCCGTGAGCGCGCTTTTCTCGGCAATTGTTTATTATATTCTGGTATTGATCCGGAGATAGGGATGACGGTTGACGGATATGCCGTTTTTTAACTACTTTGCGCCGGTTTTAAACAGTGGGTTTCTATGAAAGGAATTATTCTGGCCGGCGGATCGGGAACGCGTTTACACCCTATCACTTTTGCCATCAGCAAACAGATCATGCCGGTGTACGATAAACCCATGATCTATTACCCGTTGTCCACTTTAATGATGGCCGGAATCCGGGAGATACTGATCATTTCAACGCCGCATGACCTGCCCCTTTTTATTAAATTATTCGGAGATGGCTCCCGGCTGGGTTTAACCATCACCTATGCCGAGCAGGCGCTCCCCAACGGACTCGCCCAGGCTTTTGTGATCGGGGCGGATTTTATCGGAAAAGACTGCGTGGCTCTGGTGCTGGGGGATAATATCTTTTACGGGTCCGGACTCGGGGATCAGCTGATGGCAAATACCCATCCCGACGGCGGAATCGTTTATGCCTATCACGTCAGCGACCCGGAACGTTATGGCGTGGTGGAATTCGATGCGGACATGAAAGCAGTGTCCATAGAAGAAAAACCCGCAAAACCAAAAAGCAGTTACGCCGTGCCGGGTCTTTATTTTTACGACAATGCCGTGGTGGAAATCGCCAAAAAACTCACCCCGAGCCCGCGCGGAGAATATGAGATCACCGATATAAACAAAGAATATCTGAAAAGGGGAAAACTGAAAGTGTCTATTATGGACCGGGGCACGGCCTGGCTTGATACGGGAACATTTGATTCCCTGATGCAGGCAACCCAGTTTGTACAGGTGATAGAACAAAGGCAGGGCATCAAGATCGCCTGCATTGAAGAAATTGCTTACCGGAAAAAATTTATTTCGAAGGAACAGGTAAAAGCTATCGCTCAACCCCTGCTGAAAAGCGGGTATGGACAATACCTGCTGGATTTGATCAACACCTAATTTACACGCTAACCATGAAAAAAATTCTTGTCACCGGTGGCTGCGGTTACATCGGCTCCCACACCATCATCGATCTTCTCGAAAATGGATTTGACGTGATCTCCGTGGATAACAACTCCCGGTCCTTTCCCCGCATCCTCGAAGGCGTGCAGAAGATCTCAGGGAAGAAAGTGAAGAACTACAAAGTGGATCTTTGCAATTTTGACGACAGCTACGCCATCTTTCATGAGAATCCCGACATTGCCGGCATCATCCATTTCGCGGCTTTTAAATCGGTCGGGGAATCCGTGGAAAATCCCCTGATGTATTTCGAGAACAACCTGCAGAGCCTCATCAACCTGCTCAAATGCGTTCAGGAATTCAAGATTCCCTATTTTGTTTTTTCTTCGTCCTGCACCGTATACGGAAATCCCGACGAAATACCGGTGTCGGAAACCACGCCGCCAAAACCGGCTGAATCGCCTTACGGATATACCAAACAAATGGGGGAACAGATCATCAACGAATTTTATAAATCCGTGGACCTGAAGGCCGTTCTCCTCCGTTATTTCAATCCGGTGGGCGCCCATCCCTCCGGCCTGATCGGGGAACTGCCCATCGGCAGACCCGCCAACCTGGTGCCTGCCATTACCCAGACAGCCATCGGCAAACTACCCCAGATGCAGGTATTCGGAGACGACTATCCGACCCGCGACGGATCATGCCTCCGGGATTTTATCCATGTTTGCGATATCGCCCATGCCCATACGCTTTCACTTCAATACCTCATTGACGGCAACGCGACCCAGCCATGCGCGGTCTTTAACCTCGGCAGTGGAAATGGGGTGACCGTACTGGAGGCCATCCACGCATTTGAAAAAGTAAGCGGACTGAAACTGAACTATACCATCGGCCCGCGCCGGCAGGGAGATGTGGTGGCCATCTATGCCAACAACGAACTGGCCCGCAAGGAACTGGACTGGAACCCGAAATTTACACTGGACGACATGCTGTCCACCGCCTGGCGCTGGGAACAGAAAATAAAAATGGACGAAACGTTTTACAACAGCAAATTTTCCGAACTGAACTGATACGTAGCGAACAACCATTTTTATTTGCAGCCGGTATTCATGCCTATTTTCAACTAACAACCATACTATTTTACAACCAGCAAAAACAATGATCACAGTAACAGGACAAAAAGATACCAGAAGCGGATTTGGAGACGGCATCGTGGAAATAGCCAGAAAGAACGAAAATGTAGTGGCCCTCACTGCGGATCTGGCAGGTTCCCTTAAACTCAATCAGTTCATCAAAGAATTTCCGGAACGATTTATCCAGTGCGGCATAGCGGAAGCCAACATGATCAGCATCGCCCTTTGCCAATTTTTCAACGGGCAGAGTGTATGATCAGATCCGGCAGTCCGTGGCCTATTCCGGAAAGAGTGTAAAGATCTGTGCATCCCATGCGGGTCTCACCCTGGGTGAAGACGGCGCCACCCACCAGATCCTGGAAGACATCGGCATGATGAAAATGGTTCCGGGAATGACCGTGATCGTGCCGTGTGACTATGCGCAGACCAGGGCGGCAACCATAGCCATCGCCGATTACGAGGGTCCTGTATATCTCCGTTTCGGAAGACCGGTATGGCCGATTTTTACGGCCGGTATGGAATTCAAAATCGGTAAGGCCCAGCAGCTGACGGAAGGAACAGACGTTTCCATCTTCGCCTGCGGGCACCTGGTCTGGATCGCCCTGGAAGCGGAAAAAATACTGAGAGAAAAAGGCATTTCCGCCGAGGTCATTAACATCCATACCATCAAACCCCTGGATGACGATGCCATTCTGAAGTCCATTCAGAAAACCGGATGCGCCGTGTCTGCAGAAGAACACAACATCATCGGGGGACTGGGCGACAGCGTTGCGCAGGTAGCCGCAAAAAATAATCCCATTCCCCAGGAATACGTAGGTACGAAGGATACTTTCGGAGAAAGCGGTACGCCGGCCCAATTGCTCGAAAAATACGGGCTCGATGCGGCGCACATCGTTCAGGCGGCTGAAAAAGCCATCTCCCGGAAAAATAAATAGTCCAATTTCCCGTATACAGTTACTAACCTGATCTATCGGATGACGGAACAAACAACGGATACTGAATTGCTGGCCCTGTTCCGCGGGGAGGCCACCAAAGAAAAAGCATTCAATATCCTTGTCAAAAAATACCAGGAACGGCTTTACTGGCATATCCGCCGTATGCTGGTGGATCATGATGATTCCAACGACGTGATGCAGAATGTGTTCATCCGGGTCTGGAATGCCCTGGCCAATTTCCGGGAAGACGCCCAGCTCTATACCTGGCTCTACCGCATCGCCACCAACGAATGCCTTACTTTCCTGGAACAACAAAAAAAGCGCGCTTCGGTTTCCCTGAGCGAGGTAGAAAGCGGACTCAGCAATAAAATCAGGGCGGATAAAGATTTTGATGCCGGTAAACTCGAATGGAAATTACAGCTGGCTATTCAGCAACTACCTGACAAACAGCGCATTGTATTTAACTTACGATACTATGACGAAATGCCCTACGAAGAAATGAGCAGGGTATTGGAAACTTCGGCAGGAGCCCTGAAGGCATCCTATCATCATGCCGCGAAAAAAATTGAGGATTTTATCCTGAATCATTAAACTTTGGGGCTCATACTGAGTCTTATTGGAACCCATGAAAAGGCAAAACGAAATAGAAACTGAGTTATCCGGAATCGCACCGATACTGGGTAAACACGGAACCACGGCCCAGCCGTATGGCGTTCCGGCAGGCTATTTTGAGCACTTTCCGGAGCTTTTGATGGCCAGCATTCATCAGAGCGCGCATCCCTTATCGGGGTCCGCTGATTTACAGGATCTTAACCCGGTTAATACCGGAGCAGATTTTACGGAAGAAAATCCGCTGGCTGAACTGGCATCCCTTTCACCCCTGCTGGCGGGACACGACAAAAAAACGCCTTACCATATTCCTGATCATTATTTTCAGGATTTCAGGGCAAAAACTCAACAAACAGCCATTCATTCCATTAAACCAACTGCCACAAAAGCAAAGCTGGTTCCCTTCCGCAGCCGTCTGATGAAATATGCCGTGGCCGTGCTCGTAGCTGGCGTAGTAGGCACAACCACTTATTTTGCCCTGCAAAAAACGGTTACGGATCCTTTAACCGCACTGACCAATGTGAGTGATCAGGAAATGGCGAATTACCTGGATTCCCACGATGTGCACTGGGGACCCGGCGCCACGCCGGCAACGGCATCCGTGGATTTCAATGACAACGACATCAGTGATTTGCTGAGCAATATTTCGGATACGGAACTGGAACAATAAGAACTCGAGCAGTATCTTCCGGATTTACCGGTTCAAAAACGGACAACAAACTAATTCGGGATGAAGAAATTTTTACTTTATGTTTTTTTCATCACAGCAGGTTTCGGGGTTCAGGCGCAGAATGGCAACAGGCTGGAGGCGCTCAAGATCGCTTACATCACCAAAAAAATGGATCTCAGTCCGGAAGAAGCCCAGAAATTCTGGCCGATCTACAACCTGTACGCCGCCGAACTCCGGCAGACGCGTCAAAATGCCACAAGGAATAATCAAAGCGAGATAGATCTGGATGAAGCTATTTTGGGCATCCGGAAAAAATACAATGGCCAGTTCACCCAGGTTCTTTCGGCCGAAAAAGTGAATACCTTTTTCAAATCAGAAAAGGAATTTGGCGTTTTTGTCCAAAAAGAAATGGAGCGTCGCGAACTCCGAACGCAAAGACGCAACGGAAACAGACCATAGACCCCGACATTTCCCCAGTTTACCGATTTCTTTAAAATAAAAAATCTGCAATGCCGATATTTGAGATTGGTGTTTTTCATAGGTTAGCAACGGCCGGCTCTTTCAAGAGCGGGCCTTTTTTTATAGCCCATATCTTAGCATGATGAAAATCCCCGTTTTTTTATCAGCGCTTTTTTTCTTCACCGGCGCACTGCAGGCACAGGATACCACGCAGCAAATTGTTCCGGGCAGATTCAACCGGCCGGATCAGTTTAAAAAACCTTATGTGATCCTTATTTCGGCCGATGGATTCCGGTACGACCTGGCGGATAAATACCACGCCACCAACCTGCTGCGGCTACGGAAAGAGGGCGTGGAAGCTGCCTATCTGCAATCCTCTTTTCCCTCCCTCACCTTTCCGAATCATTATACGCTTGTCACCGGATTATATCCCGCACACCACGGACTGGTGGACAACTCCTTCTACGACCCTGCCAAAGACGCCTCCTATTCCATTGGAAATAAACGGACGGTGCAGGACAGTTCCTGGTATGGCGGAACACCCCTCTGGGTGTTGGCGGAAAAACAGGGCATGTTGTCTGCCAGCTTTTACTGGGTGGGATCGGAAGCGGCCATCCAGGGCGTAAGGCCCACCTATTATTATAAATTCAACACGAAAATATCTATGGACTCCCGGATCCGGGTTGTGCACGACTGGCTCAGCCTGCCGGAAGAAAGAAGACCACATTTCATTACTTTTTACATAGCGGACGTGGACCACCAGGAACACCTGCATGGCGTCAGCTCACCGGAAACTGCGAAAGCCGTCGCCTACGTGGACGAAAGTATAGGCAAACTGGTAAACTCGGTGGATTCCCTGCACCTGCCCGTGGATTTTATATTCCTGTCGGATCACGGCATGCTGAACATTGATACCGTAAACTACATCGGCATACCGCCTTCACTCGATACCACTCAATTCAGGATCTCGAACTCCCTGGCCCTGGCCCATTTGTATGCCCGTGATCAAAAAGACATCCTGGCCACGGAAATTGCCATTAAATCCCAGGCCACGGATTATGATGCTTACCTGTCAGATGAACTGCCCGTAGTATGGCACTATAGCAAAGCAGATGATGTTTACAACCGCATCGGCGACATCATCCTGGTGAGCCATCCCCCCATGGTTTTTAATTTCAGAAAACACCGGCTCAACCCCGGCGAACACGGCTTCGACCCCTTACTCACGGAGATGCATGCCTGCTTTTATGCCTGGGGCCCCGATTTCAAACAACATCTCCGGATTCCCGGCTTTGAAAACATCCATGTATTCCCCCTCATCGCCCGGATCCTCAAACTGCCATACAGAGATAAGATTGACGGAAGGCTGAGGGTGTTGAAAGGAGTGCTGAGATAATGTGGAAATGTGGAAATGTGCTGATGTGGAAATGCATTGTGTGTATCTGCATAATTATCTGAAGAATATTTTCGCATTGCCTTTCATTTCCACATTAGCACATTCCCACATTAGCACATTCCCAGATTCCCACATTTACGCACCAAACACCGCTGCCTTAATATCATGATAAAACATAAACGTCCACCCTTCCTGCCTGCCCTGTTCCCACCACTGCTGGCGCAGTTCCATGCATTTTCTGCCGTCATAATCATATTTGGCTACCATGCGGCTTTTCATCTGGTTCAATTGCGGCGCCACATCGCCGCCAAAAAAGAAATGCTGTCCGTCTTCTTCCAAGTGGAAAACCTGGTGAAAGGGACAATGGCCACCCGTTAGTTCGTAACGGATATGATCATCAATTTTTCCGTTGCCCATGAGTTTTACGAGGTTGGAGAACGAATTCAAAAACGCCAATGATTCCGGGGCATAACCGGAGGATCTTTTTTCAAATGCATATTCCAGTTCCTGCTGCTGTACATAATATTTTGCCTGAGGAAAAGCGGCCACGCGACTGCCATCCGGCTGGTTTTTGCCCATTCCGCCCACATGATCCTTGTGTAAATGGCTCATTAAGACCTTGGTGACTGACCCTGGATCAATACCGGCACCCTTCATCAGCTGATGCAATTGCAGCTCACCGTCTTTCTCAAACCCAAGACCAGTATCCAGCAACAGCACATCCTTTTGGGTCACCACAACAAAGGGCTGGATCTCCACCAGCAAACTCCCCGTTGACCGCTGCTGCAGATCATCATGCGCCACATCAAAAGGAATGAATTCTTTGGATTTTCCTATGGTGAATGCGCCTTCGGAGAGCGGGATGATTTGCATGCTGTAAAATTAGCGTACAAATGTGGAAATGAAAGGATCATGTGAAATTGCCGCTGATGTGCTGATGTGCTGATGTGCTGATGTGCTGATGTGTAAATTAAAGGCAATGCGGGAAGCATCAAGATGTTCAATAAAAAAAGAACAGGTGCCGGACCGCAGCCGAATCATTTTGAACAGCCGGGAAATTACTGAGGCTTGCGGCAGCCGGAAAGTTTTTTACTGACCAAGCATAGGGAATAGTCTTTTAATCTCCTCATCCGTGGGTTGTGCGCCATATTCACATATTTCAAATGCTTCCGCATATTGTACTTTATCAGCCCGCGCTTTTCCATACCATTTTACTAAGATCTCTCTTGATTCAGGTGAAATAGGGTGTTCATGTATCCTGGAAAGCCATTTGATCCGATCTTTCGTGTTTTTAGGAACCTGATCGAGGTAGTGTCCAATCCACGGCAACCACTCATACATTTGGGATACATGCGCATCAAGGCCGGAAATTTTTTTTTCATACGTGCGGGTGATATCCACCACGATATCTGGGCGAAATGGATTTGGTCTTTTAAAATCATCCTCGTAGTATAAGAATACCGGGTTTTTCTTCAGAGCAGGCGTCCCGGGCGCTATATCCGGGACCGCAACCATATAGGCTGCATCCTGCACCAGCACGCCGGTATAACGATGGTCGGGGTGATAATCATTCGGACGGGGAGCAATCACAACATCAGCGTTCCATTCCCTTATCTTTTTTATGATCTCCAATCTTACCTCCAGCGTAGGCATCAACAGGCCATCATGATTGTCGAGCACGTCATAAGTAACTCCCAGGCGTCTTCCGGCTTCCTGGGCCTCCGCATATCTTCTTTTTGCAAGCTCTTTCCCTTTTAATGTCTGGTGGCCGGCGTCGCCATTTGTTACAGAAACAAATTTTACGGCACAACCCATCTGCGCAAAAAGGACAGCGGTTCCACCCGATTCATCACAATCATCCGGATGAGCTCCAATCATGATAATGCGGATATTACCTGTATCCTGCTGTGAATTGCCGGAAACCGTCGCGCAAATAATCAAACCCATCGTTAGTAAAAATTTTCCGCAAGCTGTTTTCATAAAAAACGTTAAGATGATAATTAATGGCTATCTACCTCAACACCATTTGCCTGTCAGCATCCAGTTTCACCAGAATAAAAAGCATTACACTGAAGGTAAGCAAAGATGTTCCCCCGTAACTCACAAAGGGGAGCGGTATGCCGATCACGGGGGCGAGACCAATGGTCATGCAGATGTTGATGGCAATGTGGAAAAAGAAAACGGAGGCCACGCCATAGGCATAAGCACGACTGAATACGCTTCGCTGTCGCTCCGCGATAGTAACGATGCGCATCAGCAGAATTACATAGATGGTGAGGAACACCACGCTGCCGGTGAATCCGAAACTCTCGCCGATGGTACAGAATATAAAATCTGTTCTTTGCTCAGGCACGAAATCGTAGCGGGTCTGGGTGCCGCTCAATAATCCCTTTCCCAGCAGACCGCCATTGCTGATGGCGATCTTGCTCTGCTTTACATTGTAATTGCTGCTGGTTTTCTTTTTGCCGCCTGCTTTCTGTTCGATCTCCAGGGCAGCTTCCGCGTTCTTCGGAACGTAGTCTTTGCCGATGGCATCATAAATGCGTTTTACCTGGTAGGGCTGAAAGACGTGGTCGAAGGCAAAAGGCACCACAAACCGCTGGATGCCCACACACACAAACCAAACGCTGGCGATCATAAATAATATGCTGCGGTGTCGTTTAACCTGTTTCCTCAGAATATAAATGGCCAGCCCCGCGATACCCGTAAGAATCAGCGCCAGCAGGTTGGGATCCAGTAACAGGGTGGCCACCACCAGCACCGCAAAGGAAAATCCGATGATCAGCACATAGGGCGGAAGACCTTCCCGGAACATCACCAGGAAAAAAGAAAAATAAACGAGTGCCAGCCCGGTTTCTTTTTGCATGATGCTCAGGCCGGCGGGAACCAGAGCGATAATGGCCGCAATAATCTGGGACCGGGGTTTGGCGAAATCGGTTTCCACGCGCGACAGATACTTCGCCAGCGCCAGGTTCACAAATATTTTACAGATATCCGCGGGCTGGATCTGCACGGCGCTGCCCAGTTTGATGATGGATTCCGTTCCCTTGATGTTGGAGTGAAAGGGAAACACCAGCAACATCAGCAGGATGCCAAAGGCATACCAGAGATTGGCCGTGGCGGTGAAAAACTTACTGTCCGTGAGCAAAATAAATATGCCCGCAACCCCGCTCAGCAGGAAAAACAGCCCCTGCCGGCTGTAATCGGTTTTCAGGGAGATGAATCCCTGCAAAATATTTTCTCCATCGCGGTAGGTTGCCGCAAAGATGCTGATCACGCCAATGACGCTTAGGATGAACCAGAGCAGGACCAACGAACGGTCGGCCCCTTTCCCCAGGGATGCGTTTCGTTGGGTCATGAGATTTTATTTTTGGGGCCGTTTTTCTGAATGGCTTTTTGTTCTTCGGGAATTATCGCGAGGCCATCTCCCTTTTTGCCGGCCGGTACCGGTGCCGAATCCCTGTCTGTGATGGCCGCTTTCCCAGGCATGGTCAAATGCTTTCTTTCTATCCGGGTTTCGGCCCCGATAATTTTTGTTGAATCCGGT
>CAJDUL010000022.1_pt1 | contig 16110 bp, 8 predicted proteins | sample 7390691 | NCBI WGS metagenome assembly CAJDUL01 (sample SAMEA7055677, study PRJEB34461) | soil metagenome | biome: terrestrial ecosystem; feature: Peninsula; material: soil | place: Antarctica | collected 2016
TTTTTCTGGAGCGGGAAATATCATCTGGACATGAACGCCCGCGATACCCTGGTTACCGATCTCAATGTGCTGGCCGACTTTAATCCGCAGGTACCGGACAGCTACCAGGGAAGCGAATTCATGATGCTGGGAAATCTTGCTCCGCTGGTGCAGATCCAGGTGATTCAGCAAATGAAAACACGCCCCAAACTGATTGCCATGGACACCATGAATTTCTGGATGGAGTCCGCGATGGATGATCTGAAGCGGGTGATGGGTATGGTGGATGTATTATTGATCAACGACAGCGAGGCCCGACAGCTTAGCGGGGAATACAGCATAGTAAAATCCGCCCGGAAAATCATGCAGATGGGTCCGCGGTTCCTCGTCATCAAAAAAGGAGAACACGGCGCCCTGCTTTTCCATGAAAATAATGTCTTCTTTGCACCGGCGCTCCCGCTCGACGATGTATTTGATCCAACAGGCGCGGGAGATACGTTTGCCGGCGGCTTCATGGGCCATCTCGCGAAAACAAAAGACATCTCTTTTGAAAACATGAAGACGGCCATCATTGCCGGCTCGGCCCTGGCTTCTTTCTGCGTGGAGAAATTCGGACCAGAGAGATTAAAGGAAATTACGAAAGCTGACATGGACGACCGGATACAGCAATTCATCCAGCTGGTCAATTTTGATTTCTCGCTGGTTTAATTCCTTCTGGCCAGCGTAACGACCAGTTTGTATTTTTTTATTTTCCCCTTAACGGAAAAAAGATCCACGCAGATCACATAATGGCCTGTGGATAGCGGGTTCATTCCATCGTCCAATCCGTCCCACCTGAAGTCACCTTCCGTTCCCAGGGTGATGTTGTTAGCCAGTTGCCTGACCGCCCTCCCGTTGATATCGTAGATGGAAATATTCGCCGTAAAGCCAGCGGCCAACTGGCGATATTTTACAAAACAGAAATCATTATATCCATCGTTATCAGGCGAAAAGATTTTCGGATCAGCAGCAAACTGATCATCTCCTGCAGTTTCTGTGAACGATGCGGAGTTTTTATGCGTGGGTGTCCCAAAACCGGCATTTGCCGCGGCAGAGCTCCAGTTGGAAGCCATCGCCGTGGGCTTATCGGCCATTATCCGCTCCAGGGATACAGCTTCTTCATTGGCAAGCAAAGGCGAGTGCCAGTGATGATCGTAGGGAAGTTCATCCACTACCGATCCGGATCCGTCCAATAGTAAAACTGTTCCCTGATCATCCGGCATGGATGGCAGGGCACTCATCCGGATCAGCCTTTCCGGATCAGCTGCCGTATAGTTCCGGATTGTCCATTCCGGATTTTCCGTAAGCACCACATATTCCCCTGGGTAAAAAAGGAAAGGCCCACTGCTCAGCCGTTTCGGATCCTTCACCGCGCCCAGCATATCCCGGCCGGCCAGAAAAACGGATTGCAGATCAATCACTTTGCGGCTTCGGTTATATAGTTCAACAAAATCGTAACCATAAGGCGGCGGATTAAACAGGATCTCATTGAAAATAAGATCCCCGTTTGCCGGCGGTTCGGGCAAACCCGATTTACAAACATGGCGCAGACTGATTTCATTTCCCTTGCAATCGGTAACCTGCTGCACGGATAGTGTATAAACCTGTTGCGGCAGCAGGCATGTTTTCAGGGTCAGTGCTACCTGCTCATTAAAGGGCGGTACCGGATTGGCTTCCAGGGGAGGAGCGGTACCGGGAGAAAAAGTATAGTTTGACGGATCGCCGGCAGATAAACTGTCCAGCGGTTCGTTGAATAACAAAACGACATGACATGAATCGGTGGTCATGCTGCGGATAAGTTCAGGGCCCTCTTCATCCGGGTTTGGATTGAAAACGGAATTGGGTTCGCCGGGCGTTCCGCCTTTTGCTGCTTCGCTGGCCATCCAGTTTGAAGAGCCACTGCAGGGATTGGCCGGATCCACCATCTCCAGGCTCCATCCGCCGCCGGATTTCAGTTCATTGCGATACCAGCTATTATCATACTGAACAGCATGGATCACCGAACCCGATTCATCGGTCAGCATGATTTCACCCGCATCATGATTCAGGGCGGGAAAAGCGGCAAGCCCCAGGGCGGAGCCAAAATCGCCGTAAGCTGTTTCGGCAGTAGTCGGGCAAAGGATCAGGAAGCTGTCACCGCCCAGCAGATAATCTTTCCTGATGGTGGCCGTTGTGTTGCCATTGCTGATCTTCCAGTTGTGCAGGTTCAGCGGGTAAGAGCTTACATTCCTGAGTTCAATAAAAGGATAGGCGGGCAAACCCGCAGAAGGATCGGGATCACAAAGGAATTCATGGATGAGCACATCATAATGACGGGCGTTTTGGGCACTGGCCGAAAACACCCGCAGAAGGAAGAGCGGCATCAAAATCCAACGGAAATGCATTTCAACAATGTTTTGACAAAAATAATTTGGCAACGAGCATTTTGGAGGTTACTTTTACGGTTGAAATGAACGTGATTACAACATATACAAAGCACAGCATAAAGATGCCCTGGAGCAGGGAAGGTGCCTGATTGTTTTGTATATCAAGATAATAAAAGCCTTCCCGGATCGGGGAGGCTTTTTGATTTACAATTATTAAAAAACAATTAAACCAATGAAAGTCGCAGTTGTCGGCGCTACCGGCCTGGTAGGCACAAAAATGTTACAGGTTCTCGAAGAAAGGAATTTTCCCGTGAGTGAACTGATCCCCGTTGCCTCAGAAAAATCTGTTGGGAAAAAGGTCCGCTTTAAAGGAAAGGAATACAGCGTGGTCAGTGCCGATGACGCCATTGCGGCCAAACCGGCTGTTGCTTTGTTTTCAGCTGGCGGGAACACTTCGCTGCACTGGGCGCCGAAATTTGCGGCAGCGGGTATTACCGTGATCGACAATTCTTCCGCCTGGAGAATGGATCCAAATAAAAAGCTGGTTGTTCCGGAACTGAATGCCGATGCACTGGGGAAAGAAGATAAGATCATTGCCAACCCCAACTGTTCCACCATCCAGATGGTGGTTGCCCTCAATCCTTTGCATAAGCAATACAAGATCAAAAGAATTGTGGTGAGTACTTATCAGAGTGTTACCGGCACCGGGGTAAAAGCGGTGAACCAGTTGCAGAACGAACGACAGGGAATAACCGGGGAGATGGCGTATAAATATCCGATCGACCTGAATGTGATTCCGCAGATCGATGTTTTTCTGGACAATGGCTATACCAAGGAAGAAATGAAAATGGTGAACGAAACCCGTAAGATCATGCGGGACGATTCGATCCGGGTAACGGCCACTACGGTTCGCATTCCGGTACTGGGTGGCCACAGTGAATCCGTCAATGTGGAATTCGAAAAGGATTTCGATCTGCTGCAGGTCAGGCAGTTGCTTTCCGCTGCCCAAGGCGTAGTGGTTGTGGACGATCCGTCAAAACAGGAATATCCCATGCCCCGGGATGCACACAACCGGGATGAAGTGTTTGTCGGCCGTTTAAGAAGAGATGAAACCCAGCCGAATACCCTGAATATGTGGATCGTGAGCGATAACCTGCGCAAGGGTGCCGCGACGAATGCGGTTCAGATAGCGGAGTATTTGCTGGAGAAGGGATTAATCTGATTTTCAAGTTGACTGATGACGGTTGACGGTTGACGGTCGTTTGTTGCGGATTCGCCAGTGAAGTCGGTCAACCGTCAACCGTCATCAGTCAACCCTTTCAGACCCTGCTCCAATTTTCTCCGCTCTTAATCCTGTACAAAGTCATTTCACTGACCCCGTATTTATCGGCGAGCTTTTTAATGGTGAGCTGGCGGTTTTGGCTGGAAAGGGTTTTTTTAATGGATTTTACCTGGGTGACCGTTAGTTTCAGTCCCACGGACCGGTTGGCCTGTACTTTCTTATACGCGCGTTTTGCAGGGCTGTTTTGCTGATGTTCGATCATTTCTTCCAGTGTTACCCATCTTAGATTTTTACTGTTGTTGTCTGTTTTGTTGTGGTTCAGGTGAATCACATATTTCTGTTTGGCGGAATCTTTTTTAATAAACAGTCGGGCAATTTCCCGGTGCAGATAAAGGGTGCCGTTATTGCCCGGGCGGTGCAGGTTTAAGGTTTTGTACCCGGTGGTAACGGAGCCATGGAGCAGTTTGCCGTCTTCATGAACATTTTCATAAAAACTGGCGACGCGGCCTGCCGAAGAGAGTGCGTATTTTTTGCGAAGTTGTTTCCATCCCGGAAATACCAGAGGCTTCCAGGTTTCGCCAGAGATTTTTTTTATCATGGCAACGGGTTTTCATACAAGTTACAAAAAACAAAAACGAAAAAAATAAAATCTATTCCGTCATCCGTCATCCATAATCAGGTAGCCGAACCCATAAATCTCAAAAATTCTTTTTCTGACAGGATATTAATGGCGGGTATTTTTTTTGCTTTTTCCAGTTTGGGGCCGGCATCTTCGCCAACCACCAGGTAACTCACTGAGGCCCGTCAGGTTTCCGGATTGGGTTTTATCGGACCGGGTGCTCCTCAGGTTTACACCCAGTTCCTCCAGTTTGGCCAGCATTTTCCGGTTGTCAGGATTTTCAAAAAACTGCCTTATGCTTCCGGCCACTTTTGGACCGATATCTTCCAGTGCCAGCAACTCTTCCCCGCTGAAATCCCTGAAGTCCGGCAGGTAGCTGACCGCTTTGGCCAGGGTTTTAGCCGTTGTTTCCCCCACATACCGGATGCCGAGGGCGAAGATGACCCGGTGAAGGGGTTGTTTTTTTGACGTTTCTATGGCCATCCGGAGATTATCAATACTTTTTTCACCAAAGCCTTCCAGTTTACCGATCTGGTCAAAGGGGAGCTGGTAAATTCGGGGCACGTCTTTTAAAAAGCCCAGCTCATAAAATTTCATCACATTGGCTGCGCCGAAACTCCGGATATCCATGGCGTCCTTGCTTACAAAATGAATGATGCGTTCCACCACCTGGGCCGGGCAGTTGATGTTGATGCAACGCAGTATCGCTTCTTCTTCCGTTTTCACCAGTTCATCACCACAGGCCGGGCAATGTGTAGGGAAAACGATCTTTTTTTCCTTTCCCGTTCTCAATTCGGGCAGTGATCTGACAATATAGGGAATCACATCGCCGGCGCGCTCTACCAATACGGAATCGCCGATTTTCAGGTCTTTGGAACGGACAACATCCTCGTTAAAAAGGGAAACCGATCCCACGGTAACCCCGCCGATGGGCACCGGTTCTATTTTAGCTACCGGCGTAATGCTGCCTGTTCTGCCCACCTGAAAATCGACCCTGATCAGTTTGCTGGTAGCCTGGCGCGCCTTAAACTTAAAGGCCATGGCCCAGCGGGGATGGTGGGTTGTCATGCCCATTTTGTCCTGCAGGGCAAAGTCGTTCACCTTGATCACCATGCCGTCTATTTCATAAGGAAGCTGGTCCCGTCCGGATTCAAATTCGAGGCAATACGCAATCACCTCCTGAATATTCCGGAACAGTTTTTTTTCTTTCATCGGGCTCCGGAAACCGAGGTTCCACAGCATGTTCAGGGATTCGCTGTGGGTAGACGGTGCCTTTTTTGATTTGGCCGTATGCGCCTGTTCCGTGACCGTGGTTTCTCCCCGGGCAATGTCGAGGTTGTCGTCACTGGCGAAATAGCTGATGTGGTAAAGAAAGGCCTCCAGGTTACGGCGGCTCACTTCGGCCGGGTCTTTCATGTGCAGGGAACCCGAAGCCGCGTTCCGCGGGTTGGCGAGGGGAGGAAGCTGTTGTTCCGCGAGCTTTGCATTGAATTTTTTAAAATTTTCCTTATTCATCAGCACTTCCCCGCGGATCTCCACCTGTTGTATGCCATAGCCGGAAAAAGCAGCGGATAAAGGAACCGACCGGATTTGTTTGATATTGCCGGTGATATCATCTCCCTCCACCCCATCGCCGCGGGTAGCCCCGCGGACCAGCAGGTCATTTTCATAGATCAGGGAAATGCTGGCTCCGTCAAATTTCGGTTCCACACAATATTCCAGGCTGGCGAGCCCGGTGAGTTCCCTGGCCTTCCGGTCCCAGTCCACCAGGTCATCGGCATTATAAGAATTTTCCAAAGAAAGCATGGGAACCAGGTGGTGAACAGCAGGAAAATTTTTCGTCAGTCCTTTGGCCACCCGATGCGTAGGGGAATCCGGTGTTATATGGTCAGGATGGGCGGATTCCAGTTTTTCCAGCCATTTGAATAAGCTGTCGTATTCCGGGTCGGTAATCAGGGGATCGTTCAGAATATAGTAGCGGTATTCATGAAAAACCAGCACCTGACGAAGGGGTGCAAGCTCTTTTTCCCCCATTGGCTGCCGGGCGGCGCGCAAGAGCAGGGATTTGCTGAGATCCTGGAGATGCCGGGTTTGTTCAGAAGAATACATAAGATTAATTTTCTATCGGAATAAATAAAACAGCAGCAGGATATGTCATTTTAACACGTATAAAAAAATGTTGCTGATGTATCTTTATATTGTGTAAAAGGAAACGGAATTACAAAAATACGGGCAATGCTTTCAAGTAAATTTCAGGAAAGAAAAGATATTAAAACGGTGCTCAGGCAATTGAAGAGTGACGGGGTGATCGGGATTTCGGTGGATTGCGTCATTTTCGGATTTGACGGTAATGAACTGAAGGTGCTGATGATCAGATCCGATATGGAGCAATTTGAAGACAGGTGGTCGTTGCTGGGCGACCTGGTGCACCGGAATGAGGACCTGGATGAAGCCGCTTACCGGATATTGAAGGAAAGGACCGGCATGTCGGATGTGTACCTGGAACAGGTGAGGACCTTCGGGGACGTCAACCGGCATCCTGCCGCCAGGGTGGTTACTATTGCTTACTGTTCCCTGATCAATATCAGGCAGCACCGCCTGGAAAAACACGATAATGAATTGCAGTGGCTCAAGGTGAGTATTGGAATGGCCATGGCCTTTGACCACCAGCGGATATTGACTGCCTGTCATGAATGGCTCCAGAAAAGGGTGCAGGAACATCCGTTGGGATTCAGCCTGCTTCCCCAGAAATTCTCCCTGCGGGAATTGCAGAACCTGTATGAATCCATCCTGGAAGTGAAGCTGGACCGAAGGAATTTCAGGAAAAAGTTTTTTTCCATGGATCTGCTGGAAGACACCAATGAATTTGAATATGATGTTCCCCACCGGCCGGGCAAGCTCTATAAATTCAATTATGAAAAGTACCTGAGCAAGGAAAGAAGGAAGTTTATGGGCATTGATTTTTAAGAAAACTGATTGAAGAGAATTACAACTTCTGATCCATGCTATCCTCCCATTGCTCCATTAACAAGCTATTAATGCAGCGTTGACACCGATGGTGCTGTCTAAACGGTGTTAAGAATATTTTTCATACAATTATGTTAAAATATAACAAGATTGTGTATTTTTAACACTTAATTGCTTTAAACCATTGATTATGACCATTACACGATTGCTTAAGAGGCTATCTGCACTCTTGTTATGTGTAACATTTACACAGTTAGCCTTCTCCCAAACAAAAATTATTACCGGAACAATTTTAGACGACAAAGGGTTGCCTGTGCAAGGGGCGTCCGTTACAATTAAAGGATCAAAGAATGGAACAACAACAGGTTCCGACGGAAGATTCTCCCTTACTGCCCCGGAATCTGCGCGTACGCTGGAAGTCAGTTCCATCGGTTTCAATCTGATCGAAGTGAGTGCAGGAGATGGCAGTCCGCTCGCCATTTCGCTTGTATCCAGTTCTCAGTCTTTAAACGATGTGGTCGTTATCGGTTACGGTACAGCACGCCGGCGAGATCTGACTGGCTCGTATTCTTCCATAACTGCTAAAAACTTCAATTCCGTTCCTTCGGCCACACCGGATCAACTATTGCAGGGTAAAATCGCCGGACTGGAAGTAACAGTGGCGAACGGAATGCCCGGGGGAGCAACCCAGGTCAAAATCCGCGGAAACAACTCTATACGGTCCGGTACGGATCCATTGTATGTAGTGGACGGCGTTCCGCTGGATGGCAGATCTGCCAGACCAACCTTCGGGTTAAGCGGCGTCGGAAATTTACCCGATGCCAATCCACTTACTTACCTGAATCCTTCGGAAATTGAGAGCGTTACCGTTCTAAAAGACGCTTCCGCTTCCGCCATTTATGGATCCAGGGGAGCCAATGGCGTAATCCTGATAACCACCCGCACCGGAAGTTCCGGACCCATCAGGATCGATGCAGCCGCTTCCGTGGGAACCAATGGTTTGATGAGGCAGCCGGATGTTTTAGATGCAGGTGATTACAGGGCCGCCTTAAAAAAATACAACGCCAAATCGGATTCCGGGGCTTCATTCAAACCCTTTGATGCCATTGTGCAACATAAATTAACCCAAAACTATTCTGTCGCCTTAAGCGGAGGAGGTTCCGATAACACCCGGTATCGCGCTTCTTTCCTGGTATCACAAACTCCGGGTCTGATCAGGAAATCCGGATTAAATAAATATATTGCCAACTTCAACGGAGGTTATAAGCTGCTGGACAAAAGACTTACGATTAATTTCAGCCTCACCGCTTCTGCAACAGATGAAGAAATTGCGCCGATATCGAATAACCCCGGAAGTACGGGTAATTTGATTTCCAATGCGCTGCAATGGAACCCTACTCTCCTTTTGAAACGTGGTCCCTTATCTTATACGGCAAATCCAAACAGCCAGATTAATCCTTTGCAATTTTCTGATGCCTATAATGATCATGCCAATGTAACCACGTTGCTGGGAAGTTTTACGGTTGCCTACAAAATACTTCCTTTCCTGGAATACCGGTTACTATACGGAACAAATTACAGTAGTGGTACAAGGGGAGCAGAACTGCAGGGATGGATCACCAACACAGGCGGAAATGCGGATGGCAAGGGAGAAGCTGCTATTCAGGCCACGCAACTTTTTTCCCAGAGCCTTACCCATACTTTAACCTTTACTAAGAAGTTTAATGACCTTGAGTTTACTGCGCTGGCGGGATATGAATATTTTGCGACACATTATAAAACACAATTCAGCTCCGTTTATCAATTCGATTATAATTTGAGCCTGTCCAATCTGGTGCCCATTCATTATTATGATAACATCCAGGATGGTAAACAGTCCAACCTGGTGACCGGATCCGGAAATGATCCTTCTGCGGAACTCCAATCCTATTTTGCCCGTGCGCAGTTCAATTACAAAAATAAGTATAGCTTATCGGCCTCCTTCAGGGCTGACGGATCCAATAAATTCGGTTCAAACAACCGTTATGGCTATTTCCCGGCCATTGCGGCGTCCTGGCGTATCAATGATGAAAACTTCATGAAAGACAATAGGATATTCAGTAACCTGGCTTTACGTGTGGGTTGGGGTAAAACCGGTAACCAGTCATTCCCTGCAGGTTCAGCGCTTGACCGTTTCCGGTACTCGTCCTATAATACGATCGGTCCTGTTAATTATGCCAACGCGGATCTGAAATGGGAAACAGTGACCTCTACCGATGCGGGTTTAGATTTCGGATTTTTCAATGGCAGACTGACCGGTATATTTGATGTGTTTTTTAAGAAAACAACCGATCCGTTATATGCTGCCACTTATCCTGCACCCGCACCAACCGGTATTGTATTCAAAAACTTAACTAACGGGGCCTATGTAAGTAATAATGGCGGTGAATTAACCTTAAACGCCATCATTATTCAAAAACCTGATTTTTCCTGGTCCGTTGGCGGTAATGTGACTTATGTAAAAAATAAATTCGTTTATCCTGCGGCCGGCACTGCCCCGCTGGTGTTAGCCGGACAATTGAATGGTAAAGGTACTTCCGCCACCTATGTTCAGGCCATCGCCAACAATCAGCCACTCGATGTATTCTTCTTAAGGAAATTCAACGGATACGATCAGAATGGATTTGCCATTACCAGTGGTGCGGCTTCTTATGCAGGAGATCCCAATCCGAAATATACCGTGGGATTAACCACCGAGCTGGATTATAAGAAATTCGCGCTCGTAGTCAATATGCATGGCGCTTATGATTTCTTTATCTATAACAATACCTTGCAGGCCGTAACGGGCCTGAGCTTTATTAACAATGGAGGTAATATCTCCCAAACACTCAAGAACACACCGGAAAATCCGGCAAACCCTGTTTCTGCTTCCACCCGCTACATGAGCAGTGGAAATTATATGAAATTGGGCAACGCCACTGTACGTTACAATTTTGGAAATATAGGCAAGTATGCAAAGAACGCCGTCGTTTATTTTACGGGGAATAATATTTTCGTTATCTCTAAATATCCTGGCTTTGATCCTGAAGTGAATGTGGCTACTGCCGATATCAATGGTACCGGAATTCCTTCAAGAGGTATTGATTATGTTGGATATCCAACCGTACGGTCCTTTACCCTTGGTGTAAATTTTAGCTTGTATTAATATTAATAAGAAGTAATAATTCCTGAATCAGATCAAACTAGCATATATGAAAGCAAAAATATTTTTTATCCTCGCATCGGCTTCCCTTTTTGGATTGGCCGCCTGCACAAAGCTGGATGCGGTTCAGCATGACTCCATTGTTTCCAGTGGATCATCGAAGAGTCTGGACGTAAATGGCCTGCTCAACAATGTGTACAATGACCTGAATGCGCTCATGCATAACCAGGATCAGTTATTTTCTCTGGAAGAAACCGTTTCCGATGAAGCGTTGATCCCCACCCGGGGTGGTGACTGGGACGATAACGGCGTATGGCGTGTTTTGCATGCCCACACCTGGGATGTTACCCATACCCAGGCGACATCGGTATTTAACGGCCTTGGTAAATTGGAAAGTGATGCCACTACCGTACTGGCATTTAACCCCAGTGCGGAACAAGCCGCTGAAGCAGTTTTTTTGAGGAGTATGGCTCAGTTTTATTTGTTGGATCTCTACGGACAGGTTCCTTACAGAACAGTTGCCAAATACAATTCCATTGACGCTCCTCCTGTAATGAGTCCTGCGGATGCTATCGATACCATGGTCACTAATTTAACCGGCATCATTGCTATTTTACCACAGGGAAACACGCCTTATAAAGCCAGTCCGGATGCAGCGCGTTTTTTGCTCATGAAGATCTTACTGAACAAACAGGTGTTTTTAAATAAAACCTCTCCTGCTGCCGCTGATGCGGGAGATATGGCCACGGTCATTTCCCTGGGTAGCACGATCATGGGAAATGGTTATTCCTTCACCCCCCATTATTTTGATAATTTCGGACCCAATAACGGTGGTCATGATGCAGGGTATGGATGGGGAGTCGGAAAAGAGGCGATCTTTTCTTATCCGAACCTGCCCGGTGTTTCCAGCAATAACGGTATTGGGAGTGCAGGTATCGATGCCCGCTGGATGATGACCCTTCACTACAATTCAAATGGACATAAGGACACAACCGGTGGTAATGTGATCGGACCTTACGGTGGTGCGGGCTGGAATGGTTTTTCCACAGTAGCTGATTTTTACAATGCCTTTGATCCCTCAGATACCATGAGAAGAGGAAATTCCTTTTACCCCGGATCAACCAATAAGTCCGGAATACGGGTTGGATTTTTAGAGGGTCAGCAGTATGACGAGCATGGTATAGCCAGGGTTGACCGCAACGGGAATCCCTTAATTTTTAACGCCACTGTTAGTCTGATTGAGCCTGATCCGCTTACCCTGGAAGGAGATGGTATACGGGTTGTAAAGTATGCGCCGGATAATGAAAATTACAATGGTGGGCAGCAGGGCAATCAGTTACAGATGTTCCGGTATGCAGATGTTGTTTTAATGGTGGCCGAAGCGCACCTGAGAAGCGACGATGCGGCAGGAACCGGGGCGTCTCTCACAATGGTGAATTCTCTGCGTGCGGCCCGTTTGGCGGCTCCTTTAACCGGCCCACTGGTGCTTTACAATTCCAGCAATCTGTATGATATCAATTCTTTAATTGCAGAACGCGGTAAAGAAATGTACTGGGAGAGCTGGAGAAGACAGGATTTAATCCGTTTTGGCGCTTTCTTACAGCCATGGGCCCTGAAAACGGCGGATGATCCTAAATACCTGCTGTATCCGATTCCGTCAACACAATTGATTGTTAATCCGAACCTGAAGCAAAATCCTGGTTACTGATTAATTTTTAATATTTTAAATTACAAGGGTCATTATGAAAATAATGACCTTTGTAATTTTTCCCTTTAACTATGTCAATAGCATCCGGATTAGTGAGACGTATTTGTTTGATGATGGTCATCCTTCAGATTTCCTGCAAAGCACATAAGGGCAAATTCCTTTTTGAACAAATGCAGCATACTGGAATTGATTTTGAGAACAAGGTCACTGACGGCCAGATTGAAAACAGTTTTCTTTTCAGAAATTTCTATAATGGTGGCGGCGTGGCCATCGGGGATATTAATAATGATGGTCTGGCTGATGTATTTATGACCTCAAATTCCGGGTCGAATAAGTTATTCCTGAATAAGGGCAATTTTACTTTCAGCGATATTACGGACAAGGCCGGATTCCGGCAGGACAGCATGTGGAGCACGGGCGTTGTGATGGTTGATGTGAATAACGATGGCTGGCTGGATATCTATGTTTGCAATTCGGGGCATATGAAGAGTGGTAACCGGAAAAATAAGTTATACATCAATAATCATGATCTCAGTTTTACGGAATCCGCAGCTGCTTACGGTCTGGATATTTCAGCATATACTACCCAGGTTTCTTTTTTTGATTACGATAATGACGGGGATCTGGATTGTTTTATGATCAACAACAGCCCCATTCCGGTGAACACGTTAAACAATTCGAACAGGCGCGATCTTCCGGAGGCGCAATGGCCCGTGGCCGGTTTTTTAAAAGGAGGTGGGGATCATTTATTCCGGAATGACAATGGGCATTTTACGGAAGTGACCCAGGCCGCGGGTATTCATGGCACCCTGATTAGTTTTGGTCTGGGCGTTTCAGTGGGAGATTTCAATGATGATGGTTATCCCGATATTTTTGTTTCCAATGATTCCTATGAACGGGATTATTTATACATAAATCAAAAGAACGGAACTTTTAAGGATGAACTCGAAAACTTTTTTGGCCATACCAGCTTTTCTTCCATGGGCGCCGATGTTGCGGATGTTAACAACGATGGATATCCTGAGATATTTACCACCGACATGTTGCCGGAAGATGATTACCGTTTAAAAACTTTAGGCTCGTTTGATAATATTGATTTATATAACGCCAAACTCAAAGCCGGATTCTTTCATCAATACATGAAGAACTGTCTGCAACTGAATAATCAGAATGGAAAATATATGGATATCGCCAATTTCAGCGGGGTGTCTGCAACCGACTGGAGCTGGGGCGCCCTGATGTTTGATATGGACAACGATGGATGGAATGATATCTATGTTTGTAACGGCGTTAATAAAGATGTTACAAACCTGGATTTTATGGATTTTTTTGCCAATGATGTCTTTCAGAAAATGGTGCTTACGGGCAAAAAGGATGAGATTCAAAAAATCCTGGAAAAGATACCGGTCACGCCCATGTTGCACAAAGCATACCGGAATGAAGGAAATCTGAAATTTTCCGATAGCAGCCTGGCGTGGGGATTCAACCAGAAATCATTTGCCAATGGGGCTGCTTATGGCGATCTGGACAATGACGGTGACCTTGATCTGGTTATTAATAATGAAAACGGACCTGCTTTTGTTTATCGAAATAATGCCCGTGAAATAAATAAAAATAATTATCTGGCAGTTGTTTTAAAGGGCAAAGAAAAGAACAGGTTTGCTATTGGCAGTAAGATTAAGATTTATCAGGGTAAGCAGATTTTCTACAGGGAAGTGGTTCCCAGCAGGGGATTTCAGTCCTCGGTTGACTATAAGCAGATCATCGGCCTGGGAAAAATGAGCCGTCTGGACTCTCTGTTGGTGATTTGGCCGGACAGGACCTGCACAAGAATCAATAGCCCCGAGATAAATAAAATTTTAACCATCCAGGAACCGGAGCAGGGTGAACCGGGGCCGCTTGTTCAAACGCCGGATTCCGCCAGGATGATATTAAGGCAGGTCAGCAGCAGTTTTGAAAAGCATACCGAAGACGATAATACTGATTTTTACTATGAACGTAATCTTCCTAAAATGCTTTCGCGGGAAGGTCCGAAATCCACGGTTGGGGATATAAACGGTGATGGTCTTGATGATGTTTTTATCGGCGGAACTCCCGGACATCCGGGTCAGGTCTATATACAGGATGCGGTGGGTAAATTTCAAAAAAAACCGGAACCCGCCTTTGACCGGTTTATTGATTTTGAGGATGAAGCCGTGTTATTTTTCGATGCCGATCACGACGGCGACCTGGACTTGTTTATCGGACCCGGAGGAAACAGTCATCCACCCTATAGCAGTGAAATGCAGAACAGGTTATTTAAAAATGATGGGAAAGGAAACTTTACCCTGGACGCCAATGCGTTTTCCAGTACGAACAATGGTGTGAATACGGGCGTTGCTGTTGCTGGCGACTTCAACAACGACGGGTATATGGATCTGTTTGTGGGCGGAAGAAGTATACCCAGGGAATACGGGTCCACACCGGCCAGCTCCGTTTTTATCAATGATGGTCATGGTCATTTTGAAGATATTGCAAAAACCAAAAACAAGGATATTGCTGACCTGGGGATGGTAACTGCTGCTGTTTGGGCAGATATCTCGGGCGATGGCGAAAAAAGATTAATCGTTGCCGGAGAATGGATGAGCCCCCGGTTATTTTCGTTTAAAGGAGATCATTTTGTGGAAGTCAGCAGCAATCTGAATCAATTGTACGGATGGTGGGAGTCCATGGCTGTAGCAGACTTGAACGGAGACGGGAAACAGGATTTGATTCTGGGAAATATCGGAGAGAACTTCTATCTCCATCCGGATAGTGCAAGGCCTGTAAAACTATGGATAAATGATTTTGATCAAAATGGTATCTTGGATAAAGTGCTTACCCGTACTGTTGACGGGAAGGACGTGCCGGTGTTTCTGAAACACGATATGGAAATGCAGATCCCACTGCTAAAAAAGCAAAATCTGAAACATGCGGAATACGCAAAGAAAACAATCCAGGATTTATTTCCTTCGGCATTGCTTAAAAGCAGTCTGGTAAAGATGTTTAATTTTACCAGTTCCATTATTGCCATTAATCAGGGAAATGGTCAGTTTGCGATTCACAGGTTACCGGCAGAGGTGCAGCTTTCTTCCGTCAATGCCATTCATGGTATTGATTTTAACCGGGATGGGAAAATGGATCTGGTTTTGGGTGGTAATGAGTTTGGGTTTCTTCCCCAGTTCGGCCGGCTGGATGCCAGTTTTGGTCATATATTACTAAATAAAGGAAATGGTGATTTTTCATGGATCAGTCCCGTTCATTCCGGCCTTCAGGTGGAAGGACAGATCAGGGACATTTCGGAATTGAAAGGAAAGAATAAGGATTATATATTGTTTTTACGGAATGATGAAATTCCCGTGTTATACGAAGTTAATAACCATGCGGAAAAGTTAATGCCGTAAGACCATTGTCTGATAATTCGATTTATATGAATTCGTTGCAGTGCAGGAGCTTTTACATTTTCGCGCTTTTTGGGATCATCTGTTTGCCGGGTTGTTCTTCTTATTCAAAAAAAGAGGCCACCGTTTTTGAAACGCTGGAGCATGCTAAAACGGGTCTTGACTTCAGTAACAAGCTGACTCCCACCAACGCGTTCAACGTGTTTAATTATATGTATTTCTATAATGGCGGCGGAGTTGGGGCCGGTGATTTTAATAATGATGGCCGGATTGATTTATTTTTTGCCGCCAACCAGGGGGACAATAAATTATACCTTAATACGGGTAATCTTCATTTTAAAGATGTAACAACCGAAGCAAAAATACCGGAAGATCACGGATGGTCGACGGGCGTTTCCGTAGTGGATATCAATAATGACGGGTTACTGGATATTTATATTTGCCGGGTCGGCAATCATGAAATCCTGCAAAGTCACAATCAATTCCTTATTTGTCAGGGGATTGATAAAAACGGCGTTCCCTATTATAAAGATGAAGCAAAGGAATATGG
>CAJDUL010000049.1_pt1 | contig 16102 bp, 12 predicted proteins | sample 7390691 | NCBI WGS metagenome assembly CAJDUL01 (sample SAMEA7055677, study PRJEB34461) | soil metagenome | biome: terrestrial ecosystem; feature: Peninsula; material: soil | place: Antarctica | collected 2016
CTCTTCAGCGCAGTGTAGGTTGAACTTTTTTGCTCGGGTTCAGATTGCTTATTGAGGTTGTAATTCATAATCGCTGGTGCTGAGTTGTGAATTGAAAAGCTGTACATATTCCGGACTGGTATGCATCAGCGTGGCATGTTTTCCGATGGCGATGATTTCGCCCTGCATCAGCAGGATGATCTGATCATAATTTTCCACCGCTGCAATTTTTTGCGTAACAGAAATAAGGGTTATCCCGGGATAGTTCCTTTGGATATTTTCGAGGATTTTCTTTTCCGTGTTGTTGTCCACACGGGCAGTGAAGTCATCCAGCAGCAATATCCTGGGGTCCAGGGCCAGGGCCCTGGCCAGCATGATGCGTTGCTTCTGGCCACCGGAGAGGCTGGAACCACGCTCCGAAACAATGGTGCTTAATTTATCGGGTAGACCATCTACGAATTCCTTTATTTCGGCGGTCTCCATGGCTTTTTCCAGCGACTGGTCCGTGACCAGATCGCTGAACGCAATGTTCTCCCGGATGCTCATGTTGAAAATGATGCTGTCCTGGAAAACAAAACCCACCTGGCTGTGAAACGATTTACTGTTGTATTCATCTATACGGTGTCCGTCAAATTTTATTTCACCGGATGCCTGTTTGATCAGACCGGTCAGCAGGTAGAGCAATTGGGTTTTACCAGCAGCTGTGGGTCCGACGATGGCCGTTTTAGTTCCTGCTCCCACCGTGAATGAAACATCTTTCAAGGCGGGCGTTTGTCCGTAGAGAACCCGCACATCCATTAGTTCAATTTCTCCGCTCAGGCTGCCGGTTATCGTTCCGGTCTCAGGCTGTTCCGGCGTTTCGAGAATATTACTTATCCTTTCATAAGAAGCGGAGGCCTGGGCGATGATATTGCTCATGAAGCCGATCACCAGGATGGGAAAGATGAGCATGGCCAGGTAACTGTTGAAGGCGGCAAAATCGCCCAGGCTCATGCTGCCGGTAATTACAAAATGACCACCCAGCGCCAGGATGGTGAGGGCTGCCATGTTTGCCGTGAAGGTGATCACGGGAATGAGACCGGCAAAAAGCCTGAGAATGGAGAGTCCGAAATGTTTGGCTTTGGAATTGGCCTCCAGAAATTTATTGTATTCGGATTGCTGTGAATTGACCACGCGGATGATGGCCGCGCCCAGAATGCTTTCATTGATCACTTTATTCAGCCAGTCAATCACGGCCCTGCTTTGTTTAAACAGCGCCCGCACTTTGCGCAGCACCAGGAAAAAGGTGATGCCGATGATGGGGATGATGGCAATCACGCAGAGGGCCAGTTCCCAGTTGATCGAGAGGAGTAAAATACTCGCGCCGATGATGATAAAAACAGAAGAGATAATGGAAACGATCGCCTGGGAAATAAACATTTTAATGGAATCTACGTCCGCCGTAAGATTGGTCAGCAGTTTTGCCGGATTAGCCGATTCAATAAAAGCATGATTCTGCTGGGATATTTTGTCCGAGAGACAAGTTCGCAGATCGCGGGCCACCCGCTCTGAGGAATAAGTCTGTATGATGCTCTGGAAGTAAGTAAACACCAGGATGCAGAAAACAGCCACGGAAAACTCCAGGATGATGCGTCTGAAATCAAAATGGCCGGCGGTAAAGGCATCGATGCTGCCGGCAATGATTTTCGGAAGCCACAGGTTGATGGCATTGCTTAGCAGGGTAAAAATTAACAACAAGGCAATTAAGCCGGAATAGGGCTTCAGCAGGCTCAGCAGGCCGGGTTTCTTAATTCTTTTTCCGTCAGATGGTTTGTTTTGCATGTGGTATAGAAATATGGTCTCTGGTCAGTTTGCAAATTTCAGATAAATTCATAAACCGGGCCAATGAATAATCGGTCATTGTCAGGAAATACCCGGCAAAAGTATCGGTAGCGACGGTGCGAGAGACAGATTAATTATTCGCTACCTTTGCAAAAATTTTCAGCGCGTGGTCTTTCTCACCAGAATTGAGCATTTTAATGCCGCCCATAAGTTATACAACCCATCCTGGAACCGGGAGAAAAATGAAGCGGTTTTCGGGGTCTGCGCCAACGAGAACTGGCACGGACATAATTATGAACTATATGTCACGGTAAAGGGTGAGCCCGAGTCCGATACCGGCTTCCTGATGGACGTCAAAAAATTAAGCGGAATTATTAAGGATCAGGTGCTGGAAAAACTGGATCACAAGAACCTGAATGTGGAAGTGGATTTCCTGAAGGGCAAAATGTGTACAACGGAAAACCTGATCATCGGTATCTGGAACGAGTTATTGCCGCAGCTTCCCAAAAATGTTCAGCTGCATGCCCTTAAACTTTATGAAACGCCAAGGATTTTTGTAGAATATTCTGGATAAAGCATATTCCGGATAAATGATTTTCAACCATGGAAAAAAAAGTGGCTATATTCAGGAAGGAACATTTTAACGCGGCGCATCGTTTATTCGTCCCCGAATGGTCCGATGAGAAAAACAGCGAGGTTTTCGGTAAATGCAGCAACCCGCATTATCACGGGCATAACTATGACCTGATCGTGAAAGTGACTGGCGTGCCGGACCCCAAAACGGGCTATGTGGTCAATCTGTCTGTTTTGTCTGATCTGATCGGCAGGGAAGTGCTGTCAAAATTTGATCATAAAAACCTGAACCTGGATACACAGGAATTCGCCCATATGAATCCGACCGCTGAAAATATCGTCATCGTGATTTATGAAATCCTCCGGAAGAAAATAGATGCCACGCTGGATGTTTCGGTGAGGCTTTATGAGACGGAGCGGAATTTTGTGGAATACCCGGTTTAGATGACGGATGACAGATGACAGTATTCAGGTGCGGCTTCACATATAAAGTCCATCCACCATCCACCATATACCATCAACCGCATTTCAACGTAATCAAACTAAAACAACTATGGGATATAAAAAAATAGAACAATACGACGAGGCTGTTACTAAGGATCTGATGGTTAATTATAAAAACACCCTGAGTCTGCTGGGGGAGAACGCCGGCCGGGAGGGACTTCAGAAAACCCCGGAGCGGGTTGCCAAAGCCATGCAATACATGACTCAGGGCTATGGCCTGGATGCACATGCCATTCTCAATTCCGCTAAATTTCATGAAGATGTGAGTGAAATGATCATTGTGAAGGACATCGAGATTTACAGTTTGTGTGAACATCATATGCTCCCTTTTTTCGGGAAGGCCCATATTGCCTATATCCCCAACGGCTGGATCACGGGGCTGAGCAAAATTGCCCGGGCGGTAGATGTTTTTGCGCGCCGCCTGCAGGTACAGGAGCGTTTAACAACAGAAATCCTGCATGCCATCCGTGATACCCTGCAGCCGTTAGGCGCGGCCGTGGTGATTGAAGCATCCCATTTGTGCATGATGATGCGGGGTGTATCAAAACAGAATTCAGTCACTAGTACATCGGCTTTTTACGGACAATTTGAAAAGAATGAAACCCGCAGTGAATTCATCAAGCTCATTTCAGCGGATCTGCATTAATCAATAATTATAAAATCAATATTTTCGTTGTGGTGATGGCTGAAACGGGATATTCCTAAAATATTCTTTGCTGAATCGGTGCTTTGTGGCAAATTTGTTTTTTAACCTTCTCTCCAATTTATGAAGCATGCTTATGTTTTTCCCGGACAAGGGTCTCAATTCCCGGGCATGGGAAAGAATCATTACGACCGAAGTGCTTTTGCCAAAAGGCTTTTTGAACAGGGGAATGAAATTGTAAATTTCCGTCTTTCAGACATCCTGTTTCAGGGTTCGGAAGAGGACCTGAGGCAAACCAATGTAACCCAGCCTGCCGTTTTCCTGCATTCGGTAATTGCCTTTAAAAGTGTGGACGGCGCAAAGCCCGAAATGGTGGCGGGACACTCCCTGGGGGAGTTCTCTGCGCTCGTGGCCAACGGGGTTTTGTCTTTTGAAGACGGCCTCCGGCTGGTGATCGTTCGCGCAGAGGCGATGCAGAAAGCATGCTCCACCAATCCCGGAACGATGGCAGCCGTATTGGGGCTGGCCGATGATGTGGTTGAAACCATCTGTTTGCAATTGCAAAAGGAAACCGGGGAAATACTTGTTCCCGCAAATTATAATTGTCCCGGCCAGCTCGTGATCAGCGGTTCCTTAAAAGGCGTTGACCTCGGTTGTGAAAAATTAAAAGCAGCCGGTGCACGGCGCGCCCTGCTGTTGCCCGTGGGCGGCGCCTTTCATTCCCCGCTCATGGAATCCGCTAAGGAAGAACTGGCCGCTGCCATTGAAAAAACGACTTTCTACAATCCCACCTGCCCGGTTTATCAGAATGTGGTTGCCCGCGCCGTTGTGGATAAAGAGGAAATAAAAAAAAACCTGATTGATCAGCTGACGGGACCGGTGCGCTGGACGCAATCCGTTTTGGCCATGATCGCTGATGGTGCATCGGGTTTTACCGAGATTGGTCCCGGGAAGGTGCTGCAGGGACTGATCAATAAAATTGACAAAAGCGTAGCCACTTCCGGCGTGGATTAGAAAGTCATGTTGCAGTTGAGCCAGCCGCTTTCTATGTTGACGCCGTATTTCTGATAGAACAGGATAGCGGGTTCATTCCAGTCCAGTACCTGCCAGGTCATCCCGTTTAACTGAAGATCCTTTGCCTCCTGCAGCGTTTTTTCAAATAACCTTTTTCCTATTCCCTTACCCCGGAATTTTTCTTTCACAATAAGGTCCTCCAGATATAATCGCTGCCCCTTCCAGGTAGAATACCGGATATAGAACAGACTAAGCCCCACCAGTTCCGCCTGCTGGCCAGGTCTGGAAACGGTGGCCACAAAAGCCTGCCATACCGGATTGCTGCCGAACCCGCTTTCTGTGAAATGTTCCAGCGAAACGGTAACGGCTTCGGGCGCCTTTTCAAAAATGGCCAGTTCGCGCACCAGCAGCATCATATCCGCACAATCCGTTACCACCGCCATTCTTATGAAGATTTTCATCCGTAAAAATTATTTTTTCCGGGTTGCTTTAAATGTTCCGTTGGGTTGAACGGACAGCATTTCCGTAACCAGGTTCTGATCATTCCGGTTGAATTGTACCGAATAACCGGTCAGTGATTTTAAACTGAATTTATTTTTTTCCAAAGGGATCAACTCATATTCCGGCTGACCCGGAACCAGCATATACAATGTTTTATTTCTAAGGGTCACCTGTATCGCTAAATTGCTGATCTGGTATTGACCTTCAAATTTTTTGAGGCTGTCCGCCGAAACCACCGCCGCTTTGGGAACCCGGTTAAAGGGTAATGGTTTTAAGGTAGGTTCAAATGGGATATCGAATTCATTTACCTCACCCACTGCACTGGTCCTGAACTCTGCGTGCAGGCCATGATCTGCAGTATCGGTTTTCCCGTCCTTATCTTTCTCCAAAATCTCAAACCAGTCATACTGATCGTGTTTCAGCCACCAGCTCTTTTTGCCGATGTGCATAAACAGGGAATCCTCAGCCGCAAGCACTTCCAGGGTTCCATAACCCGGGTTGTTAAAAAGTCCCTCATAATCTTTCAGGGCATGGTAGGCTTTGATTTCTTTTTTGGGAGTGGGAACCATGGCCGCTTTTGCTGCTTTCTCTGCCTGCCGGCCTTTATCCCGGATGTTCTTCATCAGGGTGTTCCAGTCCTTGTATTTCAATCCCAGCATTTTGTCTGCCGCAAGGTTCCGCACAATGGACGGTATGATGGAATTGTTCTGATTGCACAATACCACTATGCCGATGGAATCCGTTGGGAAGAAACAGGAACTGGTGGAAAAACCATCTATGTTACCACCGTGTTCAACCCGGTAATGACCGCGGTAGGAAGCCAGCATCCACGCCAGCCCGTAATTTGAAAAATAAACATCTTTGGTTTCGACATCCGGGAATCCGGATCCCATGATCATCTGCGAGCTCATGGCGTCTTTCGCGAAGCCGGCCGGAATGATTTCCTTCCCTTTGAATTTCCCTCCATGGATCCAGGTGATCAGCCAGTTGCTCATGTCCATCGCACTGCTGTTGATGCTTCCCGCAGGACCCATGGCATCGATGGCATAGTAATCCATCTTCTGCAGGTTCTCCGCGATGCCGGTATCTTTTATTTCATAACCCCTTGCGGCATCATTGTCTTTGGCCAGGTCGGCCACCGAAAAATTACTGCGGGTCATGCCCAGCGGTTCGAAAAAAGCGGAACGGATATTCTTCTCCCAGGGTTCGTGCGTAATTTTTTCTGCCAGGGCTCCCTGTGCCATGAACATGAAATTATTATACTGCCATTTGTCACGGTCCGCCGCTGATGGTTCCAAAAACCTGATTCGTTTCACCAGGCTGTCCCGGGATGAAGTGGTAAAGTAGTACCAGGAGTAATCGTGCCTCGGTAAACCGGTGCGATGACTCATCATGTCCCGCAGCGTAATCTTATCGTTCATGTCCGCGTTATAGAAGGTCAGTTCGGGAAAATAATCCCGGACCGGTTTATCGATGTCCAGTTTTTCTTTGGCAGCGAGTGTGCCGATCAGGGAAGCAGTAAATGCTTTGGTGCAGGAACCGATGGCAAACAGGGTATTGGGCGTTACGGGTAATTTTTGTTCCGTATTCCGGTAGCCGAATCCCCTGACATAAACCAGCTTGTTTTTTTCCACAATGGCAATGGCGAATCCCGGTCCCTTCCAAACGGAAAGCACATGGGCAAAGGCGCTGTCGAGCCCCGTCAGCCGCGAATTTTCTGGCGTGGCCCTTTTTTGAGCCGCGACGGTTTGCATGCAGACCAGGGCAAGCAACAACCATAATTTATACATAAGCGCGTTTATTTAGTTCCCCATTTTACCAGGGTGGCTCCCCAGGTGAAACCGCCACCGAATGCCGCCAGCACCAACAGGTCACCCGGTTTTAACTGGTTCTCCCATTCCCAAAGACAAAGCGGAATGGTGGCCGCTGTGGTATTTCCAAAGCGCTGGATATTGATCATCACTTTGTCTTCCGACAAACCGATCCGGGTTGCCGTGGCATCTATGATCCGTTTATTGGCCTGATGGGGTACAAGAAAAGCGATGTCTTCTCCGGTCAGATGATTTCGGTTCAGCAGTTCTTCGCTGACATCTGCCATCCGGGTTACGGCGAACTTAAAAACGGGCTGGCCTTCCTGATAAATATAATGTTCTTTTTTGGCCACGGTTTCGTAGGAAGGGGGTCTTAAAGAACCACCGGCTTTCATGTGCAGGTGGGTTTTTCCCGAGCCGTCACTTTTCAGGATACTGTCCAGCACACCAAATCCTTCGTAATTGGGTTCCAGCAGAACGGCGGCGGCTCCATCGCCAAAAATGATGCAGGTGCTTCTGTCGCTATAATCCACAATGGAGCTCATTTTATCGGCGCCCACCACCACCACTTTTTTATAACGGCCGCTTTCGATCAGGGCAGCGCCGGTGGTGAGGCTGTACAGGAATCCGCAGCAGGCGGCCAGCAGGTCAAATCCCCAGGCATTTACCGCACCTACTTTCTCGCAAATAAGGTTAGCCGTGGAAGGAAAGAGCATGTCCGGGGTAACCGTGCCCACCACAATGCAATCTATTTCTGAAGGATCGATGCCCCTTTTTTTGCACAGTTCGAATATAGCCGGAACGCAAAGATCTGAGGTTGCCAGGTTGGTCCCCTTCTGTATCCTTCTTTCGGAAATTCCCGTCCGGGTCCGGATCCATTCATCGTTGGTATCCACCAGTTTTTCCAGATCAGCATTGGTTAACAGGTCTTCCGGTACAAAGCCGCCTACGGAGGTGATGGCAGCCGTGATCTTTTGGGTCATTCAACAAAGATCGTGTGTTTTTATAAAATATATACGCCGTTGAAAAATACTATTTTCGCGCTCATGATCACTTTTCTCCGTGGCGACTTCGTTTTAAAAACACCGGCTCTGCTGCATGTGGATGTACAGGGCGTTGGTTATGAAGTGCAGATCAGTCTTCATACTTTCTCCCAAATGCAGCATCTCGACAAAGGGCTGCTGCACATTTATCACCAGGTGCGGGAAGACGATGAGATCCTGTACGGATTTTTTGATGTGGGGGAGAAGGAGCTTTTTATCCAGTTGCTGAGCGTTTCCGGGGTGGGTGCATCCACTGCCCGGATGATGCTTTCTGCCATGAAACCGGATGAGCTTGCCCGCGCTATTGTACAGGGTGAAGTGAAGAAGCTGGAAACCATCAAAGGCATAGGTAAAAAATCAGCCGAAAGAATCGTGCTGGAGCTGCGGGATAAGGTAGGCAAAAAACTTCCCGGATCAAATATATCCCCATTGATAAACAATACCTTGGAGCAGGATGCGTTGAATGCTCTGGTGTCCCTGGGCATAGCCCGGCCGGTAGCGGAACAGGCCATTAAAAAACTGGCTTTAAACAACGCGGTTCCGCAAAAAGCGGAAGATATCATAAAGCAAGTTTTAAAAATCCTTTAGCCTATTGTAGGGATCTATACCTAACTAATTCTTGGGAAAGTTTGACCCGGTATCTGCTTCAGAGTATCACTACCACGGTATGGTTTATTGCCGTTTCGGTTGCCTTTCTGGCACCCGTGTCCCTGCATGCACAAACCTCCCGCGATACCACCCAGCATCCGGTTTCTGACAGTCTTCGTTTTCCCATTCACGACCGCCGCGGCGATCCCCTCAGCAATCCCGAAAGAAATTCCTTTGATCTGAAAAACCCGTCCAACCAGCGGGATTCCATAGAATACGATCCGAAAACCAACCGGTATTACCTGATAGAAAGGATTGGCAATAAATACTTTCGCAAGCCCACCTACCTCACCTCCGACGAATTCCTGGAGCTGACAGGCAAAAAGTCGGAAGACGATTATTTCCGGCAGCGTGCCGATATGCTGAGTGAACTCAACCATAAACTGGATAAGCCCAAGCTCAACGTAAATGATAACCTGTTCAACCGGCTCTTCGGAAACGGAAAAATTGATATTAAACCCCAGGGTAATGTGGACATTCTGGCAGGATACCAGGGTCAGAATGTGCAGAACCCTACCCTACCCGAACGGGCGAGAAAAACAGGCGGGCTTGATTTCAATTTGGCCGCCAATGTGAATGTGCTGGGCAATATTGGCAGCAAACTGAAACTTCCTATTTCTTACAATACCCAGGCTACATTCGACTGGATGAACCAGCTTAAACTGGAATATACCGGCAGCCCGGACGACATCATTAAAAAAATTGAGGTCGGCAATACCTCCTTCACTACCAAGAGTACGCTGATGTCCAGCCAGCAGTCGTTGTTTGGGATCAAGACCCAGCTACAGTTCGGAAAACTATATGTAACGGGCGTACTGGCCAGTGAAAGATCCCAGAGCCAGTCCACCTCCCTGCAGGGCGGCGCCGCTACCACCACCTATCAGTTCAAGGCAGATGACTATGATGAGAACCGGCACTTCCTGCTCGCACAATATTTCCGCGCGAACTATAACAAGGCCATGTCCAACCTGCCTGGGCCTTACCCAGGTACAGGACTACGAGCAGGTATACGCCCGTAAACTCAATGCCACCGATTATATTTTCAATCCCCAGGTCGGATTTATTTCCCTGAACCAGGTGCTGCAGCCGAACGATGTGCTGGCCGTAGCCTATCAGTATAGTTACAACGGCAAGATCTTCCAGGTGGGTGAATTTTCCCAGGATGTACCACCCGATACCACACAGGGATTTAACCCGGGCGCGCAAAAAGTGATCTATCTGAAATTACTGAAGGCCACTTCACAGCGGACCAACCTGCCCATCTGGAACCTGATGATGAAGAATGTGTATACGCTGAAAACCGGAACGGGTACTTATTTGTCCAATATCCAGCAGGCGGGTTTTCAGATGAACGTGCTGTTTGACGAACCCAGTAAAGGCACCAAAAGATATTTACCCGCCGGCGATAAATCAGGTGTTCCCCTCTTAACAGTGCTTAACCTGGACCGGCTGAATGCGCACAATGATCCGCAGCCGGACGGAGTATTTGATTACCTCGAAGGATTTACCATCGTTTCCTCGCAGGCCCGCATCATCTTCCCGCTGCTGGAACCTTTCGGCCGGGATCTGGATTCGCTGGCCTTCCGGAACTCGCAAAGCATTAAAAACAATTATATTTTTTACCAGTTGTATGATACCATCAAGGAGGTAGCGAAAACTTTTGCCAATGTAGACCGGTATTATATCGGCGGGGTGGCCAAAGGACAGGCGAGTACGGATGTTTCCCTGGGCGCCTTCAACGTACCCCCGGGTTCGGTGGTGGTTACGGCCGGGGGGCAAACCCTCCGGGAGAACATCGACTATGTGGTGGATTACAACAATGGAACGGTGAAAGTGATCAACCGGGCCATCCTCAATTCCGGCGTTCCCGTAAATGTGCAATATGAAAATAATGCCAGCTATGGAACCCAGCAAAGGGGATTCATGGGATTGCGGCTCGATTACCTTGCGAAAAGCAGCGCTACCCAATCCCTGAGTTTCGGAGGTACGATCGAAAGACTGAATGAACGTCCTTTTTTCACCAAAACAAATTATAACGAAGATCCTATCCGCAACACCATGTACGGCGCCGATGCCAACTTCCGTTCGCAGTGGCCGGGGCTGACCCGTTTAATGAATAAACTTCCTTTTTATTCTTCCCGCGAAGTGAGTACCATCAGCGCGGTGGGCGAAACGGCCTTTCTGAAGCCGGGTCATCCGCCGCAGATCGGAAAGGGGAACAGCGGCGTTATTTACATAGATGATTTTGAAGGATCCACCAGTTCCATTGACCTTCGCTTTCCGCTGACAAGCTGGGCGCTGGCCTCCACACCGGCGGGTGACGGGCTTTTCCCGGAAGCCAGCCTGAACGATTCCGTAGACTACGGATTCAACCGGTCCAAGATTGCCTGGTACAATATTGAACCAACGCTGCAGGATAAAACGAATTCGGCTAACCCGGTGAGGGATTATGAAAACTTTGGGGATCCCCGGATTTCCCCCATCAATATCCAGCAGCTTTTTCCGCAAATCACGCCGGAATTCGGTCAGGCACAACTGATCACCTTCGACGTGGCTTACTATCCTTCGGAAAAAGGCCCCTATAATTTTGACGCACGTCCCGGAAGCCTTTTGCCTGATGGAAAACTGGCCAATCCGCAAAACCGATGGGGCGGTATCATGCGGTCCATCGACCAGACAGACTTTGAAACGAGCAATGTGCAATACGTGGAATTCTGGATGCAAAGTCCCTTCCTCGCCAATCCCGGCGGCACGGGAGGACAACTGTATTTTGACCTCGGTAGCGTATCGGAAGATATCCTTAAGGATGGCAGAAGACTTTTTGAAAACGGATTGAACACCCCGACCAGTCCGGCCGCCATAGACAGTACATCCGTTTGGGGAAGGGCACCGGCAAACCAGATCCAGGTAACCAATGCCTTCAGCAATGACCCCGGAGACCGTCCCTACCAGGATGTGGGTTTTGATGGCCTCGATGATGCCGGCGAGCAGTCCAAGTTCTCGAATTACCTCGCCAAGCTGGCTGCTACTTATGGCGCCGGATCCGCGGTTTATCAGAAGGCCCTCAACGATCCCTCCGGCGATGACTTCCTGAACTACCGCGATCCTTCTTACGATCAGTCGAAAGCAGGTATCCTTGACCGTTATAAGAACATCAACAGCCCCCAGGGTAACTCACCCATTGCTACCGGCAATTCTACTTACGTGAATGCGTATACGCTTTATCCGGACCAGGAAGACCTGGATCATGATAATACCATGAATGAGCTGGAAGAATATTTTGAATACAAAGTGAACCTGGCGCCTTCCCAGCTGGCCGTGGGCCAGAACTTCGTTACCGATCAAAGGAATTTTGTAGGCAGCAACGGGGTGCCCCAAACCTGGTATCAGTTCCGGATACCGATCAACGCCTACACCCAGAAAGTGGGCAATATTCCCGATTTTAAATCCATCCGTTACATCCGGATGTTCCTGACGGGATTTACAGATTCCGTGGTATGCCGTTTTGCCGAGTTTCAGCTGATCCGCGATTCCTGGCGCAACTTCAACTATGAACTCGATACCACGGGCCAGTACATTACCATCCCAACGAACAGTCCCACGGAGTTCAACGTAACCGCCGTCAACATCGAACAAAACAGTTCCAGAACGCCTGTACCTTATGTGATCCCGCCTGGCATACAGCGTCAGCAGCAGCTCAGCACGAATAATGTGAATCTGCTCCTGAATGAACAGGCCCTCAGCCTGCAGATCTGTAACCTGCCCAAAGGGGAGGCCCGTGGCGTATTTAAAAATACCAACCTGGATCTGCGGCGTTACGGAACCATGAACATGTTCATTCACGCGGAAGGACGGGGTATAATAGATAACCTGAATGACAACGATCTTTATGCCGTGATTCGCATGGGAAGCGATTTCATCAATAATTTTTACGAGGTTAAAATCCCCTTGCTGAAAACGAAATGGGCGGCTACGATCGATACCGACGTATGGCCCGATTCGAATAATCTGAACCTGAACCTGGACAAACTCATTACCCTAAAGACGGACCGGAACAAAACAGGAAATACATCCGGATACTTCCAGGAAACCGATACCGCCACCCACCGATCGTATGCCATTGTGGGAAACCCGAATATCGGCCAGGTGCAGGCATTCTTCCTGGGGGTACAGAATGCGAGCCAGAACAGCGTTTGTACGGAAGTCTGGTTCGATGAACTGCGATTGTCCAACATCAACGACCAGGGTGGCTATGCCGCAACGGGCCGGGTGGATCTGAAAATTGCCGATCTGGGCACCATATACATGTCCGGCAGCTTCCGGTCCGTAGGCTTCGGAAGCATCGATCAGAGCATCAACCAGCGGTCGCTGAGCAACAACACCCAGCTGGATGCGGCCACGAACCTCGAATTGGGGAAACTGCTTCCGAAAAAAGCAGGAATGTCCATTCCTTTTTATGCCAGTGTTTCCAAAAGCATCAGTTCACCCGAATACGATCCGTATGATCTCGATATTAAGCTCAATGATAAAATCGCTGCCGCCGCAACGAAAGCGACAAAGGATTCCATAAAGAACCAGGCGATAGACGCCACCACCATTACTACGCTCAATTTCACCAATGTCAGGAAAAATAATACGTCCGGGAAAAAGCTCAAACTCTGGAGCATTGAGAACTTCGACCTGAGTTATTCCTTCACGCGATCGGATCATCACAACCCCATCGCCGATGAAGACAACCTGAATACCTATAAAGCGGGGCTGGGCTATAATTTTACCGGCCTGCCCAAATATTGGGAGCCATTCAAAAAACGGATCAAATCCAAGAGCCCGTGGTTCAGTCTGGTCAAGGATTTCAACCTGAATCCAGTCCCCTCCGTACTCACTTTCCGTGCGGATGTGAACCGGCAGTTTGGCGCTTACCGATCGCGCAACCTGGACGGCGGTAAAGATATCCTTCCGGAAACGTTCAATAAATTTTTCACGTTCGACAGGTTATATGTGGTGCGGTGGGACCTCACGCGGTCGTTCAATGTGGATTTCAGTGCAACCAATAAGGGCTGGGTGGATGAGGACAGCGGCAGGCTGGATAAAGCGGGAAAAAAAGACATGTGGAAGAATTTCTGGAAAGGCGGACGGACCATCCTGTATCAGCAAACGGCCAATTTCACGTATACTGTTCCGACAAACAAACTGCCGGCACTGGACTGGACCAATTTCCGGCTGGGGTACGGATCGTCTTACCAGTGGACGGGTGCGTCCACGCTGGCCGTGGACCTGGGTAATGCCCTGCAGAATACACAGCAAAAAGTAGTTACCGGCGATCTGAATTTTTCCAGGCTATACAGCAAGTGGCGATTGCTGCGAGAGCTGGACCAGCAGGCATCCCCAACGGCTCCGCCTTTGCCGGGGAAGAAGAATGACAGCAGCAGACAAAAACAACCCAATACCGACAACGGCGACCAGAAACATTTGTCGGGCATTATAAAAAGTATCGCCCGCCTGCTCACTTCCGTAAAAGATGTGACCATCAATTATTCGGAGAATTCGGCATCGAGTATTTACGGATATAAGGACAGCACCAAAATAATGGGCATGGACCTGAAATCGGGTGAACCGGGATTCGGATACATATTTGGTGACCAGCCGGATACGGGATTTGTGAACCGTCTCGGCAAAAAGGGACTGCTTAGCAACGATACCTTGTTTAATTTTCAGAACATGGCCAGCTATAATCAGATCCTCACGCTGGCGGCGCAGATACAGCCGATAAAGGACCTGAACATCACGGTGAATGTGAATAAAAACTTTGGTAAAAATTATACGGAACTCTATAAGGATACCACGGGAAGAAACTCCTTTGCCCGGTTAAATCCTTATACGGCGGGGAGTTTCAGCATCAGCTTCATATCCGTGAAAACGCTGTTCGGCAATTTTAAACCGAATGAAGTGTCCTCCACCTTCAAAACCTTTGAAAGTTACCGACAGATCATTTCCGCGAGGCTTGGCAACCAGAATCCTTATTCCGGTGGAGCTACTAACGCTGACGGATATGCGAAAGGTTATGGGAAATATGCGCAGGATGTGCTGATCCCCGCTTTCATTGCCGCCTACAGCGGAAAGAGTCCGGATAAGATTGCATTGATTAATGAGGATAATCCAAATATTAAATTCAATCCGTTTTCCGGTTATCTGCCCAAGCCCAACTGGCGGATCACCTACAACGGGCTGAGCCGCATACCGGGTATGGAGAAGATCTTTACCAACTTCAGTGTGAGCAACGGATACACCAGCACCCTCAGCATGAACAGTTTCAATAGTGCGCTGACCTACCAGGATCCTTTTGGCATCCGCCAGCCGGGATTTATCGATACGCTGACGGGGAATTTCGTTCCTTATTTTTTGGTTCCGAATATTTCCATCAGCGAACAGTTTGCCCCGCTGATCGATCTGGATATGCAATTTGTAAATCAGGTGCAGGCCAAATTCAGCTATAGCAAATCCAGGCAGCTGAGCCTGAGCCTGATCGACTACCAGATGAGTGAAACACGTTCCACTGAATTCACCATCGGGCTGGGATTCCGTAAACGCGGACTACCACTTCCATTTAAGATTACGCTGCCGGGGAAGAACGGACCCTCGGGTAAACTGGAGAATGACCTCACTTTACGGCTGGATGTCAGCTACCGGGATGACGCCACGTCCAACAGCTATCTCGACCAGAACGATGCCCTGCCGGTAGGCGGCCAGCGGGTGGTGAGTATATCACCATCTATTGACTACGTGATCAATAACCGCATCAATATTAAATTTTATTTTGACCAGCGGAAAACGGTGCCCAAGATATCCAGTTCACCGCCCGTATCTACCACGCGCGGGGGCATTCAGATACGTATCTCGCTGGCGGAAATGGCGGCGGGGAAACCGAAGGTGACGAAATAGTTGCCGTAGTTTAACGAAGGAGAGCCTGATCGGCGGGATGCGGTTGTTCCGGTCTTACTTTTTTAAGCAGCATCACATATCCGCAGATCTTCTTTTTTTTCTTGTTCACCTGCACGGGTTTGATCATATGGTATTCGGTGAACTGGGGAACATAGGCATAGGAAATGATATTGCCGTCCACGTCTCCCCACATATTTTTCTTATAAATTACCTGCTTTTCGTTATAGTCGTACATGCGGACCTCATACAAGCGTGAGGTCGGATCGCCGATGAACACAAATTCATACAGGGCCCCCTGACTCATGGGTACCACGATGGGCATCTCATATTCGCTCTGCATCGTCATGGACGCTTCGCGAAGCAGGATATAACCTTTCGAATTAAATAAGGTTTTGATGCTGTCTATCTCTTCCTGATAAGGTTTAATATCACAGCTTTCCTGCCGGATCACTTCCTGTGCGAAGAGGAAGTGGGCATTCAGAACAAAAATAATAGCAAGCAGGGGCCTGCAGCAACGGGTTTTCATTGGAGGGTTTTATAAACGGATTGAGTACAAAATACGCAATCCTTTTGGGGGATGCAAATGGAGGGTAGGGTGATGACGGTTGACGGTTGACAGTTGACCG
>CAJDUL010000010.1_pt1 | contig 15984 bp, 14 predicted proteins | sample 7390691 | NCBI WGS metagenome assembly CAJDUL01 (sample SAMEA7055677, study PRJEB34461) | soil metagenome | biome: terrestrial ecosystem; feature: Peninsula; material: soil | place: Antarctica | collected 2016
CAATTCGTTTTCATCTCCTCTGTGGTTCCTTCCTCACCCGAAAGATTGGCTTCAAAATCTTCTTCGCGTTTCATCAAAAACAGATTTTTGAGGGGCTAAGATAGGGATTTCCCATTTCCTGACTTATTTTTGCATTATTCTACTGATTCTCAATTTCCAAGACAAATATGAAATGGTCTGAATTTTTCACCTCGTCCATCGGAAAGAAGTTTATTATGTCCTTAACGGGAATTTTCCTCATCGCTTTCCTGGTGGTGCATGTTGGCATCAATGCCACCATCTGGGCCGGAGACGGCGGAGAGATGTTTAATAAAGCTTCTCATTTCATGGCCACCACCATAGTGATCCGCATTCTCGAAGTGGGATTATTTGCCGGCCTGCTGCTGCACGCCATTCAGGGCCTGGTGCTGGAAGTGCAAAACCGGAGCCGCCGGAAAATCGGGTATGCCGTCAGGCTCGGCAACCGGGGCAGCAAATGGTACAGCCGCAGTATGGGATTGCTCGGTACACTCCTTCTTTTTTTCCTTGTCATGCACCTGGCCCATTTCTGGGTGCCTTCGCGTTTCGGCGATCTGCCCACGGTGGACATTGACGGCAAAGAGGTTGCCAACCAGTATGCGGAAATCGTTCGCGTGTTTCAGAGTCCTGTTGTGGATGTGTTGTATATCGCCGGTTGTGCATCTCTGTTATATCACCTGCTCCACGGGTTTCAGAGCGCCTTCCGAACCCTGGGTGTGCCCAACGGGAAATACATTAACCTCATCAAGATCGTGGGATATGCCTTTTCGGTGATCGTTTCCGTGGCCTTTGCCATGATGCCGGTTTCGGTTTATCTGGCATGGGTGAGTTGAGGAATTTGAAAATTTGATGATTTGAAAATTTGAAAATGAAGGACAAAGATTTTACGGTAGCTATTTAATTATCGTCTCGCTTATTTTCAAATTTTCAAATCATCAAATTTTCAAATTAAGATTAACCGGTTCTTTAAAATAAAAACTCTCTAACTAATATGCTCGATTCAAAAACGCCCCCCGGAATACTGGAGCAGAAATGGAACGACTACAAGGGACATATCAAACTCGTGAATCCGACCAACAAGCGGAAGATCGAGATTATTGTGGTGGGCACCGGGCTTGCCGGCGCCTCTGCTGCAGCAACCCTGGGCGAGTTTTATGAAACCATCAAGGGAGGCGATTACCGTTCCCGCGAATCCAATGTGCATCGGCTTGCGGAAGTGAGTGTCAAGATCATTGACCAATGTGTGGCACAGGGCGTTCCTTTTGCCAGGGAATATGGCGGCCTGCTCAGCAACCGCTCCTTTGGAGGAACCCAGGTACAGAGAACTTTTTATGCGGCGGGACAAACCGGTCAGCAATTGCTGCTCGGCGCATACCAGGCCCTGGAGAGGCAGGTGGCCCAGGGAAATGTGGAAGTGTATGCCCGTCATGAGATGCAGGAGTTGGTAGTGATAGATGGCAAAGCTCGCGGAATCATTACGCGCAACCTGTTGACCGGCGAACTGGAAAGACATTTTGGACATACCGTGGTGCTGTGTTCCGGAGGTTACGGGAATGTATTTTATTTGTCCACCAATGCCATGGGTTGTAATGCAACGGCAATATGGAAGGCGCATAAACACGGCGCTTATTTTGCCAATCCCTGTTATACACAGATTCATCCCACCTGCATCCCGGTGTCGGGGGACTACCAATCTAAATTGACCCTGATGTCTGAATCGCTGCGCAATGACGGGCGCATCTGGGTTCCCAAAAAACAAAACGATACCCGTAAGCCCGAAGATATTCCGAAAGACGAAAGGGATTATTACCTGGAAAGAAGGTATCCGGCCTTTGGAAACCTGGTTCCGCGGGATGTGGCCAGCCGTGCCGCTAAGGAACGATGCGATGCCGGTTATGGTGTGGGGACCTCTAAGCAGGCGGTTTTCCTGGATTTTTCGGATGCGATTCAACGGTATGGCCATGTGGTGGTTCACAAACGGCGCGTGGAAAATCCAACGGCGGAGCAGGTCCGGGAATTCGGAAAAGAAGTGGTAAAGGAGAAATACGGAAACCTCTTCGATATGTATGAAAAAATTACCGGAGAAAACCCTTATGAAGTGCCCATGCGCATTTACCCGGCGATCCACTATACCATGGGGGGGCTCTGGGTGGATTATGAGCTGATGACCAGCATCAGGGGTCTGTACTGTTTGGGTGAAGCCAATTTTTCCGATCACGGGGCGAACCGGCTGGGCGCCTCAGCCCTCATGCAGGGGCTGGCGGACGGATATTTCGTGATTCCGTATACCATCGGCAATTATCTCGCTGATGAAATCCGCACGCCGGATATACCCACCGATCATTCGGCATTTGTGGAGGCGGAGAAGGCCGTGGCTTCGCGGATGGACCGGCTGATGAATATCAAAGGAACAAAAACCGTGGATCATTTTCATAAGCTCCTGGGAAAAATTATGTGGGAAAAATGTGGCATGGCGCGCAATGCCGCCGGCCTGCAGGAAGCCATCCGGGAGATTCGGGAACTCAGGGAAGCTTTTTACCAGGATCTGAAAATTCCGGGCGGCGTTATGGAAATGAACCCCGAACTCGATAAGGCAAACCGGGTGGCCGACTTCCTGGAACTGGGTGAACTGATGTGCATCGATGCGCTCAACCGGAATGAAAGTTGCGGCGGCCATTTCAGGGAAGAAATGCAAACCCCCGAAGGAGAAGCCAAGCGGGATGACGAACATTTCAGTTTTGTTTCGGCCTGGGAATACAAAGGCGAACACCAGTGGGAGTTACATAAGGAGGAGTTGAATTTTGAAGTGGCGATGCCATCGCAGCGAAGCTATAAGTGATGTGGAGATGTGGGGATGTGGAGATGTGGGGATGTGAATATGGGTGATTTTTTGTTTTCTTGAGTTCTTTGCAGATGACTGAGGGGTGGTAATAATAGTGGTATTTTGCCGGATCGGCAATGGAGTTCTTTGATTTAGTTCTAATTTGAAAAGTATGCCTGTCTGATGTTAAGATCTTCGGGCGCCAAGGGCTGGCATTTTTTCAAGGTCAATTATCTCATACCCCGTGTCAGTAGAAAAGACAAACCTCATAGTTGACAAAACCATAGATTTTTCATTGGCCATGATCAGATATTGTGATCAGCTGAATGAAGGGAAAAAGTTTGTTGTGGCGAATCAGTTATTAAAGTCGGCTACTTCCATTGGGGCGAATGTTTTTGAAGCGCAGCATGCGGAAAGCAGGCCTGATTTTATTCACAAGATGAAACTGGCAGCAAAGGAAGCGAGTGAAAGTTTATATTGGCTAACCCTTTGTGAGAAAAGCGCGGGATATAAATTTGAGGAGAAGTACAGAAGCGATGCGGAAGGAATTATCAGGGTCTTATCTAAAATAATCTCTTCAGCAAAACGAGTTTGAAATTGAAATGGATTTACACATTAGCACATTTTCACATTTACACATTAACGCATTAACGCATGGATCACTACAACATGAACCTCACACTCAACGTGTGGAGACAAAAAAATAACCAGACGAAAGGTGGTTTCGTAACTTATAAGGTAGAAAATATTTCTTCGGAAATGTCTTTTCTGGAAATGATGGACGTGCTGAATGAAAAGCTGATCAGTGAAGGGCAGGAGCCGGTGGCTTTTGATCACGATTGCCGGGAAGGCATTTGCGGAACCTGTTCCATGTACATCAACGGACGGCCACATGGCCCCTGGCATGCCAATACAACCTGCCAGCTCCACATGCGGGCGTATAAAAATGGGGATACCATCACGGTTGAACCCTGGCGGGCAAACGCCTTTCCGGTAATCAAGGACCTTATCGTGGACCGGTCCGCATTTGACCGGATCATTCAGGCCGGCGGATTTATTTCCGTGAATACCGGTAATGCCCAGGATGCCAATTCTCTTCCGATAGCGAAGGATTTGTCCGATGCTTCTTTTGCTGCGGCAGCCTGCATCGGCTGTGGCGCTTGTGTAGCCGCCTGCAAGAACAGCTCGCCGATGCTTTTTGTTGGCGCAAAAGTCGCCCACCTGGCGCTTCTGCCGCAGGGCGGCCCGGAAAGAAAATCACGTTCACGGGCCATGATCGCTCAAATGGATAAAGAGGGATTTGGCAGCTGCACCAATACGCAGGCTTGTGAGGCTGTTTGTCCTAAGGAAATATCCATGACCAGTATCGCCAGGGTGAATTCGGAATATATTTTAGCAGGACTTAGTGAGAGAAGCTAGAAAGGGTTGACCGATGATGGTTGATAGTTGACCGATCTTTTATCCCGAGTTCGCACCGGAGGTCCGTCAACGGTCATCCGTCAACAAATTTCTAACCGTTCTCCGAAAACAACGCAACACTTCCTCCAACCCAATCCTGATCCTTATTATACCGGACGCCGATCATTTTTCCTTTGCTTAATCTGGCAAGGTTGATCGCAGCCGTCGGTCTTTCTGCTCCTCCGGGCCACAGGTACATGACGCGGATCTCCACTTTTGCCGGCATTCCGGGTGTTTGAATTACCGGCGCGTAATTTACTTTCCGCTGCAGGATCCAGTTTTGCGGATCAGCGATGGAAACAATATCATCTTTTTTTACGTCGATTTTCACCCCCTGTCCTGCAAAAGAAAAAAGCGGTTTCAGTACATAATTTTCCAGGTCGGCAGGGATTTGATTTATCTGGTCGAGGAAAAAGGTTTTTGGCACATAGGGATGGCGGATAGAGGGCAGCGTATGTTTGGAAATGCGATAGAACCAGTTGGGGTGCGGGATCCATTGAACATCCCACGGTTCCTGCATGGACACATGCGGGCCCAGAGAGTCTCTTTGCGCGTGCAGATCATCGAAAATAATCCGGTTATAGATTCGGTCAATCCGGGTTTTCTTTTTCGTATGTTCATTTACGTAATACAATGCTTTTCCTTCCGCAATCAGATCGGTGATGCATACCGGCTGGATGCCGAGATAGTCCCTGGTGCAATAAAAATCAATCCTGGTTTTTTGCTGATGTGGCTTTATCTCGAGCAAAATAACATTTTCGACTGCGGAGTTCCCCAGAATCACTTTTTTCAGTTCCTCCAGGTAAGTTTCACGGGTATATCCGTTGAGATAGGGCGTGTAATCCGGCGGTAGTGAAAAGTGTTTGCGGAGGATATCCGGATAATACGCCTGAAACGCATAGAGCGTGGGAAATCCCTGCATTTCGATGAGTTGAGGTTCGAGTTCCTGTTGATCATTCATACAGACACCAAAATCAAACGCGATAAAGGAACAGGGTGATTCCGGACCCGGAACAAAATCGTCCGGGGGAATAGCCGTTTCACTTTGTTTTATAAAGGATGGCGCCGTGATCAGGTCCACTATGGATTCGCAGGCGCTGATCATTTTTTTACTGAAATATGCCGGCACAAATACCGGTGTTTCCGCTAACCGGAAGTCAATGCTTCCCGGATGTTTTGCATTCAGGTCATTGAGGAAAGCGGCATATTTCGCAGGGCTGAATGCATCATTGTACGATTTTCGCAAATGAGGGATCATGGCTTTTTCATTTGTTGGTCAGTCCCTGCCGGTAGCTATGTTCAGGAAATTCGGAATCACTGTCGAGTAGGTGTTCCTGATTTTATCCGGATCGTTCAGGTTCAAAATCATCTGTCTCCATTTTTCTTCTCCGTAACCTTCAATCACCGTCTTCTTTTTGTCCTCCCGCTGCAGGTACATGCTCATGCCCAGCGGATCGGCTTCCGGATGGAACTGGGTACCCAGCATGTATTCGTTGAACCGGATGGCCATGATGGCTCTTTCCAGAGGCACATGAGGTCTTTCTTTTTCAATGGCCAGAATGCTGGCGCCCTTCTTTTTCATATCGGAACGGTCTTCCCGTATCACCTGGTAGTCGCGGCTGTCTACCGCATAGAACGGATCATGCAAACCCTGGAATATGGGTTCTTTTTTACCTTCCGGTTTCATGTGGATGGGAAAAACACCGAATGCCGTCGATTTTCTCCTGGTCACTTTCCCTGTTTTGAAAAACCGGCACGCGAGTTGGAAGGAATGACAGATAAATAGAACCTGTTTTTTATCGGATTCGCCGGCAATAATATTATGTTTCACCAGGCCATGCATCCAGTCCATGTATTTATTATCCCAGCTAAGACCTTCGCTTTCCAGTGGACTTCCCGGGCCGCCGCTGGATAAATAAACATCATGGGAAAGATCGGGTAATTCTTCCCGGATTCTGACATCATAAATCCTGGATGCCACCGGTAAATCATTGGCTTCGCTGTATTCCTGTAAAATTTGTTGCAGGCATCGCATACCTTCGTTAGGGCGGCCTTCATAAAGATCCAGAATGGCGATGCGCAGGGGTTTTGTCATGCTGCAAATTAACCTAAAATCACGTGTTATGTCTTCATCCAAAAAAACTTCAGATCGGCTCGCTGAAAAATTTAAGCCGGCTGTAGAACTCACAGGAAGCGCCAGGAAGATTCCGAAGGGAAACAATACGGGCAACGCGCTCTTCAATGACGTGATAGAGGTAAGCGTTATCCTCCGGAGGAAAACGGCCATAAACAACTATGTAAAAGGGATCGGCAGAAAAAAGCAAAAACCCATCGCCCCGGAGCTATTCAGTCGCCGGTTCGGGGCGTCCGCAGCCGATATAGTGCTTGTCCGCGAGTTTGCCCAATACCATGATCTGACGGTGGTGGAAGCCTCTCCCGCGAAGAGGACCGTTATTTTAAAAGGGACGGTTCAGCAATTCAGCAATGCCTTCGGGGTTTATCTGTCTAATTTCTTACCAGCATCGGGAATCAGCTTCCGTGGAAGAACAGGTCCCATCAAAATCCCGGAATCACTAAAAGATATCATCACCGGCGTTTTTGGTCTTGATAATCGTCAGCAGGCCCGACCCATGTTCTGCATGCTGCATAAGGATGGTCATGTGATCAAGCCGCAGGCGGCGACCGTTTCTTATAATCCCGATGCGGTGGCGAAAACTTATAAATACCCCAAAGATGTTACGGGTGCCGGGCAGTGTATTGCCTTAATTGAATTGGGCGGAGGCTATCGCAGTTCGGACCTGCAGGTTTATTTTCAAAAACTTGGTATTGCGCTTCCTTCGGTTACGGCGCAATCGGTGGATGGGGCACACAATGCGCCATCCACAGCGGATACGGCGGATGGAGAAGTGGCCCTCGATATTGAGGTGGCAGGTGCCGTAGCACCGGGAGCCAGGATAGTCGTTTATTTTGCGCCGAACACCGATAAAGGATTCCTGGATGCCATCAATACCGCCGTGCACGACACGGAAAATAAACCTTCCGTGATATCTATTAGCTGGGGTGCTGCAGAAAATCAGTGGACCGACCAGGCCATCACCAATTTTAATGAAGTGTTCAAATCTGCTGCAGCGCTGGGCGTAACCATAACGGTGGCGGCAGGCGACAACGGATCCTCTGACCGTCAGACCGATGGCAACGCGCATGTTGATTTTCCGGCGGCCAGCCCTTATACGCTGGCCTGCGGCGGAACCAAATTGCTTACCGGCAGCGAAACGGTTTGGAACGATCAGGATGGCTGGGCAACCGGCGGTGGTATCAGCGATGTATTTCCTGTGCCCGATTACCAGAAAGCCATTTCGCTGCCCGCTTCCGTGAATTCCAAACAACGTAAGGGGAGGGGAGTGCCGGATATAGCTGCCAATGCAGATTCTGCAACGGGATATAATATCCTGGTAGACGGGCAGTGGGCTGTTATTGGCGGCACCAGTGCCGTTGCGCCGCTGATTGCCGGTTTGATTGCCCTTGCCAACGAAAAATTAAAAAGGAACGTGGGGTATATCCATCCAAAAATTTACGCAAGCCAGACCGCTGCGTTTAAAGACATTACCCAGGGCAACAACATCACGGCAAAGATCGGCGGCTACTCGGCTACCCCCGGCTGGGATGCCTGTACCGGATTGGGTGTTCCGCTGGGGAGCGTGGTGGAAGTATTATAATGTGAAAATGTGAAAATGTGGAAATGTGAAGATGTGTTGATGTGCTAACGTGCTAATGTGGAAATGATGGTGCGAGTGCCCTCACATTTCCACATTTCCACATCTCCACATCAGCACATTCTCAATCAAACTTCCTTCCCCGTGTAAACCAGAAATCCCGGTACGAGAAGATAAAGCTGGCACCGGCGTAGTTTTCCTTCACCAGGTTATTGGCGGTGGTTCCCCGGATGCCGTATTGCAGCGATACATTTAAACTCAGGGGACTGCGTTTTGCATTCACGCCGAACCCGACGGTGGCGCCCATGTCTTCAATGGGACGTCCGTTGATCAGTACATAAGATTTATTGTAGTAAAGACCGGCCTGAAAAAAACTGGTTTCGAAATAGGTATTGTAAGCCGTTTTCTTTTTGGAGATTTCAAATCCAATGGATGCGCGCTGGCTGTTCTGATAGGTGAAATTTCCGGAATTAGAATTTTGCGTTCCCCAGTTTTGAAAACGGTAATCGGCCAGGAAAGTATATTTCCTGTTCCTGGTAAGAGCAATGCCGGCGCCATAGCTGGCAGGAATATCAAAGGTGCCCACGGTTTCCTTGTTGCGGATGACCATGGAATCAATATTGAGCACGTTGATCTCATGATCGGTATTGAGCCAGCCCGGGTTGGCGTACACCAGCCCGAGGGAAATATCCCAGTGTTTATTAATCGCCGTATAATACTGGAGGCCGTAGTCGAAATAAAAATTACTGTAAAAAGTATTGTCGCTTTTGGAGATATAAATGCCGCTTCCCCCGGGATCCTGAATGATGTTCTTGGTATTGATCGAACCGAAAAGATAAGAAGACGTGATTCCTATGGATAAATGATTGAAAAATTCATAACTGTTTGCCCAGTAAACTTTATTGATGCCACCAAATCCCTCGTTGTAAGAGGGTATAACATCGCCGCCATAACCCACGGGTTTCTGACTGGTGAATTCATAATTTTCCGAGCTGTAAGGAGCCAGCCCCACGGCACTTCCCCAATGTTTGAACAGTTTGGTGCCCAGGGTGAATCTTTTAAAAGTGATGTCGCTGGAAGTGTTGTTGGTAGTACTCACCGGATCTCCGGAATAACTGATGAATTTTCCCGTTACGCCGATTTCGCCGGCAAAGAACTGATTATCCAGGGCAGACAGCGAAGCAGGATTGTTGGTGATCAGATAACGGTTGTTCCGGTAAGCGATTCCGGTAGAAGACATCCCGGTGGTCCGGTTTAAAAAACCATCTTCCAGATCCCCGATGCCCAGCAGGGAATAGGGGGAGTTGTTGTTCTGTGCCCGCAGATCGAATAGCATCAGCGTGGAAAATAATATGGTCAAAATTAATTTCATGAGAGGAAAACCGTTCGGTTTGATCATATTAATAATATGAGGCGTAATAGATTTTCAGTGAGATTTGATTTACTTTAAGCTGGCTGAACTGGTTTCCCACCACCACCCGGTTGAAACTGGTATTGTAAGCGGGTGCAGGAACCGTTAAAAACAAACCGTTATTTCTATTGTCTTCCGCGCCGAGCATGATCTTCTGTTGGATATAGCTGGTAACATCATAGGAATAGGAGGTGTTGGCTCCATAAAGGTAATCGACACTGAGGTTTCCGGTGCCGGCAGACAGGCTGCTGCCAATGGTATTAGCCTGGGTGCTCAGCGCCAAATTGATCTGCGGCGGAAGAGCAAAGACGGGGCTGTACGTTCCATCCACGGGCTTAATGACCAGTTGTGCTTTCATCACACTCAGATAATCCGAGTAGTGCAACAGGTCGCTGATGGTCGGAAATAATAATTTGACATACAAACTGGTTATGGGTTGCAGGAAAGCGGTATTGCCGGTAGCGCCGGAAGGGATTTCAATATTTTGCTGGCTGATGGACTGAATGGCTGTTCCCGATCTGTCGTAGGAAATCTGATTGAACTGGCTCCTCTTGTTTGCGTAAGGGAAATCAATATATTTAGGCTGATACACAACACCCGGATCGTGGTAATACATGCGTACAAAAATGGAATCCTTGAAACCAAATGCAGCTCCGGGTTTGCTGAGGTCGGGATATATGGTGAGCCCCTTGAAAAACCCCCTGAAAGTCTGTGAATTCTTCACCGTATCCGAATGATTGTATAAGAGATTGAAAAAAGTATGTCCCAGTGCATCCGGAAGTCTGATCTTAATGGAATCTCCCGTTCTCTGGGAAGTATAGCCTGCGGTTGGATTGATTCGCACATCTGTATATCCCAGTATTGCGGGGTCATAAGGAATGGAATCCTTATTAAAAAAAACGGTTTGTAAATACGGATAATCCAGCACGCTCGTCAGCTGGCTGACCAGATAGCGCTGCACCTGGGTGGTGTCCCCGTAAAAAGTTTTGGAGATCCTGAAAATGAGTTGCAGGGAATCAAAGCTGGTCAGGTTGGTAAAAGTGGGCAGCTGGGGGGGATACGAGATCTCCGAGAAACTCCTGGAAGAAATTACGCCCAGATAGGGATCCTTGTATTCGCCAATCAGCATGGTTCCCGTTCCGGAGGTAGGAAACGAATCGAGGAAAACCGTGGACAGCTTTACGGCAAACGTGTCTACCAGCACTACGTTGGTGCTATTGTCACTTCCGAAATTGTTGTCGAAGTTGATGGCTGGTTTGGTGCAGGAAAAAACCGCTCCCAGCATTAAAAGAATAGGTAACACAAAAAATGATAGTCGGTGCCTGAAAAAACTATTCCTTGTCATGCTGTGGTTATCTGCTGATTAGGGATCCGGCCAGGGATAAAATGGAGGATTGCTGGTGAAAAGGCAAAAGTATGTTTTTTGAATTCGATTAACAATTGAACAGGTTCGCGTTATTTGATAAATTTTTGTGAAATCCCCTGAATTGTCCGTATTTCGCGCTGCAAATAAAATACTTTTATCGCAACAAAACACAGTATCTATCAATTCACCAAATATGAAGCGGATCTATTTCCAAGGACTTTCTGCGATCGTTTTATTCACTTTATTTTCCTGCCATAGCAACACGATTCCCTACACCCAGAATGGAAACTGGGTGACCAGGTCCCAGCTGAACGGACCCGCCCGCAGTGAAGCGGTAGGATTTACCATTGGTGATACGGCCTACCTCGGCACGGGTTGGGATGGTTTGAACAAGCGCTATGGCGATTTCTGGAAATATGATGCCGTGAATGATGTCTGGTCCCAGGTGGCCAGCATGCCTGCCGGTACCGAGAGAAGTTCAGGCATTGGTTTCAGCGCCGCCGGGAAAGGATACGTAGGCACAGGCTATGATGGTTTCAACTACCTGAGCGATTTCTATGAATATGACCCCGCAACGGATTCCTGGGCCCGTAAAAACGATTTTGCCGGCAGTCCCAGGTACGAAGCGGTTGGATTTGGCATCGGTAACTTCGGTTATCTCGGTACCGGTTTTGACGGAGCCAATGCGCTGAAGGATTTCTTTCGGTACGATCCCCTGTCTGACAGCTGGCAGGATGTTGGTTTCAGCGGAAATAAAAGATACAGTGCCTCCACTTTTATTTACAACAACAAGGCCTATCTTTTAACGGGTATCAACAGTGGTACGCCGGTTACCGATTTCTGGGTATATGATCCGTCGCAGACTTCCGCCAACTGGACGGAACTCCGCCATCTGATCAACTACAGCAGTGATTCCTATGATGATGGTTATGTGAATATTGTAAGAAACAATGCCGCCACATTTGTTATCGGAGACAAAGGATATATCAGCACCGGCGAGAACGGTGTTGCTTTTACCTATACCTGGGAATATGATTTTGCTACGGATTTGTGGACCCCAAAATCCAGCTTTGAAGGTCCTGCCACCACCGGAGCAGTTGGTTTTAATGTTCATGGCCGGGGTTATATAGCAACCGGCAGAAGCGGACCCGGTCAGGCGGCTGCCTCTGATTTCCTGCGCGAATTCCAGCCCAATTTCGTGCTGAATCCAAATGACAATTAACAGGAGGAAATATTTTATACTTACCATCACCGCGTTGCTGATCGGCTGCGCGGTGATTTTTTTTATACACGACAAACGATCCCGCCAGGATCATGAAGGCCAGGTATTTCTGAAAGCGGTTGCAGTTCCAACGGCCAATGGATGGGGGTATAACATCATGGCCGATGATAAGATTTATATACATCAGGATTATATTCCGGCAGCCGAAGGGAAACGGGTATTTAAAACAAAGGAAGATGCGATGCGCGTGGCCAATCGGGTTATTGAGAAGATCAGCAAAAACGAGTTGCCCGTCATTACCCTGAGGGACCTGGATTCGCTGGGTGTATTAAAATAAATGGCCGATAAAAATAAACAGAAAAGCCATCCGGCAATTGCAGGATGGCTTTTTCAATTCGTTAAACCGGGTAGTCAGGCTGTAAACGTTTTCATGATGGTAAAGGATTGATGGAAGGTTCCGGTTTTTTACGATACTGGTTTTTGTTTTTCATAAGGATGGATCGGATAACAGTTTCGGTTTTCAAAGGATCGGTCGGACTGGTTTTCGGATTTGGATCTGGTTTCGGGACAAGGTTTCTGGTTTCTCTCGGACTGGATTCGGTTTTGGTTTTTTTCGGATCGGATTTGGTTTTCTTAGGATTCGGTTGGTTTTTTCAGGATCTGGATTTTGGTTTTTTCAGGATCTGGATTCGGCTTTTTTCGGATTGGATTTGGTTTCGGATTTCTTAGGATTTGGATTGGCTTTTCAGGATCTGGATTTTTCTTCGGTCAGGTTTTAGGGGTTTATTTCGTTTGGGATATTTTCGATGCGTTAACAATACAAAGATGCTTCAGTTCTGCACCCTTTCAGAACTTATTCGATTAAGAGGATCAAACCTTCGATTTTTGGGGCAAAATGAACGATTAATCAAAAATCCTCATTGCCGATTCCTCATTACTCGATACTTTTGCCCCTCCTTAATTTACTTCAATGAGACAGATTGCGTTCCGGGAAGCATTGCGTGAGGCCTTGTCCGAAGAAATGCGTCGTGATGATCGTGTTTTTCTGATGGGCGAAGAAGTGGCCGAATACAATGGTGCTTATAAGGTCAGCCAGGGCATGCTGGATGAATTTGGACCTAAAAGAGTGATAGACACCCCGATATCAGAGCTCGGCTTTACCGCAATCGGCGTGGGGGCCGCCCAGAATGGCCTTCGTCCCGTGCTGGAATTCATGACCTGGAACTTCGCCACCCTGGCCTTCGACCAGATTCTCAATACGGCCTCCAAAATGCTGGCCATGAGCGGCGGTCAGATCGGCTGCCCGATTGTTTTCCGGGGACCCAATGGTTCAGCGGGACAACTTGGCGCCCAGCATTCCACCGCCTTTGAAAGTTACTATGCCAATATTCCGGGGCTTAAGGTAGTTTCCCCCAGTAACGGTTATGACGCCAAGGGGTTGCTGAAACAGGCCATAAGATATGAAGAAGATCCCGTGATCTTTATGGAAAGTGAAGTGATGTATGGAGATAAAAGTGAAGTGCCCGAAGAAGAATATTATATCGAACTGGGAAAGGCGGATGTTAAAAGACAGGGTACCGATGTGACCATTGTCTCCTATAATAAGATGGTGAAAGTTGCCCTCGGGGCAGCTGTCGAACTGCAAAAAGAAAACATCAGCGCCGAAGTGATTGACCTGCGTACCATTCGTCCGCTGGACTGGCACACGATCCTGGAAAGCGTTAAAAAAACAAACCGCCTGGTTATCGTGGAGGAGCAATGGCCTTTCGCTTCTATTTCATCCGAAATTGCCTATACGATCCAGAAAGAAGGTTTTGACTACCTGGATGCACCCATCCGGCGCCTCACGGCTGCCGATGCGCCGTTGCATTATGCCGCCAACCTGGTTGCCGCAGCCATGCCTTCGGTGGGAAAAACGGTAAGGATGGTGAAAGAGGTAATGTATCTGAAGAAATAAGGCAGAGACATCCGGGAGGAGTGAAAGATAAAATGAAAAATCCCGGACCAGTCAGGCTGATCCGGGAACTTATTTTTTTGTAAGGGGCTTTTAGTGAATGGCTTTTAAAGCATTTCCAAGAATAAGCAGGGAAACATAAGCAAAGCCAATCAGTACGAATCCAAAAACGGTCAGTTTGATAAATATCTTCGCCGGAGCCTTGGCGGATTGATCCATTTCCTGTTTCATAGGGTCGAGATTTTAATGTTGGTTTTTCAAAAAATAATGACATCACAAAATAAGTCCTGAATCCCGGATGTGCAACGTAATTTTACGATATCCAATAAGATCAACGGTTAAGCCGATAATCCGCCATTATATTTTTACATTTTCATACTTTCACGTCCTGATCCCCAGCCTAATTATAAATAATTGGACATCAGCGTTTTATTAATAAAATCATTTTAAAGCATGTCGAATATCCTCATCATTGACGATGAAAAGGCCATCCGCAAAACCCTCAGTGAAATTCTTTCCTATGAAGGGTATAAAATTGACGAATCCGGCGATGGGGAAGAGGGCTTCCGGAAATTCAGGGAAAAGGAATACGATGTAATTCTTTGCGATATCAAGATGCCCAGGATGGATGGCATTGAGTTCCTGGAGAAGGCCAAAGAATCCAACCCCGATATCCCCATCATCATGATATCCGGTCATGGTACCATTGAAACCGCGGTTGAGGCCGTCAAAAAAGGCGCCTACGATTATATCTCCAAACCGCCGGACCTGAACCGGCTGCTGATCACCATCCGTAATGCCATGGATAAGACGTCGCTGGTGGCCGAAACAAAAGTGTTGAAAAGAAGGATAAGCAAGGTGCAGGAAATGATTGGTGCTTCTTCTCCCATTCAGAAAATCAGGGAAACCATCGATAAAGTGGCGCCCACAGATGCCCGAATACTCGTTACCGGTGAAAATGGCGTGGGAAAAGAACTGGTGGCCCGCTGGGTTCATGAAAAAAGTAACCGGGCTGCCGGTCCGCTCATAGAGGTGAACTGCGCGGCCATTCCGGGGGAACTGATAGAAAGTGAATTATTCGGTCACGAAAAGGGTTCCTTTACTTCAGCGGTCAAGCAGCGTATTGGAAAGTTTGAACAGGCGAATACCGGAACCCTTTTCCTGGATGAGATCGGGGACATGAGCCCGAATGCGCAGGCCAAGGTATTGCGTGCCCTCCAGGAAGGCAAGATCACCCGCGTAGGCGGGGATAAGGACATCAACGTGGACGTTCGGGTAATAGCCGCCACCAATAAGGATTTGCTAAAAGAAGTAGATGAAAAAAATTTCCGGCTGGATCTCTACCACCGGCTGAGTGTAATCATTATTCACGTCCCCTCCCTCAATGAAAGAAAGGATGATATCCCACTGCTTACCGATAAGTTCATGAATGATATCTGTAATGAATACGGGATCGCGCGGAAAGGTATTGAAGATGACGCCATCAGGTCCCTTCAGGAATACAACTGGACGGGCAATATCCGGGAACTCAGAAATGTGGTTGAACGGCTCATTATCCTTTCCGGCAAAACCATTACCCGGGAAGATGTTGCCAGTTATGTACTTCCCAAGAAATAACAGAAGCTCCTAAAATTTTTGTAAATATGCCGGATTCGTCCGGGAATCATTTCTGCCGCAGTACTTTGATGCTTTTATTAATAGGAATAATTTTGACCCAACCTAAATTAGTATAAATGACCGCCCACCAGCTTTTTGTGCTTGTTCTTATTCAACTCCTGATTTTACTCCTTCCTTCCATAGGCCTGTATAAAATGTTTGAGAAAGCAAAAGTGGCGGGATGGAAAGCTTTTGTCCCTTTTTACAATACCTGGATGATGCTGGATCTGGCTGAAAGGCCAAAACACTGGGTTTTCTGGCAGCTCATTCCCATTGTCGGCTGGTTCATTTCCATGGGCATCTACATTGAGTTTGTAAAGACTTTTGGAAAATATAAGGTCTATGAACATGCGCTGGCGGCTCTC
>CAJDUL010000054.1_pt1 | contig 15763 bp, 12 predicted proteins | sample 7390691 | NCBI WGS metagenome assembly CAJDUL01 (sample SAMEA7055677, study PRJEB34461) | soil metagenome | biome: terrestrial ecosystem; feature: Peninsula; material: soil | place: Antarctica | collected 2016
GGGAATCCAGGAATAGGACCAATGACTTTCCCCTTTGCCTTTCATCGGCAACAGCGCGTGCATGATGCGGGGACCAAGATCACGGGCGGGATTGATGGCATATCCGGTGCTTCCGCCAAGGGACAGTCCGATCACCCAAACTACGAGGGCCACCGGCAGGGCACCAACAGAACCCAGACCGATCAGGGTTTTGCTGGTGGTGATTTCTGCGCCGGTAATATAAAAAACAGTATAGGTAAGTACAAATGTTCCGATCGCCTCACTAAAAAGATTTGCCAGCGGATTGTAAATGGCGGGAGAAGTACAAAAAGTAGCCAGTTGTAATCCCGGATCATCCGTCCGGTTATAATGATCGCGGTACATCAGCCATACGAGAAACGCGCCGGACATGGCGCCCAGCATCTGGGCCAGCATATAAGGCAGAACGCCGGACCAGGGGAATTTACCGGCAAATGCCAGCGACAGGGTAACAGCAGGGTTGAGGTGTGCACCGCTGACGGGACCGGCAACCACCACTGCAACATAGACCGCAAGACCCCAGCCGGTGCAAATGACGATCCATCCGCTATTGCGGCCCTTGGTTTCTGACAAAAGCACATTGGCAACAACACCGTTACCCAATAAAAGCAGCAGCAGTGTGCCGACATATTCCGCAGTAAATGGACTCATGTATGATTTGATTTTTAAATGTCGGTATTATGTTATTTCCCGCTCCACACCTGTGCGGCATGCACCGCTCTTTCCCATCCCGTTATTTTGTTTTTCATATCCAAACCTTCATCCGGAACAAATTCCCTTTCTGACTTCCACAATTGTTGTATGCTTTCCACATTCTCCCAAAAACCGGTGGCCAGACCCGCCAGGTAGGCGGCCCCCAGCGCCGTGGTTTCAGTTATCTCCGGTCTGATCACTTTACAATTCAGCAGGTCAGCCTGAAATTGCATGAGGAGGTTGTTTGCCGTTGCTCCCCCGTCTACCCGCAATTCCCTGATGGACATGCCGGCATCGGCCTCCATGGCTTTGAGTACATCCCGGGTTTGATACGCAATGGACTCTACGGCGGCGCGCGCTATATGGGCGGCCGTAGTGCCGCGCGTAATGCCCACGATGGTCCCCCGCGCATCTGGGTTCCAGTACGGAGCACCCAGTCCCGCAAATGCAGGAACAAAATAAACACCGCCGGTATCTTCCACTTTCTGCGCCAGCGCTTCGATATCCGCGGCTTTCCGGATAATACCGAGACCATCTCTAAGCCATTGCACCACGGCGCCCGCAATAAAAATACTTCCTTCAAAAGCGTATTGAATTTTCCCGTCGATCTTCCAGGCAACGGTGGTAAGCAGGTTGTTTTTTGATTCCATGAAACGGTCCCCTATATTCATCAGCATAAAACATCCCGTACCATAGGTGTTTTTAACCATGGCCTTATCCAGACACATCTGTCCGAACAGCGCAGCATGCTGATCCCCCGCTATCCCGGCAATGGGAATTTTATTGGCGAATAAACTGTTCTCGGTTTCTCCGTAAATTTCGCTGGACTGTTTTACCTCCGGCAGCATGCTTTCGGGAAGGTTGCTGAAGGGTATTTGCTGACGACTTAAAAAATCAGAAATGAAATTTTGAATAACATCGTGCGGGCGGCATTGGTGGTGTCGGTGACATGAACCCGCCCCTGGGTGAATTTCCAAACCAGCCAGGAGTCCACCGTACCGAAGGCCAGTTTACCCGCCGCCGCTTTTTTTCTGGCCCCGATTATATTATCCAGAATCCACCGGATCTTGGATCCGGAGAAATAGGCATCAATCACAAGACCTGTTTTTGACCTGATGGTTTCGGTTAAACCCTGTTGTTTCAGTTGCTCGCAAAATGGCGCCGTGCGACGGTCCTGCCATACAATGGCATTGTATATTGCTTCGCCCGTTTCCCGGTCCCACACAATGGTTGTTTCCCGCTGGTTAGTAATACCGATGGCGGCTATGTTCCGCCCGTCTGCGCCGGCCTTTACAACGGCTTCTGTAGCCACGGCGGCCTGGGACGACCAGATCTCATTGGGGTCATGTTCCACCCATCCCGGCTGGGGAAAGATCTGGGTAAATTCTTTCTGGGCAACCGATTGAATACGGCCCTGGTGATCAAACAGAATGGCACGGGAACTGGTTGTTCCCTGATCCAGGGCCAGAATAAATTTTTCCATACAGCAGTTTGTTCGTTTTAATAAAAGGATCTCTTGTACAATTTCATTTCTGATTTTTTAAGTCGTCAGCAAATACCCTTCAGCAACCTTCCCGAAAGATACTATTTGTTCCCTTTCCCAAATACCATCCTTACCTAATTCGGTTGCCATGAGCCGGGCAACTTCGGGCGCCATTTCCACGGCCGCCCGTGCATCCAGGAACAGGGCCCGCGTTCTGCGCGCCAGCACATCTTCAATCCTGCGCGCCATCTCCTGCCGCACGGCCCAGATCACTTCAACCCCGGTATAAGGCAATTGGGGATGCAATGGCTTTTCCCAGCCGGGATGAGCCAGCATCAATTCGCGCATGGCGTCCTGGTCGCTCCCGTAGAAGGATAAATGCCCGGATGGGTGGTCCTGTATCTGGTGGCCGTGAATGGGCAATGATTTGGTAACGCACTCCCGCGGGGTGAAGCCGCCGGTAACTATGGCCTGGTTCACCGTGTCTTCCCCCATCTTCCGGTAAGTGGTCCATTTGCCGCCGGTGATGGTGATGAGTCCGGATTTTGAGACAATCAGTTTATGGCTCCGTGAAATTTCTTTTGTACGGGCATCATCCGTTTGTGGTGCAGCCAGTGGCCGGAGTCCCGCAAATACACTCAGCACATCTTCGCGCCGTGGTGAACGCACCATGTATTTCGCAGCCGTCCGCAATATGAACTGAACTTCTTCTTCCAATGCAATGGGTTCCAGGGTATGTTCATCCAATGCTGTATCCGTGGTACCCACGAGGGTTTTATCGTGCCAGGGAACAGCAAATAAAACCCGGCCATCTTCCGTTTTCGGAATCATCAGCGCATCTTCCGATGCCAGGAAGGATTTATCCAGAACCAGGTGAATGCCCTGGCTGGGGCGCACGAGGGGTTTACTACCGGGCATGTCCATACGCAGCAGGGTATCCACAAAAACACCCGTGGCGTTGATCACGGTTTTCCCTTTTACCGGATAGGAAATCCCGGTCTCCGCATCCACGGCGGTAACGCCAGTTATTTTATTTTGCCAGTCCTTTAACAGTCCCGTGACACCAACATAATTCAATACGTGACCCTGCTGTTCCATGCAGGTCTGTGCCAGGTTCACCGCAAGCCGGGAATCATCAAACTGCCCGTCGTGATACAGCACGCCACTTCTTAATCGCCGGGGAATGATATTCGGTAACCGCTGCAGCGTTTCCTTCCGGGAAATATACCGGGAACGACCCAGGCTGAGTTTGCCCGCCAGCAGGTCGTACAGGGTTAACCCGATGGCATAAAAAGCGCCACCCCACCAGTTGTAATTGGGAATGATGAAGGATTCATTTTTTACCAGATGCGGCGCATTTTTCAATAACAATCCCCTTTCCCGCAGGGCCTCCCGCACCATTCCGATATTACCCTGGGCCAGGTAGCGTACGCCGCCATGCACCAGTTTGGTACTCCGGCTCGACGTGCCCGTGGCAAAATCGGCCTGTTCCAGCAAAAGCGTTTTGAATCCCCTGGAAGCCGCGTCCACGGCCACGCCCAACCCGGTTGCCCCACCACCCACGATGATCAGATCCCAGACTATTTCACGATCGGCCAATTGTTTTATCTGAGCTTGCCTTTCCAATGTGTAAATATGTAAATGTGTAAATGTGTAAACCGGGAATCAATTATTTTCCACCAGTTGCTCCTTCATCAGATAAACACCCAGGGAGCTGATAAGCGGTTCTGCCTTGGCGTCTCTTACTTTTATCCGTATGCGGCTCACCGTTTGGCGTGGAAAACTGATGATCCGCTGATGACCGATGGTGGTTTCACCCAGGTGATACAGCAACTGGTTGCCATTCCATAATTCAACGATAAAGGATTTTACTCTTTGTCCATTTTGCGTTGGTTCTTTCAGCTCAATGCAATTCAGTTTCTGCGCCTTATTGAAACGGACTTCCATAAAATTATTCGCATAATATTTTCCCAGGTTCACCCAGGTTTTCTCATCCGCATCCGTGAGGGCCGCAGTCACGTTTTTTTTACCCAGCCATATTTTGGATCTGTCTGTTTTGATCAATGAAGAACGAAAGCTCTCCTGGCGCAGCCTGGCAAATTGCATCAGCGCGGTGGAATCATAAGCCGTGATCAATCCCCTTCTGTCCGGCGGAACATTCAATATCAGGTTCGCTCCGCGACCAATGGATTTTAAATATATCGCAAATAATGTTTCCGGTTTTTTAACCAGGCTGTCTTCTGCCTGATGATAGAACCAGCCCGGGCGGATGCTGACGTCACATTCCGCAGGGATCCAGTTGGCCCCGTTTACATTGCCCTGATTCAGGGTATCACCGGGCGGCGCGCCAACACCCCTTTTAAATCCGGCGGTATCCAGCAGGTTCCAGTTCGTGGTTCCGGCGTACCCGCTTTCATTGCCCGCCCAGCGGATATCGGGACCGATATCGCTGAACACCGGTGTGTTTGGGGCTATCTCGCGCAGGGTGGATTCAAACCGGTGCCAGTCGTACTGCTGTTTTTTTCCGTTTGGTCCTTCTCCGTTGGCGCCATCCCACCAGAATTCAAAAAATGGCCCGTAGTTGGCCACCACTTCTTTCATCATATTGACAAATACATCGTTGTAGGCCGGGGTACCATAAGCCGGATTGTTCCGGTCCCAGGGAGAGAGATAAACACCAAACGACAATCCAGCTTCCTTACAAGCCGTGCTCAGCGCTTTCAGTACGTCACCGTGGCCATTCTTCCAGCTGCTCTGCGCCACGGTATGTTTGGAATAAGCGCTCGGCCAGAGGCAAAACCCGTCGTGGTGTTTGGCGGTGATCACGATGCCTTTGGCGCCGGCTGCTTTGGCAATGCGGCACCACTGACGGCAGTCCAGCGAAGTGGGATTGAACACTTCTTCTTTTTCGGAACCCTTTCCCCATTCCAGATCGGTGAATGTGTTTGGCCCGAAATGCATAAACAAATAAAAGTTGGCATCCTGCCATTTCTGCTGCATGGCACTGGGAAGCGGCCCCACAGGAGAAACCGGTTGGGAAAAAGCATTTGACAATACATAAAGGACGGATACTAAAATAATCAGGAACTTCTTCATAAGTTATTATAAAAGCTGGTGGAATTGAAAAACCAATATACTTATTTTCTCTATTCTTATCTTAACCTACTTTTGCGCCTATAAAACAACGTATGTCTTTCTTTACAAATAAAGTAGTGGTTGTTACCGGCGGAAGCGATGGTATCGGCAGGGCCCTGATCGATGCCCTGATCCATGCCGGCGCCAAAGTGGCCACCTGCGGAAGGCAGTATGATAAGTTGTATGCCCTGCAGATGGAATACTCCCAGGTGATGCTGCATACCATGGTTTGTGATGTGAGCCACGAAGAGGAATGCAAACGGTTTATTAAATCAACGGTAGATACTTTTGGCACAGTGGATATCCTCATCAACAATGCAGGCATCAGTATGCGGTCCCTGTTTGACGATGCCGATACCGACGTGATCCGACAACTCATGGACGTGAATTTTATGGGCGCGGTATACTGTACCAAGTTTGCCCTGCCCTACATTATAAAACAAAAAGGAACCATCGTGGGCGTTTCTTCCACGGCCGGATACCGCGGACTTCCCGGAAGAAGCGGTTACTCCGCTTCCAAATTCGCGCTGCAGGGCTGGTTAGAATCCCTTCGGACCGAACTCATGGATAACGGCGTTCACGTGATGTGGGTGTCTCCGGGCTTTACCAGTTCCAATATCCGGAATGCCGCACTGAACAGCCAGGGCGTGGAACAGGGAGAAAGCCCGCTCGACGAATCGAAACTCATGAGCGCGGAAACCTGCGCCCGTTATATTCTGGGCGCCATAGAAAAAAGAAAAAGGGTGCTGGTGCTTACGTTCACGGGAAAACTCACGGTATTCCTGAATAAGTTTTTTCCATCCCTGGCCGACAAACTGGTTCACCGGTATTATTTTAAAAACGGCGAATTGATCAAATAGACCCATTAAAACAGAACGGATTACCGATGGCGATAATTACCCTTACTTCTGACTTCGGACTGCAGGATTATATTGCAGGGGCGGTCAGGGGTCAGCTTTTGCAAATTGACCCGGACTTCCGGATCCACGACATATCCCACCAGGTGTCCCCTTTTAATTATCCCCAGGCGGCTTACATCTGCCGCAACGCCATTTTACAGTTTCCTTCAAATACCTATCACATCATCCTGGTGAATCTGTTTGAACAAAAACCGGAACACCTGCTGATGGCCCGTTTTAATGGCCAGTATTTTTTTTGTGCAGATAACGGACTGATCAATATGATCCTGCCACCCAAACCAGAGATGGTGATCGGCATCCCCCTGGACCAGCACGCCATTAAAAATACCCTCTATTGCACCCGGGTGATCGGCAACGCCATCCGCGATCTGGAAAACGGACTCATCCCGGAAACCCTGGGTGATCCACAGATCGTCTACATTGAAAAAAATGAACTCAGGCCCGTGCTGGCAGAGAATTACATGGAAGGACAGATCATTTTAATCGACAATTTCGAAAACGTGATCGTCAACATCACCCGCGCCGAATTTGAGGACCAGCGCAGGGGACGCGGGTTCAGGATCGTATTCAAAAGAGATGAAAGCATTGAACGGATCAGCGAGACCTATGCCGACGTGCCGCTGGGGGAAAAACTGGCTCTTTTTAATTCAGCCAACTACCTGGAAGTGGCCATACACAAAGGAAATGCCGCCGGATTATTCGGACTACAGGATTTTACAGACCAGTCGCTGCAGCATTATTTGTTTTACCAGACAGTAAGGATTTACTTCGAATAATGGGAAAATGCGCCATGTTAAAATGTGAAAATTGGTCGCTCACGGATCATTAACACATTAGCATATCAGCACATATACACATTAACCCTATATTTGTCAATCCTAAAAAAAATCAACGGACTATGAACTTTAAGAAGGTGAATAACATCTCGGGCTGGGCTGTTTGTCTTTTTGCCTGTACGGTGTATGTTTTAACCATGGAAGCCTCGGGCAGTTTCTGGGATTGCGGGGAATTCGTATCCAGTGCCTACAAACTGCAGATCCCCCATCCGCCAGGCGCCCCGCTATTCGTGATGATGGGGCGCTTTTTCATCATCCTCTTTGGTGATAATCCCTTAACAGCAGCGAGGGCAGTCAATTTCATGAGCGCCATCCTGAGCGGGCTCACCATCCTTTTCCTCTTCTGGTCCATCACCCATTTCGCCCGTAAAATCATCCAGAAAACAAACCTGGAACTTACCTCAGGACAGATTTTTACCATCGTGGCCGCGGGTGTCGTCGGCGGACTGGCCTATACTTTCTGCGATTCATTCTGGTACAGCGCTGTGGAAGGCGAAGTATACGGTTCCTCTTCCTTTTTTACCGCCCTGGTTTTCTGGGCGATCCTGAAATGGGAGCATGTAGCCGATCAACCCGGATCTGACCGCTGGATCATCTTTATTTTTTATATGATGGGCCTTTCCATCGGCGTCCATCTGCTGAACCTGCTGACCATTCCGGCCATTGTTATGGTATACTATTATAAAAGGTATAAACCCACAGCCTGGGGTGCGGTAGCCGCTTTTGTGGTGGGCTGCGTCATCACCGGCCTGATACAGAAATTTGTTATCCAGTATACCATCAAGGGCGCAGCCTGGTTTGATATCCGTTTTGTGAACGATCTCAACCTGCCGTTCTTTTCCGGTTTTGCCTTCTTCTTCATTTTACTTGCAGCCATCCTTGTTTTTGGACTCCGTTACGCCATCCGGAAAAAATATTACCTGCTTAAGGTCGGCATCTGGTGCGTCTCCTTTATGCTGATCGGTTATTCCACTTATTTCACCACCATGATCCGCTCCAATGCCGATCCTGCAATAGATATGTTTAATGTGGACAATCCGGTGAGCCTGGTGGGATATCTGAGCCGCGACCAGTATGGTGACTGGCCGATCGTGTACGGACCGGATTATACCGACCGTCCCCCGCGCAGTGAAGGTTCCGATCAGTACATCAAAGGCAAGGACAAATACATTGTTGCCGGGAAATCCGTAGTGCAGGACTGGGGCAATACACCATCCTCCCATTTCTTTCCCAGGATGTGGGACAGCCAGAATGACCGCGGACAGGTAGATGTATATAAACGATATGGCGGCGTGGATGATGGCGACCAGCCCAATATGGGCAACAACATCAGGTATTTTATTACCTATCAGACATACTGGATGTACCTCCGGTATTTCTTTTGGAACTTCTCCGGAAAACAAAACGACCTCCAGGGCTTTGGTAACCGGCGGGATGGAAACGCCATCACCGGTATTCCGTTAATTGATAATTTTTTGTACGGCGACCAGAGTAAAATGCCCGATAGCATTCATTCAAAAAACAAAGCGTACAACCGCATGTATGCCCTGCCCTTCATCCTGGGCATGATCGGGCTGGCATTCCAGTACACCCGGAACAAAAAGGATTTTATCGTCAACTTCCTGTTGTTTTTCTTTACCGGTATGGCCGTGGTGATCTACCTCAACCAGGCCGGGCAGCAGCCCCGCGAACGGGACTATGCCTATGTGGGATCTTTTTACGCATTCGCCATCTGGATCGGACTGGGCGTGATCTGGGTGAAAGAAAAATTCGACCGGTTCCTCAAGGGCCCGGTGTCCAACTATGCCGCCGCAGGCCTTTGCCTGCTGGCCGTTCCCGTACTTATGGGCAGCCAGGAATGGAACGATCACGACAGAAGCAAAAAAACACTGGCCCGTGACCTGGCCAAGGATTATCTGGAAAGCTGCCCGCCCAACGCCATCCTGTTTTCCTTTGGCGACAACGATACCTATCCCCTGTGGTATGCGCAGGAAGTGGAAGGCATCCGCACCGATGTACGCGTGGTGGTGAACAGTCTGCTGGGTACGGACTGGTACATCAATGAGCTGCGTTACAAAATAAACAAGAGCGCCCCCTTCGACGTGATCTTCACGCCGGAACAGATCCAGGGAAATAACCGGGATGTGACTTATTATCAAAAGCTTCCCGGTTTTGACCAGAATAAATATTACGACCTGTACAACATGATGAAGAATGTGATTGGCAGCGATGATCCGAAATACACCAATCAACAGGAAGATGAAACATACAACCTCTTCCCCGTTAAAAAATTCAGCGTGCCGGTTGATCTTAACACCGTAAAAGAAAACGGAACCGTACACGCGGGAGACAGTGTGCTAAGCGAACTGCATATTGATATTCCGAACAAGAATTATTTGCTGAAAAACGACCTGGCGGTATATTCTGTGATTGCTGCCAATCACTGGAAACGGCCCATCTGCTTTACGTCAACACAGGAACTCAACGATCTCGGCATTGCGAAATATGTTCGTCTCCGTGGACTTTCCTACCAGCTCGTGCCAGTTGAGAAAGGCGGCGTGGATAATGATGCGGCGTACAAGAATATCATGGAGAAATTCGGCTATGGTAATGCGGACAAGGACGGCGTGTACTATGACGAGGAGAATCGCCGGCACCTGAACAGCATCCGGATGGCTCATTCCCAGGTGGCTTTCAGCCTGATCGATGCAGGTAAAAAAGATTCCGCCCGGAACATATTGGAACATTTCGACAAAGGCGTGCGTGAATCCAATTTCCCTTATGGCATGACCACCAACAGGGGAAACCAGCAGGACGGCATCTCCGCCGATTTCCTGCAGGCCTGCTATCTGGCCGGCGACAGTACCCTGGCGAGAAAGGTGGAGGCCTCCCTGAAAAAGGATCTGCAGCAGCAGATGCGCTATTATAAATCCATGGGCGATGAAAAAAGTGATGACCAGCTGGCGACCAACGCGTATATGATCCTGCAGGGAAAAACCGGGAACTTATCCGACAAGCAAATGGACTTTGCGCAGGATATCTTTACCACCTACCGGATGATCATGCAGATTGACGAAATGGATAAGCAGTATAACAAAAAACCGGCCGCCCTGCCGCATGATCTGAAATAATTAAAGCTGCAGCCGGACGTGCAGTTTGTTCAGCCCCTTCGCTATAAACATAACGCCTATGGCGAAGGCGGCTGACCACAACATACCCGGAACGCCATATGACCATTTAGCCGGAAAAAGCCGGATGTGAAAGATCATGACCAGTGCGAAAATAATATCGGGAATGAGATAGGTGAGCAAAGGATTTTCTGCCGCGGGCTGAAAAAAGCGGGTCCATCCCTTTTTTCCTTTTATATCGATCACCTGGTAAAAAAGCAGGAACAACAGACAACAGCTTGCAGCACTGTAAAATCCCCAGCTGGGTGTAGCATAAATTTTGGAAATCGGGAACAATGGTCTTAGGAAAAAAGCCGCAACACCAAAAAGCAACGCGAGGCCCGCTACCCGCAGCATCCGCCGGTTGACAGTTGAAACAACTTTTTCATCAAATAGCAGTATGCTCACGATGATCCCGCTGAGCATGACGGAAATATGCGTTCCATTTTTTGCGGGAAAATCATACCAGCCGTAATATTTCGTTAACGCAAACAGGACCGTACAGAGCGCTATGAAAAGCAGCAGGGGAACAACCCTTCCGCGCGACAACTGGTAAAAGGAACAGCTGAACAGATAGGCCCAGCCGATAAGGCCCAAATAAAATGATCACCATCGTGCCCCCCGCGATATATCAATGCCAGAAAAAGTAAACCCGCCAAACCAATTCCACGCAGGGACCAAACCCATTTTCTGTCTTTCACCCGGTATACCTGCCAGACCATGATGGCAAAAAAATAAAAAAGCAGTGACCAGACATAGATCGGCAGAACCATATTGTGTGGTCCTGAACTTTCTCCGTTCACCATAAAAAATCCGAAACAAAGCAGCCCGAGAACGCGCCATAAAATATATTTCTGCAATTTACTCCGTTCCGGATTGTTTGTTAACCGTCTGTGAAGGGCAAAGGGAATGGACATACCGGCAATAAAAAGGAAGGCCGGAAACACCACGTCCACAAAGCTCATGGCATCTGCATCGGCAGACATGTGCTTCATCCAGAACGGAATGTCCCGAATTCCGGCCAGCTCATTTACAAAAACCATCAATAAAATGGTGATTCCCCGAAATGCGTCAATGGAAATGATCCTTTTCCCGGATAGATTGTTATACATATGGTAAAAGGGTGTTTAACTGAAATTTACCACTTAGGCGGGAAATTCCGGCATAAACTATTTGTTTAATTTTAATGCAGTAACTTGATAATATGATTGGTTTTCATTTCACAAAGTATGATCCGTCGCGGGAAGGCAAATCGAAATTTGACCAGCTGCTGGATGTTTTTATGCAATTGCTCACGTACACCAGCGGCGATGTGGGTGAGGCCTTGCAATGGATGAATCAGCTGGATAAGGAATATGACCTGACGAACGGGGAATACGGCATGGGTGACTTTATCGAAGAACTCCGCGAGAAAGGGTATATTGACGAAAACAAGCAGACTGGCGCCATTAAAATAAGCTCCAAAACTGAACAGGGAATCCGCAAACGGTCCCTGGAAGAGATATTCGGAAAATTAAAAAAGACAAAGTCGGGGGATCACAACAGTTTCAAACCCGGAACGGGGGATGAGGTAAATCCTGAAACCAGGTCCTTTCAGTTTGGCGACCAGCTGGAACAGATCGATTTCACGGAATCCATCCGCAATGCGCAGATCAACCACGGCATTGAATCATTCAACATGCAGGAAGACGACCTGAAGATTCGGGAAACGGATTATAAAAGTCAGACTTCCACGGTGCTGATGATCGATATTTCCCATTCCATGATACTCTACGGCGAGGACCGGATCACGCCGGCGAAAAAGGTGGCCATGGCCCTGAGTGAACTCATCACCACCAAATATCCAAAAGACACCCTGGATATAGTGGTATTCGGCAATGATGCGTGGCCCGTGGAAATCAAAGACCTCCCCTATTTACAGGTCGGTCCTTACCACACCAATACGGTGGCCGGGCTCGAACTGGCCATGGACATTCTGAGGAGAAGGAGAAATCCGAACAAGCAAATTTTCATGATCACCGACGGAAAACCCACCTGCCTGAAATCAGGCAAACGGTATTATAAAAACAGCTTCGGTCTCGACCGCCGCATCACTGCCCGCTGTCTGAACCTGGCCGCCCAGTGTAAAAAGGTCAAAATACCGATCACCACCTTTATGATCGCCAGCGATCCTTACCTGCAGCGGTTTGTAAACGAATTCACGGAAACGAATAACGGTAAGGCTTTCTTTGCTTCCCTGGATCACCTCGGCGCTTTCATTTTCCGTGACTTTGAAAACGGAAAAAGAAAAACGGTTTACTAATCTGAAACCTGATTTCACGATTTTACTTCCATGGCCCTGCCCGCGGTCCCGGAGCATATTCAAAAACATGATGATGAACATTCAAAAAATAAAGACGTTTGGCGAATTGAAAAAGTCGGGTTACACCCGCAAGAAGGTAAAAGAAGAGATCAGGGAAAACCTGCTGAAAAAACTGCAGCTTAAGGAGAACAGTTTCCCCGGCATCGTGGGTTATGAAGATTCGGTGATACCAGACACGGAAAGGGCGTTGCTTTCCCGGCACAATATCCTGTTCCTGGGTTTGCGCGGACAAGCCAAAACGCGTATGGCGCGGCAGATGATCAACCTGCTGGACGAATACGTTCCCTATGTCACCGGCAGCGAGATCAACGATGATCCGTTTGCGCCCATTTCGAAATATGCGAGGAACCTGATCAAAGAAAAAAAAGACGAAACGCCCATCTCCTGGTTAGCCCGGAACGACCGTTACAGTGAAAAACTGGCGACGCCTGATGTGAGTGTGGCCGATCTGATCGGCGATATCGATCCCATCAAGGCGGCGAATATGCGGCTCAATTTTGCCGACGAGGAAGTGATCCATTTCGGCATCATTCCCAAAAGCAACCGCGGCATTTTTGTGATCAATGAACTCCCTGATTTGCAGGCCCGCATCCAGGTGTCTCTTTTTAATATACTGGAAGAAGGCGATATCCAGATCCGCGGATTTAAACTGCGCATGCCGCTGGATATTTTATTTGTTTTTACGGCAAATCCGGAAGATTATACCAACCGCGGATCCATTGTAACGCCTTTAAAGGACCGGATCGAGAGCCAGATCCTGACGCATTATCCCAAAAACATCGATCATGCGCTGGCCATTACGGAACAGGAAGCGGATATCACCGATGACCAGCAGGTGCGGGTAAAAATCAGCGACCTGGTAAAAAGAATCATCGAACAGGTGGCCTTTGAAGCAAGGGGCAGCGAATTCGTGGATAAGAAAAGCGGCGTGTCGGCGCGACTCACCATTGCAGCCTATGAAAATGCCATCAGCGCCGCAGAAAGGAGGGCCCTGCTGAATAATGAAAAAGAAACACAGGTATGGATGAGCGATCTCGTGGGCATCATTCCTTCCATTACCGGAAAAATAGAACTGGTTTATGAAGGGGAACAGGAAGGTCCTTACCAGGTGGCCTTTAACCTGCTCGAAAAAGCATTTCGTACCCAGTTCATCAATTATTTTCCCAATCCCGAATTATTCAAAAAGAAAAAAGGGGGCGAAGAAAATCCCTACAAACCCATAACCGCCTGGTTCGACAAAGGGAATCACCTGGATATCTTCTTTAACACCAGGGATCAGGATAAAATTCAGGTGTTGTATAAAGTCGACGGTCTTCATTCTTTTGTAAAAAAACATTTCCGTCATGCCAACGAAAGAGAAATGTCGCTCCTCATGGAATTTGTATTACACGGATTATCCGCCTATTCCCTGATCAGCAAAAAAGTGATGGAAGGGAAAATCGAATTCAAGGATCTGATCGGGTCTATGATGAATCTGAGTACGGAGAATTTTTCTTCTGAAGAGGAAGACTTTGGATAAATGTATATATTTCATCAACAAACATTCACTTCCCGCTCCAGCTCTACCTCGAATTTCTTCTTAACCGAAGCCACAATGGCTTCGGCAAGCTGAAGGATTTCTTTGCCGGTAGCATGACCATAATTCACCAGCACGAGCGATTGAAGCTGGTGCACGCCGGCATCTCCTTTCCGGTAGCCCTTCCAGCCGCATTGCTCGATGAGCCAGCCGGCGGCCAGCTTCACCGACCCTTCTCCGTGCGGATAAGCGGGCATATTGGGAAATTCCTTTGAAAGGGATAAAAAATGAGCCTGGTCCACCACCGGATTCTTGAAAAAGCTGCCTGCATTCCCGATCTCCGCCGGATCCGGAAGTTTGGATTTGCGGATATTGATCACTGCCTCGGAAACAGTCCGGATGGATGGAGTACGCACTTCCATTTGTTCCAGTTCCGCACGGATGGCTCCGTAACTGGTATTCAATACGGGAATTTTATTCAGGATGTATGTGACATTCAGAATGATGTATCTGTTTTTTTCTCCGGATTTAAAAAAACTGTCCCGGTATCCAAAGGCACAATCATTCACTCCGAAAGTAAACAGTTTCCCGGTTTTCCGGTCGAAGGCTTCCAGTTCATAAAAAACATCTTTCAATTCCACCCCGTAGGCTCCGATATTCTGAATGGGTGCCGCGCCCACACTTCCCGGGATCAGGGAGAGGTTTTCCAGTCCGGCCCAGTTGCGGCCGATGCAGTATTGTACAAAAGCATGCCAGTTTTCTCCCGCTCCTGCCCGCACATAGATATGCAGAGAATCTTCCTTGATCTCTTCAATGCCGCGGATATCCATTTTCAATACCCAGCCCTTTACATCCTTTGTAAACAAAATGTTGCTGCCACCGCCCAGCACCAGGATGGAGCCCCCTGCCTTTTCAACCATTTCTTTTAACTGATCCTTATCTGTGATGGCAACAAACTGCGCTGCCCGGGCCTCCATGTGAAAACTATTGTACGGTAGCAGGGATTTGTCTTTTTCTATACCCATGATCTGTCTTATTTAAATGACTAAACCGGATCGATATCGGGAACGACGGTTACGGATCTGAATTTCGGATCGTTTTGCAGGATGGCCCGCTGTTGACGGATCACCTGCTTGGCATATGCAATTGTACCGCCATTTTTCGGAAGTTTCAGCATGATCTCCATGATATACTGATTGCGTATGCGGGCCACCACCGGTTCTGCTGGACCCGTGAGGCCGGATTCGAAATCTTTTTTCAGGTGAAGGGCAAATACCGCTGCGGCATCATGCACCACGTCTTTCAGCTTGTGGCGGAAACTGATCTGGATGATGCGCGAAAAGGGCGGATAAAAGAAATTTTTCCGGGCAATGATCTCCTGCTCATAAAATGCTTTGTAATCGTGGGCCATCACCAGTTGCAGGAGCGGGTGTTTGGTATTGGCCACCTGGATCAGTACTTTTCCTTTGCCGTCCCTTCTTCCCGCCCTTCCGCTCACCTGCTCCATCAGCTGAAAGGCACGCTCGTTCACCCGGAATTCAGAAAAGTTCAGGAGACTGTCTGCATCCAGTATACCCACGAGGTTCACCCGGTCAAAATCCAGTCCCTTCACCACCATCTGCGTACCTACCAA
>CAJDUL010000009.1_pt1 | contig 15710 bp, 15 predicted proteins | sample 7390691 | NCBI WGS metagenome assembly CAJDUL01 (sample SAMEA7055677, study PRJEB34461) | soil metagenome | biome: terrestrial ecosystem; feature: Peninsula; material: soil | place: Antarctica | collected 2016
AAGATAATTTTAATGATTTTGAGTGCAATTGTAGATTGTGGCAAAAAGTTAAACAGAAATCTTCATATAGAAAAAAATGAGTGCGCACAAACGGAAACAAATGTGGAAATGTGGAAATTTGTAAATGTGAAAATGCCTTCGGCAGTCAGTCTCCCTGCATCATTCCTTTTTCGGCTATTTATCCCTTTTCGGCTGGTTAACGGGGTAATTCTCCCAACGGAGACCCGCAACATCTAAAATACGGATCAGCTGCAAATCGCAGGCTTCTCATTTTCAAATTTCCACATTTCCACATTTGTTTCCATTTTTTTCACTAATTTCGCGTCCCCAATTTGGGAGTGCCCGTCAAACGGCACGTTATCACCAAAAAATGTAAACATGGCAAAGGAAATTACCGGTTATGTGAAATTGCAGGTAAAAGGCGGTCAGGCCAACCCCGCCCCCCCGATCGGGCCTGCCCTTGGTTCCAAAGGAATCAATATCATGGAGTTCTGTAAGCAGTTTAATGCCAGGACCCAGGACAGGATAGGAAAGGTTCTCCCTGTTCTGATCACGGTTTATACTGACAAATCCTTCGTATTTATTATTAAAACACCGCCAGCAGCGGTTCAGATTCTTGAAGCCGCCAAACTACAAAGCGGTTCCAAGGAGCCTAATCGTAATAAAGTCGGAAAAGTCAGCTGGACCCAGGTGGAAGCCATTGCGAAAGACAAAATGCCCGACCTGAATTGCTTCACCGTGGAAAGCGCCATGCGTATGGTAGCCGGAACGGCCCGGAGTATGGGTATTAATGTGGATGGTAAAGCACCCTGGGACAATTGACTTTTAACGCTAAAAAAATTACGACATGGCAATCACCAAAAAAAGAAAGATCGCTGCCGCCAAGGTAGATAAAAATAAGACCTACACGTTGAAAGACGCTTCTTCACTGGTAAAAGAAGTAAATACCACCAAATTCGATTCCTCCGTGGATCTCCACATCCGTTTGGGCGTGGATCCAAAAAAAGCAGACCAGTCCGTTCGCGGAACGGTCAGCCTACCGCACGGCACGGGCAAAACCAAAAGAGTACTCGTTTTATGCCCGCCGGACAAGGAAGAGGCAGCAAGGGCCGCCGGAGCAGACTTTGTTGGCCTGGATGAATTCATCCAGAAAATAGAAGGCGGATGGGTGGACGTGGATGTGGTTATTGCCACTCCCTCCGTTATGCCCAAGATCGGGAAACTGGGTAAGGTGCTCGGCCCCCGCAACCTGATGCCGAACCCGAAAACCGGAACGGTAACCAATGATGTGGCTGCCGCCGTAAATGAAGTAAAAGGCGGCAAAATAGCTTTTAAGGTGGATAAAGCCGGCATCATCCATGCTTCCATCGGCAGGGTTAGTTTCAGCACCGAAAAGATCATCCAGAACAGCCAGGAGCTGATCAACGCCGTGATACGGGCCAAACCGGCTACCGCCAAGGGAACCTATGTTAAAAGCGTATTTATGGCCAGTACCATGAGTCCGGCCATTTCCATCGATACCAGGGGATTTGCACAATAATTAAAAAAGGTTATGACTAAAGATCAAAAAAACGAAGTGATTGAACTGTTGAAAGACAAGTTCTCCCAATATCAGAATTTCTACGTAACGAATACGGAATCGCTGAACGTGGCACAGATTGTCAAACTCCGCAGGATCTGCTTTGATAAAAAAGTGGAAATGAAAGTGGCCAAGAATACGCTGATCAAAAAGGCCCTGGAGAATCTGGATGCAAGCCGTTTTTCCGGTGTGTTTGATTCCCTCAACGGAGTGACCGCCCTGATGTTTTCCGAAAGCGCCAAGGAACCTGCCCTGATCATCAGCAGTTTCCGGAAGGAAGGCAATATTGAAAGACCGATATTGAAAGCCGCTTTCATTGACGGAGATGTGTTCGCAGGCGATAACCAGCTGAAAACACTCACCACCCTGAAGAGCAGGCATGACCTGATCGGGGAAATCATCGGATTGCTTCAGTCACCGGCTAAGAATGTAATCAGCGGGCTGAATGCCGGTGGTAAACTGGCCGGCCTGGTACAGGCACTGGAGGCAAGGGCGGCAACAGCGCAGGCCTAGTGTGGTTATTCCAGCAAAGGCAGAAAAGATAGTATTTAAGTGATTAAGATACCTGGCCGGATGGGATTCAAAAAAGGCATTTTTTTAAACCATCCTCCGGAGTTTGGCCAAAACCAAACCATGAAGGAGGAAAAAATCAAACAAAATGGCAGATTTAAAAGCATTCGCAGAGCAGTTGGTATCCCTGACTGTTAAAGAAGTAAATGAACTCGCAAAGATCCTCAAGGAAGAGTATGGTATTGAACCCGCTGCTGCAGCTGTTGCCGTTGCCGGCCCTGCTGCAGGTGGTGCCGCTCCCGCTGCTGAAGAGAAAACAGCTTTCACTGTAATTCTGAAAGCCGCCGGCGCTAACAAGCTGAACGTGGTTAAGATCGTGAAGGACCTGACCGGCCTCGGACTGAAAGAAGCCAAGGACCTGGTAGACGGTGCTCCGAAACCCGTTAAGGAAGGTGTTAGCAAGGCCGATGCAGATGCCCTGATGACCAAGCTGAAGGATGCAGGCGCAGAGGTAGAGGTCCAGTAAGCCCGTTTTATTATGTTGACGGTTGACCGATGACGGTTGACGGATATCAGGTGAGGATTCGCATCCAAAGGCCGTCAACCGTCATCGGTCAACCGTCAACTATTTTCTACCGAAAGATCTGAATTTCAGCAAAAATTCATAACTTTGCCGTCCGTTTGCGATAACGAATTAAGCTATAAAGTATTCAGCACAATATAACATGGTAGAAATCAATGCTTTGGGAATTCTAAGAATTTTCAGGGGATTTTTTTGTTGTTAGGTGAACAGTAGTTTGAACAATTAAAAAGGATTCTTACAATATGTCTTCAACCAAGCTCCAAACAAGGGTCAATTTCGGTAAGATCAAACACCTTGCTGAAACGCCCGACCTGCTCGAAGTACAGATCCAATCTTTTAAAGAATTTTTCCAGCTCGAGACTACCCCGGACAAGCGAAATATCGAAGGCTTGTTCAAGGTGTTCAAGGAAAATTTCCCGATTACGGATACCCGGAACATTTTTATGCTCGAGTTCCTGGATTATTTTATTGATCCGCCCCGCTATACCATTGAAGAATGTATGGAGCGCGGACTCACCTACGCCGTGCCCCTGAAGGCCAAACTGCGTTTAAGCTGCAATGATGAAGAACATGTGGATTTCCAGACCATTGTGCAGGATGTGTTTCTCGGGAACATCCCCTACATGACCCCCCGCGGCACTTTTGTGATCAACGGAGCCGAACGTGTGGTCGTTTCCCAGCTGCACCGCTCACCGGGTGTATTCTTCGGTCAGTCCATTCACCCGAATGGCACCAAGATCTATTCCGCCCGTGTTATTCCGTTCAAAGGTGCCTGGATGGAATTTGCAACGGACATCAACAATGTGATGTTTGCTTATATCGACCGGAAAAAGAAATTCCCCGTTACTACTCTGCTCCGCTCCATCGGATACGAAACGGATAAGGATATCCTCGCCCTTTTTGGTATGGCCGACGAAGTGAAAGTGGACAAGAAAACCCTGCATAAATACCTCGGAAAAAAACTGGCCGCCCGCGTATTGAGAACCTGGGTGGAAGATTTTGTTGATGAAGATACCGGAGAAGTGGTTTCCATTGAACGGAACGAAATTGTGCTGGAACGAGATACCGTGCTGGACGAAGAGGCTATTGACATGGTAATCGAAATGGAAGTGAAAAGCGTTTTCATTCAGAAAGAAGATGTGGGTGGCGACTATGCCATCATCTACAATACCCTGAATAAGGACACTTCCAACAGCGAACTGGAAGCGGTTCAGCATATCTACCGCCAGTTGCGCGGAGCCGATGCGCCCGATGATGAAACCGCACGCGGGATCATCGACAAACTTTTCTTCAGCGACAAACGATATGACCTCGGAGAAGTGGGCCGGTATAAGATCAACCGCAAACTCAACCTGAACCTGCCCCTCGAACAGAAGACCCTTACCCGGGGCGATATGATCGAGATCATTAAATATCTTGTCCGTTTAACCAACGGCAAAGCGGAAATAGATGATATTGATCACCTGAGCAACAGAAGGGTGCGCACCGTAGGCGAACAATTATATGCCCAGTTTGGCGTAGGTCTTGCCCGTATGGCAAGAACGATCCGGGAGCGTATGAATGTGCGTGACAATGAAGTGTTCACGCCCGTGGATCTGATCAATGCCAGAACGCTTTCTTCCGTGATCAATTCCTTTTTCGGAACATCCCAGTTATCGCAGTTCCTCGATCAGACCAATCCATTAAGCGAGATCACCCATAAACGCCGTATTTCAGCCCTCGGACCCGGCGGTCTGAGCAGGGAAAGAGCCGGATTTGAAGTGCGTGACGTACACTATTCCCATTACGGCCGCCTGTGTACCATTGAAACACCGGAAGGCCCCAACATCGGTTTGATTTCCACCCTTTGCGTACATGCGAAAATCAATGAAATGGGTTTCATTGAAACACCCTACCGCAAAGTAAATGAGGGAAAGGTGGATATGAAAAAACTCACCTATCTCAGCGCAGAAGAAGAAGACGTAGCCAAGATTGCCCAGGCGAATATTCCCATGGATGACAAGGGTCATTTCATAGAGGACAAGATCGTTTCCCGTCAGACCGGCGACTTTCCGATCCTCGACAGAAATGAAGTGGAGTATATGGACGTTGCCCCTAATCAGATCGTTGGTTTGAGCGCTTCGCTCATTCCGTTCCTGGAGCACGATGATGCCAACCGTGCCCTGATGGGATCCAACATGCAACGCCAGGCTGTACCGCTGATCCGTCCGGAAATGCCAATCGTCGGTACCGGGCTCGAAGCCAAGGCCGCCCGTGATGCCCGTATCCAGATTCATTCCGAAGGAGAGGGCCAGGTGGAATTTGTGGATGCCAATGAGATCCACGTCCGATACGAAAGAAATGAAACCCAGAAGCTCGTCAGTTTTGAGGACGACCTGAAAATATACAAACTCACCAAGTTCATCAAAACCAACCAGGAAACCTGCATCAACCTGAAGCCGGCAGTAAAAAAAGGCCAGCGCGTGAAAGAAGGCGACTTCCTCACTGAGGGGTACGCTGTTCAGGCTGGTGAAATGGCCCTGGGACGTAACCTGAAAGTGGCTTTCATGCCCTGGAAGGGATACAACTTCGAGGATGCCATCGTGATCAGTGAAAAAGTGGTTCGTGAAGATCTTTTTACTTCGGTTCACATTTCAGAATATGAACTGGAAGTGCGCGACACCAAACTTGGCGAAGAGGAACTGACACCGGACATTCCGAATGTATCTGAAGAAGCCACTAAAGACCTCGATGAAAACGGAATCATCCGCGTGGGCGCCCAGATCAAAGAAGGCGATATCCTGATCGGAAAAATTACTCCGAAAGGGGAAAGTGATCCGACCCCGGAAGAAAAACTGCTCCGGGCCATCTTCGGCGACAAAGCCGGAGACGCAAAGGATGCATCATTAAAAGCTCCCAGCGGAACGGAAGGCGTGGTGATCAGCAAGAAATTATTCCAGCGCGCCAAGAAAGATAAAAATGCCAAGGTGCGCGAAAAGGCCGTGCTGGATAAGATTGAGAAAGTGCACGAGAAAAATGAGATAGACCTTATGGAAGTGCTGGTTTCGAAACTGCAGGTATTGCTGAAAGAGCATACTTCCACCGGCGTCAATAATAATTTCGGTGAAGTGCAGATCGGCAAGGGTGCCCGGTTCACACAGAAAAATCTGGGCGGTATTGATTACCTCAACATCAACCCGCTGGGCTGGACCGGTGATCCTAAAACCGATGAACTGATCAACGTACTGCTGCATAACTACAACATCAAGTACAACGAGGAACTCGGAAGATATAAAAGAGAGAAGTTCAATGTTTCCATCGGGGATGAACTGCCCGCCGGCGTTTTGAAACTGGCCAAGGTTTATCTCGCTGTGAAACGTAAACTGAAAGTGGGCGATAAAATGGCGGGACGTCATGGTAACAAAGGAATTGTCGCCAAGATCGTGCGTGCGGAAGACATGCCTTTCCTGGAAGACGGAACGCCGGTGGATATTGTGCTGAATCCGCTCGGGGTGCCATCCCGCATGAACCTGGGACAGATCTATGAAACGGTTCTGGGATGGGCCGGCGAGAAACTCGGATTGAAATTTGCCACGCCGATTTTTGACGGTGCCAGCGTGGAAGAAATTGCGGAGCATGTTGACAGGGCGGGATTACCGACCTTCGGTCATACCTACCTGTACGATGGGGAAACCGGGGACCGTTTCGATCAGAAAGCAACGGTCGGGATCATCTACATCATCAAATTGCACCATATGGTGGATGACAAGATGCATGCCCGGAGCATCGGGCCCTACAGTCTCATTACACAGCAACCGCTGGGTGGTAAGGCACAGTTCGGTGGTCAGCGTTTCGGAGAAATGGAAGTGTGGGCGCTCGAGGCTTACGGGGCTTCCAATATCCTTCAGGAACTGCTCACCCTCAAATCCGATGACATCATCGGCCGTGCCAAAACATACGAAGCGATTGTGAAGGGAGACAGCATTCCGAGAGCCGGCATTCCTGAATCATTCAATGTATTGGTTCATGAGTTGCGCGGACTGGGACTGGATCTTCGTTTTGACTAAAATCGAAACGAAAGCCTAAAGCTTAATCTTTTAAAGATTATATATAAAACCCGTTCCTTCAAGGAACGGGTTTTATGTTTTGGGTGAAGCTTCAGGATTTACTACATTTTACCTTTAAAGTAATATCCCAAGCCCCTTCCGGCTGCTCCGTATGCAGTTGCAATACGCTCATCGGTAGCAAAATCATTTTCAAAAAAACTTCCACCAGGAGACTTCGTAACTGAAATCTTTGCAATCACATGGGATTTATTAGCCGCTTCAACGATCCAGGCAACGCCACTGATTTCTGCATTGTGGCGCATGATTCCAATATTGAAACCGGCTTCGGTATAGGTCGTTTTGAAGATCAGTAAATATTTGGCTTTCGGATCTGGTTGGAGGGAACTATATTTTTCAAATTCTTTTGTGAATTCAGGTTCGTACAGGGCTTCCCGGTCATCCTTCCACGCCTTTGCCCATTCGTCTCCTTTACCCGGCGTCTTTTTATTATACTCTGCCGTTTTTTTACTTACATATTCCGCTTCCGTCACATGTCCCTTGCCTCCCATCGACATGCTGTCGTAATTAAAGGAGAAAGCCAGTGACTTTTCTGATTTTAACGCAGAGAGATCGCCTTCTTCCAACTTGACTTTCTGGCCAAATCCACGTGTAGCCGCAATCAGCACAAAAGCAATCAGGACAAAGTGTTTTACATGTTTCATAATATTTACGGTTTAGATTCTAAATATAAAGAAATGGAGTTAAATAAATATCCTTTTAGTGTCAAACTTTTATACCTGGCGAGAAATCGTTTGCCGTTAGCGAAGGATGGTTCGCGGAATCGTTATGGGAAGAAAGGAGATCCCGGCTCAGGTCCAATTACCCTTTATGAAGAAGCAGCTCTTTAAATGCCTGATAATCCGCTTTCATCCTGACAGAAGTTTTCTTTTTGCCAAGCAGGGATTCAATTTCTTTAGGTATTTCAACCGGGAAACCGGTAAACCGTTCCACCACTTCCGGAAATTTAACCGGATGAGCCGTTTCGATAAAAATTCCCCGATCGCCGGGGTGTTTTTCCAGCCACCGGTCAAGGGCAAGCCATCCAATGGCTCCATGGGGATCTGCAATATAATTGTACTTATGATAGATGCTGCTGATAGCTGCCCCGGTTTCTTCATCCGAAATGCTTTCACTGCTCATCAAATTTCTCAGCGGCTCCAATGCTGAGTTAAATAATGCCAGAACTCTTACAAAATTACTGGGATCGCCAACATCCATCGCATTGGACAGACTTGCTTTCGCTTTTACAGCCTTATATACCCCTGTTTTCAGATATTCAGGAATAACCCCATTCACATTACAAGCAGCAATAAAATGCTTTACCGGAAGACCTGAATGATATGCCAGCAGCCCGGCACAGATATTTCCAAAATTTCCACTGGGAACCGAAATAACCGGTGGCATCTGTTTATTTTTCCATTGTTTCCAGGCCAGGAAATAATAGATCTGCTGGGGCAGCCACCTTGCCACATTGATGGAATTGGCGGAGGTTAAAAAGATCTTTTCACCCAATACTGTATCAGAAAAAGCCTGTTTAACCAGGGCCTGGCAATCATCGAAGCTTCCATCCACTTCCAGGGCGGTAATGTTTTTCCCAAGGGTTGTCAGTTGAAGTTCCTGCACCCTGCTTACCATGCCCGAGGGATAAAGGATAACTACACGAACGCCCTCTACTTCATAAAAACCATGAGCAACTGCCCCTCCTGTATCGCCTGAAGTAGCCACCAGCACGGTTATGGGCCGGATATTCCCTTTCATGAAATATCCCAGACAACGGCTCATGAAGCGTGCACCAACGTCTTTAAATGCAAGTGTGGGGCCATGAAAAAGTTCCAGCACATCAATATGGTCCGATAACGGGATCAGGGGAATATCAAAAGAAATGGTTTCGGCAACAATCTTTTTCAGGATATCTTCCGGGATCGTGTTTCCAACGTACGGACTGATGACGGAGAAAGCAATTTCCGCATCGGAATACTGTTGGATGTTCCGGATCCATTCAGAGGAAAAATGGGGAATACTTTCCGGGAAAAATAATCCTTTTTCTGCACCGAGTCCCCGAATCGTTGCACTACGGAAATCCATTTTTTCTGAAGGCTGACGAAGATTATAAAAAAGCATATCGCCCGGGATTTACAGGTTATTTAAACAAGACAGGTTACTCCCTGCTGGTTGATGGTGGTGACGTAAGTAAAATAATTCAGTCCGATCCGGTCATACACCGATTTCATCACTTCTTCCACGGCACAGGCCGTTTCCCGCTTACTGCTGAGCATGAATACCGAAGGACCCGATCCTGAAATGCCGCCGCCGATGGCACCCACAGCCCGGCACATTTTTTTTATTTCATGAAATCCCGGGATCAGGATGGACCGCACGGGTTCGATGATCACGTCTTCGAGCGACCTCCCGATAAGATCATAATCGTTCTTCATGAGCCCGGCCACCAGGCCCGCAATATTCCCCCATTGCCGGATGGCATCTTTCAGTAAAACCTCTTTTCGCAGGATCTGCCGGGCATCGGAAGTACGCACTTCAATCTGGGGGTGTACCACGGTAACAAAAAGGACCGGCGTCGGAATCGGTACGATATCCAGCGGAAAAATAGAACGGATCAGGGTAACGCCGCCATAAATACAGGGCGCAATATTGTCGGCATGTTTTACCCCGGACGCCACTTTTTCACCAAACATAGCCAAGCGCACCAGTTCTTCTTTTGAAAAAATATTCCCCAGCAATTCGTTGGCGGCCACTACCGCGCCGGCGGCACTGGCAGCGCTGGAGCCAATGCCGCTGCCCGGTTTGATCTGTTTGGTGATGACCACTTCAAACCCTATCTCCTCCTTCATTCCGGCGATCATCTCCAGCAGGGGCGCCCCTGCCGTATTCATCGCCGGATCCGTGGGCAGTGGATAGTTGTCCGTGGTCCGGATAATCACTTCTTTTTTATCAAGCAGTCGCACTGTCATGATGTCGTAAGGCTCCGTCAGGCAGAGGCCCAGCACATCAAATCCGCAAACCAGGTTGGCAACGGTTCCGGGTGAATGTATGGTTATTTCTTTCATTTTGTCTTTGGGATAATCAGGCACTGGCTGCCCGGATGATGTCGGCAAAAACGCCGGAAGCGGTTACTTCCGCTCCAGCTCCTGCCCCTTTGATCACCAGCGGTTGTTCCGGATACCGGTCGGTATAAAAGACCACAATATTATCTTTTCCGTATAAATGATAAAAATCGTGCGCCGGATCGATGTGCTGCAGTCCAACGGACGCTTTTCCGTTTTCATAGCTGGCTACGAATTTCAGTTTTTTACCTTCCGCTGCGGCTGCCTGATACAATTTTCTAAAATGCGCTTCTTCCCTTTCCATGGCTTTATAGAAATCCGTTACGGTGCCTTCGTTGCAGGAAGCCGGAAGAAATACGGAATTACTGATGTCATCCATTTCAATCACGTTCCCTGCTTCCCGGGCAAGGATCATGATTTTACGCATGACATCGGTGCCGCTCAGGTCAAGCCTTGGATCGGGTTCGGTATAACCTTCATCCTGGGCCTGCTTCACTATTTTCGCAAAGGATGTTCTACCATCATAATTGTTGAATACAAAATTCAGGGTTCCGCTGAGCACCGCCTCTATTTTGCGGATCTTGTCCCCGCTCCGAAGCAAATCGTTTAACGTGCCAATTACCGGGAGGCCGGCGCCAACATTTGTTTCAAAATAAAATGCCGCATTGAATTCCTTGGAAAGATCCTTTAGTTTCCGGTAATACGCATAAGGCGATGAGCAGGCGATTTTATTGCAGGCCACCACGGCCACGCTTTTCTGCAGTAGCCGCTCATAACTGGTTCCCACTTCCTTGTTGGCGGTCACGTCTACAAATACGGAATTGCGCAGGTTCTTGGAACGGATGATCTCTTCAAAGTTACGCAGGTTCATGGGCGATCCCTGCTCAAGCAGTTCCTGCCAGTGATTCAGGTCGATCCCTTCGTCATTGATCAGCATCCGGCGGCTGTTGGCCAGCCCTGCAACGCGCACCTGTAACCGAAGCTGGTCAAACAGGTACGCATGCTGCTGATGCAGTTGCTGGATCAGTCTTTTACCCACATTGCCCGTACCCGTTATGAACAGGTTCAACTGTTTATAGGTGGCCTCGAAAAACTCTTCGTGCAGCACATTTACAGCCTTCTGCACATCTTTTGTGGAGATCACGGCGGAAATGTTCCTTTCGGAGGAACCTTGGGCGATGGCACGAACGTTGATGCCGTTCCTGCCGAGCACACCAAATAATTTTCCGCTGATGCCGGGATGGCTCTTCATGTTGTCGCCGACCAGCGCGATGATGGCCAGCTCCAGTTCCACGGACAGCGGTTGCACGTCACCGATAGCGATCTCGGAGGAGAAAACGGCGTCAATAGCCGATTTGGCCAGAGAAGCCTGAACCACATCCACACCCACACAGATGGAATGCTCCGAAGAGGCCTGAGTGATCAGGATCACATTGATCTGATGACCCGACAAAGCTTCGAACAGTCTTTTGGAAAACCCCGGAATGCCGATCATTCCGCTTCCCTCCAGGCTCAGCAGGGCAATTTTATTGATACTGGAAATTCCGCGGATGCTGCTGCCGGTGCGGCGGGAAACCTTTTCAATCAGGGTACCCGGGTCCATAGGTGCAAAAGTATTCTTGACCCAAACGGGTATGCCCTTGCTCATGACGGGCTGCAGCGCGGGGGGATAAATCACTTTCGCTCCGAAATGCGAAAGTTCCATCGCCTCCTGGTAGGAAATATTGGGTATTACCCGCGCATTGCTCACCAGGCGGGGATCGGCGGTCATCATGCCGGACACATCCGTCCATATCTCAATGCTGCTGCAGGAGAGGACACTGCCATATATGGCGGCGGTATAATCCGAACCACCCCGCCCCAGCGTAGTGGTAATGCCCTGGCCATCGGAGGCAATAAAGCCCGGTACCACCAGCAATGGGGTATCGGATTGAAAATAATCAACCATCTTTTTTCTGGTGGCGCGGAAGTCAACCTGGGCGCGGCCATACCGGGAATCCGTAACGATGAGATCGCGGGAATCCTTCCATACATTATCTATGCCCCGGCTGTTCAGACTGGCGGAGATGATCCGGGAGGATAACAGTTCTCCGAAACTGACGACGCAATCCCGGGTGCGGTCCGACAGTTCCCTCAAAAGGAAAATGCCCCTGAAAATATCTTCCAGCTCATTGCAGATTTTCTTAACCATACTCAGGATGCCGCTTTGGATGGCCACGGGAATCAACTGGCGCACCGCTTCGAGGTGGCGTTGTTCTATCAGGATCAGCGAATCTTTATAGGATTCATCTCCCCTGGCGGCGGCACTGCCGCATTGCAGTAGAATATCCGTCATGCCGCCAAAGGCAGAAACCACTACAATGGTCCTGTCTTTCCTGACCGCCTGACTGATCACCTGTACTGTTTTATTGATATTTACGGCATTGGCCACGGAGGAGCCGCCGAACTTAAGAACCTGCATGAATATTTTTTTTAAGATGGAAAAAGCACATACGAAAAACTGCTTCTGGTATGCAGCAAAGGCCCAAGGGAAATATGTGGATATACAACCCTTTACAGGGTTGTGGTGGAAATAATAATAGTACCACCGATTGTGCGGGGGATTGCAGAGATAGCGATAATATGGTTGCTCAATGAATTCACCGGAATTACAGGGAAACAAAGTTAATGAATAATATCAAAGAAAATAAAACAATTGAATTTAATTTCTTAAGAAATCAACGATTTTTATTAATTGTTTTGATTTTTTATTATATCCTGCTCGATTTGTTGAACGAATTTTAATTTCGCGCTATGAGTAACCAATCTTCCGGATTGCAGGAGTTCAAAAACCTGGTCGGCATCAAGTTTCAGTTGTACAACAGCCTGTTTACTTCCCTCCCTTTTCACCGCATTGAAAAAACGGGTATATTCCTTTCGCTGCTGCTTACCTATTGTGAAGAAGGCTACCATAAAAAGTGGAGTCCCCTGCAGATCATCGACGATTTTTTCAGTAAACATGCTCCCGACGGAACGGACCGCGAGAAATCCGATATCCTGTTCCGTTTTGTTCAGTACGTGGAAAGGCAGGTGGTGCTTTTTGATGCCCTGGAAGATGCCGCTTTTACCGGCGTGAACGATATGGGCGGAGCCGGAACGCTCAAACACCTGTCTTCTGAGGTGGTCCAATACAACAAGGAAAAGGAACTCCGGGAGAAATTAAAGGATTTTGCGGTGAGGCTGGTGTTAACGGCTCATCCTACCCAGTTCTATCCCGGCCCGGTGCTGGGCATCATCAACGATCTTTCCAGGGCGGTTATCGAAAACAATGCAGCAGATATCAATATGTTCATGCAGCAGTTGGGGAAAACGCCTTTTCTCAAAAAACAAAAGCCAACACCCTACGATGAGGCAGTGAGCCTGATCTGGTATCTGGAAAATGTATTCTATCATGCGGCGGGCAAGATCCTGTCTTCTTTAAAAGACCAGTTCCCCGAAGCCGTTTCGGATCAGAATCCGGTTATACAGATGGGTTTCTGGCCCGGCGGCGACCGCGATGGAAACCCTTTTGTCCAAACAGCCACCACCCTCAAAGTAGTGGCCTCGTTGCGGGAAGCCATTTTGCGCTGTTATTATTTTGACGTCCGCCGCCTGAAACGCCGGCTCACTTTTAAAGAGGCTGACCTGATCATTGCCGACCTGGAGGAACAGTTGTATCAGGAACTTTTCAATCCAAACCGGGAAGCTCCTTTAAAAATCAAGGGCATGCTGGCCGCCATGGGCAGGATACGGGAAATTCTGATCTATCAGAACAACGGACTTTTTCTGCACCTGGTGGAAAACTTCATCAGTAAACTCCGGATATTCGGACTTCATTTCGCCACGCTTGATTTGCGCCAGGATAGTTCCGTGCACGTAAAAGTGATGAAAGCCGTGGGGGAAAGGGAAAAATTATTGCCGGCCAACTATGAATCACTTCCGGAAGCCGAAAAAATTAAGGCACTCACTCATCTCAAACCTCTTCCGGACACGCCTTTTCAGGACGATCTGATCAATGATACCCTGGAAAGCATCCGGGCCGTGAAAAAAATACAGGAACAAAATGGACCGCTGGGCTGTAACCGGTACATCATCAGTCATTGCAACAGCGCTCTGAACATGATGGAAGTCTTCGGTCTCTTCCTTTTGGGTGGATGGAAAAAAGAGCACCTGACCATTGACATCGTGCCGCTGTTTGAAACTGTGGAAGACCTGGATCATGCCTCCGCCATAATGGCTATCCTGTATACCCAGGAGGATTACCGGGCACACCTGAAAAAAAGAAATAATACGCAAACCATCATGGTGGGATTTTCGGATGGCACCAAAGATGGTGGTTACCTGATGGCCAACTGGGGCATTTACAAGGCAAAAGAGGAACTGACCAAAATCTCCGAGGCCCATGGCGTGCGGGTGGTATTCTTCGACGGAAGGGGTGGTCCTCCCGCCCGCGGCGGTGGAAAAACACATCGCTTCTATGCTTCCCTCGGGAAAAACATTGCCAACAAGGAAATTCAATTAACCGTTCAGGGTCAAACAGTAAGCTCCAATTTCGGCACCGTGGATTCTGCCCAGTTCAATATCGAGCAATTGGTACACGCCGGCATTGCCAATGATCTTTTCTCTGCCCGCACAGTTACCCTCAACAAAGAGGAGGAGTCCCTGCTGGAAGAAATGGCGGCCATCAGTTATTCGTCCTATACGGGACTGAGGGATCACCCGGATTTTATGGAATACCTGAATGTAGTGAGCCCCCTGCAGTTCTACAGCGAAACCAATATTGGCAGCCGCCCGAGTAAAAGGAAAAATACAGGGAAACTGGATTTTAAGGATCTCCGGGCAATCCCTTTTGTAGGCTCCTGGAGTCAGCTGAAACAAAATGTAACCGGGTATCACGGGGTGGGCACTGCCCTCTGTGAAATGGATAAAAAAGGTAAATGGCAACAGGTAAAACAGCTGTATGCGAATTCACCTTATTTTAAAACCCTGTTGGACAACAGTGAAATGGCCATGAAAAAATGTTTTTTCCCGCTGACGGAAGGGTTTTCCAAGCATCCCCGGTTCGGCAAAATATGGGCCATCATTTTCAATGAGTTTGAACTGACAAAGAAATATATTTTTAAGCTTTCCGGCAAACAGGAACTGATGTTCGATTACCCGATAGAGCAATTGTCTATCCAGATGCGCGAAAGGATCGTATTGCCCCTAAGTACCATACAGCAATATGCCCTGATCAGATTCCGGGAGCTGGAACATACCGATTCTCCGATGAAGGAAATATTTGAGAAACTGATCATCCGGTGTTCTTTCGGCGTGATCAATGCCGCCAGAAATTCGGCCTGATCCGGATAAATGAGCGTACTGGTATGGAGATTGTCATTTTACCGAATAAATCATGAAGGTTGATTGGTTTTCGGTATTTTTGCGCTTTCTCTTACCCTGCCCGATCCTGTCAGAAATCCATCCTTTGAACACAGCCGATTCACAAAGAAATCCCGACAGGCGTAATGATCAAACGTATTTTCTGGAATCTGTATTTTCTGACTTTCCTGAATGGCTTTTTACTGGCCTCGCTGTTCTATTTCAAAATGGAAGCGAATTACGAAAAAGAGGTATTTCAGGCCATCCGGGAAAATGTCAACAGCAATATCACCCTGAACGATCCGCAGGATTCAGTGGTGGTGAAGGTGATGCATGCCTGCCATGACCTGCTTAACACGCAAATCATAAAAACCCAGGTCCCCCGGCAAGTGCGGCTGGTAGTGCCCATTTCCGAGCGGGCTGCCACGAGATAGACGGTGCCGTCGGTATCGATTCCAACAAACAGGTTGGGGTGCAGTGTGGCACGGTCGGCGTGGCTGCCTCCGGATACC
>CAJDUL010000060.1_pt1 | contig 15539 bp, 18 predicted proteins | sample 7390691 | NCBI WGS metagenome assembly CAJDUL01 (sample SAMEA7055677, study PRJEB34461) | soil metagenome | biome: terrestrial ecosystem; feature: Peninsula; material: soil | place: Antarctica | collected 2016
AACGGTTATGCAGGCACCTAAACTGGAAAAGATCTGTTTGAACCGCGGCATCAATGGGGCAGTGGCGGACAAGAAACTGGTGGATATTTCCATCGAAGAACTGACCACCATCACCGGCCAGAAAGCCGTATCAACGATTTCCAAAAAAGACATTTCCAACTTCAAACTCCGTAAGGGCCTGCCCATTGGAGCCAGGGTAACCCTGCGCAGGGAGAAAATGTATGAGTTCCTGGATCGCCTGGTGTCTGCTGCGCTCCCCCGGGTGCGTGATTTTAAGGGGGTGAACGAGAAATCATTTGACGGCCGCGGCAATTTCACCATGGGCGTCACCGAGCAGATCATCTTTCCGGAAGTAGATATTGACAAGGTGAATAAAATCACCGGTATGGACATCACTTTTGTAACCACGGCGAAAACGAATGAAGAAGCCTACGAATTGTTGAAGGAACTGGGAATGCCGTTTAAGAATGCAAAAAAAGAAGGTGCTGTATAATGTGAAATTGGGAGGATGTGGAAATGAGGGAGGGACGGAGTTTTAGAATAAAGTTTAATCGGAGTTCAAATAAATAAATAAAAGTTCATGGCCAAAGAATCAGTCAAAGCCAGACAAAGAAAGCGGGAAGTCCTCGTTGCGAGATTTGCTGAAAAACGGGCTGCATTAAAAACCGCCGGTGATTATAGAGCACTCGACCTGCTTCCGAGAAATGCGTCACCGGTGCGTTTGAAAAACCGCTGCCAGCTTACCGGCCGGCCGCGTGGATATATCCGCTATTTCGGGGTTTCCAGGGGCGTTTTCCGGGATATGGCTTTACAGGGGAAAATACCGGGGGTGAGAAAGGCCAGCTGGTAGAATGGTGGATAGTACATGGTGGATAGGGGATATTTGTATAAAAAGCCGATAAACCATCAACCATAAACTATAAACGAAAAAATTAATAAGCATTTAATTGATAAACAAATGGTAACAGATCCAATAGCAGATTTTCTGACCAGAATCCGGAATGCGCAGATGGCGAATCACCGGATCGTGGAAATACCTGCTTCTAACCTGAAAAGGCGTATGACAGAAATATTGTACGACAAGGGCTATATTCTGAAATACAAATTTGAGGATGACAGCAAACAGGGTGTGATCAAGATTGCTCTGAAGTACGATCCGCAAACCAAGGAGCCGGCCATCCGGAGCCTGGAAAGGGTAAGTCGTCCGGGTCTCCGCCAGTATGCCAGCCCTGTTGAATTCAAACGGGTAAAAAACGGACTAGGTATTGCTATTGTGTCCACTTCAAAGGGAGTGATGACCGATAAAGATGCCAAAACACAGAATGTTGGCGGAGAAGTATTATGCCATGTTTATTAGTAGACAGGAAACATTTGATTGGGTAAGCCAGGAGAAGAGTTAAGTGAGAAAGATCAAATGAGGCTTCATTTTCACCTGCCTTCGGCAGGCAAAGCATTTATATATTTTCAAATTTTCAAATTAATATATGTCCAGGATAGGAAAAAAGCCGGTTCTCATTCCCAAAGGAATCACCGTAAGTGTGAGCAGCGACAATACAGTAACGGTTAAGGGACCTAAAGGAGAACTGAAGCAGGTAATAGATCGCGACATACATGTGGAGGTTAAGGAAAACCAGGTGGAATTGTCCCGGCCTACCGATCAGATCCGCCATCGCGCGCTGCACGGTTTATACCGGTCCCTGATGTCGAACATGGTTAAAGGAGTTTCAGACGGATATAAAAAACAGCTGGAGCTGATCGGGGTGGGTTTTAAAGCTTCCAATCAGGGTAACCTGCTGGATCTTGCCCTCGGATATTCCCACAATATTATTTTTGAGGTTCCGAAAGAATTGAAGGTTGCGACGGCCCAGGAAAAAGGAGAAAATCCGAAGATCATCCTGGAAGGAAGCGACAAACAACTGATCGGACAGGTTGCTGCCAAGATCCGGGGTCTCCGTAAACCGGAACCTTACAAGGGCAAAGGCGTACGGTATACCGGTGAAATCGTTCGGAAGAAAGCAGGTAAGGCTGCAGGGAAGTAATTTGAGAATGTGGAAATGTGTACAGGTGAAAATGCATGTACATGATTTCACGGATTTAATTTTCAAATTTTCAAATTTTCAAATCATCAAATTTTAGCAGGATGGAAACACTTTTAAAGAGACAGAAGATCAGATACCGGATCCGTAAAAAGATTTCCGGCATCGCAGATAAACCCCGTTTATCGGTTTTCAGAAGCAACAACGAGATCTATGTTCAGCTCATCGATGATCTGCAGGGCAGAACCCTGGCCTCGGCTTCCTCCCGTGAAAAAGACATTGCTGCCCAAAAAGTGACCAAAACGGAAAAAAGCAAACTGGTGGGAGCCGCCATTGCCCGAAAGGCAAAGGAACTGGGTATTGAGAAAGTGGTATTCGACCGGGGAGGAAACCTGTATCACGGCCGGGTAAAAGCCGTGGCGGAATCTGCCCGCGAAGGCGGTTTGCAGTTTTAATGAACAAAAAGTTTATTCGTAAATATCTATCATGTCAACAACGAATGTAGTTTCTAAGATCAAAGCCGGCGACCTGGAGTTAAAGGAAAAAGTGGTCTCCATAAACCGCGTGGTAAAAACCACCAAAGGGGGACGGGCTTTCAGTTTTTCTGCCCTGGTGGTAGTCGGTAATGAAGCCGGTGTAGTGGGTCACGGACTGGGTAAGGCCAAAGAAGTGCAGGAAGCCATCACAAAAGGTATCGAGGACGCCAAGAAAAACCTCATCCGCGTTCCGGTGATGCATGGTACCATTCCGCACGATCAGCTCGCTAAAGTAGGGGCCGCCAAAGTGTTGATCAAGCCTGCAGCGCATGGTACGGGCGTGATTGCCGGGGGCAGCATGCGGGCTGTGCTGGAAAGCGCAGGCATTACCGATGTGCTCGCCAAATCGCTGGGTTCTGCCAATCCGCACAATGTGGTTAAAGCCACGTTTAAGGCCCTCACTTTACTGAGGGAACCGATACAAGTGTCGAGAACAAGAAATTTGTCTTTGAAGAAAGTATTCAACGGATAAACCGGATTAAATCAGAAGGAAATGAAAAAGATCAGGATTACACAAATAAAAAGCGGTATAGACCGGTCAGAACGCCAGAAAAGGACCCTGATAGCTCTTGGGATTAAAAAATTGCATAATGCCCGGGAAATAGAGGCAACACCACAGATACTGGGCATGGTCCGCACAGTGGGTCACCTGCTAAAAGTAGAGGAGATATAATTTGAAAATTTGAAAATGTGGTAATTTGAAAATTTAATTGCCGCATGACCCGGTCTTGATTTTCAAATTTTCAAATCGTCAAATTTTCAAATTCACAAATTCAACAAATGAATTTACATACCATCAGGCCGGCAAAAGGCGCTACACATAAGGAAAAAAGACTTGGTCGCGGAGAAGCTTCCGGTAAGGGAGGAACTTCAACCAAGGGAAACAAAGGCGGACAAAGCCGTGCAGGTTATCAAAGAAAAATGGCCCATGAAGGGGGACAGATGCCCATCCAGCGCAGACTGCCCAAGCGCGGCTTTAAGAATCCGCACCGTGTTTCCTATAAAGTGTTTAACCTGAGCCAGGTTGAACAACTCGCTGAAAAGTATGATATTAAGGAGGTTTCGGCGGATAATCTCTACGCCAGCGGATTGATTGCCCGCACTGATCTGGTGAAGATCCTGGGCAACGGCGAACTGAAGACCAAGCTCGTTTTCAAAGTAAATGCCGTGAGCGCCAAGGCAAAAGAAGCCATTGAAGGTGCCGGTGGTACCGTAGAAATCATAAAATAGTTTTATGTAACTTGCATAGACGCATCCCGATGCGTCTTTTTTGTTGACGCAGTACTTAAATAATTTTGAAAGCACGTGAAGAAACTTATTGATACATTAAAAAATATTTGGGGTATTGCTGAGCTGAGAAGCAAGATCATATTAACGCTTTCCCTTTTACTGATTTACCGTTTCGGTACTTTCATTGTTTTACCGGGAATCGACCCCAATAAACTGAGCAGCCTCAGCGGCGCCAAATCAGGTGCACTCGGATTGATTGATGCATTCTCCGGTGGCGCATTTTCTCAGGCCTCTGTACTGGCGCTGGGCATCATGCCTTATATATCCGCCTCCATCTTTATGCAACTGGCCGGCATCCTGGTTCCGCAAATGCAAAAAATTCAAAAAGACGGCGAAAGCGGCAGAAATAAAATTAACCAGTGGACGCGGTATCTTACTGTTATCGTAACCTTCGCACAGGCTTATGCATATGTCTCTTACCTGAGATCGATGGGCCACGATGCCATCATAGAGAGCTTCAGCCCCTACTTCTGGGTAACCACACCCATCCTGCTCACCGCAGGAACTTTATTTGTGATGTGGCTGGGGGAGAAAATAACCGATAAAGGTTTGGGAAATGGAACTTCGATCATCATCATGATCGGGATCCTCGCGCGTTTTCCGAGTTCCGTGAGGAATGAATTCATGGCCAAATCTGCCATGGGAAGCGGAGGCATACTCATATTCGTAATTGAAGTGGCCATCATGGTGGCGGTTATATTGGGGTTGATTGTACTGATTCAGGGCGTGCGAAAAGTGCCTGTCAACTACGCGAAACAGATTGTTGGAAACCGGCAGTTCGGGGGTGCAAGACAATTCCTGCCACTTAAAGTAAATGCCGCCGGTGTTATGCCCATCATCTTTGCACAGGCCATCATGTTCCTGCCTACTTTAATTTCTTATACCAGCTTTGAAAACAAAGAAGGAATTTCCAGAATATTTTCTGATCCGCGCGATTTTGTGCACATGACTTTCTATGCCATCGTGGTGATCGGTTTCACTTTTCTTTACACGTCGCTCATCTTTAACCCAAAGCAGGTTGCTGATGATCTCAAACGCAATAACGGTTTTGTTCCGGGTGTGAAACCTGGACAACCCACAGCGGATTTCATCGGATCCGTGATGGATAAGATCACGCTGCCGGGAGCTATCCTGCTGGCTGTGGTCGGCATCCTTCCCGGATTTGCCCAAAGGGCAGGTGTAACGCAGGGTTTTGCCTCTTTTTATGGAGGAACATCCCTCCTGATCATGGTTGCGGTAATACTGGATACCCTGCAACAGATTGAAACGCAACTGCTGATGCGTCAATACGACGGGCTGATGAAGTCGGGCCGCATACAGGGCCGCCAGTCGGTAACCAATGCAGTGATCTAGATGATCTATCATAAAACAAAAGCGGAAATTGAACTGGCCAGAGAAAGCTGCTTGCTGGTGAGCCAAACCCTTACCGAAACCGCAAAAATTCTGAAGCCGGGAATCACTACACTTTACCTCGATAAATTCATTGACGATTTTATCCGGGATCATGGGGCTGTTCCTTCCTTCTTAAATTATAATGGATTTCCCTTCAATTCCTGCATTTCCGTAAATGATGTGGTGGTGCACGGATTCCCGAATGAAAAGGAACTGAAGGAAGGGAATATCGTTTCCATTGACATCGGTGTGTATAAAAATGGCTTTCACGGAGACCATGCCTATACCTTTGCGCTCGGTGATCCCGGGGCCTCCGTAGCCCAACTCATTCGCGTAACCAAAGAATCGCTCTATAAAGGCATTGAGAAGGCAGTATCGGGAAACCGGATCGGCGACATCTCCTTTGCAATACAGGAACATACGGAAAGAAAATATGGCTATGGCGTCGTTCGCGAACTGGTTGGTCACGGACTTGGTAAAAAAATGCATGAGGAACCCCAGGTGCCGAATTATGGAAGGCGCGGTTCGGGTGCTAAAATGCGGGAGGGCCTGATCCTCGCCATAGAACCCATGATCAACCTGGGAAAGCGCGAAGTGTATACGGAAGATGATGGATGGACGGTCCGGACCCAGGACCACAGCGTTTCCGTCCATTTTGAGCACGATGTGTGCGTTCAGAAAAATAAGGCAGATATCCTCTCAGACTATTCGGGCATTGAAGCTGCCGAACGAAATAATCCGGCGCTATTTGTATCCTGAATGCCGTTCTTCGCGCCACCAGGATCAATTAACCACTTACACCGAAATCCCGTAATGCATCGTTGAGACTTGTTTTTAAATCGGTAGACGACTTTCGCTGACCGATAATCAGGGCGCAGCCTACCTGGTATTCGCCGGCAGGAAATTTCTTTGGGTAAGTTCCGGGAATAACCACGCTTCTGGCGGGAACGCGGCCTTTATATTCTATCGGTGATGAACCGCTGACGTCAATAATTTTTGTGGATTGGGTCAGCACTACATTGGCGGCCAGCACGGCCTCTTTTTCTACGCGTACCCCTTCCACTACAATGCACCTGGAGCCGATAAAACATCCGTCTTCAATAATCACCGGAGCCGCCTGCAAGGGCTCTAAAACACCGCCTATGCCCACCCCGCCGCTGAGGTGAACCCCTTTCCCGATCTGGGCACAACTGCCAACCGTTGCCCAGGTATCTACCATAGTTCCTTCATCTACGTATGCGCCTATATTTACGTAGCTGGGCATGAGCACAACGCTTTTGGCCAGGTATGCGCCATATCTTGCAACGGCATGCGGAACGGCCCTTACACCCAGAGAAGCATAATCCTTTTTCAGCGCCATCTTATCATAAAACTCAAAGGGCTCCAGCGACCAGGTCTGCATCTGGCGGATGCCGAAATACATCAGGATGGCCTGCTTTACCCATTCGTTCACCACCCAGCCATCGGCCGTTGGGGAGGCCACACGCAGCCTTCCTTTGTCTGTTTCTTCAATCACTTCCTCCACCGCACGCCGATGCGCTTCCGATTTAAGCAAATCCCTGTTTTCCCAGGCTTCTCTTATGCGTGCCTTAAGTTCCATTTAAATTTTTTGCAAACATACTATTTTCCTTAGTTACCCTATTTTTGAGACAGCATAAAATAACCGGTTGGAATTTGAAAACGATATCAGGCATTGTCTGAATACACTCCGAACAGGAGGAACCATTCTTTATCCCACGGACACGATCTGGGGAATCGGTTGCAACGCAACGGATCCGGCAGCTGTTAAAAAGATCTTTGAGATAAAACAGCGCGCCGAATCCAAATCCCTGATTGTTTTACTGGCGGATCCACGCGATATTAACCGCTATGTCAGCTTGCCGGAACCTTATCTGTTTGATTATCTGCAGACCGTAGTTCGACCAACAACGATAATTTATGAAGGAGCCGTCGGTCTGGCCGAAAACCTGATTGCAGCGGATGGCAGTATTGCTATCCGGATAGTGAAGGAGGATTTCTGCAAACACCTGATCAAACGATTCGGAAAGCCACTGGTTTCCACCTCGGCAAATATTTCCGGGAAAACAGCTCCCCGTTATTTTAAAAATATTTCTGCAGAAATAAGGAACGCAGTTGATTATGTTGTCCAATACCGGCAATCCGATGAAGAGCCTGCGAGGGCTTCCACTGTGATTCGTTTTAACAGCCACGGTGAGATCCGGGTTTTGAGACCATGATGAATGTGCCCGATTGTTTCTTTTGTTGCCGGATTATTCGTAAAAATTCCTGTTCTTCGCATATCAAAGAGCGTTGCAGAAATTCCTGATCATACAAACGGCTTTCATCGGTGATGTGGTGCTCGCAACGCCGGTCATTGAAAAACTGCATAGCTTTTTCCCGGATGCTCAGATTGATTTTCTGGTCCGGAAGGGAAACGAGCCCCTCCTGATGAATCACCTCCATCTGCATGAAGTGCTCATCTGGAATAAGAAAGAACACAAGCAGAGCAATCTGCTCGCACTGATCTTCCGGATACGCAGGATCCGATACGATAAAGTGATCAATCTCCAGCGTTTTGCTTCAACAGGTTTGCTTACCGCTTTCTCAGGGGCAAAGGAAACCATCGGCTTCAATAAAAATCCGCTTAGTTTTCTGTTCTCAAAAAAAATATCCCATATAGTTGGGGAAGGAGAAAAACTTCATGAAACGCAACGGAACCTGGAACTCATCCTGCATTTTACCGGCCCCGGTTATTTCCTGCCGGCCCTGTATCCGGCTGCGGGAGATTTTACATTTATTCAACCCTTCGCATCCGGGAAGTTCATAACGGTGAGTCCCGCGTCCGTCTGGTTCACCAAACAATATCCTGCAGCGCAATGGATATCGTTTATCCGGCAAACAACGGCAGAATACAGGATCCTGCTGTTGGGTGGACCCGGTGACCGGCCCCTCTGCGAAAACATCCGCATGGCACTGGGGACCCACAGTATTGAAAACCTTGCCGGTTCATTAACTTTTCTACAATCCGCTGCGCTCATGTCTCTCGCAGCCATGAATTATGTAAATGATTCGGCGCCCATGCATTTTGCTTCCGCCATGAATGCTCCTGTAACAGCCGTTTATTGTTCAACGGTGCCAGCATTCGGGTTTGGTCCTTTATCGGATATCCGGAATATCGTGCAGATTGAAGGACCCCTGTACTGCCGTCCCTGCGGATTGCATGGATATGCGGCCTGCCCCGAGGGTCATTTCCGCTGCGCCGGGGAAATCAGGGATGATCAATTATTAAAAACCCTTCCGGCAGGACTATGATTCCTTGCTGCTACCTCTTGAATAATTTACCTTTGCCGCCATGCAAATTTCCTGTTCTGAAAATGAGTTGTTGTTGTTCCGCAAAATCGCGGATGCAGCTGCTGAATTACAGTCGGAAGTCTATGTGATCGGAGGGTTTGTACGCGATAAACTGATCGGACGCCCGACCAGCGATGCGGATATTCTATGTGTGGGCAATGCCATTGAACTGGCGCATAAAGTAGCCGATGCTTTCTCTCCGAAACCCACTGTTTCCTTCTTTAAAAATTTTGGAACGGCCCATTTCAAGATCCGGGACGCCGGCACCACCGGCGGCATGCTCGATGTGGAATTTGTGGGGGCCCGCAAAGAAAGTTATCGTTCTTCCTCGCGCAAACCGGAAATATCCGAAGGGACCCTGCAGGACGATCAGAACCGCCGTGATTTTACCATCAACGCGAGCACCTGGATGAAAAAAGGATTTTAACGCCGCTGGACCCGATGACCACTTTCAGCGACGATCCGCTGCGCATGCTCCGCGCCATCCGGTTTGCCACACAGCTGGAATTTCGCATTGATCCGGAAACTCTCGATGCCATCCGGGAGGGTGCACCCCGGATCCGGATCATCTCACAGGAACGCATAACCGAAGAGATCAACAAGATCATTTGCGCCCGGGTTCCTTCGGTTGGATTTGATCTCTTGTACCAGGCGGGACTGCTGGAAATTATTTTTCCAAAGATGACCGAGCTGGCTGGCGCTGAATACATCGACGGCCATGGTCATAAGGATAATTTTTATCATACTTTGCAGGTACTGGACAATATCTCGCAGAACACCAGCGATCTGTGGCTGCGCTGGGCCGCCATTTTGCATGATATCGGGAAACCGGCAACCAAAAAGTTTGAAAAGGGTCATGGGTGGACTTTCCATGGTCATGAGGTGGTGGGTGGAAGGATGGTACCGAAGATCTTTGATCAGTTTAAACTTCCCCTAAATGAAAAAATGCGTTTTGTACGCAAAATGGTGGAATTGCATTTAAGGCCCATTGGTCTCACGCGAGAAAATATTACCGATTCCGCCATCCGGCGGCTTTTGTTTGACGCCGGAGAAGATATTGACTCGCTGATGATGCTTTGCGAGGCAGACATTACCTCCAAAAATAAACAGAAAGTTAAAAGATACCTGGAGAATTTTGAACTGGTTCGTTCCCGGCTTGCCGCCGTTGAGGAAAAAGACCGGATCCGCAACTGGCAACCCCCGGTAACGGGAGAAATGATTATGGAAATTTTTGGCATAAAACCTTCCAGGCAAGTGGGTGACCTGAAAAAGATGATCCGGGAAGCCATCCTGGACGGGGAAATAGAAAATACCTATGACGAGGCATTCCGGTTTATGATGGAAAAGGCCGCGTCCATGGATCTAAAACCGGTAAAATAGCCTATACTTACTTTTTATTGCCGGGAAATAAAGCTGGTCATTAATTTGATGGTTTATTTTATTTTTGAACTACTTAACAGGAACGACTATGGCAGTTTTAAAATTCAGGATCTATTTTGAGGAAGACGACAGCGTTTACCGGGATGTAGTGGTGAAGCATAACCAGCATTTTCTGCAACTTCATCAGGGAATTTTAAAAGCCTATGAATTTGACAATAAGCATCAGGCTACTTTTTTCAGGAGCAATGACCACTGGCAGCGGGGAAGGGAAATCTCACTGGAAAAATACGACAAGGAATATAAAGTGCCGCCCCTGATCATGGGGGAAGCACCCATTGGTTCCGAGATAAAAGACCCTAACCAGAAGTTTGTTTATGTGTATGATTTTGTCAGGAACTGGACCTTTCTGGTGGAGCTCATCCATGTTTCGAAAGAAGAGAACAACAAGCTGGAATATCCTGCGATCGTCAAGAGCGAAGGCATAGCCCCTTCGCAATATGGAACGCGGGGACTGGTGGGTGATAAACTGGCCGAAGTGGAAGAAAAATATGATCTGGGCCGGAGCGCAGAAGGATTTGTGGTGGTGGGTGGCGACTCCGCCGATCTGGAAGAATCGGAGGAAACCGGTGATTTGGGGGAGGAAGAAAGCAGCCCGGAAGAAGAACCGGGCACAGAATAATGCATGCTAAAACCGTCATCATCATTACGGGACCGACTGCTGCCGGGAAAACGGAATTGTCTCTGGCTGTGGCCCGTCATTTCAAAACATCCATCATTTCAGCAGATTCACGCCAGTGTTTTCGCGAATTGAACATCGGCGTTGCCAAACCTTCTCCCGCCGAGCTGATCATGGTGAAACATGAATTCGTCAATTCCCATTCCATCCGGGAAGAAGTAAATGCTGCTTTGTTTGAATCACTTTCCCTGCAATGGACGAATGCTGTTTTCGAAAAACGGGATGTACTGGTGATGGCGGGTGGAACGGGATTATACATTAAAGCTTTTTGCGAAGGGCTGGATCCGGTTCCTCCGCCGGATGAGCAGTTGAGAACAGAGATCCGGGAACAATATGAACAGAACGGACTGGCCTGGTTGCAGGGCAGGATCAAATTGCTCGATCCCGGATATGATCAATCCGGCGAAACCCGGAATCCGCAGCGTATGATGCGGGCGCTGGAAGTGATCGAAACCACGGGCCGTTCTATTCTCTCCTTCCGGAATGCGCCTAAAAAGATCCGTCCATTTCATATTGCCCGGTTTGGCATCCGCGTTCCTTCTCCTGTTCTTTATCAGCGCATCAATGAGCGGGTTGACCGCATGATGAAATCGGGATTGCTGGATGAAGTCCACTCCCTGCTTGCTTTTCAGCATCTCAACGCGCTGCAGACTGTTGGTTATACCGAATTGTTTGAATACCTGAATGGGAATTCGGATCTTACGACAGCCGTCGACAGAATCAGGCAGAACAGCAGGCGTTATGCCAAAAGGCAGATGACCTGGTTAAGAAAAGAGCCGGCCATGCACTGGCTCGGAGAAGATCCGCTGCAGGAGATTCTTGATAATTACCAACGGGGTTAAAATTTGAAACCCAGGGTCAGGATCAGGTTGCCGGTGTTTTGATTTATCCGTGCATACACATTGTCTTTATCACTCAGCCGGTAAGGGAAACTGGCATCTTTCATAAAGCTTTCCACATAGGTGAGGTCCACAAAAATACCATGATTGCGGTAGCCCAGTCCGCCACCCACGGTTGCGCGGCTTGCTTTAATGTCGGAACCGGCATAAGGACTCAGGGAGTAGGATCCGCCGACCCGCACGGCAAGGTCATTGAATTTAAGTTCGCCGCCGAGCCGGAAATTAAGACTGTTCTTATAATAATTTTTTACGGTATTGTTGAGCGCATCGTAATAACCATTATCCGTATAGTAAGCGTCATTGTTATCGGAAGGAACACTGAATCGCGGGCTTTTATTGGTGATGTATTCAACGTCCCCGGTTATGAATCCTTTCTGCGCCTTCGGGTCCCCACCGGTGCCAAATACATAGGATCCGCTGGCAATAAGATGCCACGAAGAGGAAAGGTCGTACAGGATGCTGTTGCCGCCACCGCTGTTATTGTCCATCACCCCGGAGGATGTGGAATCGAGGTGGTGATAATCTTCTGCATCGGAAACGAGTTTGGCATCCACGCGATCAGTCAGCGTGTATAAAGTCGGACTGTGAATGGCCAGCCCGACGCGCCAGGCTGCGGTGGGCCTGAAAATCGTGCCCAGTTTCAGATTAACGCCGGCGCCTTTGGTGGTATAGGTTTCCGAATAATTATAATAGTTGAAATCGTTGTGGGAAAGCCCGGAAATATCGGTTTCGGAATAGGTTTGTGTTCTTTGATAATTGACAATGGGAATACCAATGGAAGCGCCCAGATACCATTTGTCGCGGGTGCTGGATGCAAAACCAAATGCCAGTTCGGTAATTCCGCCGGTGGTTTTAATATCGTTGATCTGGTAAAGCTGACCTCCCGCCGATAAAACCTTTTGAGGTTGGGCTATTACCTGTAAAACCCCACCCAGCGTGGCCGTATCGATCAGATAGGTATACAGGGCCATCCGTGTTCCATAAGAAAGGGAAGTGCCCGGGGCACCCAGGGCGTCGTTAATGGATAGTCCGGAATTGGCATATTCCTCTGCATAGGCTTCAGCGCCGGAAGAATACGAATTGCTACCCCCATACCGGGTGTGGCTGTAAAAATCCGCTGCGCGGTTTATGGCAAAACTGAAAACCGTACTCTTGTCCGGGTTTGTTGCCTTGCCAAAAACAAAGCCCGATACACCCAGCATAAAATGATCGATGCCCGGGGCCTGGGTATTGGAAGAAAGATATTCGCTTTTGGAATGCTGGAAACTAAATCCGGGGCTTATCAGTACTTCATTGGTTTTGTAAAAGCCCAATCCCGCAGGATTGACAAAATGAGCGGAAATATCACCGCCCAATGATCCCATGGCACCGCCAATGGCCTGTTCCCGGGCCGTGCCGGAAGGATTGGTATTGGATAAGCGCAAAGCATCTTCCGGTAACTGCGCCCTGACCAGAAAAGAGAAAAGCAGAGGACCCAGAAATAAAAAACGTTTCATCATATGTAAAGCTGGTTATCTGCCCGGGCGCGAACCGCCGCCCCCGCCCCTCGTAGCGCCACCGCCTCCACCGCCGCCACCAAAATTGGAGGGTGCTGAACGCATGGGCTGTGTGTTTTGGTTCATCGGACGGTTGTAATTGGGTCTGTTGTAATTGTTGTTGTTGGTATTGTTGTTGGAACGCCGGTAATTCTGGGAAGCATTGTTGGCCGGTGTATTTCCATTGTTAAAACGATTTCTGCCATTGGGCCGGTTAACAAAGGACCTGTTCTGGTAACTGGCCGGGTTAAACGTACTTAAACGGGTGTAAGCCGGAGAAGAAAAATTCTTACCATTCACAACCACAACTCCCCCGTAATAGGGATTATAAAAGCTATTCTAGGCATAATAACTGTTCCAGAAACTGAATGGACTGTAATAACCGAAACCGCCCATATAAGGGCCATAGCCCATCCCGAAACCGTAACCCATGGAATAGGGGCTGGCATAACCCAACGCGGAATAACCGCCGTAATAATCGTTATTGTAGTCGTCGAAATAAGACCAGCGGTTGGGGTTATCCACGCGCATCCTCACATAATTTTCGTTGGGCGCGCTGTAGTATTCATCACTGCCGCTATTGTCAGAGGAGGAAACATCACTCTGAGACGGCGTGCCGGGCGAATAATACACATCATCCGGCGTGGGGGTTGATCTGTAAACCGTACAACTGGCAAAGGATACCAGTGCGATGAAGATCAGGATATATACTTGTTTCATATAGGAAAGCTTTTGGATGATTCAATCTTAAGTTACTACTTTTGAGCGTCTGAACAAAGTTACAATAATATTTACCCGGAATGTAATAAATCCTGAGCCGGATCCTGTTAAAAAAAGGCCTGTTCCGGCGCTTTAAAATCCCGAATTTCCGATTCGTATGAGCAAAGAAATCACAAGCCGCGCAGCGGATTATGCCCAATGGTATAATGACCTGGTTTTAAAGGGAGAACTGGCGGATTATTCTGCCGTAAGGGGTTGCATGGTGATCAAGCCCTATGGTTTTGCCTTATGGGAAAAAATGAGGGATACCCTGGACCAGATGTTTAAGGATACCGGCCATGAAAACGCCTATTTCCCCCTGTTTATTCCGAAAAGTTTTCTAAGCAGGGAGGCGGCGCATGTGGAGGGATTTGCCAAGGAATGTGCGGTGGTTACCCACTACCGCCTGAAAAATGATCCGGATGGTAACGGAATCATCGTGGATCCGGAAGCCAAACTGGAAGAAGAATTGATTGTAAGGCCTACCAGCGAAACCATCATCTGGAATACCTATAAAACCTGGATACAGTCTTACCGCGATCTTCCCCTGCTCATCAATCAATGGGCGAATGTGGTTCGCTGGGAAATGCGCACGCGCCTTTTTCTCCGGACCACAGAGTTTTTGTGGCAGGAAGGGCACACAGCACATGCAAATGCAGAAGAAGCCATTGCAGAAACGCGCCAGATGCTCGACATCTATGCCGATTTTGCCGAAAATTATATGGCGATGCCGGTTATCAAGGGCGTTAAAACGGCATCCGAACGATTTGCCGGTGCCGTAGACACGTACTGCATTGAGGCTCTGATGCAGGATGGGAAAGCCCTGCAGGCGGGAACCTCACATTTCCTCGGACAGAATTTCGCCAAAGCGTTTGATGTTAAATTTTCAGATAAAGAAAATAAACTGGAATATGTGTGGGCAACAAGCTGGGGCGTCAGTACCCGGTTGGTTGGTGCGCTGGTGATGGCCCATAGCGATGATGACGGACTGATCCTGCCGCCAAAAATTGCGCCCTTACAGGTGGTGATCATTCCCATATATAAAGGAAACGAACAAAAAGAAATGCTTGAGGAAAAAGGAAAGGAACTGGCCGGGCGGTTGAAAAAAGCCGGAATCCGGGTGAAATTCGATGCGAATGATAATAACCGTCCCGGATGGAAATTCGCCCAGTACGAGTTGAAGGGTGTACCGGTTCGTATAGCCATGGGACTGCGTGACCTGCAGAATCAGACGGTGGAAGTGGCCCGAAGGGATAAGAAGGAGAAAACAACCCTGCCGCTGGAAGGAATTACAGAGATCATTGAAGACCTTCTGCTGGAAATTCAACAGCAAATGTACCAGAAGGCGCTGGATTACCGGCAGCAGCATATTACACCGGCCAACAGCTGGGATGAGTTTGTTCAACTGCTCGATGAGAAGGGTGGCTTTATTGCCGCCCATTGGGATGGAACGGCAGAAACGGAAGAAACCATAAAAGAAAAAACAAAGGCAACGATCCGTTGTATTCCTCTGAATAACCCCCAGGAAGACGGAATTTGTATTTTATCCGGAAAGCCAAGCCGGGAAAGGGTTTTGTTTGCCAGGGCCTACTGATCTTATATTTGGGTCATTCCTTGGTTCTTTG
>CAJDUL010000029.1_pt1 | contig 15538 bp, 18 predicted proteins | sample 7390691 | NCBI WGS metagenome assembly CAJDUL01 (sample SAMEA7055677, study PRJEB34461) | soil metagenome | biome: terrestrial ecosystem; feature: Peninsula; material: soil | place: Antarctica | collected 2016
TTTCTTATATGGAGAAAGATTAATAATCTCTGTCGAATCCGCCACCACCGCTGTTTCCGCGATTGAAGCCTCCTTTTTTGTCACCACCGCCACCGCCGCCGTTTCCGAAGCTTCTCTTCTTAAAACCGCCGCCACCGCCGCCCTGTTGTTTGGGCTGGGATTCATTGACAATGATCTTACGGCCCATTACTTCCGAATCGTAAAGACTTGTAATGGCTGCCTGGGCTTCTGTATCGTTTTCCATTTCAACAAAGCCAAAGCCCTTACTGCGGCCTGAAACTTTGTCCTTAACGATTTTTGCAGAACCAACGGCGCCGTGTTGTTCAAAAAGGTTTCTGAGATCCTCATCGGTCATTTGCCAGGAGAGGTTGCCTACATAAATGTTCATTGTGCTAAAATTAAAAAATGAAAAAAACAAGTGCTGGCATTCCGAAGCGGCGGTGACCGGGGTGCAAAACGGGTTTCGATTGAACCGGTACACAGCCATATTCAGAATAGCAGAACTGTTGTAAAGATAGGGATTTTTATTACTTGGTAAAATTTTACAGAACCGGGCAAAGCCGGTTGTATAAAGGGATTCCGGGGCATAAAAAACCCCGTTAGGTTGAACCGGAACGGGGGCTTAATCTGGTATTCAAAACACGGGAATTATTCGGCCGTTACCTCAAACTCCACTTCCGTTTCATTGCCATGACCAAAATCCACTTTCGCCTTATAGCTACCCAGTTCTTTCACTTCGGAAAGAATATGTATGCGTCTGCGGTCAATTTCGTACCCTTTCTGGTCGCGGATGGCGCGGGCAAGCTGAACAGAAGTGACGCTGCCGAAGATTTTTCCGCTGGTGCCGGTTTTTGCACCGATTTTCAAAGGGGAACCTTTCAGCACCTCGATAACCTTATTAACTTCAGCAAGCAGCTTTTCTTCTTTCTTTTTCTGCTGTTTCACCTTCTCGTCCAATTGCTTAAGATTAGAAGGACTGGCTTCGATGGCCATTTTTTTTGGGATCAGGAAGTTGCGGGCATATCCGTTCTTTACGCTCAGCTTTTCATGAGCGGCACCGAGGTTGTCCACATCCTGGATCAAAATGATTTCCATTATTATTTATTTGGTCCCGGCTGAGCCGGAACGAGTTACTTGAATAAGTCAGTCACGTACGGCAAAATGGCCATTTGCCTGGCCTTCTTGATCGCTTCGGCCACCTTGCGCTGGTATTTCAGCGAGTTCCCGGTGATGCGGCGGGGAAGCATCTTACCCTGCTCGTTCAGAAATTTCTTCAGGAATTCACCGTCCTTATAATCCACATAACGAATGTGGTATTTTTTAAAACGGCAGAATTTCTTGGCTCTTTGCTGGGTCTTGATCGCGGTCAGATACTTGATCTCGTTTGTTTTTGCCATCTTATGCCTCCGCTTTTTCAGTTGCTATAGATACACCACTTTTCTTTCTGGCATTGTACTCGACGGCGTATTTATCGAGTCTGGTAGCCATGAAACGCAACACGGTTTCATCGCGGAGAATCTGAATTTTCAGCTTCTCATTGAAGTCGGATGGCGCACTGTACTCCAGAACCCAGTATAAACCGGTCGTCTTTTTCTGGATGGGATACGCCAGTGATTTAAGACCCCAGGGATTGTCGTGCATCACTTTGCCGCCGTTTTCTTTAACGAAGGCCGTGTATTTATTCTGGGTGGCTTTGAAATCCTCCTCAGACAGCACAGGGGTAAAAATCACCATCAATTCATAATTGTTCATTTCCCTGTTTTTGGTAAAAAAATTAATTGGGCTGCGAAGGTAATGGTTTTGGGTGGAAAAGCGAATAGAAATTGTGAATGGTATATAGTTTATGGTATACGGAATTCAAGTGCGAATTTCATACTGAATTTCCATCTACTAAAAACTATATACCATCCACTTTTCCGTCATCCTGTCAGTACCATCACCAATGGCACTCCGTTTGAACGGCAAGTCTAAAATCAGTCGTTATGCAAAAAGGAAGCATCCGGGTTCAGACAGAAAACATTTTTCCCATTATTAAGAAATTCCTTTACAGTGATCATGAAATTTTTCTTAGGGAGTTGATTAGCAACGCAGTAGATGCTTCCCAGAAGCTCAGAACCCTTTCCTCCCTCGGAGAAGCCAAGGGCGAATTGAATGACCTGGCCATCCAGGTAAAACTCGATAAAGAAGTGGGAACCATTACCATTTCGGATCAGGGGATCGGGATGACCGCCGAAGAAGTGGATAAATACCTGAATCAGGTGGCCCTTTCCGGCGCGGAAGAGTTCGTGAATAAATACAAGAACCAGAACGAAAATGCCATTATCGGAAAATTCGGCCTGGGCTTTTACTCGGCTTTTATGGTCAGCAGCAAAGTGGAAGTGATTTCGAAAAGCTATAAAGAAGATGCGCCTGCGGTGAAATGGGAGTGTGACGGAAGCCCGGAATTCATGCTGGAAGAAACCACCAGGACTGACCGCGGAACCGATGTCATTTTGTACATCAATGAAGACAGCCGGGAATTTCTGGATGATGGCCGCATCCGTTCCATCCTGGAAAAATTCTGTCGGTTCCTGCCGATACCCGTCAAATTCGAAGACAAGCAGATCAACAACACCCATCCCGCCTGGACCCGCAAACCCAGCGAACTCACCCCTCAGGATTATCAGGATTTTTATAAGGAGCTGTATCCTTTTAACGAACCTCCGTTGTTCTGGATACACCTGAATGTGGATTATCCGTTCAACCTGACCGGCATTCTGTATTTCCCCAAAATAAAACAGAGCTATGAGATCCAGAAAGACAAGATCCAGCTGTACAGCAACCAGGTTTTTGTAACCGATGAGGTCAAGGATATCGTTCCGGAATTCCTCATGCTGCTGCAGGGGGTTATCGACAGCCCGGACATTCCCCTGAATGTAAGCAGAAGTTATCTGCAGGGAGATCCGAATGTAAAGAAGATCAACAGCCACATCACGAAGAAAGTGGCCGATAAACTCGATGAACTCTTCACCAAAGAAAGAAAAGAATTCGAACAGAAATGGGAGAGCCTGGGCCTTTTTGTGAAATACGGCATGATGACCGATGATAAATTCCTGGAAAAGGCCAATCATTTTCACATCATGGAAGATGCCGACGGGTCCCTTTTCTATACCCTGGATGAATATCGGATCGCCACCGAAACCCTGCAGAAAAACAAGGAGGGCAAACAGGTAATTATATATACCAGCAACCCTGTTCAGCAGGACAGCTATATCCGGGCTGCACAATCGAAAGGATATCGCGTAGTGAAACTGGAAACCATAGTGGATGCCGGCTTTATCAACCAGATGGAAACAAAATGGGATTCGGTTCATTTTACCCGGGTGGACAGTGACGTAGTGGATAACCTGGTTGATAAACAGGATGCGTCGGACATGGTGTTGAATAAGGGAGAAGAGGAAAAGCTGAAGGAACTATTTAAAATGGATATTCCTGCGCTGCATATTACTATAGACGTACGCGGACTGAACCCGGATGCACTGCCGGTAGTAGCTACCCGTCCGGAATTCATGCGACGCATGAAAGACATGGCCGCTTTGAATGGCGGAATGGGTGCATTTTATGCCAGCATGCCCGATGAAGTGACGCTTACCGTAAACGGTAACCACCCGATTTATAAGACGGTTCTGGGTGAATCCGATGGCGACAAACAACAAAAGCTTGTTCACAACCTGGCCGATCTGGCCCTCTTATCCCAGGGATTATTGAATGGCAATGAACTCACCAATTTTATTCAGCGCAGCGTGGAACTGATTGGGGGAAGGAGTAAGATTATTATAGAGGCGTAATTTGGTTAATGATATATGCCATCAACTTCTTAATTACCGTCTGAAACTTTCAAGTCAATAACCTTCATCTGCAAACTCTTCACGCCATTCCATGCCTTTTCATCCAATGAATAAATAATATCGACGGGCTGACGGAGCAGTTCAAATTTATCCGCCATGTTAAAACCTATTCCCTGAATCACGGTTTTTTCCTGGGAAAGGGAGAACCGGATATGTTTTTCCTTGAGCAATCTGGAATAGCCTGTATCTGTAACGTGGCGGCTGATGAAAATGGGATTGGTGTTTTCCGGACCATAGGGTTCCATCTGCTGAAGGACGTGATAAAAGGAGGTACTGATATCCCGGAATTGAATTTCGGCATCCATGTTCAGTTGCGGAATCAGGAACTGTGGCTCAATGGTTGCTGAAACGATTTCTTCAAATTTCCGGCTGAAAAGATCCACGTGTTCAGGAGCCAGGGTCATTCCCGCTGCGGCATAATGGCCCCCGTAACCAATCAGGAATTCCCTGCATCCGTGTATGGCTTCGTATAAGTTAAAGCCCTGCACGCTGCGTGCACTTCCGGAAACGATTTCTCCGCTTTGGGTAAGCACCACAGTTGGACGATAATATTTTTCTATCAACCGCGAAGCGACGATACCAACAACACCCTTGTGCCAATGCGAACGGAAAACCACGGTGGTTTTACGGTCGCGCATCTCTTCGTCAGCTTCAATAATCGCCAGTGCTTCTTCAGTAGTGAGCAAATCTGCTTCTTTACGATCCGCATTGTCTGAATGAAGCAGCCCGGCCAGACCAAGGGCCTCTTCAAAATGATCCGAAACGAACATCAGAACGGCTTTCCGGGCATCATCCATTCTGCCTGCGGCATTCACCCGGGGAGCGATCATAAACACCAGCGAGGTAATGGAAACAGGATTGGTTAGTCCGCTCAGTTGCATCAGTGCCCTGATGCCGTGATTGGGATCTTCATTTACTTTTTTTAATCCAAGGAATGCCAGCACCCGGTTTTCTCCGGTCATTGGAACGATATCTGCGGCAATGGCAATGGCCACAAGGTCCAGCAAAAAGAAATATTCAGATTCCGTCCATTTCAGGGTTTGGGCAAGAGCTGTGATGAGTTTGAAGGCCACACCGCATCCGCAAAGATCCTTGTATGGGTAATGGCAACCGGCTTGTTTTGGATTGAGAATGGCAACAGCCGCAGGCAATTGGGTTTCCGGGAGATGATGATCACAAATGATAAAATCTATTCCATACCCTGCCGCGCAGGCTACCAGGTCCACGGATTTTATGCCACAGTCTACCGAGATTATTAAACTGAATCCATTTTCTTTGGCATGATCGATGCCTGCCCTGGAAATTCCATAGCCTTCCCGGTGACGGTGCGGGATATAAAAATCAAGGAGCCCGGCATCACAGATCCTGTGCAGCGTCAGGAACATGCAGGCGACCCCTGTGGTACCATCCACATCGTAGTCTCCGAAAATCAGGATCTTTTCCTTTCGTTCCACCGCTGTCATGATGCGCGCTACTGCTTTATCCATGTCTTTCATCAGCCATGGGTTGTGCAGTGCGGATATTTCCGGCCGGAAAAAGCTTTTGGCCTGTTCAAAATTTTCAATACCCCGTGCAACCAAAACCATGCACAATGCCGGATGGATTTTTAGCTCCTGTTGAAGAGCCTTTGTTTTTTCCTCGCCGGCATTTTTTATACTCCATCGTTTAAGCATACAGTTGACAATTGACAGGAGACAGTTGACAATGAAAAGCCATTCGCTATGGACATTGGCAATTGTCCACAGTCAATTGTCCACAATTAATACTTTCTATCTGTAGTGAATCTTACCAATTCCTCCAATCCTTTTCTCACCTCACTGTCTTCAAAGCCATAGAGTATGGATAGGGCCTCATCCCGGTATTGGTTCATTTTTTCGGTGGCATAGCGGATGCCCCCGGCCTGGATCACCTGTTCCAGAACATATTTGATCTTCTCCGGATTGCGGTTTTGATTTTTAATAATGTAAATGAGTTCGCGCCGCAGGGGTTTTTCCACGTTATTCAGTGTATAGATCAGCGGCAGGGTCAGTTTTTTTTCTTTGAGGTCATTGCCGGAAGGTTTGCCAGTCTGCTCATTGCCATAGTCAAACAGATCATCCTTGATCTGAAAGGCAATGCCCACAGCTTCTCCAAAACGGCTAAGTTTTTCCGTTAGCTGTTCATCTCCGCTGGTGGAAAAGGCGCCGGCCGCACAGGAAGATGCCAGCAGGGAAGCCGTTTTATTGCGGATGATGTCAAAATAGATGGCCTCATCCAGATTGAGCGAACGGGCCTTCTCCATCTGCATCAGTTCCCCTTCGCTCATTTTCCGGACCGCCCCGGAGAGCAGTTGCAAAATTCTGAAATCATTGTGATCCAGAGACAGTAATAAACCCTTGGCCAGCAGGTAGTCACCCACGAGTACCGATACCTTGTTTTTCCATAATGCATAAGTGGAAAAAAACCCTCTTCTTTCCAGTGATTCATCCACCACATCATCATGAACCAACGTGGCGGTGTGGAGGAGTTCAACCAGCGAAGCTGCGCGGTAGGTCGATTCATTGATCTGGCCGCAAAGCCTGGCAGACAAAAACACAAACATGGGTCTGATCTGCTTGCCCTTCCTGTTTACAATGAACCGCATGATCCTGTCGAGCAGGGGTGCCTGGCTTTTTACCGCCTCACGGAATTTCTTCTCAAAAACAACCAGCTCTTCCCGAAGTATGGATTGGGCTATCTGCATAAATTAGTGGCGGCAAATTACTACTTTAAAATGTTGGGGAACGGGGTACCCATTACGGCGGGCATGAAATTCGATCTAATTCAATACAATTCTGTGGTTTCCAGTTTCTTTAGGGATAAAAAATTTGCCGTTTAAGGGTTAACTTATATTTTTGCTAAAGTGTAAAGTTGTTTTTATTCACTTCGTTCATCCAAACTTCAGTTTATGACAGGGAAAATGTACTCGTTGCTAGTGATTTTCTTTTTGGTTATGCTTTCAACTTCTTTTGCACAGGACAATACCACGGATAATAACAGTAGCTATGATTTGCGAGACTCTTCCCTTTACCCGTCCAGGAGAATACCCCAACACAATGAATTTTTGAATAATGCTTATCCCTTTCCCGCCAAACCGCGGAACGAACTGGAACTGGGGGTCAAAGGCGGATTGTCCACTGTTTCCGGCGATGTCCGCGCATGGCTTCCCACTTTCGGTCTTGGAATTCATGTAAGAAAAGCGCTGGGTTATGTTTTCTCCCTCCGGCTGGAATATGATTACCTGAGGGCCAAGGGCCTGAACTGGCAGCCTTCCTACTCCGGTTATGCTGCTAATCCGGTACTGAGCCGTTACTACAGTGCAGCCGCGCACACCCCTGTTTTTTATAATTACCGGACCACCATTCAGGAGCTTTCCCTCCAGGGTCTCGTTACCTTAAATAATATCCGCTTTCACAGGGCCAAATCCGGGATGGCCATTTATGCGCTTGGCGGTTTTGGATTAATGACCTACAGCACCTTGTATAATGTGCTGGATAGTCGCACCGGCCTGCCCTATGACTATAGCGATATCGTTGCCCAGTTCGGTGCAAGCGGATTTACCTACAGCAACCGGAAAGAAATTAAGAAGGCCCTGAAAAATAAGTTGGACGGTTCCTTCGAAACGCTGGCCCAGCGGGATAATTCCCAGCCGAGTATTTTTGGCGGAACCCCCTTCCGCCCCGTTCTGGTGATGGGTGCGGGCATGGAAATCAAACTTTCCAACCGGTTTAATATAGCCATTGAAGACAAAGTTTCGGTAACCAAGACTGATCTGATCGATGGTCAGGAATGGCAGGAAACCGGATCACCTTCCATCCATGCTATGACCCGTGATTATGATTCTTACAATTTCCTTTCCGTAGGGTTGAATTACAATCTGGGCAGGAAAGCCGTTGAACCCCTCTGGTGGATTAACCCCCTGGATTATGCATACGGCGAGATCAATGCGCCCCGTCACATGAAATTGCCAAAACCCGTGCTGGATGATGCGGATGGGGATGGCGTGACGGACCAATTCGATCATGAACCCAATACCCCGGCTGGTTGCCCGGTGGATACGCATGGTGTAAGTCTCGATACGGATGGGGACGGGGTGCCTGATTGCAGAGACAAAGAAAAAATTACCCCAACCCAGTGCCAGCCTGTTGATGCTGACGGTGTAGGTAAATGCCCTGATCCGGCCTGCTGTAAGGAAATCAATGCCAAACTGGATTCCGGCGGACTAGGAACCATGGGTAGAACCAAATGCTTTATCGGCGACCTGCCCAGCATAGTGTTCAAAGGAAGAACCGTTACTCTGAACAAGGATGGTAAAGCGCTGGCTGCCAGCATTGCAGACAAGATGCGGAACAATCCGGGTTGTAAAGTAGCCGTTATCGGGTATGGAGAATCCAGCAAGACCGCCCAGCAACTGAGTTGGGACCGTGTAAATGAAGTGATCAAGTACCTGGTGGAAAAAGAAGGCATTAATTCCGACCGTTTCATATTCAGGTACGGCCAAACCGGCGGTGATGAAAATACGATCGATATCAAGGATGGAACAGGTGAAGAAGGACCTAATACGGTTCCGGCGCCCCATCCAAACTTACGTAAAAGGTAAGTGCCGTTAATGAACTGTTGATCGTATATAGTTGATGGTTAATGGACTGCAAGTGCGGGATCGCAAACAGGAGCCATAAACCATCAACTATATACATCAACACTTATAACACGGACTTTAACATATTCGGACATTGATTCCCCCATATTTCCCCCTATTTTCGTTTTTTACCTAAATACTGTAATTTCGCAGACTTCATGAAACCATTATTTCTGGCAGTCATCATTTCAGTAAGCCTTACTTCCTGCTTTATTGTACCGAAAGCCTGGCGAAGTAAGGATGGCAGTTTTTCCAAGCTTATGAAAAGCACGGATTACGACTATAAACTGAAAATGGCCGAAAAGTATTACCTGAACAAGGATTATAACCACGCCCAGCAGCTGTACGACGATCTTTACCGGGTAATGAAGGGTTCGGAACACTATGAGGACATTTGGTACAAGTACGCCTATTCAGCCTTTTACCTGCGGGATTATATCAATGCAGAGAACCTGTTCAAGGGGTTTGTGGAAGCTTTTCCAAACAGCCAGAAAGCGGCAGAGATGGATTATATGCGTGCCTATACGTTTTATAAGCAGTCGCCAAAATTTGAGCTGGACCAGACCAATACAACCAAGACCATCGGTTTCATGCAAGCCTTTATCAGCCAGCACCCTGAGTCCGATAAGGTAAAAGAGGCTACGGAGATTATTGACAAATGCCGGGCGAAACTGGAACAAAAGGATTTTGAAAATGCCCGTCTTTACTATAATCTGAGGGCCACAAATCCCGCGTATTTAAAAGCGGCATCGCTTACTTTCAACAACCTGATGAATACTTACCCGGATTCTCAGAATAGTGACGAATATAAGTTGTATATTATCAGGTCGGAATACGAGTATGCCACACTAAGCCTGGAAGAAAAAAAACAGGTCCGCCTGGCGCAGGTCGTCACCGATTGCAACGATTTCATGGATCGTTTTCCGGAGAGTAAATTGAAGAAACAGGTTCAGTCATACCTGGAATTAACTAATAACTCGCTAAAAGCACTACAAAATGAGCAGACTAAGAAGACAGGTTAGTACGCATATTTCCAATACAGCAGAAACTAAAAATCTGACCGATCTGAAGAACAAGACCGGGAATCTGTACGAATCGATTGCCATCATTGCGAAAAGGGCAAACCAGATCAATATTTCCATGAAGGAAGAGTTGCACAGCAAACTGGAAGAATTTGCCACGCATACGGACAGTCTGGAAGAGATCCACGAAAACAAGGAACAGATTGAAATTTCCAAAGCATACGAAAGAATGCCGAATGCTGCGCTGCTGGCTACCCAGGAGTTCATGGAAGACAAGATCTATTACCGTAAGAATGAGGACGATCTTTTCAGCTAGGCCCTAATTTTTATCCATGGTAGAGGGGAAAAAAATACTCCTTGGCGTTTGTGGCAGTATCGCCGCTTATAAATCCATCCTGCTTATCCGGTTGCTCATCAAGGCTGGCGCTGAGGTAAAAGTGATTATGACGCCCTCCGCCAAAGACTTTGTTACGCCCTTATCCCTGTCCACGATCTCCAAAAATGAAGTGCTTTCCGATCTTTTCCGGGAAGATACCTGGGCCAATCATGTGCAGCTGGGCCGGTGGGCTGACCTGATGCTGGTTGCACCGCTGAGTGCCAATACGCTTGCGCGAATGGCGCATGGCCATTGCGATAATCTGTTACTCGCCGTTTATCTTTCAGCGACCTGTCCGGTAGCCCTGGCTCCGGCCATGGATGAAGACATGTGGGTGCATGCCGCTACCCGGGCCAACATAGAAAAAATAAAATCTTACGGCAACCAGGTGATCCCGGTGGAAAAAGGGGAGCTGGCTAGCGGGCTTTATGGAGAGGGCCGGATGGCCGAACCCGAACAGATCGTGGCTTTCCTGGAGCAGCATTTTTTTTTTAGCAAAGAATTGAAGGGCAAAAAAGCACTGGTGACCGCGGGGCCAACCCATGAGGCCTTCGACCCGGTACGTTTCATTTCGAACCAGTCCACCGGGAAAATGGGCATTGCCCTGGCCAGGGAACTGGCGCAACGGGGAGCGGACGTAGAGTTGGTCCTGGGGCCCACTGCTCAAAAAGCGGATTATCCGGGTATACATGTGATACCGGTTCAATCAGCCCAGGACATGTATGAGACCTGCCTGAAACTATTTCCCGGCATGGATATCGCGGTCATGTCTGCCGCAGTGGCTGATTATACCCCGGTCACTTTTTCTCCGGAAAAGATTGAGGTTTCCTATGCCCGCAAAAAACTGGAATCCAAAAATGCCGATATGATCGTCCTGAATTCTCTCAACGACCCGGGCGCCGGTTTTGGGTTTGATACCAACCGCGTGACCATTTTTGAAAAGGGCGGAGCGGAGATCCGGTACGAACAGAAGTCAAAACAACAGGTAGCCAAAGATATCGTTGACAGGATTTTAAAATTGTCGTGATGCAAAGGATTTTGGTATGGTTCATTTTTTTTGTGCTGGGTGCGGGGCAGGTCCGCAGCCAGGAACTTCAGGCGAATGTAACGGTGTTGACTAACCGCATTGGTTCCGGTGTGGACAAAAGAATATTTCAAACACTGCAGACGGCGCTCTATGATTTTCTCAACAGCCGAAAGTGGACCAACGAAACTTTTGCCAACGGTGAAAAGATCGCTTGTAATTTTTTGCTGAACCTGAGCGGTTCACAGGATAACAATACCTATTCCGCTACACTGACCGTGCAGGCAGGCAGGCCCATATTCAACTCATCTTACCAGAGCCCGCTGATCAATTTCATGGATGAATCGGTCAGCTTCCGGTACATCCAGTTCCAGTCCCTCGATTTCAACGATAACCGGGTGCAGGGAACGGATCCGGCAGCGGCAAACCTGACGGCGATATTCGCTTATTATGTATACACTATCCTGGGACTGGATTTCGATTCTTTCGGATTGCGGGGCGGAGATCCTTATTTTCAAAAGGCGCTGAATATTGTGAACAATGCTCCGGAAGGAAGTTCCATAGTGGGATGGAAACCCTTTGACGGTGTACGAAACAGGTACTGGCTGATCGAGAACCTCACCAATACCAAATACAATCCATTACACGACGCCATTTACAATTACTACCGGCAGGGCCTGGACAAAATGTACGACCATGAAAACGATGCCCGTCAGTCCATGCTGAGTGCGCTGATCTCTCTGAATGACATCAACACGGAATTCCCCAACATCATGTTCATGCAGTTTTTTTTCCAGGGGAAGGCAACGGAGATCTCCAATGTGTTTAAGAAAGGGACGCCGGATGAGAAGAGCAGGGCGCTGGATCTGCTGACGCGGCTGGATGTATCCAATCTCAACCGGTATAAACAGGATCTTCAATGAAAGGCCTGAATATCGTAGTTCTTTGTTTGTGTTTATGGTTCTGCGCCTGTACTGACCGGGATGCGGTGCCATCCGGCATCATCCGACCCGATTCCATGCAGGTGATCCTGAAGGACGTGATTACGGCCGACCACTTTGCAAGTGAATATGTGTTGAAGGATTCATTGCGGAAAGATTCGGTTCGCCGGAATGTGAAGCTGGAAGCAAGGCAACTCTATGAAACGGTTTTTGCTTTACATAAAATTACCCGGGATGAATTCCGGAAGAGCATGGATTTTTATTATTCCCGTCCGGACATGCTGAAAAATATGTTCGACAGCCTGTCTGCCTATGAGAGCCGCCACCGGAATGATCTGTATAAACCCAGAAATACGCCGGTTCCGCATTCGGGGGATACGGCGAAGACACTGGTCCCGCATCTGAAGGATTCCGTAAAATCGGTTGTTGCGCATCGTCGGGATTCCCTGAAATTAGTTGGTCCTCACCCTAAGGATTCTGTAAAAAAAGACATTCAACATTAAATCGGCAGTATGAATAAAGTATATCGCAATGCCCCGGATGCCGTTAAGGACATCCCGGATGGAGCGGTGATTATGCTGGGCGGTTTTGGATTGTGCGGCATTCCGGAAAACAGCATTGCCGCACTGGCCGCGACCGGTGTTAAAAACCTCACCTGTATTTCAAACAATGCGGGCGTGGATGATTTCGGGCTCGGCGTTCTGCTCAGGAGTCGGCAGATCAAAAAAATGATCAGTTCATATGTGGGCGAGAATGCCGAATTTGAACGGCAATTGCTCCAGGGCGAACTGGAAGTGGATCTGGTGCCGCAGGGTACGCTGGCCACGCGCATCCAGATGGCGGCCATGGGCATCCCGGCCTTTTTCACGCCGGCAGGATACGGGACGGAGATAGCGGTTGGGAAAGAAGTGCGGGAATTCAACGGCAAAATGTATCTGATGGAACTGGCGCTGCATGCGGATTTCTCGATCGTGAAAGCCTGGAAGGGTGATGCACTGGGGAATCTCCAGTTCCGGAAAACCACCCGTAATTTTTCGACGTCGATGGCCAGGGCCGGAAACATCAGCATAGTGGAAGTGGAGGAACTGGTTCAGCCGGGTGAACTCGATCCGGATCAGATTCATGTGCCGGGGATTTACGTTCATCGTATATTTCAGGGCACCGGATACGAAAAAAGGATAGAAAGAAAAACCATCCGCATCGCATCATAAAAAAAACGCATGTTTATTTCAGCCAATCAGCTTCACCGTGAAATGGGCGTGGACATTGCCATTGCCCGGTTTTTTGTTGACCGCCCCGTGCCAAAGGACAACAGTTTCTGGAAAGGGAAACTACTCTACATTGGTTTCGGCAATGGCTATCTGTCCATTCCCGTATACTACGACCTGTTGCATAAGATCGGCGTTCCATTGGATCTGCTGTTGGGAGAGGAGCACATTCATTTTATGGAAAAGCTGATGCATTATGCCATTGAACAGGAGCGGAAAAAGATTTCCATTACAGAGGAACAGCTGGCCATCCGTGAACTGCTGAAAGGAAGAATAAAAAATCCAGACTGGTACCTGCTGCTCTGCGATTACCTTGACCAGGAAATATTAAAGCCGATGCATGTATTCGGACTGGATCAGCCTTCGCTCAACCGCGCCGATGTATTTTTGTATGTGCTCTGCGACCTTCCCTTAAAAGAAAAACACTGGAAACTGGCGGTCCGTTATTGGTATGCCCTGCATCCCACTTACCTGCTTATGGACGATCTGCGGGATTACGAAAGGGACAAGGAACAGGGAGAAGAAAACGTGGTGCTGGAATGGGGAGATGGTGCCGGTGGATTTCAACGCGTCATGGACAGGATACGGACCAACTGCAATGTGTTGAAGGAAGTAAACCCGAGGCTGGCGGAATTCTTTTTAAGTTATGAAGAGGATTTGCTGGAGATTATTCCGAAAACGCTAAAAAGGGTTGACGGTTGACGGACTTGGGCCGCGAATTCGCACATGAGCACGGTCAACCGTCAACGAAGCCTTATTGTTCACTAATAATATCACCAGGATGCCCCTTGATAAATTCGGCATTGCCCAAAGAATTGCGCGCGAACTGCGCGATGGCATGTATGTGAATCTGGGCATAGGCATACCCACGCTGGTGGCCAATTATATTCCGAAGGGCATCAGAATTATGATTCAGTCGGAGAATGGCATGCTGGGTATGGGTCCTTATCCTACCGAATACGAGCTGGACGCCGACCTGATCAATGCCGGCAAGGAAACAGTGACCCTGCTGCCGGGCGGCGCTTATTTCGACAGTGCCGAGAGTTTCGGAATGATCCGTGCAGGCAAGGTGGATATGACAGTACTGGGGGCCATGGAGGTTTCGGAGCAAGGGGACATTGCCAACTGGAAGATTCCCGGCAAGATGGTGAAGGGCATGGGCGGCGCCATGGATCTGGTTGCCAGTGCGCGGCACATCATCGTCGCCATGCAGCATACGAACCCGAAGGGCGAATCCAAGTTGCTCGCTAAATGCAGCCTGCCGCTCACCGGTGTGCGTTGCGTAAAAAGGATTGTAACCGAACTGGCGGTGATGTAAAAAGGATTGTAACCGAACTGGCGGTGATTGACATCGCACCGGAGGGGTTCTTATTGGTTGAACGGGCGCCCGGCGTCAGCGTGAAGGAAATTCAGGCGAAGACTGCGGGGAAACTCGTGGTGCGGGGAGACGTGCCGGAGATGGGAAATTGATCTTTTTTCATTTACTTTTTGTTGGCGTAACCGGTTCCGGTTGCTGAATTATGCCTTTTCAAACCATTTGAGTCGGCCTTTACCAGTGCTGATTAAGCTTTGCAGGCTTTGTTGGATAAATCCGGTCCAGGCATCACGGCAGACATGATAGCACTCGTAGCTGGGCACCAGTCCGATTTGCGTAAAAGTCAGCTGCGTTTTATCGCCGTTTGGCTTGATGTCAAAATTGATTTTGTTGCCCGTCCATTCGCCGGGGTCCCTGGTAAATTTGAAAAAATTTTCTTCCACCAGCCATGCGACTTTTTTGCCGGGAATCAATTCAATCACCTTTATTTTACAGCGGTGGTTGTCCCCGAACTGATAGACCCATTCGGCATTGAGTTTGTCGGTCTCGCCCTGGATATCATCTTTCCACCAGCCGCGGGGATGGTTGACGGCTTTGAATACTTCGGCCGGCGATTGATCCACCAGGATGCTGGTGCTGAAATTGGGTTGATCCATTTGATTTATGGTTTTGATTTGTTATCGAGCAGTGATTGCAGTCTCCGGAGTTTCTTTTCCCAGAAATTTTCAAAAAAGTTGATGAAATTTTGCACTTCGTCAAAGCCGTCCTGCCGCAGCACGCAATGGCGTTCCCGGCCGATGTCGGTAATGGAAATGAAGCCTGCGTAGTAGAGTATTTTTACATGCTTGGACACTGCGGGCCGGCTCATCTCGAAATTCTCTGCCAGGGAACTGATCGTCATACTATCCCTGGATAGCATTACCAGCATTTTCCGGCGGCTGGCGACCGCGATCACCTGGAACGCATCCAGCGACTCAAGAATATACATAATTTTTGAGGTACCCAAATTATTTTTGGTACGTTGCTATAATATAGCGGTCCAGCAAAA
>CAJDUL010000013.1_pt1 | contig 15389 bp, 15 predicted proteins | sample 7390691 | NCBI WGS metagenome assembly CAJDUL01 (sample SAMEA7055677, study PRJEB34461) | soil metagenome | biome: terrestrial ecosystem; feature: Peninsula; material: soil | place: Antarctica | collected 2016
TTGTCCCAGGATCATCTTGGATGCTGCGTTCTGCATTCCGATCTCATTCAGGAAAGCATTGGCAAAACCATAATAAAAAGACAGCGGAATGCAAACCAGAATGGCGGCGATAAAAAATATCAGATAGGATTTGTTTTTAAACAAAACAAAAGCATCGGCACCCAGCGCCCTGGTGGCCGACATCTCCGCAGATCTTGCCTTGGGCGGTGTATTTGGCAGAATAAAACTGATCAGGCCAATCAACAACGAAGCGCCCGCGGCCAGATAAAAAGTATTCAGCAGAGCAGGCGCCGATTTCTCCCAGTGCAGGTTGCCGATCAGCAGGCCGGCCACGATCCATCCCAGGGTACCGAAAACCCGGATCCAGGGAAACTGTCTTCCCGGATCACTCATCTGGTAAAAAGCAATGCTGTTGGAAAGGGCAATAGTGGGCATGTACAAAAGAGAATACAATAAAATGATCCAGTAAAAAGCGGTGTTGCCGGTTACCGTTGTGACTACAAACAAAAGAACGGCCCCGATCAGATGCAACAGGCCCATGATACGCTGTGCGGCAAAAAAACGGTCCGCGATCAATCCGATAAAAAAAGGAGAGATCATGGTGGCAATGGCCAGGGCGCTGTAAGCGGCCCCGATCTGAATCCCGGTTGAATGGAGGTTGGCTCCCATATAGGTACTCATGGTAACATACCAGGCTCCCCATACAAAATATTCCAGAAACATCATGACACACAAAAGGAATGCGGTTGCCGGCTTCATGCAATTCAATTTTAGGAGATATCATCTGCTCCGGGTGAAAAGTTACAAATGAAAAAGACTCGATGTAAAAAATTCTTCGATTATCTTGCAGCGTATGCGTGTATTAACCGATTCTTACCGGCACAAGGGCCTGAGAAAACAACTGGTATCGCTGATCAGGAGTAAAGGCATTACAGATGAACGGGTATTGACAGCCCTGCTGGAAATTCCCCGCCATTTTTTCATGGATTCCGCTTTTGACCAGATTGCGTATGAGGACAGGGCTTTTCCCATCGCAGAAGGTCAAACCATTTCTCAGCCTTACACGGTGGCCTATCAAAGCCAGTTGCTAAACCTGAAACCCCATGATAAAGTATTGGAAGTGGGCACCGGGAGTACTTACCAGGCCTGCATCCTGGCCGAAATGGGCGCCCAGGTATTTACGATTGAAAGGCAGAAAAATATATTTGACCAGAATAAATTATTCGGATATCCTAAAAAATATCCGTCCATCCGTTATTTCTATGGAGACGGCTATGAAGGGCTGCCGACCTTCGCTCCTTTTGATAAAATAATCGTCACCGCTGCCGCACGCGAGATCCCCCAAAAATTACTGGACCAGCTGAAACCCGGCGGAAAAATGGTGATCCCGGTGGGAGATGGCAAGGTGCAGCAGATGATCCGCATCAATAAATATCCGGATGGTTCACTGTTAGAAGAATCATTCGACGACTTTTCCTTTGTTCCCATGCTTCAGGGAAAAAATAATTAACCCCCTCATGACACCCGAGAGACTGGAACGGCTTACCGGAGTTTTAAAAAACCGCCAGAACGATATTACTGTGGTGCTGGAAAATGTATTTGACCCCCACAACATATCGGCAGTGATGCGCACCTGCGATGCCGTGGGCATTCAGGATATCACCGTTTTGAATTCCAGGATTGGCCCCCATAAAAAATGGGGGGCAAAAAGCAGCAGCAGTGCTGCCAAATGGCTCAGCATTCATCAATATACGGATCCGGTTGCCTGCTTCGCCGCATTGAGAGAACAATACCACCTGATCTTAACCACCTATCTTTCCTCCGATGCCGCGTCTCTTTATCACATTGATTTCACGAAGTCGATCGCCCTGGTATTTGGAAATGAACACGACGGCGTCAGCAAAGAGATCCGGGAAATGGCCGATGGAAATTTTATTATCCCGCAGGTGGGTATCATCCGCTCACTGAATATTTCTGTCGCCTGCGCGGTCACTGTATATGAAGCCTTTCGCCAGAAGAAATCAGCCGGTCACTATGATCAGATAAAATTACCGGTAGCAGCATACGATCAGCTCAGCAGGGCGTGGGGGATGGGGGAGGATGTGTAGTTTTTAGTTTCAGGGAATGTATACTCACATTCAATTCGTAGCCGATCAGCAGGATCATGCTGTTGATATAAATGACAATCATGAGGATCATGATGGTTCCGATGGATCCGTATACTTTGTTGTAGGTACCAAATTTATTCACCCAGAAGGAGAAGGCAAACGTAACCAGGATCATCAGGCCGGTTGCCAGGATGGTTCCCGGTGAAAACATTTTCCATTTCTCTTTGATGGCGGGCGCGAAGCGGTAGATGAAGGCAATGGCAAAATAAAAAAGAGGGATGATAACCACCCAACGGACCGTTTTGAAAACACCCCGCATCGACCGGCTGCGGATGTTGAATTCCCGGAATATCCACCGCAGCAGTTCATCCTGGGTAACCAGGATAATCACGGAACCGATCAGCAGCATGATCATCACCAGGGTAAGCCTGATGGCAATCACCCGGTTCTGCAGGAAATTCCTTTTCGCGTGCTGGCTGAGGGATTTATTAAAGGAGCGCATCAGTCCCAGCATTGCATTAGATGCATAAAACAACGCCACCGCAAGTCCCAGCGAAAGCAATCCGCCCCTGGGTTTGTTGAGGAAATCATTGAGAAAATCGCTGACCATCTGATACGTATTCTGATTGGGGGTGATCTCCCGGGTCAGCATCAGCAACTGGCGCGTGAGTTTTTTAGACACCGGCAGGTAGGGGATCAGGGTACAGATAAAAATAGTGGCCGCAGGTATGGCCATCAGGAAACTGAACGCTATGGACCGGGCCCTGTCGTTTAGTCCCACTTTTTGAACCTGCCTGTTAAAAAAGATGATTACCTCATAAAGGGACACCCCTTCAAAACCTGGCAGAAATACCTTTTTGGTTTCCCTCGAAATAAATTTAACCCAGGCATTGTTCCTTATGATCTTTTCAATCCTGGTCATGGATTCGCTTTAGCCTGCTGACCGATACGCATTTGCTCGTCGAGGGCCTTTTGATATTCCCGGGCATTTTGCAGGTGCCGGGTGAATGTTTCGGAAAAGTTGGAATAACCCGAAAAATCCGGTTTAGCCACAAAATACAAATACTTTGTATCCGGCGCATTCAATACGGCATCGATTGTTTCCAGCGACGGGGTACAAATGGGTCCCGGAGGCAGACCCGCGTTCCGATAGGTATTGTAAGGGGATTCCACGGTCAGGTATTTTGAATAAATTCTTTTCAGTTCAAAATTCCGCAGGGCAAATTTCACGGTCGGATCTGCGGCCAGTTTCATTCCTGTGGCCAGCCGGTTCAGGTATACGCTGGCTATTTTGGACTTGTCGTCTTTTCGCGTGGTCTCCTCCTCTACAATAGAGGCCAGGATATAAGCTGACCGGGGATTCAGGTGATGCGCTTCCGCCTGTTGCAGCCGCGATGCTGTCCAGTAGGCGCGGGAAGCAATTTCCATTTTTTTGAAAATCCTGGATGCCGTACTGTTCCAAAAATAGGTATAGGTGTTGGGAAGAATGACCGTCATCACGGTATTGCTGTCCAGCCCATAGGCACTGAGGGAATCGCGGTTATTAAGATAGCCCATAAAAGCAGTGGAATCACATTCGAATTTCCGGCCCACCATGCCCGCAAGGTCCTCTTTAGTCCGGAGTTTGGTGATCACCAGGTTTACAGGCACCTGTCGCCCATGCTGCAGCATTTTCAAAATATTCAGCAGGCTCATGCCCCGGCTGATCTCATATTTCCCGGCTTTTATTTTTTCCGGATAGCCCGTTCTTCCAGCCAGCAGATTAAATATCGCAGGATGTGTGATCACCTGGTCCTGACGGATCCTGGCCATCAGGCTTTCATAATTCATTCCGGTTCTGATGTACAGATTGTATTTCGGATCCTTAAATTCCGTAGCCGGACCCAGTACCAGATAAATGGCGACCGCGCCAACCAGCAGGACAATGGATAGGATTATGAGAAAAAGCTTTTTCAACTGTGATTGGATTAAGCATCAAAATAAACAAAAAAAACCTGTCATGGGAATGACAGGGCACTTAATATTATTGTTCAAAGACTATTTTGTTGGCGGTGGAACCTGTGGAAAATTCCCTGACTGGGTGGAGGTGGGTGCAGCCTTAAGATCCCTGACCCGGTTTGTACCCGCTTTCGGAATGATCATGGTAGAGAAAATGCAGAACAGGGCCACAATGATGGCCAGTATCCAGGTACCCTTTTCCAAAACATTATTGGTTTGCTTTACGCCCATGAACTGGTTGCTGAAACCGGCCACATTTCCGGCCAGGCCGCCACCTTTGGGATTCTGGATGAGAATGATCAATCCGAGAAGAATACACACCAGTAACAACAGGATAACGAAAAAGATCATGATAAAGAGGCTTTTAACTGCTCAATTCTGGACGCAAAATAAGCACTTTTAGGGGGATAAATCAAACTTAATTTCTGGTAAAGGGCGATCGCATTTTCATACATTCCCTGTTTGGCCAGCACTTCGGCCATGGTCTCGGTAAGAATGTCCCTTTCCTCTATAGAATGGGCAGCAAAATGCCTGATGCGTTCCGCTTCCAGCTCATCGGTATTACCGGAAATGCTCTTGGCCGGGATTTTCTTCATCACTTTCAGCCAGTCCGTGAAACTCTTCAGCTGTTTCCCAAAACTGTCTTGTGGATTTTCCTCAAGCACCAGTTTTATTCCCTGGGAAGCGAAATAATCCACCATATGGTAAGGCTCGAATACAATGGATTCCGCTTTTTTTGTATCGAATACAGGTGCGGGTTGCGGGGTTATTTCAGATACCTGAACGGTTGATTGCTGATGGCTGATGGAGGGTTCGCCAATGAATTCTTCCGGACCAGGCTTAAACCCCCGACGGGATACCGGTTCAGCTTCCTGTATTTCTTCGATTGCCCGGTCATTGGCAATCATATCTGATGCTTCAGATTCGTTCACAAATTCCGCGGGTTCCGGATCTGTTTCCGGCATCATTTCAGACACTTGTGGTTCGACAGCAACCTCCGGATGCACCGGCTGCGGTTCTGGTTCCTGCACAAAATCAGATGCTTCATATTTTACTGCAGCTTCCGGATGCTCCGGTTCCCTTTCAAATGCTTCCCGTTCGTTCGTAACCTCCCGATGAACTCGCTGAGGTTCTGCGTCCTGTACAAAATCAGATGATTCAAATCCGACCGCAATTTCTGCAGGTTCTGATTCCGGTATCATTATAATCGTTTCCCATTCGGTCGTAATTACCACCGGTTCCGGTTCAACTAAAACCTCCTGTTCAGCAGGAAGATCTTCTGCCATTCGGGGTTCGTTTTCAAATGCATCATGGATCACCGGCACCGCGGCAGCTTCCTGCGCGTATTCTTCATTCACCGTAATTTCGGCTTCGGGTTCATGTCGGAATTCCTCATTGACGATGGGTACATTCTCCTGAACCTCGGAATAGGCCTTGTTCACCGTGTGCTCGTCTTCCGCCGGTCCATAGACTTCATTGATAACAGAAGGAACCGGATGCATATCCTCCGCGAGAAGCCACTGAAGCCAGATAGGGTTATTGAAATACAAGGCTGTTTTCCGTGTCTCTTCTTCATAAGCCGGATCATTTTCGAGCTTTAATTTCCTGGAGAGCAGGTAATGGGCAACATTGAAGGAAGGGAATTCCGCCAGTACATGATGGATCTCTTCCAGGGAAACTTCTTCCAGACTTTGTTTTCCGAAAATGGAATCTAGCAGCGATGGCATTCCGCTTATCATCTGAATTCGTATTACCAGTTAGAAAAAAGACGGTTAAAAATATCATCCGTCATATTATCCACGATCTGAGGGGTTAAAGCCGCCTGGGCATCATTTACGCTCTGCGAGGCCGGAAAATCAAAATTCCTGGTGATGTCAGTTTCAAAATCCGGTGTTCCCAGTTTCTGATCATTCAGCCGGTTCTTGAGCGCAATGTGCACCGTGACCGTTAACCGGTTGGTGGCAGCCGTTTGTGCAGATACGCCTGAAGTACTCACCGAATAATCCGAAATATAAGCCGTCACATCATAGTCCACGTTATCCGACTGCACCTGGGTGAGTTTTGTCTGGTTGTTGATTTTTTGTTTCAGTTTGTCGGTCAGTTGCGGACTCAACTGCGGATCCACTATACGCGCATGATTCTCAATAAAACCCAGCCGGATGGTTTTCACCTCCGGCGGAATGGATACATCCTTAAATGAATAGATTTTGCAGGAACTCCCCAGGAAACAGATCATCGCCAGCAGGATCCCGGAATAAAAAGCAACCCCGGTATTATTCAGTGATGTCATATTCCTTTAATTTTCTATAGAGTGTTCTTTCGCTGATGCCCAGATCGGAAGATGCGTCCTTTCGTTTTCCCTTGTGTTTTTTCAACGCCTTCACGATCAGTTCTTTTTCCTTATCCACAATGCTCAGGGATTCCTCCACTTCTTCATGCTGGTGGATATCGTGTCCGTTGTTTCCGTTGTTGTGGATCACCACGGGCTGCGTGTTATAGGATGGGGAGTTGATTCCCGGAGTATAATGTTCCTGGGGACTGATCTCTTTCATATCATGTACAAAAGGATTTTGTGTTTCCGCTGCAAGGTTAGGATTTTTCAATATCTCCAGAAACAATTTCTTCAGTTCGGTTACATCCTTTTTCATATCAAAGAAGAGCTTATACAGAATTTCTCTTTCGTTGGAAAAATCATTCTGCGCATGTCCGTTGGCAGATGGCACCACCATGGGAAGCCGGTTGCCGGAGGCTTCCGGTATGAAACGCCTGAGTTGCGCCAGGGAGATCAGCTTATCTTCCGAAAGCACAGAGATCTGTTCAGCAATATTCTTTAGCTCCCGCACATTCCCGGGCCAGCTGTAATTGACCAACAGATTTTTCGCCTCCTCATCCAGCTGCACCGGAGAAGTCTTATATCGTTCCGCAAAATCCACGGCAAATTTTCTGAATAGGAGCGGTATGTCTTCTTTCCGGTCGCGCAGCGAAGGCACGCGGATGGGCACGGTGCTTAGCCGGTAATAAAGGTCCTCTCGGAATCTTCCGCGCTCCGTGAGCAGCAGCAGATCCTTATTGGTTGCCGCTATTACCCGCACATCCGTCTTCTGTACCTTGGAGGAACCAACCCGGATAAATTCTCCGGCTTCCAGTACCCGCAGGAGCCTGGCCTGGGTGCCCAGGGGCAGTTCACCAATTTCATCCAGGAATATGGTTCCGCCGTTAACCGTTTCAAAATATCCTTTGCGGGAATCCACCGCTCCGGTGAATGAGCCCTTTTCATGACCGAATAATTCCGAATCAATGGTTCCTTCCGGTATGGCCCCGCAGTTGACCGCTATAAACGGATTGTGTTTCCGGCCTGAAAGCGAATGGATAATTTGTGAAAATGCCTCTTTCCCAACTCCGCTTTCTCCAAAAATTAAAACCGTCAGATCGGTATTGGCCACCTGGGTGGCAACGGTGAGCGAATAATTCAGCTCCGCTGAATTTCCGATTATACCAAACCTGTTTTTTATTGACTGAAGTTCCATATTTTATCCATTTAATATCCCCCGATCATCAGCATAGCCGACCGATCAGGGTTGCGCCGGTGCAATCCACGATCACTACCATGGCATAATCGCCTTTTGCGAGGCTATGTTGCTGTTTTGGAAATACCACCACTTTATTCTGGCTGTTCCTTCCCATCCAGTCTGCCGCACTTTTCTTTGAGTCTCCCTCAATAAGCACCCGGCTCACGCTGCCAATGTCTTTGCGGTTACTGGCCTGGGAAATCCGGTTCTGACATTTCACGATCTCATCCAACCTTCTTTTTTTCTCCGCTTCCGGAACATCATCGGTGTATCTTCTCGCAGCCAGTGTTCCGGGCCGCTCACTGTAGAAATACATATAACTCATATCAAACCGGGCCTCCGTGATGAGCGACAAGGTTTCCTGGTGATCGGCTTCTGATTCCGAACAAAACCCAGAGATGATATCAGAACTGATGCCGCAGTCCGGTATCAGCTCCCTAATCCTGCGCACTTTGGCCAGGTACCATTCCCGGGTATACGTCCGGTTCATGAGTTGCAAAACCCGGTTGGATCCGCTTTGCACCGGCAGATGAATATAGTTACAGATATTTTCATACCTGGCTATTACAGATATTACTTCATCCGTTATGTCTTTCGGATGGGAGGTGGAAAATCTAATCCTTAGATGTGGTGAAATACCAGCTACTTTTTCCAGCAGCATGGCAAAAGTCACATCCCCTTCGCTTTCAGAATACCAGTGATAACTATCCACGTTCTGACCGAGCAGGGTCACCTCCCGGTAGCCGGTTTCAAACAGAGCAGTGCATTCCCTGATCACAGAAGTCTGATCGCGGCTCCTTTCCCTTCCCCGGGTAAAGGGTACTACGCAAAAGGAACACATGTTATTGCAGCCGCGCATGATGCTCACAAAAGCATTCACCCCGTTACTGTTCAGGCGAACAGGGGATATGTCCGCATAGGTTTCTTCGCGGCTAAGCAGGGTGTTGACGGATTTTTGTCCCCCTTCCGCTGCTTCTATCAGCACCGGTAATGTGCGGTATCCATCCGGACCCACCACCAGATCTACCAGTTTTTCTTCTTCGAGCAGTTTTGATTTCAGCCTTTCCGCCATACATCCCAACACACCGATCAGCATACCGCGATTGGCCCTTTTAGCCTGCCGGAATATATGAAGCCGGCTGCGGATGGTCTGTTCCGCTTTTTCACGGATGGAACAGGTATTGATCAGGATCAGATCCGCTTCCGCATACACCGCCGTTGCATGGAACCCGCTCCCTTCCAGGATAGAGGCCACGATCTCACTGTCGGCAAAATTCATGGCACAACCGTAACTCTCTATGTAAAATTTTTTGGCCGGAGAACGGGCAGCCGGAATTTCCGGGACGTATACTTCCCCTTGCTTTTTTTCGTCGTGCTTTCTTATGGTCAATACTTCCATGGAACTCCTCCCGTATTAGCAGGACTGCAAAAATAATTAAAAGAAAGGAGAAATGACAGGATGACAGGGAGGAGTTTGGAGCGGAAGACGGGGCTCGAACCCGCCACCTACAGCTTGGGAAGCTGTCGCTCTGCCAGATGAGCTACTTCCGCTTATGGTAACAATTGGAGGGCTATCTTATGGACCCGTCAATTGTTTAAAAACGATGCGGTTTTTCAGCCAGCTCTTTTTAACCGGAATGATCCAGTTTTCCTCCAGTTCATTTTTGGTCTGAATGGTGTTGTTAAAATAAAGGGTATCCGCATGAATGAATCCATTTTCCACGGCATAAGCCAGCTGGGTATAGGGCAACAACTGAATTTTATCCTTCACCACAAAAGCCAGTGATTGACGGTCAAATAACCGGACCTCGAAACGGGTTTCGATCCATTTGATCAGCTTAACCGAGGAATCCGTACTGCAACCTCCGAGGGTAGTGGTCGTTTCATCGGCCATCAACAGGATGAATTGCCCGAATAAAACGCCGGCAAATCCTTTTACCGGTGCACCATGCGATTGCCAGCTTTTCACAAATGAATTTAAAACATCTTCCATTTCGAGTACTTCGGAAATGGAAAACAGGCGGTTGGACTGATAGATCCAAATGCGCGAACTGTCTGGAAAATCCACCGGTAAAAGGTTACGGTAATTGAGATTCATGGCACAAAAATAATCCTTTTGCACGGAATGCACAGGAATGCTGAATTCCGCCCGGCTAAATGGTAATGACCTCTCCGTTTTGTATTTGCATCTCCAGTTGAAGCTGTTTGATCGCTTCCTTTTTGATCTGCATGTCGGTCTGGATCCTGTGTAATTCCGGTTGCAGCTTCTTTTGTTTGAGCTCAATCAGTTTCAGGCTTTGTTTTTTCAACAGCCTGAGATCCTCTTTATTCCGGCTGACCTGCTCCCTGAGTCTGATTTGTATCGCATCCGTTTTTAATTTGCCCACAGCCAAAAGGGCCCTTAATTTATTTTGCCGTAACACATCCGGCTGCAGGGTATCGATTAAAGGCATGTAGGAAAAACTGGCCGAAGGCACATAGGGTGTGCCATTCATATCCATTTCCAGCGGTAATTCGTGTTCCGCCGCTTTTTCGTTGGAGTAATTACGTACCTGGTTGCTGCCGGCATATTGCAACAGATCACCCGCGCTTTCTTCCGATAATTCCTGTTGAACCGCAGTTGACCCTTCGGCTACGGCCGCCGGAGGGATCTTTGCGGCCGGCGAATCAGGGACTTTCAGCCTGTACAAGGCCGCCATTTTCACCCGGTGTTCCGGAGAACGTTTTACCGGCGCCCATGATTCATGAATGATTACGGTTACTGCTGTTTTTACCGCCACGGAAACCAGGGAAGCAGGTATTGCTGATGTTACCGGTTTAGCAAAAACCGGAGCCTGAGCCTGTTTTGAAAACCGGGAAAAAGCATGTACCATAATAAATAGGCAAAATGTGACAACAAGACAAAAGGATAAGCCCGGTGAAAATGACTTTTTGTTTGAGGCGTGTTGCCTGGTCACACGGCGAATCCTTTCCATAAGCAAACCCGGGTTATCCCCGTTTGCGGCGAGGGAAAACGCATTGGGATTTTGTCTGTATTTCTCCAGATTGTATAAAGCTTCCGCATATACCACCGGTGCCGAAGAGTGCCACTGTACAACACCATCGTCACAGGCATTTTCCCTTTCAAGCGCCACAGTTTTGAAGAAAAGCCGGGCGAAGGGATTAAAAAAGAAGAGGGCTCGGAAGATGGTCATTCCAATATTGATGAGGTAATCATTTCGCCGGATGTGCAGCAATTCATGCAGCAGGATGGTTTCGGCCTGTTCCATGGAAAGCCGGTTCACCAGCGCCACCGGCAAAAGCACCAGTGGCTTAAGAAATCCAATCGTTTGCGCAGTATCCACCCATTCCACCAGCAGTACCTGCACCGGTTTTCGGATGTGCATGGCCGTAGAAACACGGTCGGAGAACAATTGAAGCGGTTCGGGATAAAATACATCGGAACGGCGCCTGTTCTGTTTTGATTCATAATAACCCTGCATGTAGCGGCCCGCCCAGGTCAATATCGTTACCAGGTAAAGAACCGACAACACCGAAAGCAGGGAGGAAATGAAGGTTGAAACGGAACCAGGATCCGGAAAAGCGGGTATCCGGAAAGGCAAATCTGCCGTATCCCCGTCTGCGGTCACCAGGCTGTATACAGACCAGGCAAACCCCAAGCCGGAGAAAATCAGCGCCAGGTTGTGACGCGCCAGCGCCGTTAGTCGTTTATTGGTCGCCGCTAGCATAAAATAAAAAAACCATAGAATGCCCATTTGCCAGATGCTGTTCAGGAGCGTCCAGCCGAGATTGGTCAGATTTTCCGCATTCAGAATTTGGGGCATGTGATTATTTCTTTTGGGGGTTTTGATTATTGTTTTTTCAGGTTATTAAGCAGTTGTTGGATCTCTTCCAGTTCTTCGGGGGAAGCCTTGTGATTTCCCAGGGCATGCAGCACCAGTTCCGTAGACGATCCGCCGAATAAATTGGTTATCATTTTTCCGATCAGGTGCTTTTGGGTTTTCTCCCTGCTCACTACTGGATGATAGATGTGGGTCTTTATGGAATCATCCCGCCCTACAAGGCCTTTTTCGTGCATGATCTGCATCAGTTTCAGGGTGGTGGTATACCCTGCTTCTTTGGTCTTGGACAGCTCTTCATGCACTTGCCGCACACTGGCCGTATTTCTTTCCCACAATATCCGCAGGATCTCCAACTCACTTTCTGTTGGTTTAATATATTTGGTGGTTACCATAGCTGTAAATTTTATACAGCAAAATACGATATTATTCGTAAAAGGGAATTCATTTTAACACAAAACTTACATTTGTGCATCCCGCCGGCTGTCGGCGGGGATATTAAATATATGTATATGGCAAACGAGATGGGTAAATATGCAGAGAAATACAGGATACCCGAAGGCAAATCCGTTTCCCTGAAGGACAGGCCAACGGATGAGGACGACAAACCCGTAAAAAAGGAGGAGGGCGACAAACTGCTGCAATCAGATATCGTCAAACTGACCGGGTTTCAGGGGAAATTATATGCCAATAGCCATTACAGTATTTTGATCGTGATCCAGGGCATGGATGCCGCCGGAAAAGACAGTGTGGTCAAGCACGTTATGAGCGGACTGAATCCTCAGGGAGTGAACGTTACTTCTTTTAAAACACCCACACACCAGGAACTGTCCCACGATTATTTATGGCGTCATTATATTGCTTTACCAGCCCGGGGCATGGTAGGTATTTTCAATCGTTCGCATTATGAAAATGTATTGGTCACCCGCGTTCATCCGGAATATATACTGAATGAGAATTTACCCGGTATATCCAAAGTGGAGGACATCGATAATTCCTTTTGGGAAAAAAGGTTTAAACAGATCAATCGTTTTGAAACAACGCTGGTGGAAAACGGGACCATGATCCTTAAGTTCCACCTCCATGTTTCCAAAAGGGAACAAAAAAAACGGTTACTGGAAAGGATCGATGATCCGGCTAAAAACTGGAAGTTCTCCGCAGGGGATCTGAAAGAAAGGGATCTGTGGAAAGACTACCGAAAGGCTTACGAAGATATGCTGGGGAATACCTCCCGGGAAATTGCGCCATGGTTTAGCATTCCGGCAGATGACAAATGGTTTACTCGACTCGTGATTGCCAACATCATCGTAAATGAACTGGGTAAACTGGATCTTCATTACCCGGTTTTGACCGTTGCACAAAAAACCGACCTGGCAAAATCCAAAATTTTACTCCTGGGTGAAGAATAAAAAAAAGTCCGGACTAAAGCCCGGACCCGGATAAATTTTTCGTTTTTTTATTTCGTAAAAGACGGCAGGGCTTTGCTGACCAGGACCACGGTCTTTTCCACTTTCTTCTGCGCCTTTGCAGCTTCGTCGCGTGTATGGTGAATCTGGGCAAGGGTAGGGGCAATGACCAGGGAAACGATGGACATCAGTTTGATGAGGATGTTCATAGAAGGTCCTGATGTATCCTTGAACGGATCCCCCACGGTATCCCCGGTAACGGAAGCTTTATGTGGCTCTGATTTTTTGTAATGTATCTCTCCATTGATTTCAACTCCCTTTTCAAAAGATTTTTTAGCATTATCCCAGGCCCCGCCTGCATTATTCTGAAATATGCCCATTAAGACACCGCTTACAGTGGCGCCGGCAAGAAATCCACCGAGGGCCTCAGGCCCCAAAATAAATCCAATGATGATTGGCGAAAGAATGGCGATGGCGCCAGGCAGCATCATTTTTTTGATGGATGCTGGCCACACATTTATCGTATTCGGGTTTCCCGGTTCCTTCCATGATCCCGGGTATGGTGCGGAACTGCCTGCGCACTTCTTCCACCATGGCCATGGCAGCCTCTCCCACGGCACGGATGGCCAGGGAAGAGAAAATAAAGGGGATCATACCGCCAACAAAAAGACTGGCCAGAACCTTCGCTTTATAAATATCGATTCCGGATATGCCGGCCACGCCCACAAAAGCAGCAAAAAGAGCCAGGGACGTGAGTGCAGCAGATGCAATAGCAAATCCCTTTCCGGTAGCCGCTGTAGTATTACCTACGGCATCGAGTACGTCGGTTTTTTCCCTGACTTCTTTGGGCAGTTCGCTCATTTCAGCAATACCTCCCGCATTATCGGCGATTGGCCCGAAAGCATCTATTGCCAGTTGCATGGCCGTTGTAGCCATCATACCCGCTGCAGCAATAGCCACGCCGTAAAGTCCGGCGCAGGCAAAGGATCCCCAGATACCGCCTGCCAGCACAAGGATGGGAAGGCAGGTGGATTCCATACCAACTGCCAGTCCCCCGATTACATTGGTGGCATGACCGGTAGAGGATTGACGGATGATGGAAAGGACCGGCCTTCTGCCAATGGCCGTATAATATTCCGTAATCAGACTCATCAGGGTTCCCACACCCAGTCCCACGCCAATGGCTCCGAGTACACCCCATTTGGTAAATTCTATTCCGCGAAGGGTCATGTTGTCCGGCATGATCCAGTAAACAAGTCCCACGGACGCTATGGCCGTTAAAATGATGGAACCCCAGTTACCCATGTTCAGCGCTTTTTGAACGCTGCCGGTATTCACACTGGCGTTTTCGTTGATTTTTACAAATAAAGTGGCCACAATGGAAAAGAGGATGCCTGCACCGGCAATCATCATGGGCAGCAGGATGGGTGACATGCCGCCAAAGGCATCGTCGGATACGGTTTCCTGTCCGAGCACCATGGTGGCCAGTACCGTGGCCACATAGGATCCGAACAGATCTGCGCCCATACCGGCCACATCACCCACATTATCACCCACATTGTCGGCAATGGTGGCTGGATTGCGAGGGTCATCTTCCGGAATACCCGCTTCCACCTTTCCCACAAGATCAGCGCCCACATCGGCAGCTTTGGTATAAATACCGCCGCCGACACGGGCAAAAAGCGCGATGGATTCTGCACCCAGAGAAAACCCGGTCAGGACCTCAATGGTCCGGAGCATCTCATCTGAATTCACAATCCCGTCCGGAGCAAAAATGGCCTTTAAAATAATGAACAGCCCACCCAATCCTAAAACGGCGAGACCGGCGACACCCAAACCCATCACTGATCCGCCGGTAAAAGAGACTTTAAGGGCCCTGCTCAGGCTGGTACGGGCGGCATGAGCCGTACGTACATTGGCCTTGGTGGCTGCACGCATTCCGATGTAACCGGCTGTTGCACTCAAAACTGCACCCAGAATAAAAGCAACGGAAATGGACCAGTTGGACTGGGGGTTGGTGCTGGCCATAAAACCCAGCAGCAACGCCATAATAACTACAAAATATCCGAGAATACGCCATTCCGCCTTTAGAAATGCCATTGCCCCTTCGGCAATATGGCGGCTGATCTCTTTCATACGGTCGGTGCCTTCTTCCTGTCTGGCAACCCATTTAAACTTCACAAAAGTGTACAGCAGGCCGACAATTCCCATGAGCGGCACCAGATAAATCAGTTTGTCCATGATGTATTAATCTGAGATTTTTAAGGGAGGCAAAAATAGTGGAAAAGCGTTAAAACCCCTATAAATGATACCATTATCTTACCTATATTCGGGTAGTGATCAGGATTTTATTTCCATTTTTCAATAAAATACGCATACCTTTGCGCTCCATTTTTTAATGGACCCCGTCCCATCGAGGCCGGGAGTCATTGCCCAAACGGCCCCATAAGTGATCTGCCAGAGCAGGTC
>CAJDUL010000102.1_pt1 | contig 14826 bp, 14 predicted proteins | sample 7390691 | NCBI WGS metagenome assembly CAJDUL01 (sample SAMEA7055677, study PRJEB34461) | soil metagenome | biome: terrestrial ecosystem; feature: Peninsula; material: soil | place: Antarctica | collected 2016
CCATTGGCATTGAAGTGCCGAATGTAAAGAAAACAATAGTGAGTATGCGCACGTTGCTGGCATCCGAAAAGTTTCAGCACAATTCCTTTAATCTGCCGATAGCCATCGGAAAAAAGATAGACAACGAAAATTTCATCGTGGATTTGTCCACCATGCCGCACCTGCTGATGGCTGGTGCTACGGGACAGGGGAAGTCCGTCGGACTCAATGCCATCCTGGTTTCCCTCCTGTACAAAAAACATCCATCCCAGTTGAAGCTGGTATTGGTTGACCCGAAGAAAGTAGAACTCAGCCTGTATCGGGTCATCGAAAAACATTTTCTTGCCAAACTTCCGGGCGAAGAGGAGCCGATCATTACCGATACCAAAAAAGTCGTTTATACCCTGAATGCACTGTGCATTGAGATGGATAACCGGTACGACCTGCTGAAGGAAGCCGGCACGCGGAACATCCGGGAATACAATGATAAATTCATCAAGCGCAAACTCAACCCGCAAAAGGGACACCAGTACCTGCCCTTTATCGTGCTGGTGATTGATGAGTTTGCTGACCTGATCATGACCGCCGGAAAAGAAATTGAAATGCCCATCGCACGTCTTGCCCAGTTAGCGAGGGCCGTGGGCATCCATCTCATTATCGCCACCCAGCGTCCGTCTGTCAATATTATTACGGGAACCATTAAGGCAAATTTCCCTGCCCGCATCGCCTTTAAAGTTTCTTCCAAAATAGATTCCCGGACCATCCTGGACACCGGCGGAGCGGAGCAGCTGATTGGCAAGGGAGATATGCTGGTTTCTTATAATGGAGAGATCACGCGGCTCCAATGTGCTTTTGTTGATACACCCGAAGTGGAGGAAATTGCCGAATTCATTGGGAAACAGGCCGGGTACCCGGAAGCTTTCTTACTACCGGAATATGTTGATGAGAGAGAAATGGAATCCAGGGATTTTGACGTAAACAACCGGGATCCCTTATTTGAGGATGCTGCGCGGCTTATCGTTCAGAACCAGGTCGGATCCACATCCCTGCTGCAACGCCGGATGAAACTCGGTTATAACCGGGCGGGCCGCCTGATGGACCAGTTGGAGGCAGCGGGTGTTGTCGGACCAAACCAGGGCAGCAAGGCCAGGGAAGTGATTATTAAAACGGAACTGGAGCTTACGCATTATCTGGATGGAATCAATAGCTGATCTTCATTGGCCCGTACTTTAACACCCGTGGCATACCGATTGCAATTTGAATGGGGTATCTTGGGCTTTCTTTTTAACTAAGAACCAGTATGAAGTTAATTTTATCTCTTTTATCCGCCTTCCTGATAACCATCAGTTGTCTGGGTCAGAATAACAGCCTGGGTCAAAACGATCCGGAGGCCAAGCAGATATTGGACAAGGCCAGCGCCAGGATCAGAGCCTATAAATCCATTCAGGCGATTTTTACTCTGGAGATCCAGGATGCCGATGGCAAGTCCCAGGACGTTAAAAAAGGAACGATCTGGATGAAAGGGAACGCATATAAAGTGGATATTACGGGCCAGGAAATATACAGCGATGGAAAAACGATATGGACCTATGATAAATCGTCCAACGAAGTCACCATTACCAAATCCGATCCATCTTCCAGTGCACTTTCTCCGCAAAAATTATTTACGAATTTTTACGACAAGGACTTTTTATATAAGGTGAACGGGGAAAAAAAACAGGGCGCAAAAACGGTGCAGGAAATTGAAATGACACCGATAGATAAAACCCGGAATTTCCATAAGATCTATCTTTACATAGATAGAAAATCCCACATGGTAGTGTCCGGAAAAATGCTGGATAAAAGCGGTAACCGATACCTCTATACCATCAATAACCTGAAAGGAAACCTGGCCTTAACAGATGGCAGTTTTGTTTTTGACAAAGCAAAACATCCGGGCGTTGAAGAAGTGGACTTGAGGCAATGAGAATGTACAATGGTCACCTGCCTTCCCCCCAGCGGAAAGTATTCAGATCAAATCCAGCCAGGTCAATTACCCGGTCGACAACGGTCGCCGCAATGTCATCCGGCGTTTGGGGTTTGCTGTAGAAAGAAGGGGATGCGGGACAAATAATTCCACCGGCCAGGGTTACGGTTTCCATATTGCGGATGTGAATGAGATTATAAGGGGTATCCCGCACCACACAAATTAGTTTTCTTCGTTCCTTTAAGATCACATCTGCGGCACGGGTGAGCAGATCGGATGATATTCCGGATGCAATCCTGCCCAAAGTTCCCATGGAACAGGGGACAATAATCATCGTATCGTATTTTGCCGAACCGGATGCAAATGGCGCTGAAAAATCATCTTTGCCATATAAACTTACCGGCAGGTGCTGATAATCCTTATTTCCGAGTTCGGTTTCCCATACGGTCCGCGCATTAACTGTCATTAATACAGATAATTCATCCCATTGGGCCTTGATCTTCACTAATTTATCTATCAGTTGACGGGCATAGACCGATCCGCTGGCGCCGGTAATAGCTACAACAATTTTTCTCATGGGTTTAATTGTCCTAATTACAAATTAGTTGATTTTCAATTGATGTGAATTTATTTTAACCCATATTTCAAAAAGGTTTGATGATTGGTATTATTTCTATTCAGAAACTTTTATATTTGACTTTTCATAGGATAAGGTTTAATGGTTAATGGTATTTGATTAGTGCGGCCTCCCTTCAACAAGGAGGTCTTTTTTTTGGTGGCTGTCGCGTTTATTTTGAAGCATGCGTCTGCATGATGGCGAGATGGGCCGGGTCCCATTTTTCGCGGGGTATTTCCACCATACCCGGGGTAAAGAGAGAACTTGCCTGCAATTTCAGAAAGATCTTCATTCTGCGGTTTGGTCTGGCCGTTATGATCCTGTCAAAACCGGCGCGGTTATAGATGCCCAAACAGTAGATATTGACATAATAGCGGCCTCTGGGCACCTTTATTTCCACCTGGTTATCCTTCGGACGGTATACCCGCCTGATTATTCCCGCACCCCGTTTGTCGTAGCGGTCAAAGATCAGATAAATCGAATCTATACGGCTCTGGCGGTCTGATGCATTTTGAAGCGTAATGATCACTGTTCCGGAATCCGTTTTGGGCACATCAGATGAATACGCATGGTGGGGCACGGCCGTGGTCAGCGTCAGGTATAATATGGTGTTTCGCAATATCAATCCGATCTTTTAAGTTTTCAACGGGTTTTCAGACAGATGTCATACATAACTCGTTTATTCATAACCAACTAGAGTATTATAACGAAAAAAGCCGGGCTTTATGCAAGTCCGGCTTCAATACTTTTATAAAGCGTTAAGCCTCAGCCATATCGGGGATCGCTTCCATTTTATAATCCCCGGCATCCAGCCTCTTTTTTGTAGCATCAAATGCTTCCAGGGTGGCCTGTATATCTTCATCTGTATGAACGGCCGTGGGGATCAGCCGGTAGATGATATGCCCTTTTGGAATCACGGGGTACACTACGATGGAACAAAAAATGCCATAGTTTTCCCGGAGATCCATGACCATCGCCGTAGCTTCCGGTATATCGCCCTTCATATAAATGGGGGTTACCACGGAATCTGTTTTTCCGATATCAAATCCCTTTCCTTTCAGACCGGCCTGCAGTTTCAGGGCATTCTTCCAGAGTTTATCTTTCAGGGAGGGGTTTTTTCGTAATAAATCCAGCCTTTTCAGATTGCCCAGCACCATGGCCATCGGCAGGCTCTTGGCATAAATCTGGCTGCGGATATTGTACCGGATATAATCAATGATGGCTTTACTGCCGGACACAAATGCGCCGATAGAAGCCATCGATTTGGCGAAGGTGGAAAAATAAAGATCTATATCCTGCTGAACGCCCTGCTCTTCTCCGGCACCTGCTCCGGTTTTACCCAGCGTGCCAAAACCATGGGCATCATCTACCAGTAACCGGAAACCGTGTTCCTTTTTTAATGCCACGATTTCTCTCAGCCGGCCCTGATCCCCCGCCATTCCGAAAACGCCTTCCGTGATCACCAATACGCCGCCCTGGGATTGTTTTTCAATCAATGCATTGGCGCGCTGAACCTGTTTTTCAAAATCCGAGAGATCGTTGTGTTTAAATACAAAACGGTGACCGGCATGTAACCTTAATCCATCAATGATACAGGCGTGACATTCAGCATCGTACACGATCACGTCGCGGCGGTCGCACAAGGAATCAATGATGCTGACCATTCCCTGGTAACCATAATTAAGCAGGCAACTGTCTTCCTTTTTTACAAAAGCGGAAAGTTCTTTTTCCAGTTGTTCGTGTTGATGGCTGTTTCCGCTCATCATACGGGCACCCATAGGCGAAGCGAGTCCATAGGCCGCTGCTCCATCGGCATCCGCTTTTCTCACCTCCGGATGATTGGCCAGTCCGAGATAGTTATTAAGACTCCATACAATCATGTCCTTCCCCCGGAATTTCATCCGGCTGCTGATTTCTCCTTCCAGTTTAGGGAATGCAAAATAGCCATGCGCCCTTTCACGATGTTGCCCGATCGGCCCCTGATTTTTAGTGAGCTTTTCAAAAATATCTGCCATTGTTGTTTCTGGTTGAATTAAAAAATTGACGTAAAAATAATGCATTTGAAGAACAGGGCAAGTCGGAAAATCGCGATACATTTGTCAAAAAGGGCCGAAATGATTGGAAAACGGGTGTTGTTGTTTGTTTTAATTCCCATGTTTTTTATTCATCAGGGGTTTGGACAAACGGAAATGCCAGGTCCATCGAGACCCAAACTGGTTGTGGGAATTGTGGTTGATCAGATGCGGTGGGACTATCTTTACCGGTACTACAGCCGGTATGGCGAAGGTGGTTTTAAACGATTATTGAATCAGGGATTTTCCTGTGAAAATACTCCATCAGCGGAATAACAGGGAACAACTGGACCGACCAGCTAACCGGCCGGATATCCTACTGTACAGAAGACAGTACGGTTCAATCGGTGGGTGCACCAACGGCCGGAGGAAAAATGTCGCCCCGTAATTTGCTGGTCAGCACCATAACTGATGAACTGCGCATCGCCACCAATTTTCAATCGCGTGTGGTCGGCGTATCCCTCAAGGACCGTGCGGCTATATTACCGGCGGGCCATACCGCGAATGCTGCATTCTGGCTGGATGATGCCAGCGGTAATTTCATCAGCAGCACGTATTATATGAGTCAACTGCCGGCCTGGGCGGAAAAATATAACCAGGATAAAAATATCAACTGGCTGATCAGCGACGGATGGGGCACGCTTTACCCCATCGGAACCTATGTTGAAAGTGATCCAGACAATCAGCCCTATGAAGGTAAACTCGGCGGGGAAATGACTCCTGTTTTTCCTCATGATGTAAAAGCGGATTATGCCAAGGACCGCGGTTCTCTGCGCAGCACTCCTTTTGGCAATACGCTGACGCTTGATTTTGCCAGGGCAGCGATGGAAGGATATCGGCTGGGACGCGGACCGGCAACGGATTTCCTGACCATCAACTGTGCCTCGACGGATTATGTGGGGCATCTCTTCGGACCGAATTCCATAGAAGTGGAAGATACCTATCTGCGGCTCGATAAAGACCTGGCCGCATTTTTTACTTCTCTTGACAACCAGATCGGTAAGGACCGGTACCTGGTATTTTTAACTGCGGATCACGGAGCCGCGAATGCCGTAGGATTTATGCAAAAACACCGCTTGCCCGCCGATTTTTTTGTTGTTGAAAATGTGGTTGATACCCTTAATAAACAGATCCGGGAAAAATTCGGGATAGAAAAAGCAATCCGCTCTGCAGAAAATTTTCAGATCAATTTTGATGTGGACAAGATCACTGCCGCCAAAACGGATTTGCACGAAGTAAAAGCCCTGGTGGTGGACTTTCTGAAAAGACAGCCTGGTGTAAACTACGCGGTGGACGTGGATCAATTGCAGTCCGCGGCCATTCCGGAGCCCATCAGGACCATGATCACCAATGGCTATAATTTCAAGCGCAGCGGACAGGTGGAAGTGGTTTTTGAACCGGGCTGGCTGGAAACCGCTGCGCAAACCGGAACTACCCACGGCTCATGGAATCCTTACGACACGCAAATTCCACTGATATTCATGGGTTGGAAAATTCATCCGGGCAGTACCAATACAACCGTTCATATAACCGATATTGCACCAACCTTGGCGGCGTTGCTGCACATCCAGATGCCGGATGGTTGTATCGGAACACCCATAACAGATGTTATAAATAAATGAAAAGAAGACATTTTATTAAAACTACGGGTCTGTTGACGGCTGCTTTGACCGTTGCGGAAACTTACGCGTTCTCCGGTCTCCGGACGGGGAACAACAACAAACTTCCCAAATGGAAGGGATTCAATATGCTGGATTTTTTTTCTCCTGATCCAACACCCTCCACGCATCCGGCTACGGACGAACATTTTAAATGGATGCAGGATTGGGGATTTAATTTCATCCGTGTGCCGATTGCTTATCCGTATTACCTGAGTTTTGACCGCAGCCGGAATATCCTGCCGGATGAAGTGTATAAAATCAATCCCGCGGCCGTAGACCGCATTGATGCCCTGGTGGCCCTTGCGCACAAATATCAGATGCATGTAAGCCTGAATCTGCATCGCGCACCAGGATACTGTATCAACGCCGGTTTTCATGAACCCTTTAATTTGTGGAAGGATGAAGCGGCGCAACAGGCATTTTATTTTCACTGGAACATGTGGGCAAACAAGTACAAGGATGAATCTCCTGAAAAAATAAGTTTCGACCTGCTGAACGAACCCAGCGTGCGGGAAGATATGAATGACCAGCATTCAAAATCGGGTCCCGTTCCGGGAGCGGTTTACCGGCTGGTGGCTAAAGCAGCTGCTGAATCCATCCGCAAAGAAAATCCCAATCACCTGGTGATCGCCGATGGAAACAATGGTGGAAACCTGGTGATCCCCGAGATTACTGATTTGAATATTGCCCAGAGCTGCCGGGGATATTACCCGCATGCCATTTCCCATTATAAGGCGCCCTGGGCAAATAAAGATATTGATCACCTGCCGGTTCCGAAATGGCCCGGACAAACCGGAGATCAATACCTCAGCCGTCCTATGCTGGAAACCTATTACCAGCCCTGGATAGAATTGCTGAAACAGGGCGTAGGCGTACATTGCGGAGAATGCGGATGTTGGAATAAAACACCCCATGACGTATTTATAGCCTGGTTTTCGGATGTGCTGGATATTCTTTCTTCCAATGGAATTGGTTTTGCAGTGTGGAATTTTATTGGAGATTTTGGCGTGCTGGATTCCCGGCGAACAGATGTGGTTTACGAAGACTGGCACGGGCATAAGCTGGACCGAAAATTTTTGGAACTGTTGAGAAAACATTGAGTATATTTTGTTGATTTGTTTTTACTATTCCTGTAGTTTATACTGCGAAAAATGGCAACACCTTTGGTCTCCGTTGTAATACCTGCCTATAATGAGGCAAAACATATTGAAGGAACGATAGGAACTTTGATGAATCAGACCCTGGCTGCTGAAGAATATGAAATTGTTATAGTCGATAATAATTCCACTGACGATACCTGGGAAATACTCGGCCGGTTTCCGGTGAGGGCATTCAAACAACCGATACAGGGTTGCGGACCTGCAAAACAAATGGGTTTGATGGAAGCCAGGGGAAAATATATCCTCAATGCGGATGCCGACGTCTATTATCCCGGGAACTGGATCCTTAAAATGGTTACTCCACTTATTGAAAACGAATCCATTGCCTGTGTATATTCAAAACACCGGTTTCTGCCGGAGCCGGGGTTCGGTGCATTCAAACTGTTTATGCTGAGAAAAATGCGTGACGTAATGGTCCTGCTCAAATCAATCAACCGGCCCTGGCTGAACTGTTATGGCATGACCATGGGATACCGCAGGGAGCAGGCACTGGCTGTGGGATTCGACATGCGAAACCTTCGGGGAGATGATGGCAGGATGGCGGCATGCTCCAGGTGATATGGAAAAGGATAAAACGGGAACTGCCCGGTATGATGGTGAATATTACCCGGCAGAAAGATCATGATACGAAAACCAGTGGCAATTCACCGGGTGGATTGAAGAATAAAGCCGAACTCTAGCCGCATGAAAAAATTAAATGCATCGGAAAGGACCTGGCTGATCATATTTATTGTAATCATCATTGGCCTCATGGCCGGATGTATGATCGAAACGGTATCGGACAGCAATACCTGGGGCCCGAGACCGGTCGAGCTTAATAAAACCAATTAAACCAGGGCAGGATCAGGCACCCATCTGACTGGGTTCAAAAAGAAGCGGATAAAAATCGCCTTCCAGTTTTTCTCCAATATTAAATTGCTTGGTTCCTTTGAGCATCGGTTCATTGGCATTCGATCGGGTTCCGTCTGCAAATGCATTGATCACAAATGCGCGTCGCTGGCGCCCGGTGGAATTAGCGTAAGAGCCATGGACCAGCAAAGGGTGATGAAAGCTGGCGTATCCCGCTTTCAGCGGAATGGGCACGGGTTTGAACAGGGATTTTTGTTCGTCGGTTAAACGGGTGAAGAGACCGTTGATGTCACCTGCCAGTTCCGGCTTTTCCAGTAAGCCCCAGCGATGACTTTTGGGTATATAGTGCAAACAGCCATTGGCTTCATCGGCATCATCCAGACCACACCAGCAGGTTAAATGTTGCATTGGAACACTTCTTGTCCAATAGGAATAATCCTGATGCCAGGCTACCACGCCGCCGTGCCTGGCCGGCTTGCAAAAAAGCTGATCATGCCAGAACCGGACGGCTTTATTGCCCAGCAACTGGCTGGCCGGAACCAGAAAACGGGGGTTCCACAAAACATCATGAAAACCGGGTGTGATGCGCCAGGCGCCCAGCGCATGAAAAAGGACCTTGGCGGGATCCGTTGATTCATTCGCCGAGAATTCATAAAACAGATCATTGCCCGGATGATGCGCATCCGCCAGTTCGTTTAGTTCTTCGCGCAGCGCGGATATCTGGTATTCTTCCAGTAGTTTAATGTCCGCGACATAACCGAATTCTTCGAAATGTTCAATTTGTTCCACGCTGAGTTTGTAAGGTTCCCAGTCTTTTATTCTTTCGGGTCTCGGAAATAAATCACCGATTACCTGATGTACTTTACTGAGGTCTCTGGTTTTCATAATCATTTCTTTATTCGGGTTATTGATAATGTTTTCCGGTTGACAAAAGCCGGGTCTATGGCTTCGGATCGGTACTTTCCATCTGGGCAATGATCTTATTCACCTCTGATTCAGTTGATTTGAGTTTCGTCTGACAGAAAGTAACGAGCTCGGAAGCCCTTTTTACCTTCTGGGCGAGAACGTCCACGGAAACAGATTCTGTTTCGATTTCCCTCGCTATCTCCGCCAGTTCCTGGTAAGCGCTTTCATAAGTTAAAATCTGATCCATCATACCTGGATTTTTGTTTCACGGTTGATTTGATCTGCGTACCGGAAAGGATGATGTCAATATCATTTCCAATAGCAATATCATCCGGATTGCTGGTTATTTTATTCCTGGATTTCACAATCGCAAAACCTTTACTCAGGATGTTTTCGGGCGACATCATCTTAATCACAGAACGGAAATGACCCAAATATCCGATTTTATTTCTCAGGTATTGCACCTCGAAAGTTTTTAAGCTGCCAACCAGCTGGCGGATATCGTTCAGGCGGTTGTAAATGATGATTTTAGGCCCTGACAGCATTTGGGATGACAGGTTGACCAAAACTGTTTTTTTTCTGAAGACTACAGTCCGGGTGACATGAATAACCGACCGGTTTATTCGCGTCAGCTCGTCCTTTTTTCCGGTTAGCATATTTCTGCCGTGGTTCACGACAAGGCTGTTAAGCGATGTAAGGGACTGAAAATGCCGCGAAAAAAGCTGCTGGGATTTGATCACGATATTGTGTTGAAGCGATAACATGTCATCCGCATATCTTTTGTTGTGGGCTATGATGAATTCAGCTGCCTTCGTGGGTGTTTTTGTTTGGGTATTGGCCATGAGATCGGCAATGGATTCATTTTTATGATGACCTATTCCCGTAATTACCGGAATGGGAAACCGGGCTACCGCCCTTCCGATTTTATAATTGTCGAAGATCAGAAAATCGGTCTGCGCACCGCCGCCTCTGGTGATGACCACGGCATCATAGGGCTTCCCGGAATAAAAAACTTCCAGCAATTTATTTAAAAACTGGTCCGCATTGTTTTCTCCCTGTACGGAAGTATAATAATCATCAATATAAAATTGGTAGCCGAATGGATTATGCTGGAGGGTATGTCTAAAATCCTCTCCACCGGCTGACGTTTTTGAAGAAATAACGGCAATTCGCTGAATGACGGCGTTAAACTTTAACCGGATATTTTTAGTGATATAAACATCTCCTGCCTTTTTTATGTATTCCGGATTCTCAGCCACCAGCTTATCCAAAGTGGCCTGGCGTTGTTGCGCCAGAACGCCGAGCGTAAAGTTGGGATCGATGTCCAGCAGGTCCAGTTGCAATCCGTAAACAGCGTGGTATTGAACGGAAACATAAAGCAGCACGTTGATATTGTCGGTAAACGGTTGCCCTGTAACGGTTTCAAAATGGAGTATCCGGGTGGCACCGTCACCCCAGGCCTTGCCGGCGATCCGGGCCAGGAGCTGGTTGGAATCCGGATCCTTCTCCACCAGCTCAAAGTGGTGATATTTTTTTTGTGAACGGAAGCTGTGGTTGGTGATGTCTGCAATAACCCAAAAACCGGATTTGCCAAAGCTGGTATCAATGGCAGCATTGATTTTGCCGCTCAGCTCAGACAGGCGTATGTAGTTAATGGAAGACGCCAGACTGTTAGCCATTCACTGTTTCCTGATTTAAATTTGAATGGGAGATTAATAAGTTAAAACGATATACCCGGTGTAGTTGATATTCCCATTTTGATCTACGCTCTTAAGCCTGAAGACCCCCTGGGTGGAAGAAGATTTACCCGGAACATCCGGATTGCCAGGTACTGTTGCTGGTTGAGCGGGATCTTTTTTACAGGAAATATTGAAAAACATAATGCATACCAGCAGGACTGATAATTTCCTGAGCGTCTTGCCCCAGCCCAAAAGCATTCCTGCCAGCAACAATAAGAATATTCCGGTAAATCCGACCATTAACGCCCTGCTAAAGGCAACATTTACGCTATATGTTTGCCCTGAAGTCTGAGTAGCTGCCACCGCATCTACATGCGCCAGTTCCTTTTCACTGCCGTTTATATTAACCACTTCCATCACCTCATAGTAAAACATATCGTTTTCACTGGAGGTAACCCAGTTAAAATTTAAGCTGTCGCCGGTTTTAGTGGCATTGAACGAGGTGACAACTGCTTCGGCCTTACCGGTGTTAAACATCAGAAGGCCAGAGAGAACCGCAATGATTAACTTATTCATGTATTTATAGTTAGAGTCATGGTTTTTCCTCAACCGAAAATTACGACAATTCCCCGAAGTTTACGGGTAGGCAAAGAAGAGCCATTTCGTCCGTTCCCTTATGTTGATATCAATTTTTCGTCTGATTCGTTCTTTGTTTAAGACATCAAAAACCTTACCAGGCGGTCCCGTTTGACTTTCTTATCCAACGGGTATTTCTCCTTAGCAATTTCACTTACAATTGCGCGGCTTTCATTAAGAAGCGTGTTTAATAAAGTTGACTTGCCTGCATTAGGGCTTCCTACAATGGCGACACTCACACCATTCTTTATCACATTACCCAGCTTAAAAGAATCCAGTAAATTTTTTACCGTGCTATCAATTTCATTTAACAGAGGTTTAGTGATATAAAAAATTTTTTATTATAGCAATTGCAGTAAATTCAAACTTCGAAATACGGCTGTTGCGACACCGATCAAAAATCAAATATCATGAGCGGATATCAAATATTGGCAGTACTCGTTTTGCCTGCTTGCTTTTTTTCCTGTGTCAGTAACAAAAAATTCGAACAGGCTCAGAAGGCATCACAGTCGAAATACGATTCAATAAATGGGGTCGCCAACCGTTTGCAGTCATCCCTGAACACGTGCAACGACTCAGCCACGGCAAGATCTAAACGCATTTATAATTTGGAAACAGACAATGCCTTTCTGAAAGAAAATAATACCCAGGCCCTGAAACAATTACAGAATTTATCGGTGATTACCGGCACACAGGCAGAGAGTATTAAAAAATCGCTCGAAAATATTGGAGCCAAAGATGTTTATATTATGGACCTTCAAAAAGAAGTGGCGAGGAAGGATTCACTGAATATGGCGCTGGTCATGAACCTGAAAGGGGCCATTGGTAATTTGGCCGATGAGGACATCAATATCAAGGTGGATAAAGATGTCGTCTTCATCGACATTTCCGATAAGCTATTATTCAAAAGTGGAAGTTATGATGTCACCCCCCGTGCCAATGAAGTTCTGGGCAAAGTTGCCCAGGTGCTTAAAAATCAGCCGGATCTGGAATTTATGGTGGAGGGTCATACAGATAGTATTCCTTACAAAAGGCCTCCGCTGCTAGATAACTGGGATCTGAGTGTTAAACGCGCAACAGCCGTTGTAAGAATTCTTCAGAATGAATACGGTCTCCCGCCGGAACATATTACCGCTGCCGGTCGCAGCCAGTACACACCGGTAACTTCAAATGCCAGTCCGGAAGGCCGGGCTATGAATCGGCGCACAAGGATTGCCATCCTGCCACAACTTGATCAGTTTTTTAAGCTGCTGGAGACTAAATAAGTAACGTCAGGATCCTTCTACCTGCTCAACCGTTGCCGGATTTCTCTTAAATAAGCAAAAGATTACTTAAACTAATTTATTAGTTATACATTCGAATCATAAACTAGTCTTTTAGTTGAAAAGAAACCATTGACTACCCTGATAAAAAGGAGCAAGCAATGAAACCATTTATGATCCTATTCATGAATTTGCTTTTGCTGACCCCTGCCCGGAGTCAGCCTGATCTGCATAAAACTGTGCTGTTTGACTATCTCCAAAATCACCAATACGATGAAGCGATCTCCTATATCAGCCTAACCTTAACCAAGGACACGAACAACCTGCAAATCCTGGGTTATCTGGGATACACAAATTTCATGAATGATAACAAGGGTTCGGCGCTGGGATATTATCAAAAAATCATCCGGCTCGATACAAATAATGTTTCAGCACTTGAATACCTTATGAGAATAGATAATGGCAGACATCCGGAAACCGACAGTATCTATATCCGGCGCCTGATTCAATTAAAACCGTATCATTCACTATATTATCGACAAATGGCGGGATTATTTACAAAATTACACCTGCAAGATTCTGCCCTGATTTATTACCGTAATGCGTATACGCTATCCCCAAAGGATTCAAAAAACGCAGTTGGATATGCCGATATTTTATTGAATGAAAAAAACTTCTCCAAAGCAGACAGTATATTAAAAAGCACACTGGACAGAGATTCCATGAATACGAATTGCCTGAAATTATGTGTCCGGTCGGCGTATGAATCCAAAAATTATCAGGCTACCATTCAGCCCGGCGAAAAGTTAATTGCGCTCGAAGAATGCTCCTTGGAAGCGATGACTGAGTTACTCATATCTTATTTTAACTTAAAAGAATACGATAATTGCCTCCGGATTTGCGAGAATCTGCTGCGAAATGATGTGCAATTGGAAACAGTTTATTACTATGATGCCAAGGCCTATGCTCAACTAAAAGATCCTGAAAAAAGTAATGAGTTACTGCAGATCTGCGTGGCTAAATCAATTTCAAAAACCGCAGAACTATATTATTTCTCCATGGGGGAAAATTATGAAACACTTAAAAATTATAAAAAAGCCATAGCCAATTATGATACGGCTTATTATCTTTTCAAAAATCCGGTCATGTTATATAATTCAGGCAGAATATCCGAAATGTATTTACATCTGGAGAATCAGGCAAAAAAATATTACTCTTTGTACCTGAAACAGGCAAAACCTCATACCCCTGGTGAAAGAAAGGCTTATGAATTTGTCAAAAGAAGATTTCTGAAAAAACAGTAGGGCGGATTAATATCAGGAGAAATTCCATATTCTTGCCGATTCTATTTCCCGGGCAATGATAAATAGCAGGCCCGTAAAAAAAACTTTCCTGATCATTTGTGAAGGTCAGACAGAGGAATTGTATTTCAAGGCTTTTCCGGCAATAACAGCGACTGCGAAATCAATGAAGATTGTGCTTGAATATACGAAGCTCTTCCCCTTACTTCGGTTCCAGCGCCTGCTTAATCCGTTCTGCAACATCCTGCAGATGATATTTGCTAAGGTTGTCGGCAATATGAGGGATGGCGGCCAGTATGCGTTTCCTCAATGCCACCAGATGCGCGCGGGCAATAGACGGTATGTCCGTATTTTTAATGTCTCCGCCGAACATCAGAATCAGCCCCCTCGGGAAATTCGCGGGCATTACCGGTTGTGTTGGGTTCATCAGTAAAATGAGGGATGCTGTGTATTCCTTTTGCAGATTTCTCCGGTATGGATCAATGGCCGCCGTGGCGCTGAGTTCTTTCCAGATTCCTTTTTCCAGATCGGAGACGAGATTGTCCGTGGTATAGGTACTCTTTCTGCCGTAACGGTTTTCCATGATGGACATGCGGAATAAACGGGAGCTCGACAATAAAGACTGCAGCACACTGCCCTGGGTGTTGATGACGTTTTCGTTGGAGGAGGGACTGTTGATCTTGTTGAGGATATCTTTATTCAGCAACCAATAGGGCGTTTCAAATAACTGGGTGTGTAA
>CAJDUL010000072.1_pt1 | contig 14618 bp, 12 predicted proteins | sample 7390691 | NCBI WGS metagenome assembly CAJDUL01 (sample SAMEA7055677, study PRJEB34461) | soil metagenome | biome: terrestrial ecosystem; feature: Peninsula; material: soil | place: Antarctica | collected 2016
ATCAGCATCCTGTTGCGGGTTTTCGATAATAAGGTTAATAATTAAGTACTTGGCGCTGTACCTTCTTCTTCTCTAACGAAATGGAGGCAAATGAAAACACACGGTAGGAGGATTAAAAAGGGTGTCTCAAATTTAATCTTTCTTTGCACTTGATCACTGATGCCACCGGTCAATAAATTGGCCAAGGAGGTACACGAGTTCCGAATCAGTCTTTCCATCACCCAGCCTTTTGCGGTCCAACGACCTCGCCGCGGAATCTGTCCGCTGAATACACCAGAAAAGCGCTGGGCAGCCCGATCGGCAGCCGGAGCATATTGGCCAGCAGGGCTACGGACCGCGGGATGCCGCTAGGCGGGAAGACGGGAATATGGATCAAAGAGTATTAAAGGCGTCAAATAGGCTTATGAATTGAAAATCTCAGATAAGGGGTTTCCTTTATCTGCCGCAGAAAGCGACATTAACAGCCGTCGCCAGATTCGTCAAATACTATGAAATATTGATAAATATTTGGAAATCAGTATTTGAATTCCGTATCTTACCGTTAGTAGGCTTAGTATGAAGCTGAATGCTCGCTTGATAGCTAACGATGCCACATCGCTAAATAGTTATTTCAACTTAATGGTATAACTTTGCGTCCCAAATAAAAAGATGTCGGAACAAGGACAGATAACTATTCACAACAAGATTTCGCAGAACTACAAAGAAATCCACGTAGATGGTGCGTTTGGCGGAATCACACCACGCGGCTTGATCAATCTAAGTTTTTTTGCTGAACGCGCACCTATCCCGAAGTCGAGCGAATTCGTTTTAAATGATGGACGGGTGGGAGATTTTATTGAAAATAGCATTGACAGCAAAAAAGGAATTTTGAGAGAATTTGAAGTTGGTATTTACATGAGCTTGGAAGTCGTAAAATCTTTAATCGAAATGCTTGGCAAACAAGCATCAGAATTAGAAGCTATCTTAAAGGCCAATCAAAATGACACCACAAAGCATGAATAGACCTTTTGTTTATACAGCGGCAGCAATGGTTACCCTTATGTCCTTTAGTAAGGGGATAAATTTTTCTTTTATCAGAAGCTATCAATATTCGTCTCCAGCTCCCTCAGGTCTTCAAAGCGAAACGGATCGAGAACGGTGCTGAACGATGTATGGGCTAACGAAGATGACGCACGCTGGGAAAAGTTTTTAACGGATTAGTTTAAGATTACGAATGACTGCAATGCGCCTATTTCAGGGTGATATAGTAATTTTTAATTACCCTCAAGATGATCTTGTCACCTACAAAAGAAGGCCCGCGATCGTGGTATCCGGTCCGGCAATTAATCGCACGAACGCTGTAATTCTGTCTCCTATTACGTCGAGAATAAGAAACGAATGGTTTTCATTTGTAATAAATGATAGCGACCTGACCGACCCCTTGGACGGGGTTGAAAGTGAAATAAGGTGCGATGTTTTCACGACCACCGCCAAAGAACTGATTGTAAGAAAGATTTCTTCCCTGAAGCCAGAAAGGCATAGCGAAATGCTTTTAAAAATTCATAACTCGTTCTTACAATAAGGCCAACCATTCGGCCAACTGCACGAAAACCAAAAGCCCCGAAGCTCAGATCCGATCTGAACTCCGGGGCTTTTCAAGCTGTAGAGGGAGGATTCGAACCTCCACGGGGCAGTTAGCCTTAGCACAATGATTAGTGGTGGTCAACCCCAGTCGGCCACGCTTTGCAGCGAGACCGGCATTATGCTATGTTTATCCTGTGATCCCCACCCCCGAGACAAGAGGGCATGTCTGCCAAATTTCATCACTCCACAGTAAAGTCGCCGTGTTCAGACAGCGACAGTGCAATATTAAGGTAAATGGACGAATTATTGGATATATTTTAATAATATTTTTAAAATATTCGAATATGTTCAAATAATGCGTATATTCATTGAATATTATTAAAACCATCATTAACATGGCGGGGAAATTTAATCTGGATAAGCTCGATCTGCAGATCATCCACGAAATGATGGAAAATGCAGAAATTTCTTATGCAGATCTTGGGAAAAAACTTTTTGTTTCGGGTGGTACGATTCATGTCCGGATCAAAAAATTACAGGAATTCGGTATTGTTAAAGGCACCAGACTGAATGTCAATCTCAGGCATCTGGGTTATGATGTCATCGCCTTTATCGGTATTTATCTGGAGAAAAGTTCACTCTATGATTCCGTTGCCAAAGAGCTGCGGCGGATCCCGGATATCGTGCGGCTGAATTACACCACTGGAAATTACAGCATGTTTGCTGAAATTGTTTGTAAGGACATCGCGCAACTTCGTTTTGTGCTGCACGATGAATTGCAAAAGATAAAGGGTATTGAACGGACCGAAACGTTTATTTCCCTGGACGAAAGTTTTAACCGCAATGTGCCGGTATTTAAAGAACCCTGATCTGTTGTTTTTCGGGATCTGCCGCCCCGCAGCATGTACCCCGTTTTATTATTCCTTCACATTCAACGCATCCCTCAATCCGTTTCCCAGTAAATTGAATGCGAGTACCAGCAGCATGATGGCCATACCTGGAACCAGCGCCAGCATGGGATTGTGGGTGATGATGAAATTGTAATTCTCCTTGATCATCAATCCCCAGCTGGGTGTTGGCGGCTGAACGCCGATGCCCAGGAAACTCAGTCCCGCTTCGATCACAATAGCGGAAGCAAAATTGGAGGCGGCGATCACCAGCACGGAGCCCAGGATATTGGGAAGGATGTGTTTCCCGATGATCCGGATATGGGAATACCCCAGCGCCCTGGCTGCTTCCACGTATTCCAGTTGTCTTGCGGCCAAAACCTGTCCGCGCACCAGGCGCGCCACACTCACCCACATGGTCAGTCCGATGGCAATAAACACTTGCCAGAATCCTTTACCAAGCAGCAGGGTGAGTGCGAATACCAGCAGCAGGGTGGGAATGCTCCAGATCACATTGAGGAACCACATGATGATCTGATCGGACCGTCCTCCGAAATATCCCGCAACTGCGCCCAGCAGGATGCCAATACTCAATGAAAGGATAACGGTGATGAGACCCACGGCCAGGCTCACGCGCACGCCGATGATCAGCCGGCTGAGGATATCCCTTCCGTACCGGTCCGTGCCCAGCCAGAATGTTTTCTTCCGGATCTGCATGTCCGTGCCGGATGGCACATGATAAAAGGACCGCCTTTCACTGATCCCCTCGTCTATGTATTTTTCTATGATGAGGCTGTCGCCCTGCTGTGCATATCCTGTCACCGGCACGTAGTCATAACGGTCATCCTCACCTGTAAATAAGGTTGCGATCGGGGATTGATGCCGGATGGGCCGTTGTTTCCGGATCAGCAGAAAAATTTGCTGAAAGCCGGGTTTCCGGCCACCGGTTTCGAGAGTCATCCGGTTGGCATCGGGACTGTGATCGGGCGCCAGCATATAGGCAAAAACCGCCAGTACCACGGCAATGACAATCAGCACCATGCCTAAAACCGCACCGTGGTTTTTTTTCAATCGCCGCCAGGTGGAGGAGGGTTTCAAGGGATGGATGGATGAAGGAGGGGATGACGGATGACGGATGACGGTTGATGGACTTTTGCTGTGAATTCGTGCATAGTATTTAAGAAATATAAGTTTACAGGTAAGGTAATAAATAAAAGTCCGTCAACCGCCAACCCCTTTGGCGGGCAATGCCGTCAACTAACTCCTATCTCATCACCCTTCCTTTCCAACGGTAATTTCCAAAAGCGCCGAAACTGCCGGCGGCAACCGTATAGAGAATATGCAAAGGCTGACAGAGTATGAAATAGGACATAAGGGATTTTTGCTGAAAGAAACCGGCGACTTTGGAAACAAAAAAATATTCCGCAAATGTTTTCAGGGTCAGGAAGGTCACCAGCCAGTGCCAGGTTTCATAACGGAAGCTGAGCAGGAAAAGCAGGAGGAGACAAACATTCACCGCATATACCAGCGCCAGCGTAATAAAAGTAGCGGAATGGCCGTAGTGCGAAATCTTGCTGGCCCAGCGGATGCGCTGCTGGAAAAAGGCAGTGAGGTTGTCTGCCGCTGCCGTAGTAACAATTGCCCGGCGATCTTTCAGATAACCGGTTTTTCCGGGGAACCTTTCCTGCATTTTAGCCATGAGCAGCATGTCGTCGCCGGAAGCAATATGATCGATGTTTTTAAATCCGCCCACAGCATAAAATGCGGTACGCCGATAGGCGAGGTTGGCGCCATTGCACAGGGGATATAGGTTTTTTGAGAGTGCCGCACCGGTAATACCCTGGAGAGAAATAAAATCAAGGGCCTGAAATACGGAGAGTAAAGATCCGTCTGTAGTTATTTTCACCGGAGCAGCCAGTATCTGGTATTGATTATCTAAAAAAGTACGCACGAGGGTTTCTATCCATTCCCGTTCCGCGGTACAATCGGCATCCGTACAAACGATGAGTTCCCCGGAAGCCTGGCTTATTCCCGTTTCGATGGCCCTTTTTTTATGGGCACGCAAACTATGCTCGTCTGTATAATCTGCCAGGTTCAGGAGCCTGACCCGGGTTCCTGCCAACGTTGCCAGAGAGGCCGTCTGATCCGTGGAAAAATCATTCACCACAATCACTTCCAGCAGCGCAGCCGGGTAGGATTGATGTAAGATGGATTCCAGGCAATCTCCAATATGCCGGGCCTCATTTCTCGCGGGGATAATAACGGTAACGGTAAGGCTATAGTCACTTGCTATTTCACCGGATCCGGCAGTCATGGTTTTCGGATTGCCGGAGGGCGCTTTTTCTCCTGTCGGGATACGGTCCCAAAGCCAGTGATAATATAAAATAAGCAGGGCGTATAATAAAAGACAGGCGCCCGTGAAGGCTATGAATACAACCATCGTTTAAAATCGAGTTGGAAATATACGATGATGTGCCGCGCCCGCCAATTGAAATCAAACGGGATCCGGGCCGTTAAAAGATCTTAAAAAGATGCCCGGAAATTTGTTCTTCAGCCCGTAAATGTATAGATTTATATAGTTGTTTAACTAACTATATGCAAAACAACCATTTCAAAAAAGGGGAACTGTATAGTTTTGTTACGGGCAAGGCGTCCATTGCGATCGCCCGGCGACTGCAGAAAAAATTCAACCTCGCTTCGCTGAATATTACCATAGAACAATGGAGTGTATTGTATCAGCTGTGGAAACAGGACGGACTCAGCCAGCAGGATCTTTGTCGCGCTACTTTCCGCGACAAACCCAGCATCACCCGGCTGGTGGATAATCTCGAAAAATTACAACTGGTTAAACGGGTCGCTGCTTCCAACGACCGGCGGATCAACCGGATCTGCCTGACCAAACTGGCTTTCAAATTGCAGGAACAGACCATGCAGATGGCCGAAGACACGCTGAATGAGGCGCTGAACGGTGTGCCGGGCACAGAGGTGGACGTTTGCAAATCGGTTTTACAAATCGTGTATGACAACCTTAAATAGGACCCATAAAATAAATCAGGATGAATACAGCAACCGATAAGCAGCAGCAAACCCTGGGTGGCGAATGGCTGATCCGGGAATCTGAAACCGCAGACACTTTTATTCCGGAAGATTTCAATGAAGAACAGCGCATGGTCAAAGACATGTGCGCTTCTTTCCTGGACACGGAAGTATTACCGCTGATGGACCGCATTGAGAAACTTGAACCCGGTCTCATGCCGTCCCTCCTGGTGAAAGCCGGGGAACAGGGATTGCTGGGGGCATCCATTCCGGAAAACCTGGGCGGACTAGGCAAGGATTTTGTCACGTCAACCCTTGTTAATGAAGGGCTCGGCGGAGGGTATTCCTTTTCTGTGGCCCTGGCTGCCCATACCGGCATCGGCACACTTCCCATCCTGTATTTTGGCACGGAGGAACAAAAAGCGAAATATATTCCGAAACTAGCCTCCGGAGAATGGAAGGCTTCCTACGGATTAACGGAACCCAATAGCGGAAGTGATGCCCTCAGCGCTAAAACAACCGCCACCCTAAGCAGGGACGGGAAGTTTTATTTACTGAACGGGCAGAAATGCTGGATCACGAACGGCGGCTTTGCCGATATATATACCGTATTTGCTAAAGCGGATGGCGGGAAATTCACTGCTTTCATCGTGGAAAAAAATTTCAGCGGCTTCACCCGTGGACCCGAAGAACACAAGATGGGCATCAAAGGGTCGTCCACGGTCCAGTTGTATTTTCAGGATTGCCCGGTTCCTGTTGAAAATGTACTGGGTGAAATCGGACGCGGGCACGTTATCGCCTTTAATATACTGAACATCGGCCGTTTGAAACTCGATGCTGCGGCCATCGGGGCCGCGAAACGCGTGGCCGGTACCGCCATTGCTTATGCCAATACCCGGGAGCAGTTTAAAACCATGATCTCGCATTTAAAGTGCCTTGTACCGCGTTTCTGAATGGATTGAAAACTGGAAATCGGAGTTGACTGCGCAGGGGAAACCTTTTAATGAAGCTGCCCTGGGCGCGGCGGAAGAATATGCCATCGAATGCGCCATGCTGAAGGTTTTTGGAAGCGAAATGCTTGATTTTGTGGTGGATGAAGCCGTGCAGATCCATGGTGGCAACGGTTTCAGCGATGAATACACGGTTTCCCGTTCTTACCGGGACAGCCGCATCAACCGGATCTTCGAAGGCACCAATGAGATCAACCGTCTGCTGATTGTTGATATGTTATTGAAACGGGCATCCAAGGGCCGGCTGGACATCCTCTCTCATGCCCAATCCGTTGCGAAAGAACTGGTGAGCATTCCTGATTTTGGTTCCGCAGAAGAAGGACCCTTTAACCAGGAAAGAAAAACGATAAGGCAATTCAAAAAGGCCATCCTGATGACGGCAGGCGCCGCGGTTCAAAAGCTGGCCGCCGGCCTGGAGACCGAACAGGAGATCCTGATGCATGTGGCCGATATGGCCACCGTTACTTTCCATGCGGAAAGCGCCCTGCTGCGCGTGATCAAACTAAACACAGAGAAAGCGGGGAACGCTTCTGGTTTTGAAGCGGACCTGGTCAGGACTTATCTCTATGATGCAGCCGATCAGATAAATAAATCGGGCAAGGATGCCATCAATGCTTTTGCCGATGGTGATGAGCAGCGGATGCTCCTGCTGGGTCTGAAAAGATTCACCAAAATCAATCCCTTTAACTCCAAGGAAGCCAAAAGGCGCTTGGCAGATAAACTGATCGCAGAAAATAAATATCCATTGTAATTCGGGGCCAGATTGCTTATTTTGCGGTACGCATGACCAACTACCCACCGATCAACGGGTAGCCGGCAATTTAAACGCTTATCGCATGACAGAAGACAAAAATGTGTTTATCCACCACGTATTTTTCTGGCTTGCCAACCCGAAAAATACAGAAGACCGGAGCCAGCTTTTGACCGGTCTGAAAAAATTGTCAAAAGTTTCCACCATCAAACGTTTTCATATCGGCCGGCCGGCCGGTACCCTGAGAGATGTAATCGATACTTCCTACGCTTTTTCCTGGTGCATATTTTTTTCAAACGCCTCGGATCAGGAGAGTTACCAGACTGATCCCATCCATCTCCGTTTTGTTGAAGAATGTTCGCATTTATGGAGCCGCGTAACGGTATATGATTCCGTGGATTTTTAAAGCGATGCTGCGGCAGCTTCATCAAGGAAAAAATGCAGTTCACCATGCACCGGTTTGATCACCTGGCTCGGATACAAATCGGGATTGTATTGCCCCTCCAACACTTCCTTCAGCGCATGCGCCTTTCCGGATCCACTGACCAGGAACACAATATAGTTAGCGCGGTTGGCAATATTTTTAGTGATGGTGATGCGGGACATATTCTGTGCCGGCAGAAAAAACGAAGCGGCCCATCTGTGTTCTTCATGAATCACCGGCATACCGGGAAACAGAGAGAGGGTATGTCCGTCGTCCCCCATACCCAACAGGATCAGGTCGAAGGTGGTTTTTGGAAAATGATCTTCATCTCCCCCGAAATATTGCTGAAGCACGGTTTCGTATTGTTCGGCCGCTTTTTCGGGTGCGAGCTGGGTTTGCATGATGTGGATCTGTTCCGCCGGAACACCCACTTTATCCAGGAGGGTATCAAAGGCCATGCGGGCATTGTTCCTTTCATCTTCAAACGGAACAGCCCTTTCGTCTCCAAAAAATACATGGATCTTTTTCCAGTCTATTCTTTCCCGGTAAGGGGAGGACGACAGCAATTCATTTAGTTTTTTTGGTGTACTTCCTCCGGACAGGGCAATGCAGAAACGGGGTTCCCGGGTGAGTTTTTCTTCAATCAGTGAAGTAATCCATTCCGCCAGCTGCACACTCAGCGTCTCAAGATCCTTATAAACTTCCTTATTCATGAAAATCAGATTTATACTTTCCCGGGGTCTTCTTTATTATTCCTCACATCACTATCCACTGGTGACCATCTTTGGCAATCAGCGCCTCGGCATCTTCGGGCCCCCAGGATCCGGGAGCGTAATTTGGAAAAGAAACCGGCGTTCTGTTTTTCCAGGCATCCAGGATGGGCATAATGATTTTCCATGCTGCCTCTACCTGGTCCTTCCGCATGAACAGCGTGGCGTTTCCTTCCATGATGTCCAGCAGCAGGGTTTCGTAGGCTTCGGGTTCATTGCCATCATAGGCATCCTTATACCGGAAGATCATGTCCACCGGGTTGAGCGTCATGGATTGTCCGGGACGTTTGGATTGAAAGCGTAAGCGGATATCCATTTCCGGCTGAATGCTGATGGTGAGGCGGTTCTGGCGCCAGGTTTCAGCGGCTTCCGGTGGGAAAGCATAACTGGGTGCGGGCCGGAACTGAATATTGATCACCGTGGTTTTTTCGTGCAGTCTTTTTCCGGTGCGGATATAAAACGGTACGTCCTGCCAGCGCCAGTTGTCGATGTAAAATTTCACAGCGGCAAACGTATCGGTCGAAGATTTCGGATCCACATTTTTTTCTTCCCGGTAGGCGGGCACTTTTTCGCCTTCCATCCAGCCTGCATCATACTGTCCGCGTACCGCATATCTGCTCACTTCATCCTTCCCGATGCGCCGGATGGCATTCAGCACATCCACTTTTTTATTACGGATCTCATCGGCATCGAACGATACGGGCGCTTCCATGGCGATCATGCAGATGAGCTGGAGGATATGGTTCTGCACCATATCGCGCAGGGCCCCGGCACCCTCATAATAGGCGCCACGGCCTTCCGAACCCACGGTTTCGGCAGCCGTGATCTGCACATGGTCAATATAGTTCCTGTTCCACAACGGTTCAAAAAGGGCATTGGCAAACCGCAGCGCGATGATGTTCTGAACCGTCTCTTTTCCGAGATAGTGATCGATGCGATAGATCTGTTTTTCTTCGAACATGCTCATGAGCAGTTCATTCAGTGCATGCGCGCTTTCCAGGTCGTGTCCGAATGGTTTTTCAATCACGATGCGCGTATTGGATTTATCCGGGGAAATGTGTTTCTTTCCCAGCTTTTTGGCGATGTCGGGAACCAGCTGCGGCGCCACGGCCATGTAAAAAATGATGTTGGGATGCGCGCCGAATTCAGCCTGCTTTTTTTTGATCATCTCACTGATCTGATTGTATTCCTCATCTTTTTCGGCATCCATTCTCAAATAGGAGACGTGCGGGGAGAAAGCCTGCCACTGGGCATCAGCCACTTCTTTCCTGCGGCTGAATTCTTTTATGCCTTCCAGCAGACGGCCACGGTATTTTTCATCGGTATACTCGGTTCTTCCAATGCCGATAACGGAAAATTTTTCCGGCATCCAATCGTCAATGAACAAATTATAAATGGCGGGAGAAAGTTTCCTGTAATTCAGATCGCCGCTTCCTCCGAAAATAAAGATGAGGGTGCAGGAAGGTCTTTTATGATTTTCCATGATGTGATTTAATTGTCAAATGATTCCCATTCGGTGTGAAAGATCCCGGGCATGTCCACACGCTGATAAGTATGTGCTCCAAAATAATCCCGCTGCGCCTGGATCAGGTTGGTGGGCAGTTGTTTGCTGCGGTAAGCTTCGAAATAGCAGAGTGAGGTCATGAGACCCGCCACCGGAAATCCCGTTTGGGTGGCATGCATGATCACCGTTCGCAGGTGCTGTTTTTTTGTCTGGATGAGTGCGGCTATGTTTTTATCGAGCAGCAGATTGGGCAGGTTTGGATTTTCCTGAAACGCTGTATAGAATATGTCCAGCATCGCGGCTCGTATGATGCATCCCCCGCGCCAGATGCGGACCACTTCGGGAAGGGGTATGTCCATTTTCAGTTCAGCCGATGCTTTATGCAGCAGCGCCATGCCCTGTGCATAACAAACGATCATGGAGAAATACAGGGAATCCGCGAGTTGCTGGATGAATACTTCTCTTGGAACCTCGATCTTAAACTGGGTAGGATTGTAGAGCGCAGCAGCCTGAATCCTTTCTTCTTTTGCCGCCGAAAGATCCCGGAGGGATACGGCAATGTCAATTACCGGAACGGGGGTACCCAGATCCATGGAATCCTGGGAGGTCCATTTTCCGGTGCCCTTGGCCCCGGCTTTGTCGAGGATCATATCCACCAGCCGGTTGTCTGTTTTGTCGTCTTTCTGCAGGAAAATATCCCGGGTTATCTCCACGAGATAGGATTGTAATTCTCCTTCGTTCCAGCTTTTATATACTCTGTGCAGCTCGTCGTTGCTCATCGCTTCGCCTTCATGAAGCAGCTGATAGGTTTCGCTGATCAGTTGCATGATGGCGTATTCAATGCCGTTGTGTACCATTTTTACATAATGTCCTGCAGCCCCGTTACCGAGATAGGACACACAGGGACTTCCATTTACCTGGGCAGCCACGGCTTCCAGGATCGGTTTTACCTGGGCGTAGGCCGCAGGATCGCCACCCGGCATAATGCTGGGCCCTGTGCGTGCACCGCGTTCCCCTCCTGAAATGCCGATGCCCATAAAATGAAAACCTTTCTCGCGAACAAAATTTACGCGTTGCAGGGTATCTGTATAGTGGGAATTACCACCGTCAATGATGATATCTCCTTTCTGGAGCAGCGGAATCAGGGAATTGATCACGTCATCCACAGGCTTGCCGGCCGGAACCAGCATCATGATTTTACGGGGAATCTCCAGTTGCTGTACCAGTTCTTCCAGGGTGCCAACTCCTTTTACGGTGGTTCCCTGGGTAGCCGTGGATTCCAGGAGTTTACCTTTCTGCAGGTCTTTGTCAAACCCAATTGCCTTAAAACCGTGATCGGCCATGTTCAGCAACAGGTTTCTGCCCATTGTGCCCAGACCGATCATTCCAAAGTTGAACAAGTTATTATTTTCCATAAGCATATAAAAGGGTGTAAAATTAGGTATTTTATAGAAAGATCGCTGATGGCCCCGTCTCTCCATCCAAATCCGGACCAGACCAGGCCAATGACCTGATATGTAAAGCCTCAGAAATCTTGGAGTTATAAGAAAAACTGTCTATTTTTAACCGCCTTTGCTGTTCATACACCGTCCCATACCTATCAAGAGCTTCGGCATCCCACCATATCCTTGGTATTGATTCCCTAAATATTTCCTGAGTTGATGAATGATTGTTGTAGCCTTTAAATCTGGTTACGGAAATTTTTGGTTCAAATTCAACAAGATGATGAAGAAATTTACCCTGTCTGCTTTGCTGTTTGGCTCTTTTTTTATGTCTGTTTCGTCCGGATATGCCCAGGCTGATGTACTGACACAGCACAATGACCTGGACCGGACCGGATGGAACCCTTCGGAAACCGTGCTCAATCAATCCAACGTTACCCCGACCAATTTCGGACTGTTGTATAAACGCACCGTGGATGATCAGATCTACGCGCAACCCCTGGTGGTGAGCGGCGTCACCATCGGCGGTGTAAAGAAAAATGTGGTTTATGTGGCCACCGTGAAAAATACCATTTATGCTTTTGATGCCGACGACGGCACCATTGATCCCTACTGGACAAAAAACTTTACGCCCGCCGGGGAAACAGTGCCCAACGCTGGTGATGTTCATGCCTATCTCTGCGGATTCGGATACTCCGATTTTGACCCGGTTAATGGATTGGGTCAGCAGGGAAGTTTTGGCATCGTGGGTACACCAGTGATAGATAAGGCAACCAATACGCTGTATTTTGTGAGCCGTTACCGGGACCTGACGGTGGACAATGCCCAGCAGGGATCCAGCGGCCATACCATTGATCAGGACTGGTCCTCCACTGGGTTTTACCAGCAGTTTCATGCCATTGATCTGAGTACCGGCGCCGACAAGTTTAACAGCCCGGTTACCATTACCGCCCAGGTGAACGGCACCGGGGAGGGCGGGACGGTCCTCAACTTTGATCCGCGCAGGCAAAACCAGCGGGGCGGCCTCACCCTCTCCAATGGAATTGTATACATCGCTTATGCCGGCCACTGTGATATGAATAATTATCACGGCTGGATCCTGGGTTATAATGCGGCTGATCTTACAGACCAGAAGATCCGTTATGTTAGCACGCCGAATGATGGTCGCGGCGGAATCTGGATGAGTGGTGCGGGACTTGCTGCCGATGCCAGCGGCAATCTATACTTCTCCTCCGGAAACGGAGGCGAGACCAGCCAGTCTGGCGACCCGGGTAATGTGGCCCTGAGTGTGGTGAAAGTAACGCCGGATTTAGCCAACCATACGCTCACCAACGTTTCCTGGTTCAAAAGAACTTCCTACGATGGCGATAACCAAAGTGACCTTGATTTTGGGACTGGCGTAGTGCTGATTCCGGGAACCAATATGATGGTGACCGCGCATAAAAGTGGAAGTATCTATTTATTGCGGCAAAACATTCCGGCGCCAGGGGGAGAATACCATGAGGCATCACCCAATTTCCTGTCGTCCTATGATCTGGGTGTCGGCAGTTCGGCGGGAAGCCATTCTTCCCTTACCTATTTCGGCGGTTCTACGGGCCAGTTTATTTACCAGTTCTCAGAATACACCCATTTAAAGGCCTTTCCGGTGAATACGGCGGCACAATCGCTGGGTGCACCGATCGCAAATACTTCAGTGCCTACGAATATCAACCTGGACGGAGGATATTTGTCCGTCAGTTCCAATGGAGCCGACCCTTCCAGCGCCATCCTCTGGGCATCCCATTTAACCGCGAGCGGCGGCGCGGTGCATGCTCTCAAGGCGGATGACGTGACCCAGGAATTGTGGAATTCGGACACCAATCCGAATGACAAACTGGGAAAATATGCCAAAATGAACTGCGTGACCGTGGCTAACGGCAAGGTATATGCGCCAACGGTCACCAACACCCTCAATGTATATGGTTTGCTGGGGGCCAATACCCGCTGTGTAAATAATGTTGCCTTAAACAAAACCGTTACGGCTTCTTCAGCCGACCCCGGATTTCCGGCTTCGAATGTTACGGACGGCAATCCGGCCAGCCGGTGGGCGATCAACGCGTTCACCCATCCGCAATATGCTTATATCGATCTCGGCCAGCGGTACGATCTCTGCAAGGTGCAGATCTACTGGAACAACGTCAACGATTACGCCACCGACTTTACCGTAGATGTTTCGGATGATGCCATCAACTGGACCGCCATGAATACCGTGACGGCCAACGTGTTTTATGGCCCGCCATTTCTTAATGAGTATAACGAGCACAGCACGGGGCGGTATGTGAGAATGAACGCCACGGGCTTTACCTCTTTGTCCGTGTCGGAAATGCTCGTGTTCGGAACCCCGGCCAGCAATTGTGTTCCGCCTGCCTTAACTGATATGACGGTAACCAACATCACACAAAACTCGGCTACCCTGAACTGGAAGCCGGTAGCGGGGATCACTGATTATATCGTGAAGTACCGCGGGCCGACAGTGAGCAGCTTCATCACCCGCCTGGTGCATGACGGAACGGGTTCCGGAAACACACTGAGCCAGAACATTGTCGGGCTCACCTGTGGGTTTAACTATGAGTTTGATGTGCAGTCCGACTGTGGAAGTGGCGTGCAGAGCGCTTCATCCGTTAAATTATTTACGACATTGGATTGCAGTTCCCCCTGTACAAACCTGACGCGGTTTTATCACGGGGATCTGGGGGATATTACCACTGCGGGCATGTCCTGCTACAACAACCCGACCTTCACCGTATCGGGCGCCGGAACAGGCATAGGAGGCAATGGCGATCAGTTCCAGTTCAACTACACCAGCCTGAATAAAGATGAGGAGTTCATAGTGCACGTGGCCACGCAGGACCAGGTAGGCCCTTCGAATAAAAACCTGGCCGGGATCATGATGCGGGACAGTGTTACGGATATTTCCCGGTTCCTTTTCATCGGCAAAACAGGCGATAATAATCTTACCCTGATATACCGGCCTGTAACGGGAGGTGCTGCCATCATCAGCAGCCTGCCCAACAGCAGTAATGCCAGTTATTTCAGGATCCTTAAGACGGGAACCAAATACAGCGCATATTACGGAACCGGAAATGCGGGTCCCTGGATCATGATGGGTACAGTACAGGACCTGGGGTTCGGTGGCCAGACTATTTACATCGGCATGGCCGTGACCAGTGGGAATGCCGGAACGCTCTCTAC
>CAJDUL010000045.1_pt1 | contig 13988 bp, 13 predicted proteins | sample 7390691 | NCBI WGS metagenome assembly CAJDUL01 (sample SAMEA7055677, study PRJEB34461) | soil metagenome | biome: terrestrial ecosystem; feature: Peninsula; material: soil | place: Antarctica | collected 2016
GGAGCCCAGCTCAATCTGGGTGGATTTAAGGCAGGCGCCAGATACCTGATCGGCTTAAGCAACCTGAACGATATCAACAACAATTACAAATGGCAGAGCCAGACGATACAGTTGTATATTGGGTTTAGAATTATTTAAGGGCTGACGTTATTTGATAGTTGACAGTTGACCGACTTTTATTGCGAATCCGCACCTGAAGTCCGTCAACCGTCAACCGTCAACCGTCAACTCCAACAAAAAGCCTCTTCCTTTGTCACCAATCCCCCCTTGGCACCAAACTTGAACATAAAGGGTTCACCCATAAAAAGATAGGATAATACCAAAAGAGGTGTTATTTTGTCACCCTTTTGTATTTATGAACGAGCACTCTTTTTTTCAGCGTCCGGAACAGGAGATGGATTTTATGCCCATAATCCCCATTAACGAGACTGAAAACGATAATCTGGCCGATATTGAAATACCTCAGGATCTTCCGATCCTTCCCCTGCGTAACACCGTTCTTTTTCCCGGGGTAGTGTTACCCATAACCGTGGGCCGCGATAAAAGCATTAAGGCTGTCAACGATGCCTATAAGACTGACAAATTGATTGGTGTACTGGCACAAAAAGACAGTGCCGTGGAAGACCCGGCCATCCATGAACTGGTGGAGGTGGGGACAATTGCCCGGATCATCAAGGTTATTAAAATGCCCGATGGCGGCACAACGGTTATCCTGCAGGGAAAACGCCGGTTTAAGGTGGGGGCTATGACCACCGACGATCCGTATTTCAAGGCCACCGTACAGCTGTTGCAGGAAGAGGAAGCGCCCAGGGATCAGGATTTTGAGGCCTATGTTTCCAATATCAAAGACCTTGCCGGCCAGATCATCCAGCTTTCCCCGAACATTCCCACGGAAGCGTCCATCATCCTGAAAAATATTGAGAACCCTTCTTTTCTCATCCATTTCATTTCCAGCAATCTCAATACGGAGTTAACCGAAAAACAGGAGCTCCTTCAAACGGATCACATCAAGGCCCGCGCCGATCTGCTGATGCAGTTGCTGCAGCGGGAACTGCAGTTTGCGGAATTGAAAAATAAACTCACCAATAAAACAAAAACAGAACTCGATAAACAGCAAAGGGATTATTTTCTGCAGCAACAGCTTAAGAGTATTAAGGATGAGTTGGGTGGCGACAGCAATGAACGGGAACTCCGCGAAATGCAGAAAAAAGCGGAGCTGAAAAAATGGCCCCAGGCCGCAAAGGACAATTTCAAAAAGGGTATAGAAAAACTGGAAAGGATGCACCCCAGCACGCCGGATTATTCCATCGTGTACAATCACCTGGATCTTATGCTCGATCTCCCCTGGAACGAATTAACCGAGGACCAGTATGATCTGAAGAAAGCCGCCAAAGTGCTGGACAACGATCATTTCGGAATGAAAAAAGTGAAGGAGCGTATCCTGGAATATCTCGCAGTGCTGAAACTGAAAGGAGATATGAAGAGTCCGATCCTTTGTTTTGTCGGTCCCCCGGGTATTGGTAAAACATCCCTGGGCCGCAGCATTGCTAATGCGATCGGCAGAAAATATGTGCGCATCAGCCTGGGTGGTCTGCACGATGAAAGCGAGATCCGCGGTCATCGTAAAACCTATATCGGAGCCATGCCCGGAAGGATCCTGCAGTCACTCCGCAAAGTGAAGTCTTCCAATCCCGTCATGATCCTGGATGAAATTGATAAAGTGGGCGCCGATTTCCGTGGGGATCCTTCATCCGCCTTGTTGGAAGTGCTTGATCCGGAACAGAACAATTCGTTCTATGATAATTATCTTGAACTGGAGTATGACCTGAGTAAAGTGTTGTTTGTAGCCACGGCCAACGACATCTCCCACATTCAGCCGGCGTTGCGCGACCGCATCGAAATCATTGATCTGAGCGGATATGCCATTGAGGAAAAAATCGAAATTGCGAAAAGACATTTGTTGCCAAAACAAAAAGAGGCACATGGCCTGAAGGACCTGCAACTCAAATTGTCCGATAAATTATTGGGCAGGATCATCTCGGATTATACACGCGAGAGCGGCGTTCGCGAACTGGACAGGCAACTCGCATCCATTATGCGATACGAAGCTAAAGAACTCGCCACCAAGGAAAAATTGAAAACGACCATTACCGAAAAGGATATTGATAAAGTGCTTGGCAAACCCCGCTACAGCAATGACCTGTACAAGGTAGCGAACATGCCGGGGGTGGCCGTTGGACTGGCCTGGACCTATGTAGGCGGGGACATTCTGTTTATCGAAACCAGCCTGAGTGACGGCAAAGGGGAAATGAAGCTTACGGGAAATCTTGGGAACGTAATGAAGGAAAGTGCAGTCACGGCCCTGACGTATCTGCAGTCAAATGCAAAAAAACTCGGACTGAATACGGAAATTTTCAACAAAAAAACGATCCATGTGCATGTGCCGGAAGGCGCCACGCCAAAAGACGGTCCGAGCGCAGGGGTCACCATGATGAGTTCGCTGGCTTCCGCACTTACGGGTAAAAGGGTAAGGCCTTATCTGGCCATGACCGGAGAAATCACCCTGCGGGGACAGGTATTGCCCGTTGGTGGCATCAAGGAAAAAATCCTGGCTGCAAAACGCGCCGGACTAAAAGAAGTAATACTCTGCTGGCAGAATGAGAAGGACATTGTGGAAATTGATTCGAATTTTATCAAGGGATTGAAATTCCATTATGTTAAAACAATGCAGCAGGTACTTGACCTGGCCCTGGTGGAGAAATAATCAGGATTAACAGGCTCTTCACAATATGGGATTAAACCAAATCATTACCCTTATGTTATAATTAAATCAACACAAAGATTTTCATGTTGGTTGTTTTAAGGGTTAAAAAAAGTTCCTCCATGTCTATGGAGGAATTCTTATTTTAAGACCTCCTCCATTTTTTCTTTTGAATTTTTCGCTTTCTGCTGAAATGCTTCCATGGGGGTAAGTCCCAGGAGCTTAAACATGGCATTGTCCGCTTCAAACCCCGGATTGGCAGTCGTTAGCAGTTTATCCCCGGCAAATATCGAATTGGCCCCGGCCATAAAGCAAAAAGCCTGCTCAGGAATGCTCATTTCGGAGCGGCCCGCACTCAGCCTGACCATGGTTTCAGGCATGAGGATCCGTGCCGTGGCGATCATGCGGACCATATCCCAGATATCCACTTTTGGATTATTTTCCAGCGGGGTTCCCTTTATCCGCACGAGTGCATTGATCGGAACGCTACCCGGATGCCGGGGCAGGGTGCAAAGCGTATGGAGCATCTTGATCCGGTCCTCATGACTTTCTCCCAGACCCACGATACCTCCGCAACATACGCTGATGCCGGCCTTTCGCACATGACCCAGGGTGTTCAGCCGGTCGTCGTAGGTCCGTGTGCTGATAATCTCGTTGTAATATTCCGGGGACGTGTCCAGGTTGTGATTATAGGCATACAGGCCTGCTTCGGCCAGTTTCTCAGCTTGTGATTCCGTTAACATCCCCAGCGTACAGCAAACTTCCATGCCCATGGCATTCACGCCTTTAACCATGTCCAGGATGCGGTCGAAATCGCGGTTGTCTCTCACTTCCCTCCAGGCGGCACCCATGCAGAAACGCGTGGATCCGGCATCTTTTGCCTTTTGTGCATAATCCAGCACTTCCGGTGTTGGCAGAAGGCCATGGACTTTTACATCGGTATGATACCGGGCGGCCTGCGGGCAATACGCACAATCTTCCGTGCAACCCCCGGTTTTTACCGAGAGCAGGGTACAAACCTGCACCTCAGCCGTATTGTTGTATTGGCGGTGTACCGAAGCGGCACGGTAAACCAGCTCCAGCAGGGGAAGATTGTATATGTCGTGGATTTCTTCTTTCATCCAATTGTTGCGGATCATGGTCTCTTTAATTTAAGGGTGAACCGGTTCTATAAATGGTAACTTAAATTTGTTTTGGGCGACAGGGCCAGCAGGCTTTCATACATCAGTAAAATCGTTTGTTCAATATCATTCCTGTTGAGCATTTCCACGGTGGTGTGCATATAACGCAGAGGGATGGATATCAGAACAGAAGGACATCCTTCATTGGCATAGGCAAAGGAATCTGTATCGGTACCCGTACTTCGTGAAACGGCCCGGAGCTGCACGGGTATATTTTTTTTTGCGGCCGTTGCCCGGATAAAATCCAGCAATTTATTATGCACGGCGGGTCCGAAGGCCAGGGAAGGGCCCTTGCCGCAGGTAATATCGCCCTCCACCAGTTTGTTCACCATGGGCGTTGCCGTATCGTGGGTAACATCGGTGATGATGGCCACGTTGGGTTTAATTCTCCGGGCGATCATTTCTGCACCGCGGAGCCCCACTTCTTCCTGAACGGCATTGACGATATACAGGCCGTAAGGCAGTTGTTTCTTTTTTTCTCTGAGTAAACGTGCCACTTCGGCGATCATGAATCCACCGATCCGGTTATCGAAAGCGCGGGCAATGAGGCAGTCGTAAGCCAGTTCATCATAGCCATCCTGATAGGTGACTACCGAGCCTGGGTGTATGCCCAGGTCCTCCACTTCCTTCCGGTTACGCGCGCCGCAATCCAGGAAGAGATTGTCCAGCTTCGGGTGCACTTCCTTGGCATCGGGATTCCCCATACGTGTATGTATAGCTGGCCATCCGAATACGGCCTTAACGGGCCCTTTGCTGCTGTGGATGATCACCCGTTGGGCTGGGGCAACCTGGTGGTCGACGCCGCCATTTCTTTTGAGGTACAGCAGGCCCTCGGGATTCACATAGTTAACAAACCAACTGATCTCATCGGCATGGGCCTCAATAACCACGCGGAAATCCGATTTGGCATTCAGCACGCCAACGGCAGAACCGTAAGCATCTGTAAAATAGCTGTCAATATAGGGTCTGAGGTATTCGATCCATTTTTTTTGTCCCGCACTTTCAAAACCCACCGGTGAAGGGGTATTCAGGTAATTTTTAAGAAAAGTATATGATGCGTCGGTGAGAATGGATTTTCTAGGAAGGGAAGAAGCGGAGCCTTTGGCCATGCCGGGTAATTTTAAACCAAAAATAATCAAATTGGAAGTAACAGCATCAGCAGGCCGGAAAGCATCATCAGTCCGTCCAGTACAAAGTAGTAGAGATAATCGGAAAAGTTGCGTTTCGCATAGGAATAAAGCGCTGCCAGGATAAAGCCGGGAACAAGCAAAACGAAAACCTTTAACAGGGATAGTCCGGTGAACAGCAGCCCCAGGGTGAATACGCCGAAAGCAATCATGGACAATACAAAAAGCCGGTTAACCCCCTTTTCATCAAAATACGTGATCATACTCTTAATGCCTTCTTCCTTATCATCCTCCCGGTCCCGGTAATCGAACAAAATGCAAATGCTGTAAATCAGGAAAAACCGGCTGGCCGCGAACAATTTCATCTGGTCGTTAAAATGTTCTTTCTCCGCAATGAATACGGGCATGATGGCGGTTACATAGGTCCAGACCATGGTGAGGAATGTCGTTTTCCCGATGGCCACCTGTTTTAAAAAGCGGAAATAGGGAAGCGGGATCTTGGGGGCGGAATATAAAAAAGTGATCAGGGTGGCAAAAAGCAGCGCGAACCAGTGGTGACGCAGTTTGATAAAAAAGATAATGGATCCCACCACGCCGGTAAAATAAAAAAGCAGGTGTCCGTTCTTGTGTTCGTGGGTCCATTTTACGCGGTCAGGTGATTTGTGTGACTGGGGTGTAAGGAACCAGTGAAAATTGTAACTGCAGATACTGGCAAAAAAAACAAAGCAGAAAAAATCGTAGGAATAGGAAAGGTGGAGTACATAACTCGTTTGCCAGGTCATCAACACCGAACAGAGTGAAATGTAAACGCTGCTGAATAGAAAAAAGTTAAAAATTTTCCGGAGGCGGTCCAAAATGATAGAGATTAGTGGAGGAGTACGATTTGACCGGTTCTTACAGTATCACTTCTTCTTCCGGAAAGGTCGGTCAGTAAAAACCGGAAGTCTATAGTATCATTTTCACCGTTGTCTATCTGAATATCGTTATAAGCCAGGGTAACGCTGAAATCGGCCGTGTTGGAATTCGGTACTGCCGGATCGCTGGTCAAAATGGTGGTGAAGGTATCGGCGGTTTGTATGTCAGTTGGAACGGGTTTCAGATTGTAGCGATGGCGGATAATGGTTAAGCTGTCTCCGTTGATGACCCCTTTTTTCTGGCTGTATTCCAGCACGGCATTGAAATCTCCGCCAATCGGCACAATCGGAGTAAAGGATTTTACCCGGAGGCTGGGCTTATCCAGAAACTTATCCTTACTGCAACCCAGGATAAAAAATAAAACAAAAAAAAGAATGGAAAACCTGGATCTCATGAAAGTGATTTGAACGTTGCAAATTAACGGATTTTCGCGAAAAGCTTTAGTATTGTGCGGGTTTTTAAAATTCATAAAGGGTTTATTCCCTTTCCCGGAATCAAATTATGAGTAATCATGCGTCTTCTCATCTATACGAGGGAATCCCGTCCGGGTTGCCTGAAAACTTTTCCCGGGAGGCATTGCTGATGTTCCGGGATCAGTATGCCGCAAATCCCTTGTACCGGCAATTGGCAAACTCGTTTCACATTCATCCGGGATCCATTTCCAGGCCGGAACAGATTCCTTTTCTGCCGATCTCTTTTTTTAAGACGCAGGCGGTAAAAACGGGTTCGTTCGTTCCGGAAATTATTTTTGAAAGCAGCGGCACTACAGGGCAGCAGGCCAGCCGGCATGACGTGAAATCCGTTTCCTTATACCGGGAAAGTTTCCTGCGCGGATTTGGATTGTTTTATGGAGCTGTAACGGATTATTGCATCATCGGGTTGTTACCGGCTTATCTGGAAAGATCCGGATCCTCCCTTGTTTTCATGGTGGATGAACTGATCCGGCAAAGCCTGCATCCGGAGAGCGGATTTTATTTGTACGCTTTTAGTGAATTGCAGGCCCTGCTGCTGAGCCTGGAAAACCGGAAACAAAAATCATTGCTCATCGGCGTAAGTTTTGCCTTACTGGATTTTGTGGAAAGTTTTCCTGTTGCGCTGAAACATACCGTGGTTATGGAAACCGGTGGCATGAAGGGGCGGCGTGATGAAATAACCCGTGTACAATTGCACGATATACTGATGCAGGGCTTTGGCCTGCAGGAAATCCATTCGGAATACGGCATGACGGAGCTGTTATCCCAGGCTTATTCAAAAGGCCATGGATTGTTCCGGCCCGTTCCCTGGATGAAAGCGATGGTCAGGAAAGAAGACGATCCACTCGATGTGCAGTCATCCGGCGAGGGCCTGTTGAATATCATCGATCTGGCAAACCGCGATTCCTGTGCTTTTGTGGCTACCGACGATCTGGCCAGGGTTTATCCGGACGGATCCTTTGAAGTGCTGGGCAGAATGGATAACAGTGATCTTCGCGGTTGCAGCTTGCTGGCTGTTTAGTAATAGGGGACGTCCATCAGGTCACTGCAGGTAACCGTACAGCTTTTCCGGTTGCTTTCCGTGGCCAGTTCAATCAGCTTTATCGTATTGTATCCGTGCTCGGGCAGTACACGCAATGGCTTTCCATACTTTATCGCATCATACAGGTCTTCGTAGTACCCGCCATAATTTCCCCGGAGGGTAGGATATTTTTCTTTGATCACCCGTCCATCGGTTTCTGTGTGCAGTAAACCGGCGTTTTCCACCGGCTCCATGCCCCAGTCGGATGTATTGGGAAGCTGTCCCTGCCTCAGCAAAGCCTCCTGAGGATCTTCTCCGTACTTGATGAATGAACCTTTTGTTCCATGAATCATATAGCGGGGACCGGGCTCACGGACAAGCATACCCGATTTTAAAATGACCTTGGTCAACCCGTAGTCCAGCCACAATTCAAAGTAATCGGTGGTCCTCGCATGCGGGCGCTGCCTGCGCAGGTCTGCCGTTACGGACCGGGGTAAACCAAACAGGCAGAAAGCCTGGTCGATGAGGTGGGCGCCGAGATCGTACAATATACCCGTACCCGGCGCATCCTCTTCCCGCCAGGCGTTAGGTTTTTGTTCCGGCCGGTAACGGTCGTAGTGCGCTTCAAACTCTACAACCTCCCCGAGTTTTTTCTCTTTCAGTAATTGCCGGATGGTTAAAAAATCGCTTACGTATCTTCTGTTCTGGAAAACGCTGAGCGTTTTATCCGATGCGCGGGCCAGGGTCACCAGTTCCCTTGCTTCTTTACTCGTAATGGTGAATGGTTTTTCCAATACCACGTGTTTTCCGGCATTCAACGCGCGGGAAGCGTATTCAAAATGGGTATCGTTGGGTGTGGTGACCACAACGAGTTCCAGCGAGGGGTCGGCCAGCATCTCGTCCATGCTTCTGACCACGTTCACGCCAGGATATTTTTCCTGCGCCGAATGGCCATGCCTTTGCAAAATACTCAGCAACTGGAATTCTGGGTTGGTGATAATAAAAGGAAGATGCATCACCTGGGCGGCTATGCCGTATCCGATTACTCCTGTTTTCATAAAGCCTGTTTTATTGTTACGCGAAGGTAAGACGGAGAATAGAAGGAAGGTCAGAGGGAGTTTAAAGACTTCATGAGCTGATCCCTTTGCCCGGCGGTTAACTGTGTGAAGGCATCTCGGGATTTTTTTGCTTCGCCATCGTGCCAGAGTATGGCTTCTTCGATACTTCGTGCGCGGCCATCGTTTTCACATAAAAGCTAACATAATTCAGCAGGGTATCGTTGCCGGTCTCCGTTGCCTTGTGACAGGCGCAGAACAAAAAACCAGAAACGATAAAAAATAGTATATGATTTTTCATGTCATTAGTCTTTGAGGTGAATAATGAGTTGATCCGGATTCAGTGTGGTATTAAATCTTTTCAGGGGCATGCCTGCCGGCCCTTTCACCACTTTCCCGTCTTCATCAAACTGGCTCCCGTGAAGGTTGCATTTGTAACAGTGGGGATTAACGACCAGCTGGTTTTGCTGATGCGTGCACTGCAGAAAGAGCGCTTCATAGGAATTTTCTTCTTTTTTTCTAACCGCGATGTCGTAATACCATCCGGAAGGTCGCACGATCACAAGAGGTTCGGAAGCAAAAGCAGTCAGGGGTATCTGTATGGTATTCCCGGATACCGGAACTTTCAGCACTTTGGCAGCCGGACTACAGGCAGACAGTTCTGAAATTAAAAATCCTCCTGCCGCCATCAGGCAGAAATTACAGGATGATTTGATGAATTTTCTTCGTTCTTTGTTCATGATGCCCGGATAAATTTCAAAAATGAGAAATGGTAATAGTCAAAATGAATATCCGATGCCGATGTTCAGAAACTGGTTACTTTGCCGGTAAGGCAACTGGTTTGGTGGCGGATTGATCTCCAGATCGGGGTTTTGCGGGCCGGTATGGAGAAGGCGAACATCGGCCTTGATCACCACATTGGGCAAGGGCAGGTATCCGAATCCGAGAACCAGGTGCGTTTGTTTTTCCGTTCCGTCATAAATGGCATCTCCGTGGCCGGGAATGGAAGCATTCATATCCAGCATTTCCAAACGGGCAAAACTGATGAACTGGGGCTGCCTATTTTTTTTATGCAGCCAGTCATACGCCAGTTCCATATAGGCGCCATACATGGCGGTAGCTATGTTCTTACCCAATCGATTGTTGATCTTGCCTGCATCGGGATAGCCGATGTAAACGCCCAGTGCCTTTGCAGAAAATCCGTTCCGGCTATACTGCAGATCGGCTTCTGTTCAAACCCAGGCTGTCTGCACCCTTCGGGCTTAGGCCGATGGTTCCCCCGGAATAACCGGAGACCTGGAATTTAAAATCCTTCCATGCATACTGGATGGCGGCCGTAACGGCCAGGTTATTGGCGGAGGCCAGGCTTCCTTCCGCCCTGCCGCCTCTGATGCCGTTGCCGTGGTCAAAATTTTCGGCATTCAGACCATTTAGAACGGCAATGCTGTAATTCACCGGCAGCCGGTCCATGGATCCGTAAAAGCCCACACCCAGTTCGCGCCAGGTAGCCGGGATGATGAGGGTTTCCACGAGCGGCCTTTCCACCCCGTTAAAATTAACGGGCAGATGGTTTTCATTCAGGATGCCGATGCGCGGGGTGAATAAACCGGCCACGAGATATTGCTTCGGGTTCAGGCTAAACTTCAGGAAGGCCTGCTCCATGGAGATCTCCGCCCCATTCGATTCCCCTCCGGCAACCTTTGCATTTTCTATCTCCAGTTCAGAGAAAAAAGATATTTTCTGGGAGAATTGATGACCGACGAACAAAACCGCTCTTTCCAGCGTTAGCGTGGATTGCTTTTGATTGAAGTTGCGTTGATAAAAAGCACTTCCATAGCCGGAAATAACCGTCTTCTGGCTGTTGATTCCGGCGTGCAGGGAATCTTCGTTACTAAGAACGAGTTGTTGGGCGCCGGTTCTAAATGGCTGAGCTTCAGTAGGAATGGTCGTACACAATGACAAAATGAAAAGGAGCGGGGCCAACAGATATTTCATGCCGCAAAAGAAGCCACAATCCGGCTATCCTGATTACGGTATTGGAAAATGGGTTTATACAATCCGGAAAAATCTGAACTTGCCGCTTCAGAGAAAAAGAAGATATTTATCCTATAATCATAAAAACACACAAATGAAAATGGTAAAAAGCTGCCTGACCCTTATGCTCACGTTAATCGTTTGTACGGGAATCCGGGCACAGACAGCAGACGAGATCGTCAACAAATATTTTGAGGCTGTCGGCGGGAAAGAAAAAATAGGTCAGCTGAAATCGATGCATTCCGAAAATACGGTGGAAGTGATGGGCAACCAGGGCCCCAGCACGATCACCATACTCAACAACAAAGGATTCCGGCTGGACACAGAAATCAATGGACAGAAAATCATACAGGTGATCACGGACAAAGGCGGATGGGCCGTAAATCCGATGATGGGTTCCACCACACCGCAGGCAATTCCCGAAGATGCCTATAAACAAACCAGGGATCAGATTGATCTGGCCGGACCACTGTATAATTATGCGGCCAAGGGAAATAAAGTAGAGCTGGTGGGTAAGGAAGCCGGTGCCTATGAATTAAAGGTCACTTCAGCAGATTCTGTGGAAACCAATTTCTTTATAGATTCCGCCACCTATCGCCTGGCGAAATTAACCCGCTCCGCGACCGTTATGGGACAGCCGATGGAAGTGTCCAGCACTTTCTCCGACTACAAAAAGACCGACTTCGGTATATATGTTCCTTTCACGGTAGAAATCAGTTATGGTGCTCAGTTCAGTCTCACCACCAAAGTAAATAAAATTGAAATAAACCAGGACGTGGATCCGAAGATATTCGAAATGCCAAAATCTTAATTCAACCATTTCTCTTTACGCAAAAAATTCGGTTATGAATTCACGCCGCGAATTTATTCAGAAAATAAGCGGCTCGGCTATTGCCCTGTCGATATTGCCAGCCAGCATGGAGGCTGCCTGTACAAATATTCCCGCCGTAGCGTACAATGGACCTGTATTGCGTGTAGCTATCCTGGGCCTCGGTGGTTATGCAAACCGGGTTGCCGACAATCCGGATATTGATGCGGTATACGTAATTACGCCCAATGCCCTGCATCATGATGAAGTGATCCGGGTTGCCCGCGCAGGCAAACAGGTGATCTGTGAAAAGCCCATGGCGCTGAATGCGAAGGAGGGACAGGAAATGGTCGATGCCTGTAAAAAGGCAAATGTAAAATTGCTGGTGGGCTACAGGATGCATTTTGAACCGCATACCCTGGAAGTGATCCGCATGCGGAAAGCAGATGAATTCGGAAAGATTATGTTTTTTCAGGGATTGTGCGGCTTTGATATCGGAGACCCGACGCAGTGGCGGCTGAATAAAAAGCTTTCCGGCGGGGGATCCCTGATGGACATTGGTATTTATGCCGTCAATGGTTCCCGCTATATGGTAGGAGAGGATCCGGTTTGGGTCACCGCAGAGGAAACTAAAACGGATCCCGTGCGGTTTAAAGAGGGTGTTGATGAAACCATTCTGTTTCAGTTTGGCTTTCCCAGCGGTGCAGTCGCTTCCTGTTTGTCAACTTATGCCATGAATAACCTGGACCGGTTTTTCCTAAACGGTACCAAAGGGTTTGCCGAATTAATGCCTTCTACGAATTACGGTCCCATCCGGGGTCATACCGACAAAGGCGAAATCGATCAGCCCACCGTAACGCACCAGACTGTGCAAATGGAAGAAATGTCGGACATTCTCCTTCATGGAAAAGTGCCCGTAGTACCGGTGGATGGGGAAGAGGCTGTGAAGGATCTGAAACTGATCGATGCGATTTACCTAGCCGCTGCAACGGGTAAAAAAGTGGAAGTGAGTTTGTAACAAGGTTAATGCATTATTGCCTTCCACCAGCGCATACAGGACAGGTAGTACTTTGAACAAGACGTCCACAAAGCTTTCGTCATCAGTTAATTGAGAATTAGACACACGAAGGGGTAGTAAAAAAGGTAGCATTTATTCTCTTTACCTGAACAGTTCAAGCCTTACGAAAGCCAAGCCTCCAAAACCTCAAGATAGAAAAATCTGCAAACTTGTATCCAGGTAATCTCAATATCGAAATTCAGAGAAAGTTACCGCAATCTCCGCAACCGTTCTACATATTTCAAGCACTACGGTTTTTTGTTATCCTTTTTCCAGTACTACAAAATAATCCCTCATCATTACCATATCAAAACTACAGTTCCCCTGCGCCGCACAACCCGCCCCTGGAAATCGGTGCCCGAAGCCATCCAGACATAGCCCCCAGAAGCCTGTTTTATACCGTTAACAGTTCCGTCCCAGCCCTTGCCCGGATCTTTCGAGGAAAATATCCGTTGTCCCCAGCGATTGAATACCGAGAAATTGTCCAATGCTTTCATGCCAATCAGGATCACATGCAGCACATCATTGTGCCCGTCGCCATTCGGCGTAAAAGCGTTGGGTACAAAAATATCAGCTATGGAAAATACCTTTATCGAAATGCTGTCCCTGCCTTCGCAGCCAGCCGAAGTAGCAGCCAGAACCGTGTACACGATATCGTTTGTGACGATGGCTGTCGGGTTCGCGATGGACGGATCGTTTAACCCCTGTGACGGTGACCAGTTATAACTAACGAGTCCTCTATTATCAATATCGACAGCGTTCAAAGGCACGGATTGGTTGGCCAGCACAGAAGTATCGTTGCCGGCGAAGACGGTCACCGGTGGAGTAACGGTCACGGTTACCCGGGCAGGCTGGAGCGAGCGACAGCCGTTCGCATCGGTGGTCGAAAGAGAATACGATATATCTCCCGCAGGACGGACGACCTCGGGATCTCCTATTTTAGGGTCGGTTAGATAAGTCGCAGGCGACCATTGGTACTTATCGCCACCGCTACCACGCAATTTTGTGGACTGGCCATAACAGATCCTTGTGTCCGGACCAGCATCCGGCACAGGTGACGCAGTCACAAAAACAATGAGGGAGTCTGTTTTTTCACAGAGCCCCAATCTGGCCAGCAGATAATATTTTGTCGTCTGTCTGGGTGAAGCCATCGGATTCAATGCATTGCTATTATCCAGACCGGCTGTTGGCAACCAGGAAAACGTCTCTCCATTGGAAGCTGCGTTTATTTTTCCCTGATCGCCTTCACAAATGGTCAGGCCGTTTCCCATATTTACAGCCAGGTCATTATTCAACGGAACGGTGACGGTTTGGGAACTGATACAACCATTCCCATCTTTTATATAGAAGGTCTTTATGCCTGTGTCAAGGCCCGGGAAACCCTCGCCAGGCTGATAATTGATGCCGTCTTCCGAATACACAAACGGCTGCTGTCCTCCTGAAGAAGCGGCCATAACCAGGCCATCGTCATTCATGCAGGTCGCTGCAGTAGCTGTCAGCAGCAGCGAAGCGCCGGCGATGTTTGAAATCGTTGCGGTTACGGTGCCGCTTTCCCC
>CAJDUL010000124.1_pt1 | contig 13583 bp, 12 predicted proteins | sample 7390691 | NCBI WGS metagenome assembly CAJDUL01 (sample SAMEA7055677, study PRJEB34461) | soil metagenome | biome: terrestrial ecosystem; feature: Peninsula; material: soil | place: Antarctica | collected 2016
GCTTCTCTACTGCATCTGCGTCACACAACCCTGGATCAACTGGCTGAAGAGGTCCGGAAGGCCGACATTATTCTCGTAGCCACCCATGCAACGGATCCGGTGATCACGGTTGATTTGCTGGCCGCCCATAACGAAAATAAACTCATTATAGATCTTTCCATTCCCTGCAACGTGGATAAAGCGGTTGCGTCTCTTCCCCATGTCACGCTGATCGATGTGGACAGCCTGTCCCGGATGAAAGACGAAACACTTCAAAAACGCGCTGCCGAAATTCCCAAGGCACAGGTGATTATCGCCGGCCATATGCGGGAATTGCTGGACTGGCACGAAATGCGCCGGCATGTTCCGGTTCTAAAGGAAGTGAAAATAAAACTCCAGGAAATTTACAGTTCCCCTTTGTTTGAGCAGGCTGCATCTATACAGGCCCAGGGCCATTCAGCAGATCAGAAGATACAGCGCGTATTGAATGGCATGGCTTCCAAGATGCGCCGCGAAAATCAACGGGGTTGCCAGTATATCCAGGCAATCAACGAGTTTATCGCAGGATAAACCAGTTCATCATGTCAATAACTTACAGGATCGGCACCCGGGACAGTCAGCTCGCTTTGTGGCAGGCTACCCGCATTCAGCATTTATTAAAAAAATCCGGCGTTGAAGCCGTATTGGTTCCGGTAAAGAGCGAAGGTGACCTGGACCTGACCACACCTTTATATGCCATGGGCGTTCAGGGTATATTCACGCGCAGCCTGGACCAGGCCCTGTTGAATAATCAGATAGATCTTGCCGTGCACTCCATGAAGGATGTACCGGTTCAGCTTCCCCGCGGCATAGTGGAAGCAGCCATACCGGAAAGGGACAGTCCCTATGATCTCCTGGTACCCCGGCTTCCCTTCGAAAATGATTTTTTGGACCGTCATCCCCCTGCCAGGATCGCTTCCAGCAGCCTGCGCAGGAAATCGCAGTGGCTGCACCGTTTTCCGGAAGACATCATTGATCCCATTCGCGGAAATGTGAACACCCGCTTAAAAAAACTTAGTGAGAGCAACTGGAACGCGGCCATTTTTGCAGCAGCCGGATTGGAACGCATCGGCGTTCGCCCGCAGATTGCCGTTGAGCTCAGCTGGATGCTGCCCGCGCCCGCACAGGGTGCATTGCTGGTTGTCTGCCGTGAACACGATGAACCCCTGCTGAAGGCCTGTGCGAAACTGCATGATGAACGCACAGCTTTTTGCACTCATATAGAAAGGGATTTTTTATCCGCGCTTCTCGGCGGTTGTTCCACACCGGTAGGTGCCTTGGCGGAAATTGAAAACGAAGAACTTTATTTTCAGGGAAACCTGACCGGAACCGACGGAAAAAAACAGGCGTTCATAGAGAAAAGGATTTCCATGGAACTGGCTGCATCGCTGGGTACTTCCGCTGCGCACGAATTGCTGGAAAACGGGGGGCGTGCTTTACTTGAGGAAATAAAAAATGGCTGACAGACCTTTTACGATATTATCCACGGGATCCCTGGGACCGCCCGGAAACCGGGCTTCAGAAAAAGAAGATCATCCGGATTCCATCGTGATCGAGGATATTCCCTTTATCCGGATCGTTTTGAATTCGGATGAGCATACCCGTTACCAGGTGCTGGGCCTTGCTGAAGAGAAACAGGTTGTTGTTTTTACCAGCGCCAACGCCGTGGCGGCGGTGGGGGGCATCATTCGAAACAAGCCGGACTGGACCATCTACTGCGTGGGCGACTTCACCAGAAAAAGAGCCGAGGCTGCTTTTGACGAGGCACGCATCGCGGGCACGGAACGCAATGCCGGTGACCTGGCCGTCAAAATGATCGGGGACAAGGTAAAACGGGCCGTATTCTTCTGCGGGGATCAGCGCAGGGATGTGTTGCCGGACAAGTTAAAGGAATTTGGGATTCCCATGCAGGAACTGGTGGTTTACCAGACACAGGCAACGCCGGTAAGATTGAAGAAAGTGTATGACGCGGTATTATTCTTCAGTCCGACGGCCGTAACTAGTTTTTTTTCCATCAATACACTTTCCCGGCAGACCGTTCTCTTTGCCCTGGGCGGAACAACTGCCGGGGCCCTGAGGCGTTTTTCCAGCAAGGAAGTGATGCTTCCGCCGGCACCGGACAAAGCATCTCTTTTTCAAATGGCCATTGCCTATGCCCAGTTACACCCGATAATCTGAATATGCTGAAGAATAATTTATTACTAAGAACACTGGCAGGAGAAAAAACGGAACGCGCACCGGTATGGATGATGCGACAGGCAGGCCGTTATCTTCCGGACTACCGGAAGCTGCGGGATAAATATTCCTTTTTTGAACGGGTGCAAACGCCGGGCCTGGCAACGGAAATCACCTTGCAGCCGGTGGATCAGATAGGCGTGGATGCGGCCATTCTTTTTTCCGATATCCTAGTAGTGCTGCAGGCCATGGGCCTCGAAGTGCAACTGATTGAAAATACCGGCCCGGTGTTACCGGCACCGGTCAGAAACGAAGCCGATGCCCAAAGGGTTTTTGTACCCGACGTGGAATCCACGCTGGGATATGTTTTTGAGGCCATCCGGCTGGTGAAGCAGGAACTGAATGAGCGGGTGCCCCTGATCGGATTTGCGGGTGCGCCATGGACGCTGCTTTGCTATATGGTGGATGGTAAAGGATCCAAGACATTTGACCTCACCAAATCCTTTTGTTATACCCAACCTGCGCTCGCACACCGTCTCCTGCAAATGCTCACGGATACAACGATCGCCTATTTGCGGCAACAGGTAAAGGCCGGCGCTGATGTGGTGCAATTGTTTGACAGCTGGGGCGGATTGCTGGGTCCGGACGACTTTGAAATGTTCTCCCTGCAATACATGCGTCAGATTATCTTTGCCCTGAAAGAGGAGGTGCCGACCATTTTGTTTGCCAAAGGCGCCTGGCATTCCCTGGCGGAAATGGCCGCCACCGGCACGGCCGCCATTGGCGTGGACTGGTGCATCCGCCCGGATACGGCCAGGGCGCTGGCGGGCCCCGGAGTTACCCTGCAGGGAAATTTTGATCCTGCGCGTTTACTCACGCCCATTCCGGAAATGAAAAAACAGGTAACCCGGATGCTGAAAGAATTTGGTCCGCACCGGCACATCGCCAATCTCGGACACGGAATCCTGCCGAATGTGCCGGTGGATCACGCCAAAGCTTTCGTGGACGCGGTGAAAAACCATGCTTACCAAAATGATTTTGAAAAAAGTTCATTGTGAAAAATCACCGTATGGAAGCGCCGCCATTATATAAAACAGCAACAAAGGAATTCAGGGGCCGGTGGATTGAATACATTCATAGCCTTCAGGATACGATCTGTGCCGCACTGGAAGAAGTGGATGGAAAGGCTGTTTTCAAAACAGATGACTGGGAAAGGGACGCCGGAAAAGGCGGCGGGGGAAAAACCAGGGTGATGGAAACGGGTCCGGTAATTGAAAAAGGCGGGGTAAACACTTCGGTTGTTTTTGGCCGGGTAAGCGATGCCATGCGAAAGCAACTGCAGATGGATGGGCATTCCTGGTTTGCCTGCGGACTATCCCTTGTCATTCATCCCCGGAATCCTTACGTGCCCACTGTGCACGCCAACTGGCGTTTTTTTGAATTGTATGATGTCGAAGGATGTGTAAAGGACAGATGGTTTGGGGGAGGCACCGATCTGACGCCCTGTTATTTATTTGAAGAAGACGCCCGGCATTTTCACATGACGCTGAAAAAAACACTGGACCCCTTTGATCCCGATCTGTACCCCCAATACAAAAAAAACTGCGATGATTATTTTTCCAACACCCACCGCAATGGGGAAACGCGCGGCATCGGTGGCATATTCTACGATCACCTGCGGCCTGCAAACGAGGCCCGGGCAGACGATCTGTTCCATTTCCAGCAACTGAACGGAAATACTTTTCTGGAAGCCTATCTCCCGATTGTCAGGAAAAGAAAGGACCATCCTTACGGTGAAAAAGAAATTTTCTGGCAGGAAATCAGAAGGGGAAGATATGTGGAATTTAACCTGATCCACGATCGCGGAACCCTGTTCGGGTTAAAAACAAAAGGAAGAACAGAAAGTATTTTGATGAGCCTTCCACCCCGCGCCAGATGGGTTTATGACTATCATCCCGATCCGGGAAGCAAAGAAGACAAATTGCTTCAGGTTTGTCTGGCGCCAAGAGAGTGGGTTTAGTGAATGGACAATGGACAGCGGATAATGGACAATGGATGATTTGAAACGGAAATAAACCTTTTTTAAAATTAATTCTTTGATATCATGCAGCACAGAAGCAGAATATTAAGGGCGAATCCTGCCATCCGCAGCCTGGTGGCCGAAACCGGTCTTACCGCCAATGATTTTATCGTACCTCTGTTTATTGAAGAAGGTAAACAGGTGAGATCAGAAATTAAATCCATGCCGGGATATTTCCGCAACAGCCTGGACCTGACGGTGGGAGAAGTGAAAGAACTCTGCGGCATGGGATTAAAAAGCATTTTGTTGTTCGTCAAGTGCAAAGAGGAATGGAAAGACAATACAGGAAAAGAAGCGTGGAACAGGGATGGCCTGATGCAGCGCAGCATCCGCGCCATCAAAGAGGCGGTTCCCGACATGCTGATCATGACCGACGTGGCGCTGGATCCTTATTCTTCGTATGGTCACGACGGCATCGTGAAAGACGGCCAGATCCTGAATGATGAAACCGTGGAAGCGCTGGTGAACATGAGCCTGAGTCATGCGGAGGCCGGGGCAGATTTTGTGGCTCCGAGTGATATGATGGATGGCCGTATTGGCGCCATCAGAACGGCGTTTGAGAAAAACGGATTCACCAAAACCGGCATCATGGCCTACAGTGCCAAATACGCCTCCTGTTTCTACGGACCCTTCCGGGATGCCCTGGATTCCGCACCGGGATTCGGTGACAAAAAAACTTACCAGATGGATTATTCTAACCGCACCGAAGCCGTGAAAGAGGCGCTGCAGGACGTGGCGGAAGGCGCAGACATCGTGATGGTGAAACCTGCACTGTCCTATCTGGACATCATCCGGGAGGTGAAAAACGCAGTGCACGTTCCCGTTAGTGCCTATAACATCAGCGGAGAATACGCCATGGTCAAAGCCGCGGCCAAAATGGGATGGCTGGACGAAAACAAGGCAATCCTGGAAACACTCACTTCCATGAAAAGAGCCGGCGCCGATTTAATCGCCACTTATTTTGCCAGGGATGCCGTGAAATTGCTGGAACACTGATACTTCAACCAACGCCTGAAGGTGCCGGCTCTGATTAACCGGATTGGCAAACAGGAGCCTTTATATTATTGAATCAAAACCATGGATACCATCTTAAGCAAACAGCTTTTCGCCAGGGCGCAGCGGTCCATTCCCGGGGGAGTGAATTCGCCGGTTCGGGCTTTTAAAAGTGTCGGTGGTGAGCCGCTTTTCATCCGCAATGCAAAAGGCGCCTACCTCTACGATGCCGATGGCAATAAGTACATCGATTATATTGCTTCCTGGGGGCCCATGATCCTCGGCCATGCTTATGACAACTGGAAGTGGAGATGGCGGAGCTGATTGTGGGCATGGTTCCCCATGTGGATCTGATCCGCATGGTGAGCAGCGGAACGGAAGCGTGCATGAGTGCGATCCGGCTGGCGAGGGGATTTACCGGAAAAAACAAATTCATCAAATTTGAAGGTCATTACCACGGCCATGCCGATGCCTTCCTGGTAAAAGCGGGCAGTGGAATGGCCACCCTGAATATCCAGACCGTTCCCGGGGTAACAGCCGGGGTAGCACAGGATACGCTCACCTGCCCCTTCAATGATCCGGAAGCGGTAAGGGAAATGGTGAAACAACACCGCGGAAATATGGCAGCCATCATCGTGGAACCGGTGGCCGGCAATATGGGCTGTGTACTGCCGGAAAAAGGATTTCTGGAAGAACTCAGATCCATTTGTGATGCGGAAAATATGCTGCTGATTTTTGATGAAGTGATGACCGGATTCCGGCTCGCTCCCGGTGGTGCCCAGGAAAAACTGGGCATCCGGGCAGACCTGGTCACTTATGGCAAAGTGATTGGCGGCGGCATGCCCGTGGGCGCCTTCGGCGGCCGGAGGGAGATCATGAACCTGATCGCTCCGCTGGGTAAAGTGTACCAGGCAGGAACACTCAGTGGTAACCCCATTGCCATGATCGCCGGATTAACTACATTGAAAATATTAAAGGAGAATCCAGGCATCTACACCGAACTCGAACAAAAGACGATCTATCTCAAAGAAGGATTACAAAAAGCGCTGCGGCAAAAAGGAATTCCCTTTGTGATCAACCAGTACGGGTCGATGATCAGCGTTCATTTCTGTGATCATCCCGTAAAGGATTTTTCAACCGCGTCCAACTGCAACACAGACCAGTTTAAAAAATTCTTTCATTCCCTCCTGGATCAGGGAATCTATCTTCCTCCTTCCCCCTTTGAAAGCTGGTTCTTAAATAATGCACTGACTTTTAAAGATCTGGATGAGACGATTGAGGCAGCTGACAATGGACAATGGATAGTTGACAATTCTTAACGCTCCATTGTCAATTACGTAAAAGCAACTCACAAGGCTTCAGCCCCGTATGCTTTTTAAAAGCCGTGGAAAAATGGGAGATGGAAGAATAGCCCAGCATGATGGAAACCTCCGTAACACTTAATCCTTTCTCATATAAAAGATAGCGGGCGTGTTCCATGCGCTGGCTCTGGTAGAAATCAAAGATGGTGGTGCCGAATAGTTCCTTGAACCCCTTTTTCAGATAACATTCGTTGATGGCCACTTTCCGGCTGAGTTCCCGGATGGTTAGCGGTTCCCCGATATGATCCAGGAGAATCTTTCTGGCCAGTGTAATTTTTTCGCGGTCATCATCGTTGGCCAGGAACTTACATTGAAACGCATCCACTTCTTTTTCGCCCAGCATGCACTCCAGGCTGTATAGCAACAGCATCTGGGTTTGCGCATTGATGTAAATATTTTCGAGACTGTCCGTATAGTTATGGCTCAAAACCGCTTCCAGCAACATCCGGATGCGGCTGCAGAGCGTTAATATTTTGGAGAAGGAGGAAGAATGTTTGAAGTTGAGTACATTGTCCGTCAGGGTTCCGGTTATCTGCTGGGGTTTCACAAACTGGGAAAGATGAACGGCCGAAAAACGGAAGCTCAGCACATCCACCGTTTCGATACGTTCCTGGCAATAACGGGAAACATTCAAACGGCAGGAATCGCATTCCTGGTCCTTCTGCTTGCAGTACACGTTTCCGGCAATACAAAACCGCAGTTCAAAATAATTCTCCCGGGGTTTGTCCTTCTGATAATGATAGGTCATCATACCCAGGTCATCGACGCTCCATTGCGGGTTTTTGCGGTATCGCTGGATCATATACTGAACCGACCCGGGAATCTGGCGTTCCTTCTCCTGTAAGAGATCAAGCGCATCCTGCATAACCGGCTGTTTATAGGCCAGGGAAAGTATGTCGGGGGGCTGGTGCATAAGGAGGCAAATTTACATCGGAAACCACTTCTGGCAATACCCTGAAAGGCGATTCGGATTGTTTATCATCACAAAACTGTCATTTTTTGGGTTGAAATCACCCAAAAGAATATGCAAAAAAGACCGTTTCAACCGCCTTACTTCGCCCCGGTTTTCGTACATTTGCAGACTTGGTTATTTCAGTTCTAATAACCGGTTTTTCAACTAAATATGAGCGATACAATTCAGCAGGTTTTACCTCCGGCAACAAATGGTTACGGTGCAGACAGTATTCAGGTTCTTGAGGGACTGGAAGCAGTGAGAAAAAGACCGGCCATGTACATCGGGGATATCGGCGTGAAGGGTTTGCACCATCTGGTTTATGAAGTCGTGGACAATTCAATCGATGAGGCCCTGGCGGGTTATTGCAGTAATATCATTGTAAATATTTATCCGGATAATTCCATCAGTGTGGACGACGACGGACGTGGTATTCCCACCGGCATGAATACGAAAGAAAAAAGAAATGCCCTGGAGCTGGTAATGACTATGCTGCACGCGGGCGGAAAGTTCGACAAGAACACCTACAAGGTATCCGGCGGATTGCACGGAGTGGGCGTGAGTTGTGTGAATGCACTGAGCAGCGACCTGCATGTAACCGTTCAGCGGGATGGCAAAAAATTTGAACAGGCTTATAAGATCGGAATCCCCCAGTATCCTGTCCGGGAAATCGGCAACAGTGACAAAACGGGCACCCGCGTTCATTTTCATCCGGATGCGAGTATTTTCATCACCCTGGAATACAACCGGGATATTCTGGAAAGCCGTCTCCGGGAACTGTCTTTTCTGAACCGGGGAATTAAAATTGTCCTCAACGACCTGCGCGAGAAAGATGAACAGGGCAACACCTATACTAAAACTTTTTACAGCCAGGGAGGCATCGTTGAATTTCTGGAAATGCTGGATGCCAATGCAGGCCGGAATCCGCTGATTCCAAAAGTGATCTATGTCAACGGCACGGATGAAGCCACCCACGTTGCCGTGGAAATCTCCCTGACCTACAACGACAGTTTCAGCGAACATATTTATTCATACGTCAACAACATCAATACCATTGAAGGGGGTACCCATGTGGCGGGCTTTCGCCGGGCACTCACCCGCACCTTCAAAAGTTATGGTGATAAACAAAATCATTTTGAAAAGGCTAAGGTGGAAATTGAAGGGGATGATTACCGGGAAGGACTTAGCGCCATCATCTCCGTAAAGGTTCCTGAACCTCAGTTTGAGGGTCAAACCAAAACCAAACTGGGAAATAATGAAGTGAGCGGCATTGTGGATACAACGGTTTCGAAGGTGCTTGTAGCCTATCTGGAAGAAAATCCCCGGGAGGCAAAAAGCATCATCCAAAAAGTGATCCTCGCTGCCCAGGCCAGGGCCGCTGCCCGCAAGGCCAGGGAGCTGGTGCAAAGGAAATCTGTGCTAAGCGGAGGCGGTCTGCCCGGTAAGCTGGCCGACTGCTCGGAAAGAGCGCCAGAACGTTGCGAGCTCTACCTGGTAGAAGGGGATTCTGCAGGGGGTACGGCTAAACAGGGCCGCGACAGGAGCTTTCAGGCCATTCTGCCATTGAGGGGTAAAATCCTGAACGTGGAAAAAGCCATGGAGCACCGGATCTATGAAAATGAGGAAATCCGTAACATGTATACCGCATTGGGTGTTACCATAGGCATGCCAGATGATCCTAAAGCATTGAATCTCGCCAAGTTAAGATACCACAAGATCATCATCATGACGGATGCGGATGTGGATGGCAGCCATATCGCCACCCTTATCCTGACGTTTATTTACCGTTACATGGCCCCACTGGTGGAGCAGGGATATATTTACATTGCCCAGCCCCCGCTTTACCTGGTTAAAAAGGGAAAGGAGCAGGCCTATGCCTGGAACGAGGACCAGCGCCGGCTGCAGGTTGAGCGGATTGGCGGTGGGAAAGAAGACAGTGTGAACGTTCAGCGGTACAAAGGGCTTGGGGAAATGAATGCCAGCCAACTATGGGACACCACCATGAATCCTGAAACACGCACCCTGAAACAGGTGACCATAGAAAATGCCACCGAGGCCGACCGGGTGTTCAGTATGCTGATGGGCGACGAAGTGGCCCCGCGCAGGGAGTTTATTGAATCCCATGCCAAATATGCTCGTCTGGACGTTTAACAGGCACGTAAAACCGTTTTAAGAATATTTATCTATCTTTAAATGGGCTATATCTTCCTGATCATTAAGAACCTTTTAAAATTAAAAATATGTCTACCGTAATACTTACAGCTTATAATGTAAAGACTAAAGAGAAAAATGTTCCCATTATGGATGCCGTGATCAGTAAAACGGCCAAAGGCGCCTACATGGCGCAGGGTCACGACGGAAAAGGAAATAAGCTGACTACCCTGCTGGGACAAGAAAAAGCACTGGCAGCCATTAAAGAGGGCGTTGCTAAACAGGGCTGGTAAGCCGACGGATTCCGTATTTGTTCCGGGATGTTTATCCGTTTGTCAGGTACCGTGCCCTTGCAAATGTCTCTGCGTATGAATTTGAATCTAATCCTTTGAACCCTGAATTACCGCCAGGTTGGTCAACGGTGACTTATGAAAACTAAACTCCGACATAGTCTGATAACCTTGTTATCTGGCTTTCTAACCCTCCCTTCCCCGCTGCAGGCACAGAATCCTTACATTATTAACGGAGATGCCTTCCAGGAAAGCTGCAACTGTTATACATTAACGCCCGATCGGATAAACCAGGCCGGATCGGTCTGGAATAAGAACAAAATAGACCTTACCCAGTCATTCGATTATAAATTCAATGTGTTCCTGGGCTGTAAAGATTCAGATGGGGCAGATGGGATAGCATTTGTACTCCAGCCCAACGGAACCAGCATTGGCACTACCGGCAACGGATTGGGATTTGAAGGCATTGATCACTCCATCGGAATTCCCATCGACACCTGGCAAAACAGCGATTTCAATGACCCGGTTTACGACCATACCGGCATATACAGTAACGGCGACCTGTCCAACTGGGGTCCGAATGATCTGGCCGGACCCATACCGGTTCTGCCGGACAGCGGCAATATTGAAGACTGCCAGTGGCATATTTTGCGGATCGTCTGGGATGCCCCTACCACCACCCTTTCCCTGGCGATCGACGGGAACCAGCTCGCTCAAATCCAAAATGACCTGGTAAATACCGTCTTCCAGGGTAACCCGGAGGTTTTCTGGGGATTCAGCGCCGGTACAGGAAGCGGAAGCAATATCCAGAAATTCTGTACTTCCCTGAACCCGGGATATTCCAATCCCGCCAGCCAGAAAACCTGCGCGCCGGCTTCCGTAATTTTTCAGGACAGTTCAGCATCCTTTGGTTCGATCGTGCAATGGCTATGGGATTTTGGAGATGGCACATTCTACAATGGCCAGTCACCACCGCCCCATCCCTATCCGATACCGGGTATTTATACCGTTAAACTCAATATACAGGGCAATGACGGATGTTTGTCAGACACGCTCAAACGCGAGGTGATCGTGGGTTCAAAACCAGTAGCCGGATTCTCTGCAAGCTCTCAAATGATTTGTGCCGGTTTGCCGGACACCCTGGCCGATGCATCCCTGGTACAGTATGGAACGATCACGCAATGGGAATGGGACTTCAATAATGGTCAAAGCCTGGTGGACACCACTCGACCCGGAATAACCAGAACATTTCCAGCAGGTATGGAGCAAATTCAGCTCATCAGCACCACCGAAGAAGGATGTGTATCGGACCCGGTTACCCAAACCCTTAATGTGGGAGGAATACCGCAAACCACGATATTTGTAGATGACGCGTGTGCGGGAGATCCGGTTCGCCTCATCGCAGGAACCAGCGATCCGGCCGTGCCCATCCGCCAATGGTACTGGACAACCGGAGACGGTGGCATCGACAGCAACGCAACTGCCATTCATCACTATACCAAAGGAGGCGAATACCCGGTAACGGTATATGCCGTGAGCGATTCGGGTTGTACTTCTGATACGATGACGGCCATTGTAAGTGTTTACCAGACAAACGCCAATGCCGGAAAAGATACGGTGGTGGAAATCGGTCAGACTTTTCCCTTGCATGGATCGGGCGGTGATCTGTATACCTGGACTCCGGCAACGGGGCTCAATGACCCTTCTTCCCCGGATCCCGAAGCCACACTGAATTCGGATATACAATATATCCTGACAGCTTATACTTCTTTAGGATGCGCTTCTTACGATACCATTCAGATAAAAGCCTATGAAGGTCCGGCCATCTACATGCCCAACGCCTTTACCCCCGATAACAACGGACGCAATGATCGTTTCCGGCCCATTGCCGTGGGCATGGCCAGCATCTCTTATTTTACTATTTACAACCGTTTCGGACAACCTGTATTCAGCAGCCGCTCTGCGAGCGAAGGCTGGGACGGAACGTTTCAGGGGCGGGCCCAGCCCACGGGCACCTATGTCTGGATGATCAAAGGTGAGGACAATACAGGAAAAACATACGCGGAAAAAGGGACTGTTGTACTGATCAGATTCAATATCGTCGCATACACGCTCCTGAAATCAAGTTGGAATTGCAGGTCCCCGTCGGAAAGATTACTGAGATCCGGCATGCCATTTAAAAGCCCGGCTTTTTTCAGGGCTCCGCTGATCAGAAACATATTGCTGGCGGTTCCATGATCCGTACCACCACTGGCATTTTGCGCCACCCTTCTTCCAAACTCCGAGAAAGTCATCAGCATCACTTCGTGGAAGCGATGGTTTGATTTCAGATCTGAAACAAATGCCTGGATGGCCGCATTCAGTTCCGCAAATAATTTCTGCTGGCGGTCTTCCTGATTAACATGGGTATCAAAACTTCCCAGGCTCAGATAATAAACGCGCGTGTTGATACCGGAGCAAATGAGGGAAGCAATCGTTTTGAAACTCTTCCCGATTTCCGTATCGGGATAGGCGGCCAGTGATGGATGCAGTTTGCTCTGTTCAAAAATATAATCCGCACCGGAAATTGTTTCTGCCATAACCTGGAACAGATAATTATTGGAATCCGCTGCAGGATGCGCATTACCCGATTGTAAAATCTGCCGGAAAAAAGGATCCCGGCTGGCATTGTATAAACGCGCCGGATCACGCAGGGCAATGCCTTTCATCCGGTCCCCGCTCAGGGCAAGACTGAGCATATCATCTATTTCCAGCGCCTGTGTTGGCTTATCACAATGATCACATTGCGCATCCAGCCATCGTCCGATCCATCCCGTATTTCTATACTCATTGCTGCCCGAAGCCGTTTGCCAGATATCCATGCTGCGGAAATGGGACCGGTCGGGATTCGGATAACCGACCTGATTTAGAATGGCCAGGTTCCCTTCGTCATACAATGCCTTCAGACAGGTCAGCTCCGGATGGATCCCGGCTTCCGACGAAAGCGTCAGCGCGTTGTTTTTGGCAATTCCCAACTTCGGGCGCTCGCGGTAATAAATATCATTACGGATGGGAATGACCGTATTCAGTCCGTCATTGCCTCCGCTCAACTGAAGCACAACAAGCACTTTGTTGCCCGTCCCCAGTTTTCCGGCACCCTCAAAGGCCTTCAGGAATTTGGGAACCAGGAAGGAACTGGTTGCCAGCGAACCGAGTTGCAGAAATTCTCTTCTTTTGATCAGCATAGTGAATGTTCTTTTATCTGCCCTGCTTCTGAATAATCTATATCCGCTCTGGCTCCTGAATGATCTTTTACCAGGTTTCCCTGCTCAGCACAACTGATATTCCGGTGTACTCATGATCCGGATAATGGCCGACTGAATGAGGTTATTCCTGCCAGACAGGTTCAGGAAATTTTTCAGACTGTCATTATTTATTGCGGTACTGCATTGCAGAAGCCATTGCCGGATATCCGGGATCAGAGATTCTTCTTTTGATTCCCGGAATTGCTCTGTGCAGGTTTCCCAGTGGATCCTGGTATGGATGATCTGACCGGCACGGTTCATTTCCCTCCTTCGCCGGGC
>CAJDUL010000031.1_pt1 | contig 13403 bp, 10 predicted proteins | sample 7390691 | NCBI WGS metagenome assembly CAJDUL01 (sample SAMEA7055677, study PRJEB34461) | soil metagenome | biome: terrestrial ecosystem; feature: Peninsula; material: soil | place: Antarctica | collected 2016
CACAGAAAACAAGCTGAGGAAACCCGTGGCGATCACTTTAGACTGACCGGTATTCAATTTTTCAGCTGGCATTGATTTGGAATTAACAACCTGCGTCCGTAAAATTCAAAAGCGGGGAATGGTAAGTCCCCCATCCACCATAAATACCTGCCCCGTGGAGTATCTGAAATCGCCCTTCGCCAGGCAGGCAACCACTTTTCCCACATCTTCCGGTTCACCCCATCTTTTTTGAACGCACAATCCCTCTTCAATCATCTTGTCATATTTTTTCCCCACGCCAGCTGTCATATCGCTGTGGATCACGCCTGGCCTGATTTCGTAAACCGGAATATTAAATTCTCCCAGCCTCACGGCAAACAACTGGGTGGCCATACTGAGGCCGGCTTTCGAGATACAGTACTCTCCGCGGTTTACCGATGCCCATGCAGCGGAAACGGAAGTTATGTTGATGATGCATCCCGTAAATGCATCATCCTGCTGCTTTTGCTCAATCATCCAGTTTGCAGCATCCTGCATAATAAAATAAGTTCCTTTTAGATTGGTGGAAAGCACATCATCAAAACTTTCTTCCGTTGCTTCCAGGATATCCCGCCGTTCTTTCGGGCCTTTACCGGCGTTGTTGACCAGTACATCCAATCGGTTGTAATGCGCCTTTACCTGCTGAAGGATATGTTGTCTTGCGGTGCGCAACGATATATCACCCTGACAATAAATCACCGCACTGCCCAGCTCCTTTAATTTTTTTATTGCCGCTCCGGCTTCCTGCTCAGCGCGCACACCGTTAACGGCCAGGTCAAAACCATTTTGCGCCAGTTGCATGGCAATCCCAAAACCGATGCCGCGACTGCCGCCTGTAATTAACGCTACTTTTTTCATCGGCTATGATTATTGAATTTCCGGAATATCCACCCAGCATCTCTTGGACCAGCTTTCCAGCCCTTTTTCCGCCAGCTGAACCCCTTTCACTCCTTCGAGCAGGTCCCATGGAAAAGGATCCTCCTTTACCACATGCTTTAAAAATAATTCCCACTGCACCTTAAATGCATTCTCATAATTTTCCTGGTCCGGCAGTTTCGCCCATCCCTCAAAGAAATTGATGGATTGCGGCATATCCGGATTCCAGACCGGCTTGGGCGTGTTCCCATAATGCTGAATATAACATTCACGAAGTCCGGCCACGGCAGATCCTTTGGTGCCATCCACCTGGAGGGTAAGCAGATCGTCCCGCCTTACCCTGACGGTCCAGGAGGAATTAAATTGGGCAATGATGCCATTCTCCAGCTCGAAGGTCGCGTAAGCCGCATCATCCGCCGTACAGCGGTATGCTTTGCCCGATTCATCAAATCGCTTTGGAATGTGGGTGGCGCCGAGACAGGAAACGGATATTACTTTCCCAAATAAATTATCGAGCACGTAACGCCAGTGACAAAGCATATCCACGATAATTCCCCCATCATCTTCTTTCCTGTAATTCCAGGATGGCCTTTGCGCCGGGATAGAATCACCCTCAAATACCCAATAGCCAAATTCTCCACGGACTGAAAGTATCCTGCCGAAAAAATCCTGCTGCATAAGCCGTTTTAATTTTATCAGGCCCGGAAGCCAGAGCTTATCCTGCACAACCCCGTTTTTTACTCCGCTGCTTTTACACAAATGGTATAACTCCAGCGCCTGGTTGGTATCCACGGAAATGGGTTTTTCACAATAGATGTGCTTGCCGGCTTTTACCGCTTTCCGTACGGCATCCGCACGCCTGCCGGTGGTCTGGGCATCGAAATAAATGACGTTATGGGAGTCGGCCAAAACAGCGTCCAGATCAGTGCTCCACTTTTTTATGCCCGACTGGGAACACAATGTCTGTAGTTTATATTCATCACGGCCAACCAGTACGGGGTCGGGCATGATCGTTTCGCCCGGATTTATTTTCACTCCGCCCTGTTTTATTATTTCGGCAATGGATCGCATCAGGTGCTGGTGGGTACCCATGCGACCGGTAACGCCGTTCATGATAATCCCGATTTTATGCTCTTTCATAGTCAAGTTATTCATGCATGCCCGTAATAGGTGTTAATAATTTTTGTCAGAAAGCCGGTTTGGTTCTCTTTCCAATAACTGTTTGAAAAAATTTCAACCTCATTGAATCCTTCAAATCCAGCAGCCTCCACCCACGATCGGATTTCTTTTAACGGAATACATCCTTCACCCATCAGTCCCCTGTCTAACAGGAAATCTGTCGTAGGTGTTTTCCAGTCGCAGATATGAAATGCCATCAGATTCCCGTTCTCCCCGCATCGTTTTATTTCTCTTTCCAAAAAAGGATCCCACCACACATGATACACATCCACGGCAATCCCCACAAATGGCGAATTCAACGCTTCCGCCATATCATTGGCCTGAGCGAGCGTATTGATTGCCGAACGGGTATCCGCATACATGGGGTGCAAAGGTTCTATCGTCAGTTTCACACCAGCCGCTGATGCATCCGGGATTAAGGTTGCTATTCCATCCCGGATTTGCTTTCTGGATTCTTCAAGGGCTTGAGACGGATCGGCACCGCATACCAGCACCAGCATGGAGGTTCCAAGTTCCGCAGCCTCCTCAATGGCTCTCCGGTTTTCATCTATGGCTGATTTTCTCTTACCAATATCATGATGAGGTAAAAATCCTCCCCGGCAAAGGGATACAATGGTTAAATCCTGCTCTCGCAACATTTTTCCTGTTTGTTTAATATTTCTTCCTTCCAGTGCATCCCGCCAAACCGTTATACCCTTAACGCCGGCCGCGGAAAAGTTTTTTGCAGCCTCCTCTATTTTCCATGGTCTGGTTGTAATTGTGTGAATACACAAGCGCGAAAGATCTGTATGTTCTTTTGAATTCATTGAATGTTGAAAAAAGTATAATACGGTTCACTATTCATCACCCGTTGAAGATAAAGACCGGCTTCGCGGATATGATAATCGCCCCACATACTGGATTCACCGTAAGGAATTTTACTTCCTTGCGGAATATAGTCCCATCCATTGGGACGGTGATAAATAGTATGTAATAATAATCCCTGGTGCTTTGGATCCTGGTTAAGATATGGTTCATCAAAAATTGTGTTTAAAACCGTTAATCCCGCCTGCCAGTAGCGATGGGCCCCTTCGGTTTCCTGTTTTTGCTCCAGATATTTTCCAAGCCTTAGCAATCCTTGTGCAGCAATAGCCGCAGCAGAACTATCAACAGGTTCGAATGCATTAAACGGATCTGCAGGCTTATTCAGATAGTCACCCAGCTTATCCAGGTTTGGCGCGCCGGTATCCCAATAAGGAACCCCGTCTAACGGAGAATTGTTTATGTAAAAATCACAGGTGGCCCTTGCGGCCTTTAATAATAAAGAAAGAATGTTTTTCTTTCCGGAAAATGGCACAAGCGCCGCTTCGCTGATTGTATCGAACCATTCGAGCTGTTCGGCAAAACCACACATGGCCCAGGCCAAACCCCTCGTCCAGGTACTGAATCCTGAATAACCCTGCTGGCTGTTGGGGCATCGGTAATTCCCGTCATTTACATTAAAGATACTTTCATGCGCCGTTCTTCCCCATACATCATACACATCGCAGCCCCCGCCATAGAAAACGGAATATTGAGCCGTTGCCTGAAGATGCTGAACGGCGCGCTGCAATAGGCTGATGCGGGCATCGCCTTCCGTTTGCAGTATGTGACCCAGACTGTGACTGAGCACAAGAGAGCGGATTGACCTGATCGTGTCCACAAAAAGAGAATGCGGTCCGTTGAAGGAATGAATAAATCCGCCGTTTTTAATTTCTGTCCACCGGCTTGCCTGAACTGCGCCTGAAATTTTCAGCGCCAATACATAGTAATTCTTTTCCCATTCATTGAAATCCATCCTGCCTTCGTGCATCAGGCGAAGCAAATTGCCAAATGTACTGACATTATTAAACCCATGATCATGTACGCCGGTATGGCTCAGATGCGGAACCATTAATTCAACCGTTTTCCTTCGACCCAATTCCAGGAAGGACCGGTCACCGGTGGCGTCGTATTGTAAAACAGCGGACCCAAATTGAAAACCCTGTGTCCATTCGGTCCAGCCCCGGGATGTATACAGTCCTTTTATGGTAAAAACGGGAGCGCCCCCGGACACATCATAATCCTTTTCGATCAGCCTGATCTTCTCTGCAGAAACTGACCAGAATTTCCCGAGCCTGGCATTGAAATCAGCGGGTTTTAAATCCGGATATATTCTAATCATTGATTTGCAAATTTTACCATAATCCAGCCGCTCCGTTCAGTCATGCCATTCCCATCTGCATTTAAAAGTAATTCAATACCCGTAAATAATTAATTAATAAAGCAATTGTATGCAAATTCAGGATGCGTACCGGGAATCACAGGTTTCCTTTTTTCAATTCCTTCACGGCAAAATCGCAGCCTCTGGCGGTTAATGCCATATAGGTGAGTGATGGTTCCAGGCAGGAAGACGACGCCATACAGGAACCATCGGTTATAAAAACATTCTTTACATCGTGCATCTGGTTATGTTCATTCAGCACGGAAGTTTTCGGATCACGGCCCATTCTGGCGATGCCCATATCGTGCACACTAAAGATCCTTTGCCCCTCATGTTCGGCGCTATCCCAGGTGGAAATGTTTTTTGCTCCGACCTGGTCAAGCATTTCGGCAGCCGTATTCCGCATATCCAACCGCATTTTTTTTTCATTATCCTTCAGCTCACAATCAATGGCCAGAAGCGGTAAACCCCATTTATCTTTTTTCCCCGGATCCAGGGTCACTTTGTTTTCAAAGTAGGGAAGCGTTTCGCCCATGGCGGATAAATCAAAGGACCAGGAACCCGGCTCTGATAATGCTTCTTTCAGACCGGCGCCAATTGGTACACCGTCTATATGGCGGATCGGGCCACTGCGTCCTGCACCGCCTCCATAAGAGAAGCCGCGGATAAAATCCGGATGCCTGGTATTTTCACTAATATTTCTGAATTGCGGGATATACGCAACGGTGGGCCTTCTGCCATAATAATAGCGATCCTCATAGCCCTCCATATGGCCACGCGCACCCACGCCCAGATGATGATCCATTAAATGGTGTCCGAGTTGACCGCTGCTGTTGCCAAAACCCTCCGGAAAAACATCGGAAACGGAATTCAATAAAATAAAGGCCGTATTGATGGTCGATGCATTCAGAAATACGATCCGGGCATAATACTCTTCTGTTTTCATGGTTTCAGCATCAAGAATCCTTACACCCGTCGCTTTTTTTCTGTCCTTGTCATACAACACATCCGTGACGATGGAGAAAGGGCGAATGGTCAGGTTGCCTGTTTTCATGGCTGCAGGCAAGGTGGCGGAATTGCTGCTGAAGTAACCGGAAAACGGGCAACCCTGTTCACATCTGTTCCTGAACTGACAGGGCCCCCTTTCTTCGAGTTTCCTGGTGTGGTTAGCCGTTCTACCCACAATCAACCTTCTTTCATCTTTATAAATGGCTTTTATTCTTTTGGCTATTTCCTTCTCCATGCAATTCAGTTCCATGGCAGGAAGAAATTGACTATCCGGAAGCTGTGGTAAGTTCTCTACTGAACCGCTGATGCCCACAAAGGGCTCCACGTATGCATACCAGGGCAGGAGATCTTTATAGCGGATGGGCCAGTCGACACCAACACCTTCTTTCGCATTTGCTTCAAAAATAAGATCACTCCAGCGATAACACTGCCTGCCCCAGATCAAGGATCTCCCACCAACCTGATAGCCCCGCATCCATAGCCAGGGCTTTACGGGGACGTAAGGATGCTCCAGATCATTTACAAAGAAATGCTTCGACACTTCATTAAAAGCATAAATCTTCGACTGAACGGGATAGTTCTCCCGGTCTTCCCGGGTAATGGCTCCGCGGTGTTTCAACTCCCACGGATCTTTTGTGGAATCTGTATAGTCTTTGATATGCTCTACATTCCTCCCCCTTTCAAGAACCAGTGTTCTAAGCCCTTTCTGACACAATTCCTTTGCTGCCCACCCGCCACTGATGCCGGAACCGACAACAATAACATCATAGGTATTTTGCTTTACTGCTTTATTGTTGATGTGTAAACTATCGCCAGGCATATCGTGATCTGTTTTTCAAATAATGTTTCGCCGACCTTATGATTCCGCAAAATATTTCCCCGTTATTTTTCAGTATCCAGGATTCTGCGTCAGATTTTTATTTACATCGCGTTCGTTTTGCGGTATGGGAAAAATCACATGGTTCTGGTCCGCGTTAAATCCCTGTGCTGCTTTGATCTGAAGGAATTTGTTCAGCCGGATCAGGTCCCATCGCCTATGTCCTTCCAGGCATAATTCCCAAAGACGCTCATTGACCAATGCATTGACGAAATCTGACGCAGCCGGGGTATTGGCGAAATCAAGCAATTTACTTCCAAGTCCGGCACGGGTCCGGACCGCGTTTATCCCGTTAAATTTATTGACATCGGCAGGATTTATATTATTCATGGCCTCCGATTGCATCAGTAAAATATCCGCATAGCGAATGACGATGAAATTGGTCCGTCCAAATCCTCCGGGAGCTACGCCCGGATCATGATATTTTGAAATATAGGTAACACCATCGACCACCGTACCTGCATTTACCGCCTTTCTTGTATCCAATGCATCAAATGAATTATAAAATGCCGCCAGGGGAAGGAATGAGGCATAACCTCCAAAGCTCTCTGGGTCAAACATCAGGTTGGTGATGTTGTTATTATTGGGCGGATCTCCGAATTCGATGGAAAAAATACATTCCGGTCCGTTTTTCTTCGAGACATCAAAAATATCCGCGTAATTCGGAACTAAAGTCAGTACGTCGAAATGAGCCGCTGAATACTGAATGATTTTATTACATTCATCCAGCGCGGACTGGTTATCCGTTGAAGCAGCAAAACCCGTGCTGTTCCTTTGCAGGTATGCTCTGGCCAGCATGCCGGAAGCAGCTTCTGAAGAAACCCGTCCGATCTCATTACCAGGGATCTGATCGGCATGGAGGCAGTTGGCCTCTGCAAATTGAAGATCGCTGATCACTTGGTTATAAATGGAATCAGAGGATGCACGCGATGGAAAAAGATCCTGATCGCCTCCATTGTGAAGTACCAGCGGCACATCTCCATAAGATCTGACCAGATCAAAATAGGCCATACCCCTGAGAAAATGCGCATTGCCCAGGATATTGTTCTTTTTAACATCGTCCATACCAATGGCCGGCACATACGTGATCACGTCATTGGCATTTTTGATCAGAATGTAAATATTCGACCACCACGCATACAGCTGTCCGTTAGTAGGGGTATATGTCGCAGTGTAGAGTTGCACCCGGTCGGAAGAAGCATTATTCGGTTTAAAAATATCGGCGGAAAGATCAGCAATCAGGTAAATGGTCCTTTGATAATAAGTCTGATACTGCAGTTGGGAGAAAACACCGTTTAATGCCGCTTCCGCATCCGATTCTGTTTTATAGAAATTACTGGGGGCTAAACTGCTATGCAATTTTTCCGACAGCATCTTTTTACAGGAAGTAAATGAGGTCAACGAAAGAATGCCCATGAGTGTAATGATATATTTTTTCATCTTATTAAAGTTTATGCTGGACATATTAATGAGTTAAAAACCGAACTTTACGCCCAACAGAAAAGTCCTGTAATTCGGAAAGGCATTGTAATCCGTACCCAGACTGAGCGCGTCAGTAGCATCTGTAAACGAATTCACCTCAGGATCATAACCGGAGTATTTCGTAAACGTCAGCAGGTTTTGGGCCGTAACGTAAATATTAGCCGACTTAAATACGGCGGTTAATTTCGGCAACGGGAGGTTATAAGATAGGGTAACGGTCTTGAGCCTCAGGAAACTTCCGTTCTCCAGCACATCGCTCGTAAAGCCGGTCGCATTCCGAAGGATGCTGCTGACCCTGGGCAAAGTGTTGCTTGTTCCCGGACCATGCCAGCTTCCCGTTCCCACATAAGCCAGCTTATTGAAGTCGGGCGTTCCGTTCTGGATTTCATACAAATTTTCATTCAGGATTTTATTCCCGTAAACACCCTGGAAAAATACATTTAGATTAAAGCGGCCCACAGTAATGTTATTGATGACGCCGTAAATAAACTTGGGAAGGGCCTGCCCTAGTATGGTTCGGTCGTCTCCGCTCAGTGAACTGTCATTACTCAGATCTTTATAAATCGGGTCGCCCGGATTTACTGCCTGTTTTGTGCCACTCTTGATAATATCTGCCTGTGATTGCCAGATCCCGTCAAACACATACCCGTAAAATGACCCGATCGGTTTTCCAGGTTCCAGAATGGCGGAAGAAGGTGCTCCGCCGTTAAATACGGATCCGCTGAGCTGCCCAACATAGATCTGTTTATTGCTGCCGAGGTTCAAGACCTTATTGACATTGGTTGAAAAATTGAACGTGGTAGTCCATTTCACTTTCTTTTGATCAATGTTCAGGGACGTGGCTGAAAATTCAAACCCCTTGTTCGATACCGCTCCGGCATTCTGAAGGATGCTGCTGTATCCGGAGGTGATGGGGATATTCACCAGCAAAAGCAGGTTGGAGGTTTTTTTATAATAAAAATCCGTTGTGATATACAACCGGTTATTCCACAGACCCAGGTCCAGACCCAGATCGGATGAAGCGGTAGATTCCCATTTCAAATCAGGATTTGCGATATTGGCAGCTGAAACCCCAACGACCAGAGAGGGCGTAACCCCCAGCGAATATTGATTGGAAACAAACTGACTCAGCGAATTGTAAGAACCAATTTCCTGGTTACCGGTAATGCCATAACTCATCCGTAATTTCAGGTCACTGACGGCATTTATATTTTTAACGAAGTTTTCCTGAGACAGATGCCAGGCAAATGCTCCGGATGGAAAATACCCCCACTTATCATTGGCTCCAAAACGGGAAGATCCATCTGCGCGCATGGTAAAGGTGAACAGGTATTTATCCATCAACCGGTAATTGGCTCTGCCGAAATAAGAAACCAGTGCATTTTCGCCGTAATAGGAAGAGGGAGCAGAGGGAATACCTATACCGAAATTATATGGCCCCAGGTTATTGGTAGACAGATTGGTAATACCGGCAGTGAATGTTTTCGTGTACCAGTTTTGAAGCGTGAATCCGCCCGTGAGATTGATCGCATGGATCTTATTAAATACTCCATCATAGGTCAGCGTGTTTTCATTGAGCCAGTTGTAATTTCTGGCGGAAGACTGGGAAGCCCGGCCAATACCCGATGATGCAAATATATCGGTCGGCACAAAGGCTTCCTCACCGCTACTTACATAATTAGCCCCGAAGCTGGTTCTGAATTTTAACCCTTTCAGGATCTCATACTCCCCGAATGCATTTATAAATACATTTAAATTATAAAATCCGTCCTTGGCTTCGTTAATATAAGCCACGGGATTACCTATCGGTGCACCAACGCCCGCAGGTCCGTTCACATAAGTATACGCTCCTGTGCTGTCCCTGACTGGGAGCATGGGATTAAAGCGGACCGCATCCCATAATACACTGGGCTGATCAGCTCCCCCGGATGTGTTAACCGTTGTCATATTCTGATAACTATATCCTATCTGGGACGATACGCCTATTTTTAACCTGGAACCGACATTCTGATCAAGGTTAAACCGGACAATTCCCCGCTTATAATCAGATGCCGTGATGATGCCTTTCTGATCGAAAAAATTAAAACTCAGATAATGCTTGGAATCCGCATTACCTCCGTTAAAAGCAATGGAGTAGTTGGATATACTGGCTTTTCTGAATATGGCATCCTGCCAGTCAGTTCCTTTACCCAGTGAATTGATTTGCGACTGAGTAAAGGGAAGCGGATCGGACGTATTATTTAGATTATTGTTCTCCTCATGCACCGTGTTTGAGTAAACGCCATATTGCTGTGCATCCATCATCTTGTATTTCTTTCCAATTTGCTGCATGCCTGTATAAGCATCTATGGACACTTTTGGTGCATTGAGACTTCCTCTTTTGGTTGTGATCATGATGACGCCATTGGCCCCGCGACTTCCGTAAATGGCCGTTGCCGAAGCATCTTTCAAAACATCAATCGACAAAATATCACTGGGATTAAGATCTCCCCCGTTGCCGCCCGCATAGCCGTCCACGACAAATAGCGGACTACTGCTGGAATTAATGGAATTGGTTCCCCGTATCCTTACTGAAAAAACCGCACCCGGCTGGGATTGGTTTTGAGTAATCTGCACACCACTCACCCGACCTTCCAGCAACTGTTCTGTTCCAATGACAGGTGTTTTTTCCTGCTCGTTCATAGCGACGGATGCTACAGAGCCGGTTATATCCTTTTTTCTTGAAGTTCCGTATCCAATAACTACAAAATCCGATAAAGCGGCATTAACCGGTTTTAACCTGATAAGCAATTCAACACCCGCTTTCGCAACCTGCTCCTGGGTTTCCATTCCTACATAAGAAAATATCAGGGTAATCTTTTTATCAGCTTGAACTTCCATGGAAAAATAACCATCCGCTCCGGTTACAATAAATTGTTTGGCCCCCCTTAACTGTACCGTAGCTCCTGTTCAGGCATTTATCCAGCACTTCTGAAATGCTGGCATCCTTTACCCTAATGGTAACCCGGCCAAAACTTTCAAACAACGTTTCGCTGTATACGATGGAAATACCCGTTTGACGGGACACTTCCTTGAATACTTTTTGAACCGGAACGTCTTTTAATGAAAAGCTGATGGTTTGCGCATCCGAGCGGGCGGCCACCTGAAGGCAGGTGCTGATTAAGATGATAGCGGTTATCCTCATGATCCGCAGGGTTTTGGTATATCCCGCACCTCGTGGGATACAAAGAACTCCCGGGGTGAAACCGGGGCTGAGCAATCTAAAATACATAACTTTGCAATGTTTGGGTTAATGAATAAGCAGTTCGAACGATTGTATTAAAAAGTTAACTCAACGTCCGGCCGGAGGTGGTCTCAACACTTCCGGCTTTTTTTAGGTTAACCAGAATCCGAATTCATGAAATTTTCACTGTCCGGCTAAAGTTCCACATGGAGCTTCTTCCCTTCCATCCGGAAAACAACACCGGTTTCTTCAAACATCTTCAGCACATTGGACATGGGTAAATTTCTACTGATGCGGCCGCCAAACGTGAATGCGTTCGGCTTACCATCAAAAATCACGTCTACATCATACCAGCGGCTGATCTGGCGCATGATGGTAGTAAGATCCATATTATCGAAATCAAAAAAGCCCGCTTTCCAGGCGACTACTTTCTCAAGGTCTGGCATCGTAATGTGATAGCCTTTCGCCATAAGAGCGGCCTGCTGACCAGGCATCATCCGTACGAAATTGTTCAGTTTGGTCAGCTTTACTGAACCTTCCAACAGAGTTGTTTTAACTGCGCCCTCTTCCGGATAGGCATTGACATTAAAATGCGTACCCAGCACTTCTATTTCTTCTCCATCGAACATCGCAACTTTAAAAGGTATTCTTTCACCCGTACGGGCTGAAAGAGAAGGGGCTACCTCAAAATAGGCCTCCCCGCTCATCTCTACTTTTCTTTGCCTTCCAGTAAAACTGGTCGGATACCGGATCGCTGAGGCCGAATTTAACCAGACCCTGGTGCCATCCGGTAAGGTCAGTTCATACTGGCCGCCCCTGGGCGTACTCATCGTATTATATAGTTCTTCATCGGAGTGTCTATCCATTTTGCTATAAGCCAGTTGGCCATCAGCAAGTTTTGCCACTTTAACGTTACCCTGTACGGCCAGGACACCATTCACCGCGCTGTCCAAAAAAATCTTCACACCATTCGACAGCGTGAGTATGGCTTTATTACTCCCGGGTTCCGGATCCCTTTTTATTTGTTCCGGAGGTCTGTCTATATAGACAATCTGCTTTTGATGCCCTCTGAAAAAAAAGAAATAAACACCCGCTGTCAAACAAATGCCAGCCAAAACCGCTGCTACCCGGATCAGTCTGAAAGACGGTCTCATTTTACGTATGGGCGCCACCTGATTCAGCCGCGTCTGACGAAATTCCACGAGCATTTCTTCACTCCATTTCGGGTTAACCCGGTACTGCTCAGCTAAATCGGTTGTGCTGCTGTTCAGCAATGCATACCATTGCTCCAATTCATGGCGTTCTGCGTTAGTTAAACGCTTGTCTTCCTGTTTATTCAGCAAATAAAGCAAACGCTGTTTATCCATAAATAAAAACGGTTTGGGGTTTTGCATCATCCTAAAGTTACCCTGTTGATATAAGTACCTTAAAAAACGCTATTCCGTTATCCCGTATCATTCTTTTTTTATTTTTCTTTATGACCCGCAGAAAAGAGATAAAACCCGACAGGTTGTATATTAATTTTTGGTAGATTTGATCATTAATATTTCCGATCATAAACCTGCAATGCAATAGCGACCCCTCACTCATCAGCCTGTGGCAACAGGGTGCTGAAGTTGCATTTGATGTATTATACGAAAGATATGTCATGCAACTGCTGAGCCTGATCGCAGGGAAAACCGACTCTACAGAAACGGCCAAAGAACTTACTCAGGATATTTTTCTCGCTATTTACCAGCAGAAAACGGAGCTGCACCTTATCGAAGATTTTAAAGCCTATCTGTTCGCACTGGCAAAAAATAAAATATTTAATTATTATCGTCATGAATTGGTAAAACAGAAATACCATACACGGGTATTGATGCAGGATCATAGAATGCTTACACCTGAAGGAAATGAAATACTGGAAAACAAAGAGCAGTTGCAGCTAATTAATAATCAGATCGAGAAACTGCCCCCCAGATGCAGGGAAGTATTTAAACTCAGCCGTCAGGAAAATTTAACTTATAAAAGCATTGCAAAACGCCTTAATATTTCCGAGAATACGGTAGATCAACACATCCGGAAAGCGCTTGGCATCCTTCGCTCAGCGCTGGAAAACTACCACAGATTTCAAAATGGCGGACTGATTACCCTGCGCAGAAAGAGACCCCGGTCAATGGAGAAATTTTAGCAAAACCCATAGACAAATAATCAGTTCAAATAGTGGGCCGTTAGCTTAGAATTCAATCCCGGCCTTATCAACAGCATGGCGTATTCAAAACCTTTTATTGACCGGACAATATAAGGTTGACGGATTCCATTAACTGTAATCTCATCTATTCTTTTCCCGTTATACTGATAAGGAATCATGCAGGTAAGGCTGCTGCTGTCTTTTAAGGAAGAATGTATGTTAAAAGTTAAGACGCCTTTTGTCCATTGAATATTTTCAAATCCCGCGTTCTCTTTTACTTTCAGATAATCAAGCAACCTTTGTTCCGTCCAGACGGGGATCTTTTTATCATTGGCGTAATCCAGCA
>CAJDUL010000043.1_pt1 | contig 13383 bp, 9 predicted proteins | sample 7390691 | NCBI WGS metagenome assembly CAJDUL01 (sample SAMEA7055677, study PRJEB34461) | soil metagenome | biome: terrestrial ecosystem; feature: Peninsula; material: soil | place: Antarctica | collected 2016
CTTTTGCCTGTTCAATATTCTAAGGATCGATTCTGTTTTTTGCAACAACTCTTCAATTAAAAAAGGCTTCCGGATAAAATCAACTGCCCCTGTCCTCAACCCTTCAAGCTTGTCCTGTCTCCGGGATTTTGCTGATAAGAAAATAAAAGCGGATCCGGAAAAAAATTTCCGGGTGCTGGATGAAAGCAGTGGTGATCCTTTCCAGGATTCTCACGCATCTTACTATCACAATTCGGTGGGTGGTTATCATCCGGCTAAACTGGCACTATACAACGATCTGATCGAACACCAGCTAACCAAAGGCAACCAGATGGTCTATAATATGCTGAATACAAAATATATTATCCGGAAAGGACCGAACGGGCAGGAAGACGTGGCCACCCTAAACCCGGGAGCATTTGGATCCTGCTGGCTGGTATCTGCGATTAAATATGTAAACACCGCTGATGAGGAAATGGCTGCACTGGATAGCGTGAACGTACGTGATACGGCAATCGTTCAAAGATCTTACGCCACGGATATTCCTTTTATGCCCGTAAAGGATTCTACGGCCAGTATAAAACTGACCGACAATGAGAATGACAGAATAACTTACCAGTTCAACGCAAAAACGAATCAGTTTGTCGTATTCAGCGAAATCTATTATCACAAAGGCTGGGATGCCTACATCGACGGCAAAAAATCAGCTTATGCCAAAGTGGATTATGTGCTCCGGGGAATGTCCGTGCCTGCGGGTTCGCATATCATTGAATTCAGGTTTGAACCCCGGTCCTATGTAATCGGGAACCGCATCAGCGTCTGGGCCGCAATCTTTACCTATTTGTTGCTGATCGCCGCGGCAGTTCAGCTTGTAAGGGGGAAGCGCGGGAAAAAGTTGACAGTTGACAGTTGATAGTTTAGGTATGACGGATATCCGATACGGATTCATCCATAAATCCGGTCAACCGTCATCCGTCAACAAAATACCATCACTCATTTACGCCACATGAACGTCGTTTCCCTTGTTTCCTATCCATTTCTTCCTGCCAGGACCGGTGGACAAAAGGGAATCGCGTTGTTCTATAAATATTTTTCCCGGTATCACCAGGTGACCTGTATTGCTACACAAAAAAATAATCCCGAGCTGGCGGAAGGATATGAATTGCTGAATATGCTGTCCAATGCTGCCATCCGTTATATCAATCCATTATATTTTTTCCGGATTCGCAGGGTGCTCCGGGAAAAAAAAGCCAGCCACCTGATCATCGAGCATCCTTATTACGGATGGCTGGGTGTGCTGCTGAAAAAATTTTGCGGAATCAAGCTCGTAGTGCATTCGCACAACCTGGAAGGAAACCGCTGGAGGAGTTTGGGGAAATGGTGGTGGCGGATCCTGTGGCTTTATGAAAAATTTACCCACCGGCAGGCCGACTACAGTTTTTTTATTTCCGATGCGGATAAACGGTATGCCATTCGCGCATTCGGATTGAAACCGTCCCGGTGCACCACGGTCAGCTTTGGCATAGAAATACCGGCTCCTCCAAATGCGGAAGCGGTACACCGGGCAAAAACATTGTTGCATGAGAAATACAGTCTCCCTGCACAAATGCCGCTGTTGTTTTTCAATGGTGCATTCCGGTATCCGCCGAACCGGGAAGCGTTGAATAATCTGCTTTATCGCATCAATCCCGTTCTTCAGCAAAAAGCGTTTTCCTACCTTCTTCTGATCTGCGGAATAGATATACCCGAAAAATTTTTCCGCGAAACTTTTCCATCCGTGCAGGTGATCGGATTTGCCAGTGACCTGGAACTATATTTACAGGGATGCGATGTATTTTTGAATCCTGTCATTACGGGAGGTGGTATTAAAACCAAACTGGTGGAGGCGCTGGGATTTAATCTGAATGCCGTTTCCACGGAAAGCGGTGCCATTGGGGTGGACCCGCAGCTTTGTAACGGGAAACTGGTTGTTTGCCCGGACGAGGACTGGACGACCTTTGCAAACAGCATCCTACGGACTACAGAAAAAAAATCAGCCACCCCGGCCTCTTTTTATCAGCATTTCTATTGGGGAAATATTGCGCAGCGGGCAGGGGAGTTTATTAAGAAGTAGTCAACCTGAAGGGGTTGTGGATCGTATGAGGTAGATGGTATCTATCCATCATCTGACACATACGGTCCACAAAAAAAATCCCCCAAACCGGGGGGTTAAAAAAGTCACCATTTATCAACTTCTTCCAGGTGGTCGCTGGCGGATGAAGTGGGTGCCGGTAAAGGTGCGGGAGCCTCATCTTTTATTTCCACTTCAGAAACCCGAACGGTCGGATCAAGATAAGGTTCGGTGCTGCGTGATTCTCCATTTTCATGTTGGCCGTTCTCTCCGTTTTCCGGGAGTTGGTCGTGGTTAAAGGCATCGAAATCAAAATCCGGCATCAGGTCCGTTTTTACGTAGTCAACGGCCTCAGTAAGAGCCTTGATGAATTTATTGAAGTCTTCCTTGTACAGAAAAATTTTATGCCGGTCGTATCCTTCTTCGTTGAACTTTTTACGGCTTTCAGTAATAGTCAGGTAATAATCATTGCTCCGGGTAGCACGTACATCAAAAAAATAGGTTCTACGCTTACCTGCCCTGATCCTTTTGCTGTAAACACTTTCCATTCTTTTGTCATTATTCTCGTAAGCCACGTTGGTTGGTTTTAGGTAAATTAATTAAACAAGCAGCTACAAATATAATATTGTTACGGAACTGGCAAAACTTTCCCCAATTTAATCAGGTTGCGGGTTTTTACGTGAAATAGCGTCAGTGGCGGGTTTGGGCTTCTTCCCCGGTTTGCTGTTGCTGTTCGTACAAATGCGCGTAGTAGCCGTTCATCGCCAGCAGTTCGGTATGGGTGCCGGTTTCCACTATACTGCCCTGGTCCATCACGATGATCCGGTCAAATTCGAAAAGGGCAAAAATGCGGTGTGTGATGATCAGGGCGGTTTTGTGTTGCAGGTAGGCATACAACCGGTTGATGATCTCTTTTTCCGTTCGGGAGTCCACGGCGCTCAGACAATCATCGAAGATCACGATCGCATGGTCCTTTGAAAGGGCCCGGGCAATAGAGATCCGTTGTTTTTGTCCCCCGCTCAGGGTTACCCCGCGTTCACCGATCAGGGTATCGAAACCCGAGGAAAACTGCAAAATCTCCCTGTCAACACTGGCAGATCCTGCTGCCTTCCGGGCCAGGGATTCTGTTTTCTCCTCGTTGCCGAAAAGGATGTTCCCGGTCACCGAGTCGCTGAAAAGGAATACATCCTGGGGAACATAGCCAATCTGACTGCGCATGATTCGTGTATCCAGGGTTTTAATATCCTGCCCGTCCATGCGCAAAACCCCGTGGGTTGGGTCATAAAAACGGAGCAGCAGTTGCGCCAGGGTGGTTTTCCCGCTGCCCGTTTTTCCGATCACTGCAATTTTTTCTCCCTTGCGGATCCTGAGATTGAAATTCCGGATGGCGTGGATGCCGGTATTCGGATAGGTAAAATCCACCTGTTCAAAACTGATGTTGCCGGTCAGGGTCTGATGCAATGGCTGCGGCTGGTTCTGAATATCCGGAACGGTTTCGAGAAATTCATTGAGTCTTTTTTGTGATGCGGATGCGCGCTGGAACATACTGGCCACCCACCCTATGGCACTTACCGGGAAGGTAAGCATCGTAATGTAGATAATGAACTCCGTAATGGTGCCCAGGTCAGTGTGGTGGGTGCCATGAATTACATAAAATCCCCCCAGCATGATGGTCAATAGGGTGCTTAGTCCGATGATCAGTCCCATAGAAGGGAAATAAATCGCTTCCACTTTGGCCAGATTGATCGCATTTTTGCGGTATTCTTCACTGTTGCCGGTGAAAAAGCGGATCATGGCGCTCTCCTGTACAAAGGATTTGATCACCCGGATGCCGCTGTAGGATTCCTGGGCATTGGTGGTGAGGTTGCTCAGCAGGGCCTGGATCCGTTCGCTGCGTTTATGAATGATATTGTTGACCAGGTATATGGTAACGGCCAGAATGGGCAGCGGTGCAAGAACATATAAGGTGAGCAGGGCATCCTTCCGTATCATAAAATACAGGCTGAAGCCAATGGTGGCCAACAGGTTCGCCAGATACATCACGGCAGGGCCCGTATACATCCTGACGCGGCTGACGTCTTCCGACATACGACTCATCAGGTCGCCTGTGCTGTGGCTTTTATAAAAAGAAGTATCCAGGAGCTGATAGTGCCGAAATATTTCATTCTTCTGGTCAAATTCAATGTGGCGGCTCATGACGATAATGGTCTGCCGCATCAGGAACATAAAAGCCCCTCCGATTACCGCCAGCAATAAAAGGGTAATGCCGCTGAAGGCTATTTTCCTGCCAAAACTCTGGCCGGAGGAATCCAGTTTCCGGATGAACTTTCTAACCAGAATATCATAGTTGGCTGTATCGGATATGCGGTTGACGGCAGTTTTCTTTTCAGACTGTACCGAGGCCGGATACTGACCCGCCGGCCGGGGTGCGGTTGACAATTCTTTTTCAACCGAATTCACCACATAACCGGTGACCTGGGGCGAGAGTATGCGAAAATAATTGGAAAGGACAACAAACAGAAGGCCAAGCAAAAGCCTCCACTTATATTTCCAGAAATATTTGTTGACTGCCCGTAAATACTTCAAATGCCCGGTTTTACTAAACCGCAAATTTACAGGAATGCAGTCATATTCGGGAAAGCGTGGAGGCTATGCCGCTATGGAAATAAATCTAAACAACTTCTTGTTCAGTAAGGCCTTCCGGTGTGGATACCAGTAAGGTGCCCTGCATATATTTTTCCGCATGCTGACTGGCATCCAGGCCTTCTTCTTCTTCTGCCTGCGTTACCCGCAATGGCAGTATGAAGTTGATGAACTTGAATATGCCGTAGGACATGAGAAAGCTGTAGGGAACCACGATCATCAAAGCTTTTACCTGTATCCAGAAAAAGGAAAAGTTGCCGTAGAACCAACCGTCCGCGCCACCGAGGGGATTTACGGTTTTAGAGGCAAAGATTCCGGTCATGAGCATACCTACAATTCCGCCAATACCATGACAGGGAAATACGTCCAGTGTATCGTCCAGTTTAGTTTTGGAGCGATAATAAACAGCAGTATTTGAAATTACGGCTGCAACCACACCGATAAATATACTTTGTGGAATGGCAACAAATCCTGCAGCTGGAGTAATGGCTACCAGTCCCACCACGGCACCAATGCAAAATCCGAGCACGGAAGGTTTTTTCCCTTTCAACACATCAAAGAACATCCAGGAAAGACCGGCTGCAGCGGCAGCGGTATTGGTAGTGGCAAAAGCGGAAACGGCGAGACTGCTGGCTGCACCTGCGGAACCTGCATTAAATCCGAACCATCCGAACCAGAGTAACCCTGTACCGATTAATACATACGGGATATTTGCCGGTGGAATTTCCTTATGCTGAATATGACTTCTTCTCTGCTTCAACACCATGGCTCCTGCCAGGGCGGCACAACCCGCTGAAATGTGAACCACGGTTCCACCCGCAAAATCAAGAGCACCCATTTTAGCGAGCATGCCATCAGGGTGCCAGCTCCAGTGTGCCAGGGGCGCGTAAACCAGAAGGGCGAACAATACGATGAACAATACATAGGAAGTAAAACGAATGCGTTCGGCGACGGCTCCAACCACCAGCCCGGGCGTTATAATTGCAAACATCAGCTGGAAGAGGGCAAATAAAGTAAGTGGAATGGTTGGCATGGAAGCAAAAGGCTGACCGGAATTGACCCCCTTAAACATAAAATGCGTGGCCGGGTTGCCTATAAATCCGTGCACGTCCTGACCAAAGCAGAGGCTATAACCAACCACAACCCAAAGAACGCTTATAATACCTGCTGCTATCAGACTCTTGATCATGGTGGATATTACATTCTTCCGGTGAACCATGCCGCCATAGAAAAAGGCCAGTCCCGGCGTCATCAGAAAAACCAGGGCCGTGGCAACAATCATCCAGGCTACATCAGCACCATTGTATTTGCCATTATCAAAATTGGCTACCGCAGGTACAAACATCGCCAAAACGGCAACAGTAGCCAGGATTACGAATGGTAGTGAAGCTTTTAACGTAATTTTATTCATTTTCTGGGTGATTAGATGGATCTCTGGAAAATATTCCTATTAATTTTTTACTTGACGGGGCAAATTAATTAAATATCAAATAAAAATACATATTTATTTTATTATAATTTATCCAGATATTGTCTTCAAGCGTGTGCATAAGTTCAACTGACTGAGAATTACGTTATTTTAGTTACGGTAATTGCCATATAATCACCATGATAAAGAAAATCTGGTTTCTTTTGTCCTTCCCGTTATGTATGACCTGCCTGGGACAGACCGCCGATGGTTCTCCTGTTTTATTTGATACTGGCTGGAAATTCTTTAAAGGGGGCTTTGAAGGAGCGCAGGCCGTGGACCTTGATGATTCTTCATGGCGGTCCCTGGATCTGCCGCATGACTGGAGCATAGAGGATATCGGGCTCACCCAATCCCCGTTTGATTCCAACGCCGTCAGCCAGGTGAGCGGCGGGTTCACCACCGGTGGAACAGCCTGGTATCGAAAAACCATAATGGTTCCTGCCAATGAGCTGGGGAATAAAATCCGCATTCTATTTGAGGGTGTTTATATGAATGCAGATGTCTGGCTCAATGGCGAATTACTGGGAAATCATCCCTATGGCTATAGCAGTTTCTGGTATGACCTGACCAGTAAAATCAGATTCGGGCAAAAGAATGTTCTGGCCGTACAGGTGAAGAACGAAGGGCTGAACAGCCGGTGGTATTCGGGGTCGGGCATCAACCGCCATGTTTGGATTCAATTATTAAATCCTGCACATCTGGTTCAATGGGGTACGCAGATCAGCGCCACACAGGTGACCTCAAAAGCCGCAAATCTTCACATTCGTACCGCCATAGAAAATAATGGAACAGGCAACCAAGCTATTCAGGTGGTTTCCAGGGTGCTGGACCCGGGAGGAAAGACAGTGGTTATATGGAAAAGAAATTTCCAAATAAAGGCTGATCAAACACTGATTGATTCGCAGGATCTGCAGGTTATTAAACCGGTCCGCTGGTCAACTGAAGATCCATCCCTGTATTCACTGCATACAGACATTTATCAGCAGCAGCAACGGGTGCAGCAGCAGCAAATTTCCTTCGGGATAAGGAGTATTTATTTTGATGCGGAAAAGGGATTTTTGTTAAACGGAAAACCGGTTAAACTGAAAGGCGGCTGCTATCACAACGATAATGGTCCGCTAGGTTCCCGGTCCTATGACCGTGCCGAAGAAAGAAGGGTGGAACTGATGAAGGCCAGCGGTTTCAATGCGATACGCTGTTCCCATAATCCCCCTCCCCCTGCATTCCTCGATGCTTGTGACCGGCTGGGCATGCTCGTGATTGATGAAGCTTTTGATATGTGGAATGAACCTAAAACGCCCTACGACTATCATCTGTATTTTAATTCCTGGTGGAAAAAGGATCTTGAAAGTATGGTGCTTCGGGATATGAATCATCCTTCCATAATCATGTGGAGTATTGGCAATGAAATTCCCCACAGGGAGAAACCGGAGGTGGCGGTCCTGTCCGCGAAGCTTGTCGCTGAGGTTCACACACTTGATCCTGGCAGACCCGTAACCGCCGCCGTGAATGATATATCTGAAAATAAGGACCCTTTCTTTTCGACGCTAGATATTGCCGGATACAATTACGCAAATGATCATTACGTATCGGATCACCGCAGGAAACCCGACAGGATTATGATGGGCACAGAATCTTATGCACTGGAATCATTTGATAACTGGATGGCCGTGCTTGATCATCCTTATGTGATCGGCGATTTTGTATGGACCGGATTTGATTATATAGGGGAAGCGAGTATCGGCTGGAGGGGCTATTTCCAGGAAAAAAACTTTTATCCATGGAACCTGGCTTATTGCGGGGACATTGATATCTGCGGCTGGAAGCGACCCCAGTCCTTTTATCGCGATGCACTGTGGAGCGCAGACCGGCTGGCCCTGTTTGTTCATCCTCCGGAACCTTCCTTTCCACTAAATCCGGCCAGACAAAGCTGGAGCAAATGGAACTGGGAAGATGTGGTGGCCGATTGGAACTGGGCGGGTTATGAAAATACGCCCTTAAAGGTGGATGTTTATTCCTCCTGTAACGAGGTGGAATTGTTCCTGAATGGAAGGTCGCTTGGAAGAAAACCGGTCGGCCGGAACACCCAATTCCGCGTATCCTGGGAAGTTCCCTGGCAGCCTGGTGAATTAAAAGCTGTCGGGTTTCAAAATAAGAAACAGATTAAAGAGGTATTCCTTTTCAGTTCAGGTGAACCGGCGCAGATCTTTCTTTCTCCGGACAGGTCACAGATTCATGCCGCGGAGCAGGATCTTAGCTATGTGACGGTGGAATTGCAGGACAAAGACCATCATTTGAACTCAAAATCGAGCCTGCTCATTCATTTTTCTGTTGAAGGACCTGCTGAAATCGCCGGTGTTGGAAATGCCAATCCGGTAAGTATTGAAAGCTACCAGTTGCCGCAGAGGACGACCTGGAGGGGAAAATGCCTGGTTGTATTGAAATCTACAGGAAAGGCCGGAAACATTGTGCTGCATGCATCTGCTGACGGACTGCCTGGATCATCGGTGACCATCCAGGCAACGGCCAACCCGCCTGCTTACAGGGATACATTTTCCCGGTGAACCTGCGCCCTTTTCAACGCCATGCAATAACCCAGATGAAGGCCCTCATGAAATAAAAGCATCTTCAAAACATCAGCGATGTTTTGTATTTCGATTCCATAACCGGTCATAAAAGGTTTGAACCCTGTAAACAGGTTATTTTCCAGATCCTTATCCAATTGCAGAAGAGCAGTTTCAGAAAGTATTTTCAGCGTCTCAAATTCTGATTTATCCACTGTTTTTGACGGCTTAGTTCCCCGCCGGTACCTCACAATGTAGGATTCGTCAATTATCGGTTTTAAACCCGCATTCAGATAACACATGCTTTGCTGACTCACCACCACATGGGCGAAATTCCAGATCAGGTTATTGTTGAATCCCGGCGGGATCGTGTTGAGGGAATCCATGCCCAGGCCATCCAATAATTTCAGGGTCGTTCTTCGGTATGACATGAGCATGTCAACTGATCTATCCATAATATTAAAAATTAAGGTTAATTACAGGGGAAGGACAAGCCAGGAACCGAAATAATGCAAAGAAATGAAAATTTGTTGTGTGGTTTGAAAATAAAAAACGGAAAGAACTTGCCCCACTAACTTATAAAATATTTCTCTATTTTTAAAATTAAACCTATCTATGCAAAGGCGAAACGTGAAACCTCCAAAACTTCGGTGATTATGGGCAGAACCGTGCTTTGCGTTGATGATGATCCGGACGACAGGGACCTGATCCAAAATGCGATTTTCGATATTGATCCTTCCTTTACGGTCGATTTTGCAGAGAATGGCAGAGATGCTTTAATCTACCTGAAAAATTCTGCAGATAACGGATTGCCGTGCCTGATTATCATGGATATCAATATGCCCGTCATGGATGGAAAACAGGCCATCGCGGAAATAAAAAAATATGAAAAACTGAGCCGCATCCCTCTGGTGGCATTCAGCACATCCAATCATCCGGCCGACCTCAATTTTTGCAAACAGTATGATGTGGAACTGGTAGTTAAACCAACCAGCCTGAGAAAGATTACCGAAGAGGCACAAAAGTTGCTCCACCATTGTGCAAAAAGCTGATCCCCTGTTTTAATAGATGGTCCAAGTTTTAATACACGGTCCAAACCCTCCCTGAAAGGGCTAGCATACCATTTGCATAAGCAATGCATAATCGCAGGCCATGGCATTGAAAGAATATCATAAAAAAAGGGTTTTTGATAAAACACCCGAGCCCAAAGGCGGCAAATCCGGTTCCACTCCTTTGCAGTTTGTGATTCAGAAACATGATGCCAGCCGGCTGCATTATGATTTCAGGCTGGAAATGGACGGGGTTTTAAAAAGCTGGGCAGTTCCAAAAGGCCCTTCGCTGAATCCACAGGACAAGCGACTCGCCATGCAGGTGGAGGATCACCCGTTCGATTACAAAGATTTTGAGGGAATTATACCGGAAGGCAATTACGGTGCGGGCAGCGTGATTGTCTGGGACCAGGGAACTTACGAGCCGCTGGAAAAAACGGGATCTAAAAAAGAACAGGAAAAGCTGTTGTTAAAGGAATTGAAATCCGGATCCCTGAAATTCCGGTTGTATGGTAAAAAACTGAATGGTGAATTTGCACTGGTGCACATAAAAAATAATCAGCAGAAAGGAGATAATGCGTGGCTGCTGATCAAACACAAGGATGAATACGCTTCCGCGGCGGATGTCACCAAAAAAGAAAAATCGGTCCTGTCCGGCAAAACAGTGAATCAGGTGGGTAAAGACAGTAAAGCCAGACAGTGGATCTCCGACAAGCCAAAAGCAGGTAAAAAAAAAGCAGAGAAACCGGAAAAGCCTCCCGCTGACAGACCTTTGCCGGGGAGTATTGCCAAATGGTTGGAAATAGGGAGAAAGTCACCTTTTCCCGACAGCATCAAACCCATGCTGGCTACCCTGGTGGAAAAACCCTTTAATGCGAAGGACTGGATCTTTGAAATTAAATGGGACGGATACCGGGCGGTTGCGAAACTTAACCGCGGCCAGGCACGCATTGAATCCCGAAACAACATTTCTTTCGATGAAAAATTCCTGCCGGTAAAACAGGCGCTGGAGAAATGGTCCGCCAACGCGGTGGTCGACGGGGAGATCATTGCCCTGACGGCAGATGGAAGGCCGGATTTTCAGGAGTTGCAGGGCTTTTTAAAAGAGGGTGAAGCAGCCATACTGGTATATTATGTATTTGACCTGCTGTGGTATGAAGGGAAAGATTATACCGGCCTACCGCTAATTGAAAGAAAATCCATTTTGCAATCGATTCTCCCCCCGGGGGACAACATCATTAAATACAGCGATCATGTTGTAGAAACGGGCATTCCTTTTTTTGAGGCTGCCGTGGCCAAAGGCCTGGAAGGTGTGATGGCCAAAAAAGCCGACAGTGTCTATGCGGCCAATACCAGAAGCAAAAATTGGTTGAAAATTAAAAATAATCAGTTTGCTGAAGCCATTATCTGCGGATTTACCAGGGGGCGGGAAAGCCGGAAATTTTTTGGAGCGGTTATCCTTGGCCGTTATGAAAATGGCATCCTGAAATACATCGGGCACAGCGGTTCCGGTTTCGATGAGCGCGGATTAAAGGATCTCTATGCCCGGTTTAAACCACTGGTTACCGATGCTTGTCCATTCAGGGTAACGCCAAAAACCAATATGCCGGCTACCTGGCTGAAGCCGGAGCTGGTTTGTCTCGTAAAATATACGGAAGTCACCCGCGACGGAAGCCTGCGGCACCCGATCTTCGCCGGACTGCGGGAAGATAAAAACGCGGCGGAGGAAAAGCGGGCCACCATGACCAGGGTTTCAACGCAGGTTGCGGACCCGGCAAAGAATAAAAAGAAAAAACTCCCCACCAGCAAGGGAAAGGCAAGACCTGATGATCCGCTCATTCAAACGGGAACAACACTGCAGGAGGTTTCCATTCACCGGCATTTGCTTACCCTGTCGAACCTGACGAAAATATACTGGCCCGGGGACCGGATCAGTAAGGGTGATATGATTAATTACTATTACCAGGTAGCGGAATTTATCATGCCTTATCTGAAGGACCGTCCCCAATCGCTGAACCGGCATCCGAATGGTATTGAGGGCGAAACTTTTTACCAGAAGAATGTGGGGGATAAAATTCCGGGCTGGATCAAAACCCATCCCTATCTCAGTGAAAGCGACGGAAAAATCAAGAAATTCCTGGTAGCGACCGATGAGGCCAGCCTGCTCTATATGGCGAACCTCGGTTGCATTGAAATGAATCCATGGAATAGCCGCATTCAAAAGCCGGATAATCCGGACTGGTGCGTGATTGATATAGATCCCGACACAACCAACACCTTTAATCAGGTTATCAAAGTGGCGTTACAGGTAAGGGCATACCTGGATCAGTTGAAGGTAAAGTCATACTGCAAAACATCCGGATCCACGGGTATGCATATTTATATCCCGCTTGGCGCAAAATATGCTTATGATCAGTCCAGGATGTTTGCCGAAATGATAGTGACAGCCGTTCAGCAGGAAATGCCCGGTATCACCAGTGTGGTACGAAGTCTCAATAAAAGAAAAGGAAAGATCTATCTGGATTTTTTACAGAACCGGCAGATACAGACCATTGCAGCCCCCTATTCCTTAAGGCCCAAACCGGGCGCCACGGTATCGATGCCTTTGCACTGGGAAGAAGTAAAACCGGGTTTAAAGATCCGGGATTTTACCATTTTTAATGCGCTGGACCGGATCCGCCAGGAGCCGGATATATTTAAAGCTGTACTCGGGCCGGGAATCGACCTGGATAAGATTTTAAGGAGTTGACGGCTTTTCCCTCCGAAGAGAAGCGGAGGTGGGTCAACTGGCACAGGTGCCTTTCTGGAACAATCTTTGCCTTTACCATCAGGAACTCAGGGGATAACAAACAATTTTAATCAAACCTGCATGAAATCAAGCGCCATGCCTTTCGGGTTCTTCCTTTCTGTGGCAGTCTTCCTTCTCCCTCCTATTCTCCCGCATGAAAAAAAGATTGAGTCAGACGCGACGGCGGGTTCCATCCTCGGTATCGTGGTTCCTATTTCTGTAAAAACAACTGTTTTTGCTATTTCTGTTTCTGATACTATGGCATTTGCAATCACGGATACCACAAACGGAGCTTATATTCTGAAAGATGTTCCTCCGGGTAATTATGCCCTGGTTTTTGTTCCTTCTGATCATTCCTATAATAAAAATTCCTGCAGGGCTGAGGTTACTGAAGGACAGATCACCATTGCAGATACCATCCGGCTGCGGAAGTAAAGCAAGCTGAATAACAGCGTCGCGTCTTGTACGGGCGCTGACCATTCCCCTTTTTTTCTTTAATTTCAGGGCCACCACGCAGGTAAAAAAGAGGTCTTAAAAACGTTATTAAAAAAACGATTCGATTAATGAATTATCCGGTTGTCAGAGATTTTAAAAAAGCGATTTCTTTCATTTTATTTTTTTCCTCGTTTGCCTGCAGCACCTCAAGAGTTTATAAGAGTTCAGTGGTAACCCACAGCGATCGGTATACCATAACTGATACGATCACGTCTCTGGATGACAAGATGATCAGGATGCCTTACAACCGGTTGATCGATCCGGCGGGCACGGTTATCCGGTTC
>CAJDUL010000014.1_pt1 | contig 13334 bp, 10 predicted proteins | sample 7390691 | NCBI WGS metagenome assembly CAJDUL01 (sample SAMEA7055677, study PRJEB34461) | soil metagenome | biome: terrestrial ecosystem; feature: Peninsula; material: soil | place: Antarctica | collected 2016
CACGCCTGACCAATTGAATCATCAGGCAGCGCGCTGCATGAACTGCGGGATTCCGTTTTGCAGTCATGGTTGTCCGCTGGGAAATGTCATACCGGAATTCAATGATGCCGTGTATCGCAATTCGTGGCTGGAAGCCTACGAGATCCTTTCCTCAACGAATAATTTTCCGGAGTTTACAGGAAGGATTTGTCCGGCGCCCTGTGAAACCAGCTGCGTACTGGGCATCAACCAGCCGGCCATTACGATTGAGGAAATCGAAAAGCACATCATCGAAATTGCCTATGAGAAAGGTTTTGTGAAAGCCCGGCAGCCGAATGTAAGAACGGGTAAAAAGATTGCCGTGGTTGGTTCAGGACCAGCGGGCATGGCGGCGGCCGCGCAGCTAAACAGCGCGGGACATTCCGTTACCGTATTTGAAAGGGACGATGCGCCGGGCGGATTGCTGCGCTACGGCATCCCGGATTTTAAACTGGAAAAATGGGTGATCGACCGCAGAATTGCGGTTCTGGAACAGGAAGGAATCGTGTTTCGCAATAACGCGAACGTAGGTGTGGATATACGCATCAACGACCTGATGCGGGAATACCAGGCCATTGTGCTCACTGGCGGATCCACTATACCGAGGGATTTACCCATACCCGGAAGGGATTTGAAAGGGGTCCATTTTGCCATGGACTTTCTCAAACAGCAGAATAAACGGGTAAGCACAACCGAATTTAAGGAAGAAAATATTTTTGCCACCCATAAAAATGTAATCGTAATTGGCGGAGGGGACACCGGAAGCGACTGTGTAGGAACTTCGAACCGGCATGGTGCAACATCCATCACGCAGTTTGAATTGCTTCCACAGCCGCCAAAAGAAAGAACGCCTTATATGCCATGGCCTACCTACCCGATGATATTAAAAACGTCCTCTTCGCATGAAGAGGGTGTTGAAAGGCATTGGGCAGTGGGCACCAAGGAATTCATCGGGGATGATCAGGGCAACCTGAAAGCGCTGACGATCTCCACGCTGGAATGGAAACTGGCCGAGGATGGCCGTCCCGCCCGTTTCACTGAAGTACCCGGATCGGAAAAGACCCTTCCCTGCGAACTGGCCCTGCTGGCCATGGGATTTGTGCATCCGCAGCATGAGGGCATGCTTCAGGAACTGGGTGTGGAACTGGACGAACGGGGAAATGTAAAAGCAACAGAAAAATCTTTTCAGACCAACATCGCCAAGATATTCAGCGCCGGTGACATGCGTCGCGGCCAATCCCTGGTGGTCTGGGCCATCAGTGAAGGCCGGGAATGTGCGCGCAAGGTAGATGAATACCTGATGGGCGTTTCGATGCTGGAAACAAAGGATCAGTCGCTGATCGGGGTCGCTTATTAATGGATGGCGAAAAATTCTTATCTTCAGTGCATAAGCAATAGCTATGCAAAACTTTTCCCGGAAAAGATTTTTATTGTCTGGCTTGTCATTATTGCCCATCGCCTTTCTTCGACCCCGGAATGATGCGCCGGAATTAAAATTATCTTTTTCCACCCTGGGATGCCCGGACTGGAACTTCAACAAAATTCTTGCATTTGCTTCACAGTATGATTATTCCGGAATCGAGGTCCGCGGCATCTTACGCGAATTGGATCTGACCCGGGTTCCTGAATTCAGTTCTGCCACACAGATATCCGCCAGTTTACAAAAAATGAAAGAGCGGAACCTGGTTTTCACCGATTTGGGATCTTCCGCTGCGATGCATTTTCCGGAGGGAGCGGAGCGGATCAAGAATCTCGATGAAGCGAAGAAATTCATTGACCTCGCAGCCCGACTGGAATGTCCGAATGTTCGTGTGTTCCCCAATCAACTCCCCAAGGATCAGGACCGTCAGCATACCCTGGATTTAATCGCCAGGGGATTGCGGGATCTGGGAGAATACGCCAGCGGAACGAAAGTAAATGTAGTGCTGGAATCCCATGGAGAGGTCATTTATAAAAAAGACCTCAAAGCCATTATGGAAGCGGCAGGGAAAAACCACGTCGGCCTGGTCTGGGATATTGCCAACATGTGGTCTGTTACGAAAGAGGAACCTGAAGCAGTATATGCCGAGCTGAAACCTTACATACTTCATACACACATCAAGGACCTGGAATTCGTAAACGGGAAAGAGGAATATGTTTTACTTGGCAAAGGTGTGGTGCCCATATTTAAGGCGATTGATTTGCTTTATCACGATCACTATCCCGGTTATTACAGCTTTGAATGGGAGAAGTTGTGGCACCCTGAAATAGCGGATCCGGAAATTGCCCTGGCTGATTACCCAGTCGCCATGAGCAACCATTTTAAACACTGAAACGCGGGAAGTGGCAGGTGCCGGCACCCCTATGCGCCCGCTGTATGGTATTTGGCCCGGTAAGCCTGCGGGGCGCAGTTTTTTGTTTTTTTAAACTGCCTGTAAAAAAAAGGAATGCTTTCAAACCCGGCACTGTAGCAGATCTCACTCACCTGTTTGTCTGTTTCGATCAGTAGTTTACAGGCTCGGTTGATGCGGTACTCGTTTAAAAAAGTAAAAAAGGACTTCATTAAGCTTTTACTGAAGAACCGGGAAAAATATTCTTCGCTCATATTCACGTGGGTCGCTACATCCGACAGGGAAATTTTATTCTGATAGTTTTTCCTTACATACTGATAAACAGCGTTGATGCGTTCGTTATTGGTATGATTCAGTTCATAAGCAAACCCCATCTGGCTCAGCAGATGAAACTCGGTGGTAGCGGATAATTCATGAAGTATCTGAAGGAGAATGATGTATTTTTCAAACGGATCAGCATCGAATAAATCGTATAACCTGGATTTAATCCTCATGGCCACCGCGTGGGCGAATTTAATTCCCTGATCCGACTTTTCAAAAAGCGCACTGATGGCGCTGAATTGTTCATCAGACAACCACTTGATAAGGTCCTTATTCAGATAGATAACCACCGCCTTCGCCGGTTCTTCCCGATCACCGGTGTTGATCCAGCAATGTGGCAGATTGGATCCCAAGAGAACCAGGTCATTCTCGTAAAAATTTTCAATATTATTGCCAACATAACGAATTCCCCGGCTGTTGGAAATAAACGTAAGCTCAAACTCAGGATGATAATGCCAGGGGAAATCAAATTCCTGTTTATTGTCTTGGCGGATGACCTTAAAAGATTTTGAATCTATCAGGGAAACCGACTTATAGGCAGGTTTCATATTCTGTTATTTTGTACTTACTATATCCAAATTGCTCAGGTAATATACAAAATAAGGTAATCTACCCATTGGTTAAGGGGACATTAATTTAAAACACATATAATAATTTCATAACCCGGCGGAAGTAACCCGGGGAAGAATTTCCAGGTCAATGGATTCATCCGTAACCCCCACCCGGCCCTTAAAGAGTTGCCAGTGTTCCACCTGTTCCGTTTTCCCCTGAGGAGGAATATTCATCCAGGGTCCCAGGGTTTCCATTTCCAAGAATTTCCCGTTGATGTATATCTCATTGTTACTTCCGAAATCGGGGTATTCTGCCGCCGGGTCGAACCTGAATTGCTTGATGAGCACTTCATCATTCACACAATATGCCGCCCAGCCCTGCTTATTCATAATCCCGATTTTCTGTTCAGTGGGGAGGGAACCATCTTGCTTTGCCTGAATATATTTATTCCCCCATATCCATCTTGGATCATTCATGCGGGCATAGCTCCAAAGGGCCACTGAGCGGGTGGGTAATAAAAAGGCATCCCCTTCACCAAAGGGTTCCTGGGGAATGATGGCTCTGCCTCCCGGGGCCAGGGCAGACAGGGCCCAGGCGGATAATTTCACATCCCGGCGATTTTGATTGATCAGGCGGTGGAGAACAGTCACCTGATTTGAATCGGGGGAAAGGCTGATTTCCATTTCCTTCACCATCCCGGTGCTTGGCTCTTTGGATTGGGTGATTTTCAGTATCTGCTGATCATACCGGTAAGTGACCGGATCATTGTCAGGCGCATAGGATCCCGGAATAGCTTCCGGTGCAAGCCATAAACGATGACCACCGTATATACGCCAGTTGTCTCCGCCTCTTTTTCCCCGGTCTTCCGCAGAAAGATAAAAAATGTTCTGCCCCCCGATGAATCCAAACCGGAGAATGCGCGGGCCGATAACTGTTGCGATCACGACCTCTGTTTCGGCATTGCTTAAACGCAGGCAATCCGGCCAGCCCATGTAATGGATGTTTTCTTCAAGTTTCATGCGCGTTATTACTGTTCAAAACGATGTTGAAATTGGGTGATCACTTCACATCCCGTTGACGTCACCAGCACCAGATGTTCCAGCCGGATACCATATTGTTCCCTGTATATGGCCGGCTCCAGCGCAATCAGCATCCCGGACACCAAGGGCATGGCATTATACGGGGTGATCCGGGGAGATTCATGATAAGCGGTACCCACACTGTGGCCGCTGTGATGGGGATAATTTCCGATGTGATCGCGCATCAGCCGGTCCACCGTTTTCGCCTGAACCCCCGGCTTAATGGCCCCGATCCCGATCTCCAATGCTTCCCGAACCAGGATAAATGTTTCCTTCTGCTCCTTTGTGGGGGTGCCGATGACCATGGTGTTGCAGGAATCACCCCAGTATCCCTGAAGGCAGGGTTGGAAATCAGAGAGGATCAGGTCACCGGATTTGATTATTTTATTTGTAGGCATACCCCCGCCACTATTGGTATTGGCTCCACTGCTCAGATCGGACATCAATGGAACCCGGTAGCCGATGGCCGCTTCCATATCCCGGTGTGCCAGGGCAAAAAGTTCCAGTTCGGTGATGCCCGGATCGGCATATTTTAAAACCGCAGCCTGACCTATATCTGCCAATGCCGCAGCCTGGCGGATAAAATCTATTTCGTCCTGATCTTTGATCAGTTTGCAATGATCTATTTCCGGCGCCACATTCACCCACTCCAGCAATGGATACAGATCCTTTAACGAATTCGCGATGGCGTATGGAAAAGCTGGCGGCTCTATGCCCACCCGGGAAGAACCGAGGTTATTCTGATCAATGAATTCGCAAAGTTTTTTTAAACAGGACCCGATGGGATCAGGCACCGTTTCGAAGGTATAACTTTCGTATGTGCTCACCCGGAGGAGCGGATCCAGGAAAGGAACCTGGCCCATTTCGTTGTCAGCGAGAACCAGGCAGGCATCCTGATCCGGCGCAACCATCAGTATGGCCGGTAGCAGGTGAAACGGAGAAACCCCATATTCAAAATAAAAAAAATATCCGCTGAAATATTTTACAGAAGATGACGAAGTGACCAAAAAGGCATCCACCTGTTTCGCCTTTTTAATTTGTTTCAGTTTCCCTAACCGAGAAATCAGATGAGTGATGGAATTCATTTTTCAGACGTTATTTTGCCATTCCATATTTTTTGATCACATCCGGGTTCAGTTCAATACCCAGTCCGGGCTTTTGGGGAACATCCACATAACCCCCTTTCTGTATAAAAGGATTGATCAGCAACTCCTTCCGGATGGCAGATTCGGTAACGGAAAATTCCAGGAAAGGGGCGTGGGGTATGGCAGCGATCAGTTGAATCGAAGCGGCAACCAGCACACCCGTTTTGAAAGCATGGGGAACGCAAAGCAGGTTTTGATCGGCCGCCAGGGTGGCGATCTTCCGGGCTTCTGTCAATCCTCCACAACGGGATATATCTGGCTGGATAACATCCACATGGGTTTCATTGATCAGCCGCGCAAAGGCCTGCCTGCCGCTTTCTTCCTCCCCGGTTGCAATCCGCAAAGTGGTAGATTCCGTAAGTTTCCGGTATCCGGCATAGTCTTCTGCGGGTAGCGGTTCCTCCAGCCAGTAAATATTCAATTGCTCCAGCGCCCTGGCTACATACATGGCCTGTTTCAGCCGGTATCTTTTACCGATGTCGATCATGATTTCCACATCATCGCCGGCTGCCTGACGCGCAGTCCTGATCAGTTCAATATCGAAATGCACATCGTAACCCAGGGGACCCCACCCAAGCTTAATGGCCGTGAAGCCCTGGGAAACATAGGATTCAACCATCTTTTTTACGGTCTCCTTATTTTCCGGCATCAGTGCGCTCGCATAAGCCCTCACCTTATCCGTATAACTTCCACCCAATAATTTATGCACGGGCTTCCCCGTTGCCTTGCCCATGATGTCCCAGATGGCCATGTCAATACCACTCATCACATGCATTACGGGACCACTTCGGCCATAGTAATATGTTTTTGCCCACATATCGTTCCATATCTGCTCGTTGTCAAATGGATCGGATCCTTTAACCACTTCGCGCAACCCATAACAGGTTCCATGGGACATGTACGCATCCACTATGGCCTTCCCTACGCCGGGAGCCGTATCCACTTCTCCGTAACCGGTAATGCCCTCATCGGTTTCCACCACAATGATCAGGTCGTCCTGTGTTCCATCGGCGGCGCTGGAAATTTCAGGAAGTTTTAGTTCAATGGCCCGGACATCAGTAATTTTCATTCCAACTCATTTTGAGAACATTTTTAATAAAGTATTTTCATAAATGGTAACCATCAGGGTACTGAGTAAAATCAGGATTCCGCCGGCGAACATCAGAAAAGTTATTTTTTCATTCAATAGTAAAACCCCCAGGAGGCCTATAAAAAATGGCAATAAATAAGTCCCCAGAATGGCCTGGGTCACGTCCATTCTTTTCAATATATAAAAAAACAACAGCATCGAAATGCCATAGACGATTAAACTGAGTTCCAGCATGCCGAATAACGCCAGCTTACCACTGTGTATAAACGCCGAATAATGAAAAGGTTCAACCCAGATCAGTAAAGGAATGCTGGCGATACTGCCGATGACGGATCCGTAAACCAGGATTTCCAGTTCGGTGAATCCTTTATCCACCAGCAATTTGCAATAGGTATTATAAAAACCACAGCAACAACAGGCGAACAGAAAAATCAGGTTGCCGGCCAAATAACTGTTCTGTTTAAAATTGGCGCCGGAGATATCAGAAAGAGAGGTCATCAGAACGCCCGCCAGCGCCAGTCCGAAACTCATTATCCGAACGATGTTCAATTTTTCTTTCAGCAGAACCGAAGCGAAAACAGCCACTATAACGGGAATGGTCAGGGTAATTATGCCTGCGTTGGCTGCCAGGGTCATCCGGGATCCGAGGGTATATAAGTATTGCATCAGGAAAACACCGATCAGGCCGGGCAGCATAAAATAACGCAAATCCCGCCAGCGCCATTTCATTTTTACATGGCGCCTTTTGTTTTCCACCCACAAAACCGGTAAAAAAATCAGGGTGCTCAGGATCATGGGTATGAAGGCCACGGTAATGGATCCATAGGCATCTCCGATCAGGCGGATCACGGGTACCTGAGTTGCCCACATAAAGTTAATAATGATCACCAGCGACCAGTCTGCAACTTTCCGGGATTTTATTGCCAGCATAAACAGGAAAAAATGGGTTTAAACAAATCCATAAAAATCTTATCCGCGTTTTAGGGTCAGAGGGACTTATATTTATCATAGACCTCACGCAACGACCTTCCATTCAGGAGTTCCCGCCTCGAATGATTTTCATTGTCCACTTTCTCCTTGGCCCGGTGAAACACTTCCGATTCAATACCTTTCGGCACCACCACGATACCGTCAAAGTCGGAATAGATCAGATCCCCCGGATTCACCATCACATCCCCGCATTCAACCGGAACGTCATAACCAACCACCATACCCCTTCCCTTTGAATCCAGCGGTCTTATACCGGCATAAAATACGGGGAAATGCATTTCCATGATTTTAATGCAATCCCTCACCTGGCTGTCACAAACACAACCGACAACACCCTTGCTCTTTGATATCGTTGACATGAGTTCACCCCAGGGTGCATTCGTGCCATTATAATCCGTGGAATGAACCACCACGTCACCTGCACCCAGTGAGTCCATCGCCTCGATTTCCAGACCATAAGGATCGTCCTCTATGATGGCATCGGTTTCAATCCAATGAAAGGTACGCGCTCTTCCCACAAATCCGCAATTCCGGATATCCATCAGCAGCGGGCGCAGGCGCTGATGCATAGCCTGGTTCCGGTATCCCATCTCATCCAGAATATCGCATACGGATGCAACGTACAGGTGTTGGCGAATGAAAGTAAAGAGCTCCTGATCACTTTTAAAATACGTCATCGGTTTAATTTTAAAAAACCCATACAAAGCCAGGTACTTAATTATTTTCCTTTTGAGATTCTTCCAGGATTTTACTGAATATACTTTTTGCTTTACGATACCTTCCCTGTACAACGTCAAGATCATGTGTAAAATAACGATTCCACGCCCCGCCGGGACTGGTTTTGACCAGTAACCGGTCAATCCAGTCGATAAAATACCGGGCATCTTCCGCACTGGCCCGAACTGGCTTTTTATCGACTGTAAAATATACCGGAGCCGTATGGGATTCATGTCCCTTTTCGTCCATCCGGCGCGCACATATCCAGGAGCTTTCCGTAATTTCCTGCGTGGCGTCAATTACAAAGGGTTTTCCCGGACTTACGGAAGCGGGCTGACTGGCAACCACTTTTCCGTTGCAAACCAATTCAATGGTTCCTTTCAACTCCTTTGTACCGGTCCATTTTACCGATACCCGGACCAGCTTTCTATGTTTTATTTTTACTTCGTCACCGGGCTCCCTGTTGCCATCGACTTTTAATTCTATAAACTCATTGTGTCCGTTCCTGGATACCACGGTCCTGCCATTTTTTATCCCGGCGATCCATTTATCATAAGTCAGATCCTTATCCTTTACCTGTACATAGGTGAGCAAAGTTCCGAGGGGCTCACTTTCGTTGCAGGGGAAATCCGTTCCCGCGGCCAGGCCCAGCCTGAAACCACAATTCAGTAATTTATAATAAGCATGCAGGACGGCTTCACTGTTGTAATTGCCGTTATTGGGTGAAGTGAAACCAAATACATCTTCGGAAACAAAATCGATCGTGCCCAGTGCGGCTTCCACAGGATATTCGACCGGAATGCAACAATTCAACTCATTCTGAAAACTATCTTTTAAATATTCAAAGTGGGCAAACCCCGAAACAGCATGCTGTTGTCTGGCCCATTCCAGGATTTTATAATCGGACTCGTCCCAAATCTGATGGGCATTTTTCAGGCCTAGAATCACCAGATGACCGCCGAGGGCCTGATGACTGAAATTGGAATACGTGGCGTCCCAATGCCATTCCGCATCCCAGTGAATGATGCGTCCGGGTTTTGATCCGGGCGCATCCCCGCCGTTCACGTTCAACAGGTCCTCCGTACTGTATTTCACTTCCCCATTACCCATATCCGCCAGCAGAGAAATCACCGCGAGATTATTGGGTTCCATCATGGAAGGAAATTTATCGATATCCGTAACCCCTGTACCGTTGCCACAATTGCGGTGCACATGAATATCGCCGGAATACCAACCCGCCGGTTCGGGATTTAAAACTTCTGAAAGATGATGATCCGTATTGTCCGTTGCCTGGCCCTGGATAAACAGTATAGAACCCACAGAAAGCAATATGGAGAAAATCAGTTTCTTCATCACGATTTTATTTTTGGATAATTCATCTAGCCACTCCGTTTTTCATTTCTTTCCGCTTCCTATCGTCCGGTGATCACCGACAAGCACTCTCTTTTCTTCAAAACCCAGATAGGTGAAAACAAGGGTTTGCCCCCGGGGCTACACTGATTTTAAATTCGCCCTGCTCATTGGTGGTAGCTCCTTATGCGGACCCCAATACTTTGAGAAATGATCTGACCGCATTTCACTATTTAGGAGGCAGTCCGGATCCGAAACCACCATCCACAACAAGGGCAGCACCGGTAACGAATGACGCATCCTCACTGGCAAGGAAAACAGCGACATTTCCAACTTCTTCCGGTTTTCCGATACGCCACAGCGCATGCAGCTTACCGGCTTCTTTCCGCGCCTGCGCAGGGTTTGGCTGACTTTGAAAATATCCTTCTGCAAGACCTGCATCAATGTATCCGGGACAAATACAATTAACCCGAACGCCCTCGTGTCCATGATCTATGGCCATGGCTTTCGTCAGACCAATAATACCCGCCTTCGTTGCACAATAGCCGGCGCAGGTGGGCTCCACAAAAAATCCATTGACGGAAGACATGTTGATGATGTTCCCTTTTGATTCACGCAGGTGGGGAAGAAAATATTTTGAACATAAGAAAACGCCGCCCAGGTTAACAGCCAGTTGTTTGTTCCATTCTCCAAAGCTGGTGTCCTCCGCCGTTTTATTTACCTGGATCGCCGCATTATTCACCAGGGCATGGATGCCGGAAAATGTGCTCATAACAAAAGAAACCAGGGCCTTTACAGAATCAGGATCGGATACATCTGAGCGGCAGGCAACGGCTTTCCCACCCGCCTGGTGAATCAAACCCACCGTTTCCTCCGCAGCCTTTCCGTTCACGTCAGCAATAACCACATTCGCTTCCTCCCGGGCAAAGCATAGCGCAGTTGCCCTTCCGATACCTGATCCCGAGCCTGTAACAACAACCGTTTTGTTTCTGAATTTCATATTGTTTTTTATTTGACGACGAACTCTTTTCTATTCCACTGACACCGGTCCGGACGCGGATCTTTTGATGATAAGCGCGTAATCGCCATTACCCAGCGGTCTCAGGGTATACCCTTCTTTCACCAAATGATCCTCCGGCGAAATGACCGAGCCGTTCACCCGTATCACGGATGGTTTAAAGGCCAGTCTTAAAAATTCCTGACCCGGGCCTCCGGTAGCGTGGTAACCCAGTTTATTTTTTTCATAAGAAACATCCGTTAATACATCTGCGGAATACAAGATATGATTTTCGTGCGGAGGTGCCCACTCTGGCATGGCAGCCAGGGCATGGTAAAACATGCGCGGTCCTTCTCCGTAACAATCGGACCACCAGCTCGTCACGCCTTTACTAAGCGGGCTTTCAAAAGCCAGGCCATTGGAATCGCTGCAATAGGTTACCCAGTTTAATGCCCGGTAAGCTTTCTCTTTATAGGATTCATCTCCGGAAAGCCTGTACCAGCGCGCGCATTCCGCACCATAACGTGCCGTTTGATAACCCATTTTTGGAAGGAACCCATCCTGCTCCCCGACAATGTTTGCACCCCATTGCGTGGGAGGTTCACCGGGAGCGCAGCGAAGCACAAAGTTTTTTTCCGTCCATTGAATGAGGTTGGGAATATCGGTTTTATACTCCGGGTCGAATCCGGGATTGTCGAATATATACAGGGTCGCATTGCTGGCGCTCATATTGCTCTTGTAGGTGTTGCTATTTACATCCGTGTCGGTATGACCGTCTGTCCAGTATCCGGTCTTCATGGGAAACTGCAGGATGAAATTACGGGCCTTCACAAGGGCCGGCCGGTAAGCCTTCACATTCCCCAGGTTTGCTTTCACCAGATGGTCCAGCAGGGCATAACAACCCAGCCAGTTTGCTCCGTATTGAGCCGTAATCCTTCCGTCCTTCATCACCAACCGGTATGGCCAAACGGATTGCGTGGCAGATCCTGTGCGGGCATGGGCAGCCAGGGCATCTGCCACTTCCACAGCTGCGGTTTTAAATTTTTCATTACCGTAACCACCTTTACCACCATGCAGAATCAGAAATTCTCCTAAATGATCACAATCATATTTTACATTATAAGTTCGGTTATAAACTACTGAACCTATTGGGACTTCTAAATATAAATCTTTAGCATCACATCCATGCATACTTCTTTTTCCACCCATATCTCCATTTGGAGCATTCCAATCTCTTTTATTTTTATATTTGTCAAGAGCCTGAATATCTTGAACTACTTGTAAATATATATCTCCTCCTTTACCACCATCTCCACCAGCTGGTCCTCCAAAAGGAATAAACTTCTCTCTACGCCAACGAACAACTCCATCACCTCCATTTCCTGCTTTTACTTTTAATTCTACATTATCTATTAACATGTATTTAATTATAAATTATATTACCATTATTTCATTATAAAATTAGATTTCTAATTCCTTTCTTTTACTATAAAAAATTTAATAAAAATTTTTTAAACGATAAGCTTTCTCATGATCGCGTATCTTCTCATGAACTTTAGCTTCAATCTGTCTAATACGTTCCCTGGTAACACTAAACTCCTCTCCAACTTCTTCTAAAGTATGCATTACTCCATGATATTGACCTAAACCATTTCGCATTTCAATAATCTTTCTTTCTTTTTCAGAAAGATCCATTAATATTTCATTGATCTGGTCAGCTAAGATTTGTCGGTTAGCTTCTTGTTCTGGAGAAAGAATCTTGTCTTCAGCAATGAATTCTCCTAAAGATGACTTCTCATCATCATCACCTGTTGGCTTTTCTAATGACAAAGTTTCTTGATCAATATTCTCAATAGTATGAATCTTTTCCACATCAATTCCCATTTCATCAGCTATCTCTTCAGCTAACGGCTCCCGTCCTAGGTCTTGAGATAAGCGTCTTAGTACTTGTTTATACTTAGCAATAGTTTCAACCATATGAACAGGGATTCGAATAGTTTTAGATTGATCTGCTAATGCTCTAGTTATACCCTGACGAATCCACCAACATGCGTAAGTAGAAAATTTAAATCCTTTAGAAAAGTCATACTTTTCTACAGCTTTAAAAAGTCCTAGATTACCTTCTTGTATTAGATCTAACAAAGTTAAATTCACACTTCTCCCAACATACTTCTTAGCAAAAGTTACTACTAATCGTAAGTTAGATTTCATTAATAGACTCTTAGCTTCTTCATCTCCCATCTCTATTCTTTTAGCCAACTCTCTCTCTTCGTCTGAAGTCAAAAGTGGATATCTACCAATTTCTCGTAAATAACTTTGAATGCTATCGTGGTTAGTGCTGTCACTAGAAAATTTACTAATATTTTCATCTATGTCGAGCAAGTTACTACTACCATCTAATATATCAACTTGGGCTTTAGCTAATTTTTCATATAACTCATCTAAATAGCTTATATTGTTTTCAACTTCAGGAAAAATTTTAATAATATCATCATAAGTAACAAACCCACGCTCTTTACCTTTCTTGATAATAGCGTCTTCTTTCAAAATGATTTCTTCCTCTTTTTTAGACACTTTACTAGGTTTATGTACAGCCTTAGTTAATTTAGTCTTATTAGCTTTAATTCTTTTTTGTCTAGCTTCTTTGTCTTTTTCGTTTAAAACTTTTCCTTTTTTCTCTTTTATATAATGTTTCAAAAATTCTTTCAAATCTATATCACCCAAGAAACAAATCCCCTGACTATC
>CAJDUL010000015.1_pt1 | contig 13029 bp, 9 predicted proteins | sample 7390691 | NCBI WGS metagenome assembly CAJDUL01 (sample SAMEA7055677, study PRJEB34461) | soil metagenome | biome: terrestrial ecosystem; feature: Peninsula; material: soil | place: Antarctica | collected 2016
ATCAGGATGCGGTGGCTGTCCAGATAAATTTCATATTCTTTCAGCTTACCCTCAATATATGGTACCAGCGATAAACCTTCGGTAAAGGTGCCGTCAATAAAATGCATATTGATCTTGGCAATGTGGAGATATACAAAAGTCTGGATCCGGTTGTTATCATTATCCTGAACAAAGTCAGTCTGAAAGAATTTTTCAAACAAGCTCAGGGTTTCCGCAAATTTGGGATAGTTCAGTAAATCGAAATGAGCGCCCAGCAAATTGTGCATGCCTTTGATATACAACGCTGTTTCTATAGGAATCATCCGGGGTTCTTTATCAAACAGGTCCACCCAGCGTCTGGTGTACCGGTAGTAGGAAAGAAAATCCTGTCCGATAAAGGCATTCCAGCTGTAACACTGGTAAAGGTACAGGTTGGAATAAAAGGTTTGCGCGGCGGGATGCTGAGCCGGAAGCTGTGATTCAAAAAATTCCCTGACCGCCTTTTCATCCTTTTCATTTCTGGCTACCCCATGCTGAATGTACCAGCCGTAGAGTTGCAGCGAAAGACTGGATAAAATGCCGGTGAGTGCCATCTGCTCATTCGCTGTTTTCATTTCTTCCGCCAGCCGATCGGCCCGGTCCTGCATACTCCGGGTGATATGCAGTGATTCTATTTTCTGCTCAAAGAAAAGCGCCTGAAGCACATAACTGATCTGGTGATAACCTCGGGCGTATTCCTTGATCCTGTCCAGCACCTTCAGACTTTGCAGGTACAGGCCCTGGTTGTACAGGATCACGGCATAATCCAGTTGTTCGTGCAACTGGATTTCCATATTGATTTCGTGGCGGATCAGCCGGAGGCTGGACAGGATCTGCCGGTATAAATGGGCCTTGCTGTTGGAAAGCTGCTGTTTACTCAGATCCTTGTTTTTTTTCAGCAGCTGCACCTCATCATAAACCTCCATTTTGTCCAGCGCATCGAACAATTGGATGATTTTCAGGTTTTCAGAAGCGGTATTTCGCCTCACATAAAGCTTAAAATTGCGTTTCTCTGACTTTTTCAGAGATTTAACAAGCTGAAACAGGGTATCTGAAGAGCGGTTGGGCATCGTATTTTAAACCGGTTAAAACCTTATCCATACTGGGTTTCAGCCCATGAACTTCCATTTCAGACCTGTAATTGGAAGCTCAATTTGATTTTTTTGCCGGATGAAACAAAAATAACTTCGAATCAACTCATTCCCAAAATGATATGAAAACAGATAAAATCTTCATTTTTGACACCACCCTGCGCGACGGGGAACAGGTTCCAGGGTGCAAGCTGAATACCCAGGAAAAGCTTGAACTGGCGCTTGAACTGGAGGATCTTGGGGTAGACGTAATCGAAGCCGGTTTCCCGATTTCCAGTCCGGGTGATTTTCTTTCTGTTTCAGAAATCTCCAAAATAATCAAAAGGGCCACGGTATGCGCCCTCAGCCGGGCCGTTGATAAGGATATTGAAGTGGCCGCAGACGCCATTAAAAATGCAAGCCACCCCCGTATTCACACCGGCATCGGAACCTCCGATTTCCACATTAAATCAAAATTCAATTCCAACCGGGAAGACATCATTGACCGGGCGACAAGGGCCGTAAGAAAAGCCAAAAACTTTGTGGACGACGTTGAATTTTATGCGGAGGATGCCGGACGAACGGACAATGAATACCTCGCCCGGGTGATCGAAGCCGTGATCGGCGCGGGCGCCACCGTGGTGAATATTCCGGATACAACGGGTTATTGCCTGCCGGAACAGTACGGCGAAAAAATTGCGTACCTCGTCAGTCATGTAAAAAATATTGACCGGGCAATCATTTCCTGCCATTGTCATAATGACCTCGGCCTGGCCACGGCCAATTCCATTGCCGGCGTGGTTGCCGGGGCGCGCCAGATAGAATGCACCATCAACGGACTCGGTGAACGCGCAGGCAATACTTCCCTGGAGGAGGTGGTGATGATCATCCGGCAGCATGCCCATCTCGGTTTTACGACCGGCATCAAAACACAGCAGCTGAATCCCATGAGCCGGCTGGTGGCGGAAACCATGCGTATGCCCGTTCAGCCGAACAAGGCCATTGTGGGCGCCAATGCATTTTCCCATTCTTCCGGCATCCACCAGGACGGGTTCCTGAAAGATGCCCAGACCTATGAGATCATCAATCCGGATGAAGTGGGTGCTGATGGTTCCAAAATCGTACTGACCGCCAGAAGCGGACGCAGTGCCCTCGCCCATCGCCTGCACAAAATCGGATATGATTTCTCCCGGAATGAGATCGATGTTTTGTACATCGAATTCCTGCGTATGGCCGATACGAAAAAAGAAGTGGGTGAAGAAGATTTACACCGGCTGGCGCGCGTTAGCGCCTGAACTGACCATCCTTCAGAAACCATCCGATGCCTTTAAATTAAAACGATGCCAAAAACATTATTTGAAAAGATCTGGGACACCCACGTAATAAAAACCATTACAGACGGCCCTTCCATTTTTTATATCGATACGCATTTTATTCACGAAGTGACCAGCCCGCAGGCGTTCCATGGGCTGGAGCAACGCGGTCTCGGCGTATTCCGGCCAAAACAGGTGGTGGCGACGGCGGACCACAACGTGCCTACGCTGAACCAACATCTTCCCATCAAAGAGGAACTGTCCCGCATCCAGGTAGAGACCCTGCAGAATAACTGCGCCAAATTCGGGATTGAGCTCTATGGCCTCGGCCATCCTTACCAGGGTATTGTGCACGTGATCGGTCCCGAACTGGGCATCACCCGGCCGGGGATGACGATTGTTTGCGGGGACAGTCACACCTCAACTCACGGCGCTTTCGGCACCATCGCCTTTGGCATCGGAACCAGCGAAGTGGAAATGGTGCTGGCTACTCAATGCCTGATGCAGAACAAACCGAAACTGATGCGCATCAATGTGGAGGGCGCTTTGAATAAAGGCATTTTATCCAAGGATATTATTCTGTACATCATTTCGAAAATCTCCGCCAGTGGTGCAACGGGTTTTGCCGTGGAATATGCCGGTTCCGCCATCCGTGCGTTATCCATGGAGGCCCGGATGACCATCTGCAACATGAGCATTGAAATGGGTGCCCGTTGCGGGATCATCGCGCCGGATGAAATTACTTTTCAGTACATCAAAGGAAAAAAATTTGCACCACAGAACGCGGCTTGGGATAAAGCGGTAACCCAATGGAAAACCCTGTTCACGGATCCCGAAGCCCGGTTTGATCAGGAACTTCATATTGACACGGCCGACATAGAACCCATGATCACCTATGGAACCAATCCCGGCATGGGCATCGGCATATCCGGTCATATTCCCGGATTGCAGGAAATAGAGGAGAAAGAGAAACAGTCCTTTGCAAAATCACTTCTTTATATGGGCCTGGAAGCAGGCGCCGGCATCAAGGGTAAAAAAGTGGACTATGTATTTATCGGCAGCTGTACCAACAGCCGCATAGAGGACCTGCGGCTGGTTGCCTCTTTTGTAAAAGGCAAACAAAAAGCCGCGGATGTGCAGGTGTGGATCGTTCCCGGCAGCAAACAGGTGGAGCAGCAGGCCAAAGCAGAAGGCATAGACAGGATATTTGCCGAAGCCGGATTCCTTTTGCGTCAGCCGGGGTGCTCAGCCTGCCTTGGCATGAATGAAGATAAAATTCCGGCAGGCAAATACTGCATATCCACCAGCAACCGGAATTTTGAAGGAAGACAGGGACCTAATGCTCGCACGTTTTTGGCAAGTCCCCTCACCGCCGCTGCCGCCGCTATTACGGGCAGGGTGAGTGATGTGAGGGAGTTGATGTGAAAATGGGGTAATGTGCTGATGTGTAAATGTGCTGATGTGAAACGCCAAAATAAACAATAATCAATAAACTGTATTTCATTTACACATTTACATATTTTCACATTTACACATAGCTAAATCGTAAAATTAAAAAATGAAAGCCATCACCACCATCACCAGTACCACCGTTCCCCTCGATGCGGAGAACGTGGACACGGACCAGATTATTCCGGCCAGGTTTTTAAAAGCCACCAGCCGGGACGGATTTGGTAAAAACCTTTTTCGCGACTGGCGATACGACAATGACAACGAATCCCAGCCACGGAAAGATTTTGTGCTGAACGATCCGAAGTTCCATGGAAGAATCCTGGTGGCAGCAAAGAATTTCGGATGCGGCTCGTCCCGCGAACATGCCGCCTGGGCCATCAAGGATTACGGCTTCGACGTGGTGGTGAGCAGCTTTTTCGCGGATATCTTTAAAAATAACGCACTCAATAATTTTCTGCTGCCGGTTACCGTGAGCGAATCCTTTTTGAGTGAAATATTCAAAGCGGCTGAACAGGATCCCTCCACAACCGTTACGGTTGACTTGGCATCACAAACCATTGAACTGAATAAAACCGGAGAACCTGCCCGCTCTGAAATATTCGACATCAACCAGTATAAAAAAACCTGCCTGCTGAAAGGATACGACGATATTGACTATCTGCTGAGCATGAAGGACGAAATAGCGGCATTTGAAAACAAACGCAATAAGCACGCTGCAACTATATGAAAAAAAACATCGTTGTCATTGAAGGGGATGGGATTGGCCCCGAAGTCACCCGGCAATCCGTGAAAGTGCTGAATGCCATTTCAGAATGCTTTCAACATGAATTTCTTTACCGTTATTACCTGATGGGCGCCGTGGCGATAGACAAAACCGGCAACCCGCTGCCGGATGAAACCGTGGAAGCCGCGCTGCAAAGTGATGCCATCCTGTTTGGTGCGATCGGCCATCCGAAATACGATAATGATCCCACGGCCAAAGTACGCCCGGAGCAGGGATTGCTTAAACTCCGGAAATCACTGGGACTGTTTGCCAATATCCGGCCCATCACCACCTACCCTTCCCTGCATCATTTATCGCCCCTGAAAACAAAAAATACGGAGGGCGTGGATTTTATCATCTACCGGGAACTCACCGGGGGTATTTATTTTGGAAAGAAAGAAACCAATGCTGAACAAACCCGCTCGTTTGATGACTGTACCTATACCCGGGAAGAAATAGAACGCATAGCCCACCTGGCTTTCCGGAAGGCTCAGACGCGCAGAAAAAAACTCACCCTGGTAGACAAGGCCAACGTACTGGAAACGTCCAGACTCTGGCGGAAAGTGGTACAGGATATTGCCAAAGAATACGCGGATGTTGCGGTTGACTTTTTGTTTGTTGACAATGCGGCCATGCAGATCATCCTGAATCCAAAACAATTTGACGTGATGCTGACCGAAAACATGTTCGGGGACATCCTCAGTGATGAAGCCAGCGTAATCAGTGGTTCGCTGGGACTGTTGCCTTCAGCTTCCGTAGGCAATGGGAGCGCCCTTTTTGAACCGATCCACGGTTCTTATCCGCAGGCCGCAGGAAAAGACATTGCCAATCCCCTGGGATCCATTCTTTCCGCGGCTATGATGCTGGATCATTTCGGGTTGGCCGAAGAAGCCTCCCTGATAAGAGAAGCCGTTGGCTGGACGCTGACCAATGGATTTGTGACGAAAGACATTGATCCGGTAAATTTTTATTTCACCTCCACCATCGGGGAATTGATCAGCGATTACCTGGTGGGAAAGATATCCGGGACAGACCTCAATAAAGAAAATATTGAATTGAGGAAGTCGACGATCATTTAGTTCTTTGTTTTTTAATTCGCGGTTCGTATATTCGCTATTCAAAGCCACACATGCTGCACAGCAGAATATATAATAAAGTCATTATCGCCCGCGCGGTGGTGGTCATTATTATTATAATTGCTACACTTCATGGAGTGGGTTGATAACGTAAGAAATTTAAACAAATCATACACGACCCGCCCCCAAAAGGCGGGTTTTTTTTACCATTTTTTATGACAGAACTCAATAAATATTCCAAGACGCTAACACAGGATGAGACCCAGCCCGGAGCCCAGGCTATGTACTACGCCATTGGATTCACAGAAGCAGATTTTAATAAGGCTCAGGTGGGCATCGCCAGCATGGGATGGGATGGGAATCCCTGCAATATGCACCTGAACGATCTGGCAAAATCCGTAAAAGAAAGCATCAATAAAACAGATTTGCTGGGATTGATCTTTCATACCATCGGGGTGAGCGACGGCATCAGCATGGGCACGGACGGTATGCGTTATTCCCTCGTGAGCCGGGACATTATAGCAGACAGCATTGAAACCAATGCCGGCGCTCAATATTATGATGCCGTCATCACCATACCGGGTTGTGATAAGAATATGCCCGGGTCGCTGATGGCCATGGGTCGCCTGAACAGACCAGGTATCATGTTGTATGGCGGGACCATCGCTCCCGGCCATTACAAGGGCCAGGACCTGAATATCGTTTCCAACTTTGAGGCCCTGGGACAAAAAATTGCGGGCAACCTGAGCGAAGCTGATTTTAAGGGGATCGTCCGGAACAGCTGCCCCGGTGCTGGCGCCTGCGGCGGCATGTATACCGCCAACACCATGGCCAGCGCCATCGAGGCCATGGGTATGAGTCTTCCGTATTCGTCGTCGAATCCGGCGCTGAGCGAAGACAAACAAAAAGAATGTGAAGCCATTGGCGCTGCCATTAAACTGCTGCTGGAAAAAGACATCAAACCCAGGGACATCATGACCCGCCAGGCATTTGAAAATGCCATTACCGTAGTGATGGTACTGGGTGGTTCCACCAATGCTGTCCTGCACCTGATTGCCATGGCAAAAAGTGTTGACGTTCCATTAACCCAGGATGATTTTCAGGTCATCAGCAACCGCATCCCGGTGCTGGCTGATTTCAAACCCAGCGGCAAATACCTGATGGAGGACCTGCATCAGTACGGCGGCGTGCCGGCCGTTATGAAATACCTGCTTAAAAACGGTTTGCTCCATGGTCAATGCATAACCGTAACCGGTAAGACGGTTGCCGAAAACCTCGCTTTGGCACCCGATCTCGATTTTGAAAAACAAAAAATAATCATGCCCCTGGAAAAGCCCTTAAAGGCCACGGGGCATTTACAGATTTTATATGGAAACCTGGCTACAGGCGGGAGCGTGGCCAAGATCAGCGGCAAGGAAGGCGAAAGATTTGAAGGAACGGCCAGGGTATTCGATGGGGAACATCATCTGATCCAGGGTATACAATCCGGAAAGGTGCACGCCGGTGACGTAGTGGTTATCCGTAATATCGGACCGAAAGGAGCCCCCGGTATGCCCGAAATGCTAAAACCCACGGGAGCCATCATCGGCGCGGGTCTCGGAAAAAGCGTAGCCCTCATCACGGATGCACGCTTCAGCGGGGGAACACATGGTTTTGTGGTGGGTCACATCACACCCGAAGCCTTTGATGGGGGACTCATTGCCCTGGTGGAAGATGATGACATCATCGAAATAGATGCGACCAAAAACACCCTTACTTTAAAAGTAAAGGATGAGGTGATTGCGGGGAGAAGAAAAAAATGGAAACAGCCTGAACTGAAAGCAACCAGGGGCGTGCTTTTTAAATATGCGCGGAGCGTGAAAGACGCTTCGGAAGGTTGCGTTACGGATGAGGATTGAGACAAATGCAAAAATGCCTTGCACACCGAAGCTTCAGCGAAGGTGGGTGCAAATTTGAAAATACTTAGCCTGCAGGAATCTTTTTGGAGGGCGGGTGTACAGGGTTTGAACACGGAAATTAATTTTTTTTACTGTAAAACAAATCAGGATGGAAGCGCTGACAATTAAGAAAGACAAGATGGCTCCGGCAAAAAAACAGACTCGGAAATTATCCGGATCTGCAGCCCTGCTCGAAATATTCCTGGAGGAAAAAGTGGATACCATCTTCGGATATCCGGGTGGTGCCATTATGCCCATTTATGATGCTCTGTATGATTACCAGGATAAATTAAAACACATTCTCGTGCGTCATGAACAGGGCGCCACGCATGCCGCCCAGGGCTATGCCCGGACCTCCGGCAAAACGGGCGTTGTATTTGCCACGAGCGGCCCGGGTGCAACCAACCTGGTGACCGGACTGGCGGATGCCATGATAGACAGCACCCCGCTGGTGTGCATTACCGGTCAGGTATATGCGCATTTGCTGGGTACGGATGCATTCCAGGAAACCGATGTGATCAACATCACCACGCCGGTAACGAAATGGAATTACCAGGTTACCGATGCCACCGAGATTCCTTCCGTTCTCGCCAAGGCATTTTACATCGCCGCCAGCGGCCGGCCCGGCCCCGTACTCGTTGACATTACCAAGAACGCCCAGCTGCAGGAATTTGATTTCGAAGAATATGTTCCCTGTGAACACATCCGCAGCTACCGTCCAAAGCCAATTGTGCGTAAAAAATATGTGGAGGAAGCGGCCAAATTAATCAACGAAGCAAAAAAACCCTTTATCATCTTTGGTCAGGGCGTGATTCTCGGAAGGGCAGAGAACGAGTTTAAAAAGTTTCTCGAGAAATCAGGCATTCCTGCTGCCTGGACCATTCTCGGCATGAGCGCCATCCCAACAGACCATCCGCTGGCCGTAGGTATGCTGGGTATGCACGGAAATTACGGCCCGAATGTACTCACCAACGAATGTGATGTGCTCATTGCAGTGGGTATGCGTTTCGACGACCGGGTTACCGGGCGCCTCGACAAATATGCAAAACAGGCAAAACTGATACACCTGGATATTGATCCGTCCGAAATAGATAAGAATGTCAAATCAACAATACCCCTGTGGGGCGACTGCAAGGAAACCCTTCCCCTGCTTACAAAGCTCATAGAGAAAAAAACACATCCTGCATGGCTGCAGAAATTTAAAGATTATCAGAAGCAGGAAGACGAAAAATGTATTTACCCAGAATTGCATCCCGCCTCCGACATTCTTTCCATGGGGGAAGTGATTGATGCACTGAATGAACTAACCGGAGGAAATGCGATCCTGGTTACCGATGTGGGGCAGCATCAGATGGTCGCCTGCCGGTACGCAAAATTTAATCAGTCCAAAAGCAACATTACATCAGGAGGCCTCGGCACCATGGGTTTCGCCCTGCCGGCAGCCATTGGTGCTAAATACGGTGCGCCGGAAAGGACAGTTATCGCCATCGCCGGTGATGGTGGATTCCAGATGACGCTTCAGGAACTGGGCACCATCATGCAAACAGGTCTGAATGTAAAGATCATCGTACTCAACAATCAGTTTCTGGGCATGGTGCGGCAATGGCAGGAACTTTTTAACGACAGAAGATATTCTTTCGTGGATATTCAGAGCCCGGATTTTGTAGCGCTTGCAAAATCCTACCGGATCGCGGGCCAAAAAGTTACCGAGCGCTCCCTGTTGAAAAATGCAGTTAAAGAAATGCTGGATCATCCCGGAGCCTATTTACTGGAAGTGATGGTTGGTAAGGAGAATAATGTATTCCCGATGGTTCCGCAGGGTTGCAGTGTAAGTGAAATCAGGCTGAGCTGAGTGGGATTAAAAGTAAAAGATAACAGACAGTGCGCAGCCGGAATTATATTAATAGTTAAGATGATTCAAATTAAATAGCATTCAATACAGCATCATGATAAAGCAGGAATTCACCATAACAGTGTATACAGAAAACCAGATCGGATTGCTCAACCGCATTGCGATCATCTTCTCAAGAAGAAAAATCAATATCGAAAGCATGAATACTTCCCCTTCTGAGATCGAAGGCATTCATCGTTTTACGATTGTGATTAACGAAACAGAAGAAGTAGTGAAGAAACTGTGCCGGCAGATTGAAAAACAGGTGGAAGTACTGAAAGCATATTTCAACCAGAACGATGAAATCGTATGGCAGGAGCTGGCATTATATAAAGTTTCCACCGATCAGATCGTGGAAAAGGTAAAAGTGGAAAGGCTGCTGCGAAAATATGGTGCGCGGGCTGTCGTGATCCGAAAAGATTACACGGTTTTTGAAACCACCGGACACCGGGAAGAAACGGATGGATTACTGGAAGCACTTGAGCCTTATGGCGTGATCGAATTCGTGCGCAGCGCGCGGGTGGCCATCATCAATGCGAGCAGTGGCTTCCATGAAAAATTAAAGGAGTTTGAGCAAACCGAGCCCGGCGAAAACCTGATCGAAAATGAATACCTCGATAAACAGGATGAGGTGTTCAGCATGTAAAGCCAATGTGGAAATGTGAGAATGTGAGAATTAAGGTCTGGCCGACAACTGTCAATTGTCAATTTTCAATCGTCACCTAATTAAATATAACAACAATAAAAAACAAAACATGGCAACATTAAATTTCGGCGGAGTTGATGAAACGGTGGTAACCCGTGAGGAATTTCCGCTTTCGAAAGCCCAGCAGGTATTAAAGGACGAAGTAGTCGCCGTGATTGGCTACGGGGTACAGGGCCCCGGTCAGGCATTGAACCAGAAAGACAATGGCATCAATGTGATCGTTGGTCAGCGTAAAAATTCCAAAACCTGGGATAAGGCCATTCGCGACGGGTTCGTACCGGGTAAAACGCTTTTTGAAATCGAAGAGGCCCTGGAGAAAGGGACCATCATCTGTTACCTGCTGAGTGATGCTGCACAGATAGAATTGTGGCCCACTGTAAAAAAACACCTTACCAAGGGAAAGGCCCTGTATTTCTCCCATGGATTCGGGATCACCTTTAAGGAGCAGACCGGAATCATTCCGCCTGCCGATGTGGATGTTTTCCTGGTGGCCCCCAAAGGTTCCGGAACTTCATTAAGAAGAATGTTCCTGCAGGGCCGCGGCCTCAACAGCAGCTATGCCATTTTCCAGGATGCGACCGGCAAAGCAAAAGACCGCGTCATAGCCCTGGGCATTGCCGTTGGCAGCGGATATCTGTTTGAAACGAATTTTAAAAAGGAAGTATACAGCGACCTGACCGGCGAACGCGGAACCCTCATGGGCGCCATCCAGGGAATCTTTGCAGCGCAATACCAGGTACTCCGCGACAAAGGCCATACCCCTTCCGAGGCATTCAACGAAACAGTGGAAGAACTCACCCAAAGCCTGATGCCCCTGGTTGCCGAAAATGGAATGGACTGGATGTATGCCAATTGTTCCACGACGGCTCAGCGCGGCGCACTTGACTGGTGGAAAAAATTCCGTGATGCCACGGCCCCTGTTTTTAAGGAATTATATGAAAGCGTAGCCAGCGGAAAAGAATCCCAGCGTTCGATAGACAGCAACAGCAAAACGGATTATCGGGAAAAACTGGAAGTTGAACTAAAAGAACTCCGTGATAGTGAAATGTGGCGGGCGGGCAAAACGGTCAGGAGCCTCCGTCCCGAAAATCAATCATCACCCGCAGCCAAATCAGATAAAAAGCTGGCAGAAAAAGTATAATCATGGAAACAAGATCCCTGGCCCTTCCGCAGATGGATGTGGCAAAGGCCGCTGACAGGCTCAAAAAAGTGGTGCTCCGCACACCGCTCACGCTGAATCATAATCTTTCGCGCCGCTATCAGTGTAATGTTTACCTGAAACGGGAAGATCTGCAGATGGTCCGCTCCTATAAAATCCGGGGTGCATACAATATGATGAGCAGTCTCCCGGAAGAAAAACTGCGCAACGGCCTGGTCTGCGCCAGCGCCGGAAACCATGCCCAGGGATTTGCCTATTCCTGTAAGAAGCTCAACCTGAAAGGGGTGGTTTTTATGCCGATCATTACGCCGAAACAAAAAGTGGATCAGACCAAAATGTTCGGAGAGAATTTTGTTGAGATTAAACTGGTGGGGGATACATTTGATGATTGCGCCGTGGCGGCGAAGAAATTCACTGCCGATCACCAGATGACCTTTATCCCACCCTTCGAAGACCTCCGGATTATTGAAGGACAGGCAACAGTAGCCCTGGAAATTCTGGAAGACCTGTCTGACATCGACTACCTCTTCGTTCCCGTCGGTGGCGGGGGACTGGCATCCGGTACGGGTTCTTATTTCAAAACCTATTCTCCCAAAACAAAAATAATAGGGCTGGAGCCCGAAGGAGCGCCCTCTATGTTTGAAGCCTTCAAAGCCGGGCATCCCGTTACCCTGGAAAAAATAGACCGCTTTGTGGACGGTGCTTCCGTGAAAAGGACCGGCGACCTCACATTCTCCATCTGCAAAGAGGTGTTGGACCAACTGGTGCTGGTTCCCGAGGGCCGCATCTGCTCCACCATCCTGAAGTTATACAACGAAGACGCGATAGTGGTGGAGCCTGCCGGGGCCCTGTCCATTGCCGGGCTGGAATCCTTTAAGGACTCCATCAAAGGGAAGAATATTGTCTGTATCGTCAGCGGCAGCAATAATGATATAGACCGGATGCCCGAAATCAAGGAGAGATCCCTGCAGTTTGAAGGGCTCAAACATTATTTCCTGATCCGTTTCGCTCAAAGACCAGGAGCATTGAAAGAGTTCGTAAACAATGTGTTGGGGCCGAATGACGACATCACCCGGTTCGAATACATGCAAAAAACGAATAAGGAATCCGGGCCGGCCCTGGTGGGCATCGAACTGCAGAGCAGGAGCGATTACGAAGTATTGCTCGGCAATCTGAAGAACCGACAGATCGATTTCAATGAAATCATAAAAAATGACACCCTTTACGGGTACCTGATTTGAACAATATAAGTGCGGTATTTGTTGATATTTATTTAGTAAAATATCAGCATTTTTTTATATTTTTAGACGATTCACTTCTTTCCTTAGAAAAATCAGAACTGACGATTGTTCGTTGATGCCATTCACTGCTTAATTGAAATTAATGGAAAGCAATCAAGGATTATATCATCCTTCCTTTGAGCGGGATTCCTGTGGCATCGGGTTTGTGGCCAACATTAAAGGAAACAAATCCCACCAGATTATTTCTGATGCCCTGACCATTCTCGAAAATATGGAACATCGGGGCGCCTGTGGATGTGAGACCAATACCGGGGACGGTGCGGGCATCATGATCCAGACCCCGCATGAATTCTTTTTTGATGAATGCATCCGGCTGGGCATTCACCTTCCTGCCTATGGCAGG
>CAJDUL010000016.1_pt1 | contig 12939 bp, 10 predicted proteins | sample 7390691 | NCBI WGS metagenome assembly CAJDUL01 (sample SAMEA7055677, study PRJEB34461) | soil metagenome | biome: terrestrial ecosystem; feature: Peninsula; material: soil | place: Antarctica | collected 2016
TGGTAAAGTTCAATAAACTTTCCTCCCGGGATATTATTGAATTTACGAACCGTTATACGAACTGGGCGGGTAAACTGTTCCAGCACCTGGACGTAAAACATGCTGCGCGGGTTTTTAAGTTTATTCGGCGCAGGAAACAGGAGATCATTATTAAATCCCTTCCGGATGAAAAAGCAGCTGAATTGCTGAATGCGTTGCAACCCGATGACAGAACGGCCTTCCTGGGTATGCTGCCCGGCAGCGCGGTTAAAGAGTTATTGAAAATTCTTTCTCCCGAAACACGGGTAGAAACACTCAAGCTGCTGGGTTATCCCGAAGGGTCCGTCGGCCGTTTAATGACCCCGGATTATATGGCCATTAAGGCCACCAATACCGTACGCGAAGTGCTGGATATGATCCGTACACTGGGACAGGTTACCGATACGCTTAATTTTCTCTTCGTGATCGATGACCATGGGGTGCTCATTGATGATATCAACCTGAAAGAGTTTTTAATAGTTGATCCCTCCCTTTCGGTAGAAAAACTCATGGACCGCCAGTTCCTGGCCCTCTCTGTAAATGATGCGCAGACTGAAACGATCACCATTTTCAGGCAAAACAGCCGCTTTGCCTTACCGGTAACCAATGAGACGGGCGTGTTGCTGGGTGTTGTAACGGTGGATGATGTACTGCGACTGGCTGAAAAGGAAAATACCCGCGAGATCCAGCGGATAGGGGGTTCTGAAGCTTTGGACGAAGCTTATACATCCATCTCTTTTGGCCACCTCGTGAAAAAACGTGCGGGCTGGCTTGTCATTTTGTTCCTTGGTGAAATGCTAACGGCAACGGCCATGGGATTTTTCGAAGGAGAGATCAGTAGAGCGATTGTATTGACGCTGTTCATCCCGCTGATTATTTCGAGTGGTGGTAATTCCGGGTCTCAGGCATCCTCTATTATTATCCGGGCTATGGCCCTGGGAGAAATTAAATTTCGTAACTGGTTTTATGTCATGCGCAAGGAAATCATGTCCGGCGTTGTACTTGGCTCCATACTGGGCTCGGTGGGGTTCCTGCGTATTGCTATATGGCAGCGCTTTCACCTTCATGATTACGGGGTACATTGGCTTAAAGTTGGATTAACCGTTGCGTTTTCCCTGCTTGGCGTTGTGTTGTGGGGAACCCTGGCAGGTTCGATGTTGCCCATCCTGTTGAAAAAACTCGGAGCTGATCCGGCCGCATCCTCCGCTCCCTTTGTCGCCACCCTGGTAGATGTAACCGGGTTGATCATTTATTTTTCGGTTGCGGTTCTTATTTTAAAGGGCAGCCTGCTTTAGAGAAAGATCATTTGCTTTTGAAAACGGGCACGGTGCTGCAAGGCTCACCATACATAATGCTTTTGACTACCGGACGGAGCAGCCGGGTGATTTCCAGATAAGCATATTCTCCGATTGGCTTTTCGCCACAACCTTTCACCACTACCCTTTTATCGCTGAATTCCATCGGATCGATGGCGCTGATCCTTTTGAGCAGGATCTGCCGCAGTACCATTTGTTCATCCCCCTGGATCACATCTTTGGCCACCGGCTGAAGATAACTGGCCACCAGCATATAGGCCCATATCGGGATGATGGCATCGGCGGAACAATACACACCAACGATCTGATCCCGGTATTGATTCCAGTCCGTGGTCTGCAGGGCCGCACGAAAATCTTTTTCCTTAAGAATGAGTTCCATAAAAAGAAAAGATTTCAGATCAAACATCACGATCTTTTCTTCCGGAAAATATTTCTCCAGGTCCAGGGTCAGCAGCGCACTTTGACTTACTTTATTTATAATCTCTTCTTCCATATTCCCCGATCTCACCCGCAAAGGTAAGCAGTCATCCGTCAACTATTTCCAACAGAGAACCTTAAAGAAATTTAGCGCGGCTATCCTTAACCTTGGCTGTTTTCTCCAGGGCATCCAGTGCTGCACGCTGAATAATGGATTCCTGGCTTTGCAGCATGTTCTGGCGGCTCTGTTCTATATCGCCATTATAACTGGCTTTAGCGCCAACCTGATCCACTTTCAGAACATAGACTCCTTCGTTGCCGCTCACCGGCTGGGATATGGCCTTTCCGATCAATTGCTTGTCAAACGCATAACCCACCACCTTGGGCTCCGGTCCTACATTGGGTATATAGGGAGAAGAGAACAGCAGGCTGTCCGCTTTAGCAATGGTCCGGCCCGTTGCTGAAGCGGCAGCTTCCAGTGAAGTGGCAGAAGCGATTTTCTGACTGATCATGTCCGCTTTTTTCTGATTTCTCAGGATGGGCTCAATGATCGGCCTAGCTTTGGCTACAGTCATAATGCCTGTTTTATTGATCTCGGTTAAAATAGCCACAACATATTTATCCCCCACAGAAAAGGATTCAGACACTTCGCCCAGTTTGGCATCATAGATCCAGCGAACCAGCGAGCGGCTTGCGCCCAGGCCCGGGATGCTAAAATCAGTCGGATGAATATCGTTCGCGGGAATTTTCTGAAGATTTTCCTTTTTCGAGTTTTCATCAAATGCAGCCTGGTTCCGGCTTTCTCCGGCAAACTGGCTGGCCAGCCCGGATTCGTTGTCATCTGTTTCCGTACTCGGCTCTATCTTGCGGGCAAAATAGGCAATCTTATAAGCGGGTTCAAAATTCTTCTGGTCCTCGATCTCTACATAATGATACCCGAACTGGGTTTTTATTATTTTTTTATCGCCCACTTTGCCATTAAATGCGAAGTCGCCAAATTCCTTTACCATCATCCCCTGCGCAAAATAACCGAGGTCGCCACCCTTTAGCCTTGATCCTTCATCATCAGAAAGATGAAAGGCCACACTGTCGAACTGGGCACCATGGTCGATCAGGTTTTTAATACTGTCTATTTTCTTTTTAGCGGTAGTGTCGTCGACCGTGGGCTGGTTGGTTTTCAGATCAACCGTTGCCACCAGGATGTGCCGTGCTTTGACTGAATCAGGCATTGTTTTCACATCCATGATCCGAGCGATTACATAATTAGGACCATCCAGATAAGGTCCGACCACGGCTCCCCTGGAAAGCATACTCAGGGAGTCTTTCCTCGCGCCGGTTAATTTCGATTTGGGAACGTACCCGTCGTGATAATTGATTTCCGTGCCATTTCGTGCCAGGAAACCTTCCACATCGGTTGTGGTGCTGAACTCCTGTTTCAGATTGTTAACCTGTGTTTTCAAAGCGTTGCTGTCTGCGGACGTAGGACCGGCATTGAAAACCACATAGCGGACGCTTCTGGATTCCTCCTGCTTGTATTGATCCTGGTGTTTATCCAGGTAGGTTTCTATTTCCCCATCAGATATTCTGATTAAACTGTCTGCAATGGTTTGATAAGGTACGCTGACATAAGAAATGGTAGACACGAGGCTGTTGTCGGCATTGCTTTTTTCGATCATCCATTTGGGAATATAGGAGCTCTTGACCAGCAGGGAAAGATATTTTTCTTTCATTCTGACTTTTACGAACTGTGGCAGAACCTGCTCGAAAAAATTCTGCGCCATACCATAATTCTGATCGGTTTTTTTGTTGGATTTATAGATGGTCCTCAACTGGTTGATCCGGGCAGCCGCCTGTTGCGGGTCAAAAACACCTGTATTCGGATCTGTAAAGGCCCGCTTGATTTCAGGAACGGCATTCGGACCCACCAGCATGTCGTTAAGTTCTTTGTCGCTCACCTCAATGCCCAGTTTCTGATATTCGCCTTTCAGCACGGCCTCTTCCTTGAATTGTTTCCATACCTCTTCCCGGATATTCTGCTGCATCATATCATTTACCGGATAACCCTGACTTTTATACTGATCTTCGCGTTCAGAAATCTGTTTTTGAAAATTGGCATACTCCAGTTCCTCCCCATTTACTGAACCTACATTTCCCGAACTGGAAGCCAGCCGGCTGTTGCCGACGGAAGAATCCATCAGAAGAAATCCGATAAGGCTCACTCCGATAAGACCAAAAACCAGCCATGCTGCCTTATCTCTGATTTGCTGAATAATAGACATATTATATTTGTAGGGTTTTTGAAAGGATGGCAAAAATAGTTGAAAAATGGTTATGAACAAATTGTGGAAAACAGGCAAAGGCACAGCCATCCTCATTTTAAGAGCCTCCGGGAATCACCTGGACCTAAATGCTGAAAGTTTTAACCCATCTGCGTGAAACAAGTTGGAAATGGTGGAACCTTAGCTAACAGGCTCAGGTGTATAAACCCTATTTTTTGGTGTAAAAAACCGGTTTTGTATCCGGATTTCTGTGCAGGGAATGAGTATAGATTATGCGAAGGGGGTAATCCATTTTGTTTTTAGTGAACAAACAACTACTTGTTCCGTTTTTTATTATAGGAATGTTATTAAATACTTATCCTGATCCGGAAATCCCTGATCGGATGTGCTTGATGAAAAAAGGCAATGGCGGCGGGGATTTCCCGGTGTTGATCAGATGTGAATAGTGGTGGAGAATAATATATTTAGCTGAAAACTATAAGTTTAACGAAGGGTTTTCCACTTATTCAGGTCTATAATAGTAATAGATCTATTTAAATAAATAATGTATTATTATATACTATGGTAGTTATGAACATCGATGAAGCCAGGAAAAAAGTGGCCCGGAAAGGCTTCCTGGATATCCCGGTAAATCCGGAACTGGATCTTTTTAAGGAGATTGACCGCCTTAAAAAAGAAAAGAATGCCGTGTTACTGGCGCATTATTATCAGGACGCAGATATTCAGGATGTGGCTGATTTTATAGGTGATAGTCTGGGGCTGGCTCAGGAAGCTGCCAGAACGAAAGCGGATATCATTGTGTTTGCCGGTGTTCATTTTATGGCAGAGACTGCCAAGATCCTGAATCCTGATAAGAAAGTGTTGCTTCCCGATCTCAATGCCGGTTGTTCTCTGGCTGATTCTGCGCCGGCCCCCTTGTTCAGGGTATTCAAGGAAAAATATCCGGATCACCTGGTGATCTCCTACATCAATTGCTCGGCGGAAATAAAGGCCCTCAGCGATATCATCTGTACATCTTCGAACGCCCAGAAGATTATCGAGAGTCTTTCGGAAGAACAGAAAATAATTTTTGCGCCGGATAAGAACCTCGGGGCTTATCTGAATAAGAAAACAGGACGAAACATGGTACTCTGGAACGGCGCCTGTATGGTGCATGAAATCTTCAGCATCCGGAAGATTTCCGAATTAAAAGCCAGGCATCCGAAAGCCAAATTCATCGCTCATCCGGAATGTGAAGAGGCTATTCTCAGCATGGCGGATTTTATAGGTTCCACCACGGCGCTGCTGAAGTTCTCCCAATCGGATCCTGCCATGGAGTTTATTGTGGGCACCGAGTCGGGAATTCTGCATCAGATGAGGCTTGCGTCACCCGAAAAATTATTTATTCCAGGCCCGCCGGAAACAAATTGTGCGTGTAATGATTGTCCGCACATGAAGCTGAATACGCTGGAAAAACTTTATCTCTGCATGGCGTATGAAACACCGGAGATCCGGATGGAAAAACATTTGCTGGATGCGGCCAGAAAGCCCATTGACCGGATGCTGGAGATCAGCAAGCGGTACGGACTCTGATTTTATATGTCCCGTCACCGTCCCATAAAGACCATCAGAATCTGGATATCGGTTGGATTTACCCCGCTGATCCGGCTTGCCTGACCCAGGGTTCCGGGTTTTATTTTTTTAAACTTCATCAATGCCTCTGTGGAGAGCGCGGACACCCGGTCATAATTGAAGGTTTCGGGAATGGCAAGTTGTTCGAGTTGGGAAATCCTTTTGACGAGTTCTTTTTCTTTTTTTATATAAACATCATATTTCAGCTGGATTTCTGCCTGCTCCAGGCTATCCTGACGGTAAGGCGCCAGCTTTTCCAGTAATGCGGGAATTCCTCTGCTCATGACTTCAATGCTGATGGCGGGTCTTAAAAGCAGGCTGGAGGCCTTTTGTTTTTGAAGCATGGGCGACAAACCTCTTTCGCTGAGAAAGGGCGCTGCTTCTTCCGGCGAAATGGAAAAGTCACTTAATATAGTAGAAATTGATTTTACATCATCTTTCTTGATATTGACAGCCTGTAACCGCTCCGTTGAGGCAAGACCGAGAGCGTGGCTTTTTTCTGTCAGTCGCAGGTCAGCGTTATCCTGGCGTAAAAGAGTCCTGAATTCCGCCCTGGAAGTGAACATCCGGTATGGTTCGTCGGTGCCTTTGCTGATCAGGTCATCTATCAGGACGCCGATATACGCTTCACTCCGGTCGAGAACAACGGGCTCAAGATTGTTGATTTTCTGATGGGCGTTTATTCCTGCAATCAGGCCCTGACAGGCCGCTTCTTCATAACCGGTTGTTCCGTTGATCTGGCCTGCCAGGAATAGATTTTTCAGCAGCTTGGTTTCCAGGTTGTGTTTTAATTGGGTTGGCGGGAAATAGTCATATTCGATGGCGTAACCCGGACGGAATGGCTTAAAATGTTCAAATCCGGCTATCATACGAAGAGCTTCGTATTGTGTTTCTTCGGGCAGAGAGGTGCTGAATCCGTTTACATAAATTTCGACAGTATTCCAACCTTCGGGCTCAATAAACAGCTGATGCCTTTCTTTGTCGGCGAAGCGGTTGAGTTTGTCTTCTATGCTTGGACAGTATCTTGGTCCCGTTCCGTCGATCCGCCCGGTGAACATCGGGCTTCGGTCGAATCCGGTCCTGAGTATATCGTGAACCCGGGTATTCGTATAGGTTATCCAGCAACTTTTTTGATGATCGGGCAGGGGTATATCCAGGTACGAGAATCCTGTGGGATTTTCATCGCCCCGTTGTTCTTCCATTTTACTGTAGTCCAGGCTCCTGCCATCTATCCGCGGTGGCGTTCCTGTTTTCAGCCGGTTGCTTTCAAAGCCTTCTGTCCGCAATTGCTCGGTTATTCCGGTTGCCGCCTTCTCGGCCATTCTTCCGCCGCCGAATTGCTTTTCCCCGATATGGATGATACCGTTTAGGAACGTGCCGTTGGTAAGCACAACCGACCTCGATTTGATCTGGTTTCCCATACCCGTAATGACGCCGGTTACGGCATGATTCTCAATAAGCAATCCGTTGACCATATCCTGATAGAAATCAACATTTGGTGTATTTTCCAGCATATTTCGCCAGGTGGCCGCGAAAAGCATGCGGTCGTTCTGAGCCCTTGGACTCCACATGGCCGGGCCTTTGGATTTGTTCAGCATCCTGAACTGGATCATGCTTTTGTCTGTCACAATCCCGGAATAGCCACCCATGGCATCTATTTCCCGCACGATCTGGCCCTTGGCAACACCTCCCATGGCCGGATTACAACTCATCTGGGCGATGGTCTGCAGGTTCATTGTGATCAATAACACGCTAGAACCCATATTAGCAGCGGCAGCAGCAGCTTCGCAACCGGCATGGCCCCCACCCACAACAATGACATCATAAGATGAAAACATGCCGCAAAGGTATATCAGATGGAGAGTTTCGGAGGAACGATTTTAAAGGACCCGGGCGCGCCAGCCCTTGATAGCCGAGGAGATTAACTCCGACACGCGATTTTAAGGGTTGAACAGGATTCCCATGAAGAATTGCCTTACAATTTTGCCGTTTCACGTGGAACATGCTTTTTGTGAGTCGGAACTGAAATTCTTGGTAGGCAACAAACCAACATGTAGCAGGTTCCATTGGGTTTGATAGCCTTAAAGCATGGTTATTTCGGTTTATTGCCAGTAAGAATAGAAATATCCTCATTGACCTCTGCTGGTAATTCGCTACTCTGGAGAATTGACCGGTCTGTTGCACTTGTTTTTTCACGGGATACCGGAGTGGATGCCGGAAACCGCAACATAAATAATTGGCCGGCCAATATAATAGGAAGGGGGAATCTGTTTCTGAATCGCAATTATGATGCACAGATGGCCGCCTTCTATGCATATTACGCACCATACCTATCGGTTGTCGTTAAAAAGCGCAATAATAGCAAACCTTTACAAATGCGGAGGCATCCTTGGATTGTTTCACGTGGAACCTCATTTGAGATACCGCTTCAAATATTCATCTTCCTTGGATCTCATCTGATCCTGCTCCTTTTTAGTTTTATCCTTGTAATGACAAAGGTGGAGCGCCCCATGAAAAATCACCCGGTGAATCTCCTGTTTGAAAGAGGTGCCCAGATCCACGGCGTTTTCGCGGACCCGGTCAACGCTGATGTAAATTTCGCCAGAAACCTTCTTGTTTTCGTCCTGGAGGGAGGGAAAGCTGAGGATATCGGTATAGAAATTATGTTTAAGAAACTTACGGTTTAAGTCCAACAGATACTTATCATCACAAAAAATGTATTTAAGCTCCCCCAGTTGCTGTCCTTCGCGCAGGAATAAACCCGCTAAAAAAAGCCGGAGTCCGTTCCGGTGAGGGAGCGTAGTACGTATCAGAAAATGAAAGCTAACCAGTGGTTTGTCTCTATTCATGCCATTTCCGAAAATCGTAAAGTCAATTCAGAGAACAAAGCTACTTTTGTTCCTACACATGAAACGACTTTCAGAGCTAAGTACAGGGGCGAGGGCCAGAATTCATTCATTCGAAAAAAACGATCTCTTCCTAAAACTTATGGAAATGGGTTGTGTTCCGGGAGAGATTATAAAGGTGGAAAAAGTGGCTCCACTAGGCGATCCGATGTCTATTACTGTGGCTGGATATCATCTTAGCCTGAGGCTGGATGAAGCCGACAATATATTTGTGGATCCCATTTTTTCCTGAAGGAGAACACCTATATGTTTATTAATTATATATTTAACTCGCTTATTTATAATTAATTAAATGAAAGTTGGTCTATATTTTGGTTCCTTTAATCCGGTCCATCACGGTCATCTGATTATCGCCAACCACGTGGTTCAATCGACAGATCTCGATCAGGCCTGGTTTATTGTTTCTCCACAAAACCCCCTCAAACCCGCCAAAGGACTGCTGAACGAATACCACCGGCTATTCCTGATCAGGGCCGCAATAGAAGGAGAAAATCAGTTGAGGGCTTCCGATATCGAATTTAAGCTTCCAAGGCCATCCTACACGATCGACACCATCACCTACATAAAGGAAAAATATCCGCAACATGAATTTTCCATCATCATGGGAAGTGACGGGTATCAGAATCTGACCCAATGGAAGAACTATACCCAGCTACTTAAAACGGTGCCGTTTTTTATTTACATCCGGGCCGGGTATGAAAACCTTCCGGAATATCCTGATGCGCGCGCCCATGTTTTAGATTCCCCACTGCTGCAGATCTCGGCCTCCCATATACGCAACATCATCAAAGCCGGAAAATCCATCCGCTACCTGGTGCCGGACGTAGTGAAAGAAGAAATAGAACGTAACCGGTATTATTTATGAGCCTCCAGTTTTTTGCGTTCTTTCAGCGGAAGTGATTTTACAACAAGGTCGTAAGAAGCGTCAATCATTTCCCAGATCAGGTGCGCCGGAACACGGCCATTTAACAGGACGCTGTTCCAGTGTTTTTTATTCATGTGGTAGGCAGGGATTACCGAGCTGTATTCTTCCCGGTAATTTTCAGCCAGCTCCGGATCGCACTTCACGTTGAATTGCAGGGGGGCGCTGTCCAGCGCCAGCAGTAAAAAGATTTTTCCGCTCACTTTAAAAACCAGCGTGGATTCTCCAAAGGGAAAAGATTCGGTCACCGATTTTTTTTTCAGACAATATTTTCTGATGATCTCCGGATCCATATCTGTTCAAATGATTTACATTTAGGAAAGTTCCGAATAAATGACGTATATATTATGAAGTGCCTGTGGGGATTTCTTTTTATTTTTTTTCAACTTACGGCCAATGCCCAGTCGTATAAAAAAATTCATGCAAAGGCTATCCTGGTGGATACGCACAATGATTTTCTGAGCAAGGCCGTGGAAAACCATTATGCTTTTGATTCCGACCTGAAGGGGATCACGCATACTGATCTGAACAGAATGAAAGAAGGGGGAGTTGATGTTCAGTTTTTTTCGATTTTCTGCGATGAACACTATGGCAGGGGTTCAGCCTTCGCCTATGCCAACCGGGAGCTGGATTCCCTCTATGCTATAGCCGCCCGCAACCCGGACCGGATGCAGATCGTATATTCCTACCGGCAACTGATGAAGGCCGTGAAACACCATAAGCTCGCCGCCTTATCGGGCGTAGAAGGCGGGCATATGATGGAGGATGATTTGTCCTATCTCGACAGCTTCTACAAGCGCGGGGTACGTTATATGACGCTGACCTGGAACAACAGCACATCCTGGGCTACTTCTGCTTCCGACGAATCAAAACATGCCTTTATTGCAACGCCATACGGACTAAATGACTTCGGGAAACAGGTGGTTAAAAAAATGAACGAGATGGGTATGATGGTCGATGTATCACATACCGGAGAGAAAACTTTCTGGGATGTGATGGCAACAACCACCAAACCCATCATCGCGTCGCACAGTTCGGTTTATGCCCTTTGTCCGGTTTTTCGAAACCTGAAAGATGATCAGATAAAGGCCATTGCAAAAAACGGTGGCGTTATCCAGGTGAATTTTTATTCCGGATTTATAGACAGCCTGTACCTGCCACGGCTGGATCATTTTCTAAAGCGCCATGAGGCAGAACGGGATTCCATGCATCTGCAAAAGAAAACGCGGGACGAAATCCTGGATTATTTGTTTTCCCATTACAAGCCGGAAATGGACAGTCTCCGTCCACCACTGTCCCTGCTCATCGATCACATTGATTACATCGTGAAGCTGGTGGGCGTCGATTACGTGGGGATCGGATCCGACTTTGACGGCAGTGAATCCGTTCCCCAGGAACTGAACGGGGTAGAAGATTATCCAAAAATCACCAGGGAACTGGTTCAGCGGGGGTATAGTAAACGGGATATATTCAAGATACTCGGAGGGAATATTTTACGGGTTTATAAAGCGGATGAAGTGATTCCCTGATCATCTTTGTACGGATACAGCGAGATTTCCTTTTCAGAAATCAAGCAATTTTCTTATGCTTTCATCCAGGCGTGCATTCGCGAGGAAATTCTTTTCCAGGTCCGGGTTAAAAGGAATTGCTGTATCCAGAGAAGCGCAACGGGTCACCGGAGCATCCAGTGCCTCAAAGCAGTGTTCGGCAATCCAGGCGCCGATTTCTCCGCCAATTCCCCCGGTCAGGCTGTCTTCATGCAGGATCAGGACCTTGCCGGTTTTTAAAACGGCCTGCCTGATGGCATCGAGGTCCAGCGGAAGCAGGGTCCTCAGATCGAGGATATGAAACGAGGTGCCGCCCTGTTTTGATGCAGCGGCCATTGCCCAGAGAACACCCGCACCGTAGGTAATGATGCTGATGTCGGTTCCTTCCATAACAATTTTTGCCTTGCCGATCTCCGTGGAGTAGTATTTTTCCGGCAGGGGCCCCGCAACACTTCTGTAGAGGGCCTTGTGTTCAAAAAAAAGAACGGGGTTGGGGTCGTTGATGGCAGCTATCAGCAAACCCTTAGCGTCTTCCGGGTTAGAGGGATAGACAACCTTCAAACCGGGAACATGGGTAAACCAGGCTTCGTTGCTTTGGGAATGAAAGGGACCCGCGGCAACACCGGCTCCGGTGGGCATGCGGATCACCACATCGGCATTTTGATTCCAGCGGTAATGGATCTTTGCCAGGTTATTGACAATCTGGTTAAAGCCCACTGTTGCAAAATCGGCAAACTGCATTTCCATCACGGATTTAAATCCTTCCAGGCTCAAGCCCAGGGCCGCGCCCACAATGGCGCTTTCGCAGAGGGGGGTATTGCGGACCCTCTCCCGTCCGAATTCTTCCAGGAACCCTTCCGTTATTTTGAATGCCCCTCCGTATTCGGCAATGTCCTGACCCATCAGGATCAGATTATCATGAACGGCCATACTTTGGAAAAGGGCTTCCTGTATGGCATCTATCATCCTTTTTTCGCGGACGACGGATGTGTTTTCTGCCACGGACATCTCTGCATCCGCCAGAGTTTCCGGCACGGGAGCATACCTGTCGCCGAGTTCCTTAATAGCATCAATCCGGATGGGATCTTCCGTATGCTGGATCGCCAGTTCTATTTCCTTTCGGAACAGATCACGGATCTGATTTATCTTATCCGAATCCAGAATTCCCTGCCGGAGCAGGAACATTTCAAAGGAAGACAGCGGATCTTTCTGTCCCCACTGTTCAAACAATTCCGTCGGAATATACTTTATACCGCTGGCTTCCTCATGGCCACGCATGCGGAAGGTCATGCATTCGATCAGATAGGGTTTTTGTTCCCTGATGCAGTATTCGCGCACGCCTTTCACGGTGTCATACACGGTGAGTATGTTGTTTCCCTCAATCTGCACGGATTCCATCCCGTAACCAATCCCTTTATCGGCCAGCCTGCTGCAGCGATACTGCTCGGAGGCGGGCGTGCTCAAACCATAACCATTGTTTTCTATAACAAAAATCACGGGAAGATCCCATACCGCAGCCAGGTTCAGCGCCTCGTGAAAATCGCCTTCGCTGGTTGCGCCCTCGCCCGTGAATGCGAGGGAAACTTTATTTTCTTTTTTCAGTTTGTGGGCCAGAGCCACACCGTCTGCCACCGCCAGCTGCGGGCCGAGGTGTGAGATCATACCGCAGATATGATGTTCCCGGGATCCGAAATGAAAACTTCTTTCCCTTCCCTGGCTGTATCCCGAACCGCTTCCCTGCCATTGCATAAAAAGTTTTTGCAGGGGCATGTGCCGGCCGGTAAATATGCCCAGGTTCCTATGCAGGGGCATGATCCATTCGTCCTGCTGTAAGGCAGATACCACACCCGCGGAGATGGCTTCCTGGCCGATGCCGCTGAACCATTTGCTGATCCTGCCCTGGCGCAGAAGCACCAGCATTTT